>Ga0247688_1000288_pt1 | contig 18206 bp, 20 predicted proteins | sample CNK29_metaG_FD_182718 | JGI IMG/M metagenome (GOLD analysis project Ga0247688, IMG submission 182718) | Soil microbial communities from Purdue University Martell Research Forest, Indiana, United States - CNK29 | ecosystem: Environmental > Terrestrial > Soil > Temperate forest > Bulk soil... | reverse complement strand
TGCCGCGCGCTGGAAAGCGAAACCATGCCCATGCGTGGCGCCTGCACGATCGTTTGCGATGCCTGATTGCGCGCGTCGACGAGCACGATCTCCTGTTTCAAGCGTTCCGTATCGCTGTCGTTGTAGATTTTGCCGGCGCCGATCTCGCGAAGGACGGAAGCAACGCGATCGAAATCAGCTTCGGTCACTTTCTTATCGGGCGCGATCCGGTCCATCAACTCGTCCCAATCGGCGCGAAGACTCTGCACTGACGTTTCCGCGCGGCTGGAATCAAAGTTAAAAACGGGCCGCGTTCCTTCGCGGGCGAGTGTCTTTCGGTGTTCAGTCTCCGCTTCGTCGATCGCCGAGATGTCAGCCGGCGAGACGATGTCGCGCGCGAGCACTTCGCCTTCTTTGTAACTTTCGTTGAAGCCTGACGAGTAGTCGGTAATCAGCAACAGCGTTGTGAGCGTGACGAGCGTGGCGCAGCCGATCCAGAAGCGGGTGTGCGGTTGCAGCACGAGGAAAGGGCGAACCGCATACGCGAGTATCTTGTCACGAAGCTGAGATAAGGGGGTTTTGAAACGTGGACGAAGTCCCATTATGCGATGCGCGATAAAGGCGTGCTTAGATTGCGCGCGAGCACGATGCCAGCTTTTTCGAGGAGCACATCAAGGCTGGCCGGCTTGATTGCCGAAATCACCACAATCTCGCTGCTGTCGAGTTGTCGCGCTTCTCTGAGAGCGGCCTCAACAGCTTCCGGTTCGAGCAGGTCGGCTTTGTTCAGCGCGAGAATCGAAGGAATATCCGCGAGCTTCAACTCAGACAGAATTCTTTTGACTGACTGCACCTGCTGCGTCCAGCGCGGATTCGAAATATCAACGGCGTGAATCAACAAGCTGCTGTCGCTGATCTCTTCGAGCGTCGCGCGAAACGCGGAGAGCAGGTCCGGCGGCAAGGCGCGAATGAATCCCACGGTGTCGTTAATGATCACTTCCTGTTCGCGCGGCAGCCGCAGCCGTCGTGAAGTCGGATCGAGCGTCGCGAACATGCGCTGTTCGGCGTGTACGGCGCTCTTGGTCAGTGAATTGAGCAGCGTCGATTTGCCTGCGTTGGTGTAGCCGACGATAGAGATCACGGGCAGTTGTTGCCGCGTGCGGCCTTTGCGTCGTTCCTGGCGCCGATAACGCTGTGCTTCGATCTCTTTCTCAAGCCGGTTGACGCGATCGCGCACGCGGCGTCGATCGGTTTCCAGTTTCGTTTCACCAGGACCCCGGCCGCCAATGCCGCCGGCGAGACGCGAGAACGCGGAGTCCTGCCCGGCAATCAGTCGCGGCAGGAGATACTTTAACTGCGCCAACTCGACCTGAATCTTGCCTTCTTTCGACTGCGCGCGTTGCGCGAAGATGTCGAGGATCAACTGCGAACGATCGATAACTTTCAAGTCGGTGGCTTCGGAAAGCGATCTGACTTGCGCCGGCGAAAGCTCGCGATCGAAGACCAGCAGGTCAGCGCCGAGTTGCAGCGCGCGAATGATGATCTCGTCGAGTTTGCCGCGGCCCAGCACGGTTCGCGGATCGATCTCGGCGCGGCGTTGAATGATGCGATCCTGGACCACGACTCCGGCCGACGTCGCGAGTTCCGCCAATTCGGCCATCGACTCTTCCGCGTCCGCGAGCGAGCCAGTGGCAACGCCGACGAGAATCGTGCGATCGCGCACTTCCGCGCGGCGCGCCGTTTGGCGGTTGCGCGCCATCTCTTCTTCGAGCGATTCGATCAAGGCCAGGAAATCGAGATCCAACTGCGAAGCCATGCTCGGTTCGAGGAAGGAGTAAAGATCCGGCGTGCCGGCATTCTCGAGTTCGCCGGCGTGCAGCGGCAAGAGGTGCGCGGCGCGAATCATTCCCGGCAAGCCGGTCTGGCCGTCGACGTCGATAGCGGCCATCAGATCGAGCCGCAACAAAGCCAGGTCGGTTAAGTCGTCCTGAGTTAACTGTTCGCCACGCAGGTGCGTGTGCACGCAACGCAGTCCGCGAAAACGTCCCGAAGCGACGCGCACGCGCTTGAAATCCGGCAACTCGATGGCGCGATTGTCGCCGACCATGACGTACTGCACGTGGCCTTTGCGATCGATCAGTGCGCCGATTTGCCGGCGTGTTTCGTGTGACAGTTCGCTGAGCTGGCGAGCAAATTCAGGAGTGACGATCTGGCGGGGAGGTATGCGCCTGCTGTACAGCTTTTCTATGCGCCGGAGCTGATTTGGCTTTAACCCTAGGGTGTTGCCGAGAACGCTCGTGATGACTGTTTTCCTTCCTATTCCGGGCGCGAATTATACCACGGAGTTTGGAGCAGAACCGCAAAGCTTCGGAGCGCGGGCGGCTCGCCCGCTGCGTCCTGAAGTGCCGCTTGCGCCGGGGTGCGGGCGGCCCGCCCGCGCTCCGGGTGACATAGATCCGGTGGCATCGTATGATGAACGGCTTTTATGGGTAATGCGGGCAAAATCCTGAGCATAGATCCACTCTACGCCATCGCCGGCGGAGAGATCGTGATCGACTGCGTCGGCTTTGACACGAGAGATCCGCAGGGCTGCGCGGTCCTCGTCGGCGACGTGCCGGCACAGATTGTCGCGATTGGGCCACGGCGCGTGTTGGCTGTGGTGCCGGAAACAACGAGTGGCGAAGTTGAAGTCAGATTGCGGAGTGGTGAGGAACTGAGTGAACCGGCGCGGCTCATCGTCGCGCGCAAACTCGCCGGCGATCTTCATCCGGTGGCGAATCCGGCTTTCGATCCGGATGACGGCGCTCTCTTTGTGACTCGTTCGGGATCGCGCGGCGAGGAATTGCCGGTCACGCTGTTCCGCATCGATCTCAGCGGCGAAGTGAGCGAGTATTCGGGAGACATTCCTAACCCGACCGGCATCGCGTTTGGGCAAGACGGGGAGATGTTCGTCACGAGCCGGTTGGAAGGCGTGGTTTACAAAGTCACGCCGTTCAAAGAAGCGGTTGCGTTCGCGCGGAACCTGGGGGTGGCAACCGGCATCGCGTTTGATCCGGAAGGCGTGATGTACGTCGGCGATCGCACGGGCACGATCTTCAAAGTGAACGGCATCGGTGAAGAACGAGCCTGGGCGCAGATCGAGCCGTCTGTTTCCGCGTTTCATCTCGCTTTCGGGCCTGACGAGGCGCTTTATGTTTCCGGCCCAACCGTCACCAGTTTCGATTGCATCTGGCGCATCGACAGCGACGGAAACACCGACATCTTCTTCAAAGGGCTGGGCCGGCCGCAGGGGCTCGCTTTCGATCGCGAGGGAAACTTGTACGTCGCTGCTTCGCTGCGCGGGCGCCGCGGCATCGTGCGCATCTCGCCGGACGGCCAGGACGCGACGGTCGTGGTGGCCGGCGTGAACCTGATCGGCCTCGCTTTGAGTTCCGCGGGTGAGATGGCCGTTGTCTCGATCGACTCGGTTTACAGTCTGCCAATGCAGATCAAGAGCACGCTTTTGACGGGTTAATAAGAGAATGCTAAGTTGATTTTAACTATTTGAGCCTCAGAAGTTTTTAGAACACGAGTGCACGATTGAATCCAGAACAATTAATCCCCGAACTGGTTATTTACATGGTAGTGCTGCTGCTGGCGATCTCAGCCCACGAAGCGGCGCATGCCTGGATGTCTTACAAGTTTGGCGACGACACTGCATATCTTCTGGGCCGGATCACGCTCAATCCGGTCGCTCATACCGATCCGATCGGCACGCTGTTGATTCCCATCGTCGGGTTTATCGTCTCGGCCGGCGGCGGCAGCTTTTTCTTGATCGGTTGGGGCAAGCCTACGCCGGTTAATCCACTGCGTTGGCGGCAAAAAGACCTGGCCAACATAATGGTGTCGATAGCCGGCATCTTGGCGAACCTGTTTATTGCCAGTATCGGCTTCATCCTGCTCAAGCTGCGGTACAGTTGGTTTGGGTTAGTGCCGGAAGGGCTGCTTGATCCCGTGAGGATGTTTCTCAATCTGCTGTTGCAGATGAACATCTCGCTGGCCGTGTTCAATCTGCTGCCTTTCCCGCCGTTGGACGGCAGCAAAGTGCTCGAGACGTTTTTGCCCGAAAGCCTGCAACCGGCTTACGCGGTGTTGGAGCAGTATGGATATTTGATTCTGATGGTCTTGATGTACATGGGAATCTTCGGGCTGATAATCAGGCCCATACTCGAAGCGGTGTATTCACTGTTGTAATTGCGGGGCGGCCACAGAGTGCCGCCCCTACGGAATTACCGGTAAACATGACGAAGCGAATTTTCAGCGGCGCTCAACCCAGCGGCAACGTGCACCTCGGCAATTATCTCGGGGCGCTCAAGAACTGGGTCGCGTTACAACATGAGTACGAGAGTTTCTTCTGCATCGTGAACCTGCACGCGATCACAGTCTACCAGGATCCGAAGCTGCTGCTTGAGAAGACGAGGGAACTGGCGCGCATCTATCTTGCTGTGGGCATCGACCCGCAGGTGTCGACGATCTTTATTCAGTCAGACGTGCCGGAACATGCGGAACTGACGTGGGTGCTGAACTGCGTCGCCCGCGTTTCCGAACTCGAGCGCATGACGCAGTACAAAGACAAGTCCCGTAAACAAGAAGAGAACGTGAGCGTCGGTTTGTTTGATTATCCGGTGTTGATGGCGTCTGACATCCTGCTTTACCAGACGGACCTCGTGCCCGTCGGCGACGATCAGAAACAGCATCTCGAGCTGACGCGCGATCTGGCGATTCGGTTCAACCGCGATTATGGCGAGACGTTCAAGGTTCCCGATCCGTACATTCAGAAACTCGGCGGCCGAATCATGTCGTTGTCGGATCCGTCGAAGAAGATGTCGAAGTCTGACGACGATCCGAATGGTTGCGTGTTGTTGCTCGACGAGCCAGACGCGATCCAGCGCAAGTTCAAGCGGGCGGTGACTGACTCCGGCACGGAGATTCGTTTTGACGAGTCGCGCCCGGCGATTCATAACCTGCTCGAGATCTATCACCTGCTCACGGGCCAGAGCCAGGCGGACGTTGAAGCGCATTTCGCCGGCAAGGGGTATGCGCAGTTGAAAGGCGATCTGGCCGCGGCCACGATTGAGTTTCTCGCGCCGATTCAACGCCGCGTGCGCGAAATCACGGATGAGGAACTGGACCAAATACTCGATCAGGGACGGCAGAAGGCCAGCAGCATCGCGCGGCCGACGCTGCAACAGGTTTTTGAGCGCACCGGTTTGACGGGCGTTGTGAAGAGACTGTAGGGGCGGCACTCCGTGGCCGCCCCTCCGCAATTCGAGAAACGCCGGGTGCCTATGCGCTGGGGTGGCCACGGAAGTGCCACCCCTACAGAATGATGAACGAAGAGCCAAAATCGGAAGAGACCACGGCGCCGTTGAACGTCGCCGGCGCAGTGCCGCAGATCGTTCCCGACGACCTTACTGACGATCTGAAGATCCTGCTCGGCGAGTTTGAAGGGCCGCTCGATCTGCTGCTGCATCTGATTCGCCATGAACACGTCAACATCTACGACATTCCGGTCGCGCGCATTACGGATGAATACCTGCGTTACCTGCGCGTGATGCAGGAGTTGGACATCGCCGTCGCCGGCGACTTTTTGGTAATGGCGGCTACGCTGATCGAGTTGAAGACGAAGATGTTGTTGCCGCGCGATCCGCAAGCGGCAGTGGAAGAGGAAGAAGATCCGCGCGCGGATCTCGTCAATCAACTGCTCGAGTATCAGAAGTACAAAGCGGCGGCGCAGATGTTGTGGTCGCGGGCGACTGTCGAGCAGGCGGTGTTCAAGCGGGCCGAGCTGGAGACTGACAAGAACAATCCGGAAGTTGCGGTTGGCGTCTTTGATTTGTTGAAGGTGTTTCAAGTGATTCTCGCGCGTCACAAGGAAGACGTGTTGATGGAGATCGAGCGCGAGGAGATCTCGATGGCTGAAATGCTCGAGCGCCTGCGCAACATGGTGATGTCGGCCGGCGAACTCAATCTGCGTGTTTTCTTCGAGCGCGCGCGATCGCGTCGTGAGTTGGTGCTGGCGTTCTTGTCGGTGCTGGAACTGGTGCGCACGACGGAAGTGAAGCTGTTTCAGACTCAAACTTTTGGAGACATCGTCGCCCGTGCATCCGTGTAAGCCATGGAAAACAACAACACAGATAAAGAGCCGATCGAAAGCCAGGATGCGCTGAATGAAGAGGCGAGCCGCGAGTTGGAAGCGATGGTCGCGGAGGTTGAGGCGACGACCGTTGGCGATTCATCCGACGACGGCGAGGACGTCGAACTGTCCGCGCCGCAGAGCCAGGCTGAACGCGCGGCCGTCATCGAGGCTTTGATCTTTGTTTCCGACGAACCGCTCGGCATCAAGACCATTGCCGACGTGCTCAAGGAAGACAAGAACGTCATCAGCGAAACGGTCGCGGCGTTGGCCGAGGAATTCAACGCGCGTCGCAGCGGCTTGCAGTTGCGTGAAGTTGCGGGCGGCTGGCAGTTCGCGACGAAGCCCGAGTATCACGAACACGTGCGCGCGTTTCTCAAAACCAGGCCCAGCGCGAAACTCTCTATCGCTTCGCTCGAAACTCTCGCCGTGATCGCCTATCGCCAACCAATCACCGTGCCCGAGATTCTCGAAATACGCGGCGTGCAATCGCCTTCAGCCATCAAGACCCTGCTCGACAAAAAACTGATCGTCGCCAAGGGACGCAAAGAAACTGTCGGCCGGCCGATGATGTACGGCACCTCAAAAGAATTTCTCTTGCAATTCGGTTTGAAGGATTTGTCTGAACTCCCGAGCGTCGAAGACTTTCACGATCTCAGCGGAGGTTCGGAATAAGTTGTGGAGCAGCGCCTGCAAAAACTCATCGCCACGGCCGGCATCGCCTCACGCAGGCACGCCGAAGAACTGATCGTCGCCGGTCGCGTGACCGTCAATGGGAAAGTCGTCAAGGAACTTGGCACCAAGGCCGATCCCGATCGCGATCACATCAAGGTAAACGGCAAGCTCATCAACTCCCAGCTCAAGGCGCGTGAGAAAGTTTACGTTCTGCTCAACAAGCCGAAGGGTTACCTGTCGAGCGTTGCCGATCCCGAAGGGCGCCCGCTGGTGACTGAATTGTTGCCGCCGAACCTGGGCCGTCTTCATCCCGTGGGCCGTCTCGACTTCAACACCGAAGGACTGCTGCTGCTCACGAACGACGGCGACTTCACCAACTTCGTGACCGCCGCCCGCAATCGCGTCGAGAAAGTATATGAAGTGAAAGTGAAGGGCGTTCCGGCCGACGGTGCGATTGCACGTTTGCGTAAGGGAATCGTGCTCGAAGACGGCACGCGGACGGCGCCGGCGAAGATCGAAAAGTTAAGTGAGACCAAGACTAACGCGTGGTACGAAGTTTTGCTGCACCAGGGACGCAATCAACAGGTGCGGCGGATGTTTGAATTGATCGGTCATTCTGTGTTGAAGTTGCGAAGGGTGCGGATCGGTTTTTTGACCGATGAGAAATTGAAGCCGGGTCATTGGCGTTTTCTTTCGCCCGCGGAAGCGGCGCGATTAATGAAAGCGCAAGACAAAGGGAAACGGACTAACCGCTATGCAATTTGAGTTAACCGAAGAACAACGGCAGGTGAAGTTTAGTGTCCGCGAGTTTGCGGAGTCGGAGATCGCGCCTCACGTGATGGAGTGGGACGAGAGCCAGCACTTTCCGATCGAGCTAAAACCAAAGCTGGGAGAGTTGGGTTTGCTCGGCGTCATCTTTCCGGAAGAGTACGGCGGCGCGGGCATGGGCTACGTCGAGTACGCGACGATCATCGAGGAACTTTCGCGCGTCGACGGCTCGGTCGGCATTTCCGTTGCAGCGCACAACTCGCTCTGCTCGAATCACATTTACAAGTACGGCACTCAAGAACAACTCAGGAAATATCTCGTGCCTTTGGCGAGCGGCGAACATCTCGGCGCGTGGGGACTGACCGAACCGAGTGCCGGCTCCGATGCTTCGGGAACCAAATCAACCGCGGTGCACACGGATGGCGGCTGGGTCGTTAACGGTTCGAAGAATTTCATCACACACGCCATTCACGCCGACACTTGCGTCGCGATGGCGGTGACCGACAAGTCGAAACGCAGTAAAGGAATCTCGGCGTTCATCTTCGAAAAAGGCATGAAGGGCTTCTCGCCGTCGAAGAAGGAGAACAAGCTCGGCTTGCGCGCGTCAGAAACCGCGAGCGTTGTTTTCGAAGACTGCCTGGTGCCGGACGCACAACTGCTCGGCGAAGCAGGCCACGGGTTCGTCAACGCGATGGAGATTCTCGACGGCGGACGCATTTCGATCGCGGCGCTGGCCGTGGGCATCGCGCAAGGCGCCTTTGAATCTGCCGTGCGCTACTCGCAGGAGCGGCAGCAGTTTGGCAAACCGATCGCGGAGTTTCAGGCGATTCAATTCAAGCTCGCCGACATGGCCACGCGCATCGACGCGGCGCGGTTGCTGATGTATCGCGCCGCGTGGTTGAAAGACAACGGGCGCAAGACGACGAAAGAGTCGTCGATGGCGAAGTTGTTTGCGTCTGAGATGAGCGTCAACGTTTGTGAAGAAGCGATTCAGATTCACGGCGGTTACGGCTACACGAAAGATTACCCGCCGGAGAAATACTGGCGCGACTCGAAGCTCTGCACGATCGGCGAAGGAACCTCGGAGATCCAGCGAATCATCATCGCGCGCGAAGTCTTGAAGCAGATTTAGGCATTGCCGCTTGTCGATTGCCAATTGCCGATTTGTAAGTCTCGGCGTGGTTCTTAAATCGGCAATCGGCAATCGACAATCGGCAATGACAACGAACAGCCTCAGCCAAAGAGTGAGCGCGGGAGAGCCAGCGGCGGTGGCGCGCGCGATCTCCAGGATTGAGGACGGCTCCGCGGGCGCGGCGGAGTTGATGAAAGACATTTACCAGCTCTCTCGCGGCGCGCTCGTGATCGGAATCACCGGCGCTCCGGGCGCGGGCAAGTCGTCGCTGGTCGACAAGCTGGCGCTGCTCTTCCGCCAACGGGGTGAACGCGTCGGCATCGTTGCGGTCGATCCTTCGAGCCCGTTTTCAGGCGGCGCGATTCTTGGCGATCGCATCCGGATGCAGGCGCTCGGGCTGGACGAAGGCGTTTTCATTCGTTCGATGGCCACGCGCGGCAACCTCGGTGGGCTCGCGCGCGCAACAGTCGATGCGGTCGCGATCCTCGACGCAGCCGGTTACGCAAAGGTAATCGTGGAAACGGTCGGCGTCGGGCAGGACGAGGTCGAGATCGTGAAAGCCGCCGACGTTTCGATCGTCGTCCTCGTGCCCGGCATGGGCGACGACATCCAGGCGATCAAAGCCGGCATCATGGAGATTGGCGACATCTTCGTGATCAATAAAGCCGATCGCGAGGGCGTTTACGCGACCGAGAAAGAGCTGGAAGCGCTGTTGTCACTGGCTTCACGCGACGACGGGTGGGATCCGCCGATCGTGAAGACTGTGGCGACCGAGAATCAGGGTCTCGACACGCTCGCGGAAGCGATCGACAAATACCGGCAAACACAGTTGAGCGCGTCCGCCACGAGCGAACGCCGCCACGCGATTGCGCGCTGGCGCATCGTGGAATTGATGCGCGAGCGACTTCTGGCGCAGGTTTTGGCATCAGATTCTTCGGTTGCTATGCTGGAGAAGCTGGCGGACGAAGTTGCAACCCGGCGGCGAGACCCTTATTCTGCGGTGGACGAGTTAATCGCCAACGGTACTCAATAGCGAAGCATGAAAGTCGATCACATCGGGATAGCCACGCCCACCATTGCTGAAGGCCTCGCGATTTGGCGCGATGCTTTGGGTCTCGAACCGGATGCGACACAAGAAGTCGCCGAGCAAGGCGTCAGAGTCTGCATGTTGCCGGTCGGTGATACGCACGTGGAACTGCTCGAACCGCTGAGCGCTGAATCGGCCGTCGGAAGATTTCTCGCGAAACGCGGTCCCGGGATTCATCACATTGCAATCGAGGTTCGCGACATCAAAGCGTCGCTCGCGGAGTTGAAAAGCAAAGGCGCACGGTTGATCGACGAAACACCACGCGTGGGTGCGCGCGGCTGTTTGATCGCTTTCGTTCACCCGTCGTCTACGAATGGCGTGCTGCTCGAATTGGTGCAGCATAAATAGGAAAGGACATCGTTTTGAATTCGACAAAGAAGGCGCTCATCGCAGCCGCTATCGCAGTGATTTTTGCAGCAGGTTTGATCTTCTGGCAGGTGAAGGCCCGAAGAGTCGGGCCGGTTGAGTTAACACCGGAAGACATGTCGGTAATCGCCGAAGAACAACCCGCGCAAGTTCGCGCGCGGCTCGCGGCTGATGAAGCCGCTCGCAAGGACTTTGCCAAGGACCTGCGCCGCTGGTTGGCGTTGGCTGAAGAAGCGGAGGCCCACGGCGTCGACAAAGCGCCCGAGATGAGGCGCCAGCTCGAATTGCAACGCGCGAGCATCATCGCCACCTACTACTTCGACCAGCAGGGTGAGAGCGGCCCGAACATCAGCGACGACGAAGTCAACGAATTCTTCAAGCAGCCAATCAACCAGGCGCGATTCGATCAACTCATCGCGGACATCAAAGCGAAAGACCCGAGCTTTGCTAACCAGCAAATTCCGCAGCAGGAACTCGACCAGTTCAAGCAGCGCGTCGGCCGCGTCTACATCGGCGAGAAACGTGGTCTCGATCAGGGTCTCGACAAGAAGCCGCAAGTTCGCTTGCAGGTCTTGTTGCAGCACGCGCGTGCGCTGGCTCAGAAATACGCGTCCGACACTTTGCAGGAAAAGATGAAGGCCAGCGACGACGAGGTGACTGCGTATCTCACGAGCCATCCGGAACTGGACACGGACAAGAAACAACGCGCCCAGGCTGAAGAGGTTTTGAAACGCGCGCGCGCCGGCGAAGACTTCGCGAAGCTCGCGAAGGAGTATTCGACTGACGGCAGCAAAGATAAAGGCGGCGACCTCGGCTGGTTTGGCCATGGCCAGATGGTGCCGGAGTTTGAAAAGGCAGCCTTTGCCTTGAAGCCGGGTGAGATCAGCGACGTCGTGCAGACGCCGTACGGCTTCCACATCATCAAGCTCGAAGAGCGCAAGACGGAAACTAAAGACGGCAAGCCGGAAGAGATGCTGCACGCGCGGCACATTTTGTTTAGCGATCAGAGCAGTGGTTTTGGGCCGCCGCAGAGCGCGCGTGAAAAAGCGAAGGCTGCGGTCGAACAGGACAAGGCGCAAAAGATCCTTGACGAGATCGTGGCTCGTTCGCATGTGAAGGTGGCGGACACTTACTCGGTGAAACCACCTGAGCCGCAGCCGAGCCAGGGATTGCCTCCGGGCTTTGGCGCGCCGCCGCAGCAGCAGAACGAGGCGCCGCCGCCCGCGCCGGATGCGAAGCCGCAGCCGTCGCCGGCGCCGAAAGTTAAACCCAGCGCGAAGCACTGACCTAGTGTCGGTAAGAAGCCATCCACAGATTACGCAGAAGTTCTTTGGCTGAACAATCTGCGTAATCTGTGGATGGCCCTTTGACTAGCCATGCACATAGGCGATTACTCCGTGGAGGTGATTCAGGACGCTGAATTTCGGCTTGACGGAGGGGCCATGTTTGGCGTGGTCCCTCGCAAGCTTTGGTCGCAGCTCTGCCCACCGGACGATGACAATCGCATCCGGATGAACATGAACTGCGTGCTCGTCGACACGGGCTCGGAGAAGGTACTCATCGAGACCGGCATCGGCAACAAGTGGCCGGCAAAGCTTGCTTCGATGTACGGCATCGATCGCGTGCGACCGCTCTCTCAAACGGTCTTTGAGCAAACCGGCGTTTCCGCGGCAGACGTCACGATCGTCGTGAACACGCACCTGCATTTCGATCACGCAGGCGGCAACACGACGCTCGACGCCGATCGCCCAGTACCGACGTTTCCGAACGCGCGCTACTTCGTTTCTCGTGCGGAGTTGGAACATGCGGAACAGCCGACCGAGCGCGACCGGGCGAGTTATGTGGCCGAAAACTGGCAACCGCTGCTCGCGTCGGGCCAACTCGAACCGAAGGAAGCGAACTACGAAGTCGTGCCTGGGCTGACGATGGAAACGATCGCCGGGCACAATCGCTCAATGCAGTGCTGGCGCTTGCAGCGCAACGGCACGACGATGTTTGGCTTTGCGGATTTGATTCCGATGCGCGCGCATCTGCGCTTGCCGTGGATCATGGGCTACGATCTTTATCCCCTGGAAACGCTCTCCGCGAAGAAGCGCTTGTTGCCGGAAGCGGCGCGTAACAACTGGCTTTGCGTGTTCTATCACGACCCGGATGAACCGGTTTGTCGAGTAAAAGAAGGCGAGAAGGAGTTCATTCCTGTTCCTTATCGCGCGGAGGAAAACGAACTTCAATGAGCAATCTCCCCAAGGTTAGTTTGGGCATTATTGGCGGCAGCGGCTTGTATAACATGCCCGAATTGACGGGTGCCGAGAAAGTCAAAGTTGAAACGCCTTTCGGTGATCCTTCCGATTCGTTTGTCGTGGGCACTCTCGAAGGCGAACGCGTTGCTTTCCTGCCTCGTCACGGCGAAGGCCACCGTTACACGCCGACTGAAGTTCCGTTTCGCGCCAATATCTACGCGATGAAGTTGCTGGGCGTCGAGCGGATTCTTTCCGCGTCGGCAGTGGGGTCGTTGCAGGAGAAGTATGCGCCGCTGGACATGGTGATTCCCGACCAGTTCTTCGATCGCACACGCGGGCGCGTTCGTGAGTCGACGTTTTTTGGTGAAGGGATTGTGGCGCACGTTTCGTTTGCGCATCCGGTGTGTGCGGCGTTGGGCGACGTGTTGGAAGGCGCCTGTCAGGTTGCTGACGTGAAGACACATCGTGGCGGAACGTATCTGTGCATGGAAGGGCCGGCGTTTTCTACCGTCGCGGAGTCGCATGTCTATCGCTCGTGGGGCATGGACATCATCGGCATGACGAATTTGCAGGAAGCGAAACTCGCGCGCGAAGCGGAGCTTTGCTATGCGACGTTGGCGTTGGTGACCGATTACGATTGCTGGCATCCGGGCCACGATGCGGTGAGTGTCGAAACGGTGGTTGAGTATTTGAACAAGAACGTGCGCAACGCGCAGATCATCTTGCGCGAAGCAGTGAAGCGGTTGCGGGACAGTGAGCGGAGTTGCAAATGCGGCTCGGCGTTGCAGCACGCAATCTTCACTGCGCCCGGGCTGTGGCCCGCGGCGACAACAAGGAAGCTGGCAGCAATCATCAAAAAGTACCAGCAATAGTCATCTGTGTAATCCGTGGCTAAAAGAGGTGAGTTATGAAGGCTAGTTTCATTTTGATAGCGCTGCTCGCTGCGTTGTTTGTAGCGGCGCCGGCAACGCGGGCGCAGGGCGTACGCTCCGGACCGGATCCGTCAACCCAACGCGATCCGGATCTGGAAAGAGACTCGCTGCACAACCTCGAAGTCGCCCGTAACTATTTCAAACTCAAAAAAGCCTACGTCGCCTCGCTCAAGCGTTGCGAAGAAATCATCGCCGGCAATCCCAACTTCACGAAGATCGAAGAAGTGCTTTTCATGGCCGGCCAAAGCAGCCTCGCGCTCGCCGACGGCAAAGGAAAACAGAGACCGGATCTCTACGTCAGCTTCGACGGCGGCGAGAAAAAGACGCTCACCTCGCAGCAGTTTCGCGAGATGGGCCGCGATTACCTGAACAAGTTAATTACCGATCATCCAGACAGCGAGTACGCTAGAGAAGCCCGCGAATCATTGCGGGAGCTTGAAACCAAACCAAACTAATCATTCGCAAATTATGTCCCTTCTAGTTGTCGGTTCCGTCGCTTACGACTCAGTTGAAACTCCATTCGGCAAGTGCGACAAGATGCTCGGCGGTTCCGCCTCGCACTTCTCAATCTCCGCCAGCTTCTTCACCGACGTGAGCATCGTCGGTGTTGTCGGTGGCGACTTCGAAGACGCCGCGGTGTTTGAAAAACACGGCGTCGGCACGCGCGATCTCGAACGCATCGCAGACGGCAAGACGTTTCGTTGGGGCGGCCGTTACGAATACGATCTCAACGTCGCGCACACGCTGTTTACCGATCTCAACGTGTTCGCCGATTTCCAGCCCAAACTTTCGGAGGAGTCGAAGCGTTCGCGGCTGCTGTTTCTCGGCAACATCCAACCGGATCTACAGCGCGGCGTGCGCGAACAGATGCCGGACGCCGAACTCGTCGCGCTCGACACGATGAATCTGTGGATCGAGATCACGAAAGAGTCGTTGCTGAAAACCATCAGCGTTGTCGACGTCGTGATCATCAACGACGCGGAGGCGCGGCAACTGACCGGGATTCCCAACCTCATCAAAGCCGCGCGCGAGATTTTGAGTTGGGGACCAAAGGCGCTGATCATCAAACGCGGCGAGTACGGCGCGGCGCTGTTTACGGCCGACAACTACTTCGCGATTCCCGCGTATCCGTTGGAATCGGTTTTCGATCCGACCGGCGCGGGCGACACTTTCGCGGGTGGCTTCATGGGCTATCTCTCGAGCCAGGATAAGCTGGACGAAAATGCGATGCGCCGCGCAATGATCTTCGGGTCGGTGATGGCGTCGTTCAACGTCGAGGAGTTTGGCACCGAGCGCATTCGCCGGCTCACGCACGCGGAGATCAACGATCGTTTTCACGCCTTCAAACGAATGACACATTTTGATGAGATACCGTTTGTGGCAAGAAACAGCACAAGCTAAAGCTTGAACTCAAAACAGCGCCAGAAAGTTCTGAGTTCAGCCTTCAGGCTGGCTCTGCACATTTGAGAGGAAAACGAATACATGTTCTGTCCCACCTGTGAAGCCGAATACGAACCGGGCATTACGCGCTGTCCTGACGACGACACCGATCTGGTTGAGCGCCTGACGCCGGAGAATACTCTTCACGACAGCAGCGAAGCGCGCTTTATCACGTTGCACAAGCTCGGCTCGCCCGCCGAAGCCGAGATGGTCCACGACATCTTCGCACAGAACAACATTCGTTCAGTGATCAAGGCCGGCGGCGCTGACGCGTTCTCGCCGCTCTTGTCCGCCACTTCCGAGGGCGCCGAGATCTTCGTCGACGAGCGCGACTACGATCGGGCGCTCGAACTCTACAACGCGTTCTTTGGCAGCGACACGACCCGCTCACGGGCGGATCAACTGACGAAGAATATGATGATGATGATGAGCAGTAATGTCCGGTGATGATGCCATTGCGGTTTTCCTGACGGCTCCTAATGGCGAGGAAGCAACACGCCTCGCCGATCTCCTCATCGGCGCCCAACTCGCAGCGTGCGTGCAGATTCTTCCCGAAATGGAATCGGTCTATCGGTGGCAGGGAAAGATCGAGCGCCAGTCTGAAATTCTCTTAATCGTGAAAACTGCGGCGGGTAAGTTTGCGGATCTCGAACGGGAAGTGCGCGCGCTGCACAGCTACGAAACACCCGAGATCGTCGCGGTGCCGATCGTTGCCGGTTCTAATCCTTACCTCGAATGGCTCATCGCGAGCGTGAAGCCTTAACTCGGAATGCGAATGTCGTCGTTCACGAGCTTGTCGAGTTCGTGAAACGAATTCTGGCTGCGGTTAATGATCTCCACCACTTCCGCCGGCGAATCCGTAACGTGAAAGATGCTGAAATCGACTTCGCTGATCTTCCCGCCCGGCATGACGACGTCGCGTAACCACTCCAGCAATCCGTTCCAGTAACTGCTGCCGAAAAGCACGACCGGGAAGTTGCGAATCTTGTGAGTCTGGATCAGCGTGAGCGCTTCGAAGAGTTCATCGAAGGTGCCGAAGCCGCCGGGGAAGATGACGAAGCCGAGGCTGTACTTCACAAACATCATCTTGCGCACGAAGAAGTATTTGAACTTCAAGCTGCGCGTTTGGTATGGATTGGGTTTCTGTTCGAAAGGCAGTTCGATGTTGCAGCCGATCGAAAGGCCGCCGGCGTCGAAAGCGCCGCGGTTTGCCGCCTCCATGATTCCTGGACCACCGCCGGTGATCACCGCGAAACCCGCGGCTGCGAGCAGTGCCGCTGTTTCCTGCGCCGCCTGATAATCCTCGTCCTCCGGTTTGGAACGAGCAGAACCGAAGATCGAGATGCCCCGCGTGAGCGTTGCCATCTCGTCGAAGCCTTCGACAAACTCACCCATGATGCGAAACACGCGCCACGTATCCGTGTGCGTAAACTCATCCGGCCGCGGGCTCTCGAGCAGTTGCTCGTCCTGCGTTGCTCCCGGCCGCATCCGGCCGGGTTGTTTTTCTTGTTCGCTCATGTTTGAGGATCAGATTCCCATGATGTTGTAGCCGCAATCGACGTGAATCACTTCGCCGGTGATTCCGGACGCCATCGAGCTACAAAGAAAGACCGCGGTGTTGCCGACTTCGCGGCCTTCGACGTTGCGCTGGAGCGGCGCGCGTTCGGCGTGATGTTTCAGCATGGTGCTGAAATCCGAAACGGCGCGGGCTGACAGTGTCTGGATTGGGCCGGCGCTGATCGCGTTGACGCGGATGTTGCGCGGCCCGAGATCCTTGGCAAGATAACGCGTGCTCGCTTCGAGCGCCGCTTTCGCGACGCCCATCACGTTGTAACCAGCCACGACTTTTTCCGCGCCGTAGTAAGACATCGAGACGATGCTGCCGCCTTCGGTCATCAACGGCGCTGCGGCGCGCGCGAGTTGCGGCAGTGAATAGGCGCTGATTTCGAGGGCCGTTTGAAATGCTTCGCGGCTCGTGTCGAGATAATCGCCGCCGAGTGCTTCGCGCGGTGCGAAGGCGATGCTGTGAATCAGGAAGTCGAGGCGGCCGAACTCCTGGCCGACTTTGCGAAACGTCTCGTCGACTTCGTCCTGCTTGCTCACGTCGCAGGAAAGCAGCAACGAGCCGGGCATCGCTTCGTTCGTCAGGCTCTCGACGTTTTCTTTGAGCCGATCGCCCTGGTAGGTGAAAGCCAGCTTCGCGCCGGCTTCGTGCAGCGCCTGGGCCGTGGCCCACGCGATCGAGCGCTTGTTGGCCACGCCAAAAATGATTCCGTTTTTGTTTTGCAGCATGAAATGTTTGCTTGCAGCTTACGCGGCTGCGCTTTCAGGTGAAGTCATGAGAGCTTTGTATTCGCCACTTTCGACCCACTGCAGAATCTCCGAGACGCGCCAGACCGGGAACGGATGGCTCAGGCCGGAGTTGATGACGTCGGCCCAAAAGCGATCGAGTGCTTTCTCGTCGTAGTTCTTATTGAAGTCGCGGGCTTGCGCGAGAAACTGGTCGTAGTCGACGCGCGAAGCGAAGGTGCCCCCGCTCAGCTTCATCATCGTGCGGCCGATAACGTTGGCGTCCTGCGTGACCAGCAACGCCGCGCGATCGCACGAGAGCTCGGCGCGACGGGCCCACGCGAGCAGCGCTGCGCGCATGCTCATCGTGAGTATTTCCTTGACGATGGAAATCAACGGCGACGCCGCGACCGCGGCCTTCGCCAGAAACTCGATCAAACGCGCGGCTGTCAGATAGAGAACGTGTTCGGCGTGAATGTGCCCGACTTCGTGCGCGACCACGGCGAGCACTTCGTCGTCACTCAAGCGTTCGATCAGTTGCGAGTACAAAACGATCACGGGCCGTTCGACGCCGCCCGTGAAGGCGTTGACGATCGGGTTTTGCTGCACGAAAAGATCCGGCATGTCGACGCCGAGAGTGGTGCACGCGATCTGCAGCTTGGCGTAGAGATCGGGACACTGCGTCGGCGTTACTTTCACCGCGCTGGCCGTGAAGATGACGCGAATCGCAGACTCACCGGTGACGGCGAGCAGTTTCTTGAGCGCGGAATCGATGCCCGGAATCGCGCGCAACGCAGCCAGCGCGCGGCGATCCGCGGGATGGATGTATTGGTCCTTGTCGAGGTGCGCAAACTTCTTATGCGGCGCGTCCGACAGCGGCAAGCGGCAACGGCCGCAGCGTGCGTCGCCGGCATCGTCCTTGATCTGGTTGCGTTGTCCACAGTAACGGCAGCGGATTGAGTTTTCGTTGTCAGACATATTGGTGCTCATAATATCAGTGTTTGAAATGCCTCACACCTGTAAAGACCATCGCCAGGCCGTGTTCGTCGGCGGCCGCGATGACCTCGTCGTCGCGCACTGAGCCGCCCGGCTCGATCACGGCGGTGATGCCGTGGCGCGCGGCTTC
>Ga0247688_1000287_pt1 | contig 18329 bp, 15 predicted proteins | sample CNK29_metaG_FD_182718 | JGI IMG/M metagenome (GOLD analysis project Ga0247688, IMG submission 182718) | Soil microbial communities from Purdue University Martell Research Forest, Indiana, United States - CNK29 | ecosystem: Environmental > Terrestrial > Soil > Temperate forest > Bulk soil... | reverse complement strand
CGACGGCGACCTCGACATCTACACGATGGACGCCGACGGCAAGAACGTGCGTCGCCTGACGAACGAACTCGGTTACGACGGCGGGCCGTTTTGGTCCTACGACGGCAAGCAGATCGTCTATCGCGCTTACCACCCGGAAACGGAAGAACAGAAGGCTGACTACCAAAGTCTCTTGAAGCAACACCTGATTCGCCCGACGACGCTCGAAATCTGGGTGATGAACGCTGACGGGTCGAACAAGCGCCAAGTGACGAAGAACGGCAAAGCGAACTTTGGTCCATACTTTTTCCCGGACGGAAAGCGGATCATCTTCGCGTCGAACATGGACGATCCGAAAGGAAGAAACTTTGATCTTTACAAGATCAACGTCGATGGCACGGGCCTGGAGCGGATCACTTACAACGAGACGTTTGACGGCTTCCCGATGTTTTCGCCGGATGGAAAGAAGATCGTGTTCGCGTCGAATCGCAACGCGAAAGTGCAAGGTGAGACGAACGTGTTCATTGCTGATTGGGTTGAGTAAATGAAAAGACTCCTTTCTGTTCCATTGTTCTTGATCCTCGCGTTGGGCGTCGCGGCTCAACAGCCGGATCGAATTCAAAAAGACGTTAAATATCTCGCGTCTGATGCGCTCGAAGGTCGGCTGACTGGTTCGAAAGGTGCGACTGACGCGGCGCGATATATTGCGCGCGAGTTTGGGCGGCTGGGATTGAAGCCCGTAGCGAGCAGCGCGGGCAGAAACGGATCGGAGTCGCGTTACCTGCAGCAGTTTCCGTACGTCGCCGGTGTAAGCCTTGGCAAACGCAACGCGCTTACGTTCAGCCAGGACGTAGCGCAACTTAAACTCGAAGTCGGTACAGACTGGCTGCCGCTCGGATTTTCATCGGCGGCGAACGTAGCGGGTGGCGTGGTGTTTGCCGGTTATGGCATCACTTCATCAGAGCTGAGTTACAACGATTACGCCGCCGTCAACGCAACCGGAAAGATCGTCATCGTTCTGCAAGGCACGCCTGACGGCGACAATCCGCACGGACGTTTCGCGCAATTTGAAGGCGTGCGTTGGAAAGCCGTCGCGGCTCGAAACGCGGGCGCCCAGGCCTTGATCGTCATCGCGCGAGATGCAAACTTCAAAGACGATCGCCTCACAAGACTCACTTACGACAATAGCGCCGGCGACGCGGGCTTGCCCGTAATCGTGATCGCGCGCGAAGCCGCAGACAAACTACTCCAACCTTCAAGGTTGTCGCTCTCACAACTCGAGCAGTCGCCCGCGGGCCAGACGTTAACGGGTGACGTCAGTCTCACGACCGACGTCGTGCGCAACGACACTCCGGCTTACAACGTCATCGGCATGATCGAAGGCTCCGATCCGATTCTCAAAAAGGAAGTGATCATCGTCGGCGCGCATTACGATCATCTCGGCCGTGGCGGCGAAGGCAGCGGCAGTCTCGCACCGCGCGGCGGCGACATTCATTACGGCGCTGACGACAATGCTTCCGGCACCGCAGGCGTGCTGGAACTCGCGCGCCTGTTCAGCGCGAAGAAGCCGAAGCACACGATCGTGTTCATGGCTTTTGGTGGTGAAGAAGAGGGACTGCTCGGATCAAAGTATTACGTGAATCATCCGCTGCTGCCGCTCGCGAACACGGTCGCGATGATCAATATGGACATGATCGGACGCATGAAGGACGGCCGCTTGATCGTCGGCGGCGTCGGCACCGCGAAAGAGTGGCGCGAGTTGATCGCCGGCGAGAAACAGTTTCAACTCACGCTGAACGAAGACGGCTTTGGCCCAAGCGATCACTCGTCATTCTACGGCAAACAGATCCCGGTGCTCTTCTTCTGGACCGGCACGCACAACGACTATCACAAACCGTCAGACACCTTCGACAAGATCAACTACGCCGACGAAGCACGCATTCTCGAAATGGTCGCGCGCGTCGTCGACCAACTCGACAACGCCGACAAACGCCTGACCTACACAACCGCCAAGTCTGATGCAACACCGCGCGCCGGCGGGTTCCGCGTCTACCTCGGCACCATTCCAAACTATGCCGACACTAACGACGGCCTGTTGCTCGACGGCGTACGCGAAGACTCACCCGCGTCGAAAGCAGGATTGAAGGCCGGCGATCGAATCGTGAAGATTGGCGACCGCGAGATCAAAAACGTCTACGACTACACCTACGCCCTTGGCGAAATGAAAGCGGGCGAAGAGTATGTGATCGGGGTTGTGCGAGGAACCGAAAAGTTGACGTTAAAGATTAAACCTGAGGCCAGAAAATAAGGCCACGGAGAGGGGGGACATCCGTGGCCTGGATTTGTTACCAGCGAGGTTCGCGCTCGTAACGATCGTTGTCGCGATCACGGCCACCGCCGTAACCACCACGACCGCCGCCGCCGCGTCCACCGCCGTAACCGCCGCGGCCACCACCGCCACGATCGGTTCTTGGCTTGGCTTCATTCACGGTCAAATTACGGCCGCCGAAGTCCTTTCCATTAAATGCCTCGATAGCTGCTGCCGCCTCTTCAGGGGTTGCCATTTCCACAAAAGCAAAGCCGCGCGATCGTCCTGTTTCCCGATCTTCAATCACCGAAGCTGATTCGACTGTTCCAACTGCCGCGAAAGCTTCGCGGAGTTCCTCGCTCGTAGTACGGAACGAGAGGTTTCCTACATATAGTTTTGTAGCCATTCTAACTATCCTTATCTGAAGGGAAGCGCGGGCTTGCTGAGAATTCGCTGATCCAGTTCGGGGGGAGACGATCCGATACTTTCGGCGAGCTGCGACGAACCCGGTGCTCTAAAATCTCTGAGAGCGGCTTCTAACTTGGTTGACAACTGCCTCACTCTCTATCAGCCGAACCTCGTCGCTTAACGATCACGGACAGGCGCAGTCACCGTTGATGCGCGAGAGCAGGTATCTGGTACCCAAAAGTATGCCGGAGTGCTCCGAAACGCGTCAAGGACAATTTTGATCTGAATCCGTATAATCCCCCTTAATCTGTAGTCCGAGAATAACCCCGAAAGGTCTGTAAAATGGCAGAACGCATCCCTATCACCGTCGCGAACGGCGACGGCATCGGGCCTGAAATCATGGCCGCAACCCTCCGCATTCTCGAAGCGGCCCAGGCGCCCCTCGACATCGAGACCATCGATATTGGTGAAAAAGTTTACCTGGCCGGAAACTCGTCCGGCATCGAGGCGAGTTCGTGGGACTCGCTGCGGCGCACCAAAGTTTTTCTCAAGGCGCCGATCACGACTCCGCAGGGCGGCGGTTACAAGAGCCTCAACGTGACCGTGCGCAAGGTGCTCGGGCTCTACGCGAATGTGCGCCCTTGCGTGGCCTATCACCCCTTTATCGAAACCAAGCATCCCTCGATGGACGTCGTCATCGTCCGTGAAAACGAGGAAGACCTTTACGCGGGCATCGAACATCGCCAAACGAACCAGGTCGTGCAATGTCTCAAACTCATCTCGCGTCCCGGTTCGGAAAAGATCATTCGTTACGCTTTCGAATACGCGCGCCGCAACAACCGCAAGAAGGTCACTTGCTTCACGAAAGACAACATCATGAAGCTGACCGACGGCCTGTTTCATAAGATCTTTGATGAGATCGCAGCGGAGTATCCGGACCTCGAAAACGAGCACTGGATAGTCGACATCGGCGCCGCGAAGCTGGCTGACACGCCCGAAGCGTTTGACGTAGTCGTGATGCCGAATCTTTACGGCGACGTGCTTTCAGACGTCGCGGCCCAGATTGCCGGTTCGGTAGGTCTGGCTGGTTCGGCAAACATCGGCGAGCACGTCTCGATGTTTGAAGCGATTCACGGCTCAGCGCCGCGGCGCGCCGGGCAAAACCTGGCGAATCCTTCCGGATTGTTGCTGGGCGCGGTGATGATGCTCGTGCACGTTGGCCTGACGGACCATGCTGAGCGAGTTCACAATGCGTGGCTGCGCACGATTGAAGACGGCATTCATACTTACGACATCTACGACGATAAAGTCAGCAAACAGAAGGTCGGCACGAAAGAGTTTGCGGAAGCGGTGGCTGAGCGTTTGGGTCAGGAGCCGCAGCTTTTGAAACCGCGGAAGTACAAGAAGGCAGACCCGTCGCCAACGAACAGGACCACGCCCGCAAGCAAGCCGGCGCCGCAAAAAGAACTCGTCGGTGTTGACGTTTTTCTCGATTGGACCAGCGGCTCGGCCAACGACCTCGGCGACGGCTTGAGCCGTTTGAACGGCGACGGTTTGAAGTTGACGATGATCAGCAACCGCGGCGTGAAGGTTTGGCCCAACGGTCATAAGGAAACGTTCATTTCGGATCACTGGCGTTGTCGGTTCCTGCCGGAGTCGGATGGTGGAAAGGTTTCGCACGCGCAGGTGATCTCGCTTTTGGGCCGGGTCGCGGGTGACGGATTCGATTTTATTAAGACGGAAGGGTTGTACACGTTTGACGGCCAGCGCGGATTCTCGCTGGACCAGGGAGAATGAAGCACGGATATGACCGACAACAAGCCATTAGTGGCAGTGATCATGGGAAGCCAGTCTGACTGGGAAACGATGAAGCACGCGGATGAAATGCTGACGCAGTTTGGCGTCGCGCACGAGTGTCGCGTGATTTCCGCGCACCGGTCTCCTTCGCTGGCGGCGGAGTTTGGCTCGACTGCGGAAGAACGAGGACTCGAGATCGTCATCGCAGCCGCCGGCGGCGCGGCGCACCTTGCGGGCGTGCTCGCGGCGCATACGACGTTGCCGGTGCTCGGCGTGCCGATGGGCAGCGCTTTGAATGGTCTCGACTCGCTGCTCTCGACCGTCCAGATGCCGGGCGGAATTCCGGTTGCGACGCTCGCGATCGGGAAAGCCGGAGCCACCAACGCCGCTTTGTTTGCCGTGGCGATTCTGGCCAATAGCCGGCCCGAGCTAAGGGAGAAACTTCAAGAATTTCGCCAGTCACAAGAGGCAAAAATCCGCGCTACAAAACTTCCGTGAAATCGGCCCCAATCTGGTTTAGTCTATATCCCGCCTGTCTGTGAGATGACGGGCATGGATACGGCAAGATGATTGGCCAGACAGTTTCTCATTATCGAGTCATCGAAAAACTCGGCGAGGGTGGCATGGGTGTCGTCTACCTCGCTGAGGACCAGCATCTCGCCCGCCGCGTTGCGATAAAGTTTCTTACTTCGACGGACCATCACTACCGCGCGCGCTTCATTCGCGAAGCTCGCGCGGTCTCCGCGTTGACGCATCCAAACATCGCCATCGTTCACGACTACGGCGAGACGACGACGGGCCAGCCTTTCCTCGTGATGGAGTTTGTGAAAGGCAAGTCGTTGAGCCAGCTTCTGGAAGAGGGACTGACTCTGCGTCGCTCGGTCGAGATCATTTCGTCGATCGCCGAGGCGCTGTCCGAAGCGCATCATCACGGCATCGTTCACCGCGACATCAAGCCGTCAAACATCATCGTTAACGACCGCGGGCAGGTGAAGGTGCTCGACTTCGGTTTGGTGAAGCACTTGTTCGATCCGCCGTCGAGCGAAGTCGATCTCGACGCGCAAACGATCTATTCAACGCAAACTCGCAGCGACGTGATCGTCGGCACGCCGCTTTACTTGTCTCCCGAACAAGCAACCGGCAAGCAGATCGATGGCCGTAGCGATCTGTTCGCGCTCGGTGCGTTGATGTACGAGTGCCTTACCGGACGTTCAGCGTTTGGCGGCGGCAGTGTGCTGGAGATCGGCGCGCAAATTATTCACGTCACTCCGCCGCCACCGTCACAAGTGAATCAGCAGGTCACGCCCGAGTTGGATCGCATCACGATGAAGGCGCTGCAAAAGAAGGTGGAGGATCGTTACCAGTCAGCCGACGAGATGCTTAAGGATCTGCAAACGGCGGTCGTCGCTCTGGGCGGTAACGGCGTGCCGGTCGCGAAGACGAACCCAGTCACAACCGATCAGCAACACGCCACCAGCGCGCTCGCGACGCTTACGATGCAACTGCGGCGGCAGCGTTTTTCGCTGGTGTCGTTTGTCGCGACGATTATTTTGAGTGGGGCCGCGATCTGGGCCATCATTCACTTCTGGCCACGGACTTACTACCAACCACCGCCCGCCGCGAAACAGTGGTACGACATCGGAACAGAGGCGCTGCGAAATGGAGCCAACCACCAAGCCAGCAAGGCCCTCTCGCAAGCGATCGCCATCGACAGCAACTATGCTTTAGCGCGCGCGCGGTTAGCCCAAGCCTGGACCGAACTCGATTACATCGATAAAGCAAAGGATGAGTTGATCGCCATTCAGGGCCTGTCGCGCGGAGCCGCGATAACGGACAAGGACGCGCTCTATCTCGAGGCGATTAGGGCAATGGTCGCGAGGGAGTTCAAGGAAGCGGTTAAGTCCTACAGCGCGATTGTCGAGATGTCGCCCGACGAAAGTCCCGTTTACGTTGATCTGGGTTACGCCTACGAGAACGACGGTAACACTGACAAGGCGCTCGAAAGTTACTTGAAGGCGATCTCGTTGAACAATGGCCAATACGCGACCGCTTACTTGCGGGCCGGGATCGTTTACAACCGCAAACAGGAACGGGATAAAGCGCTGCAGATGTATGACAAGGCGGAGCAGTTATATCGGGCGGCCAGCAACAACGAGGGAATCAACGAAGTGTTGCGTCGTCGCGGTGAGGCGTACCGCGCTATGGGCGATTACGTTAATGCGCAGGCTCAATTCCAGCAATGCCTCGATGCAGCGCGCGCGATGGGGCTGGAAGCACAACAAATCAACACACTCATCGATCTGAGTTACCTGGCATCCGTGCAGGGCAAAGCTGCTGAAGCGGAAAACTACGCGCAACAGGCAGTTACCTTTGCGCAACAAAACCAGCTCGAAAACCTCGCTGCCTCCGGCCTCTTGGAACTCGGCAATTCTTACTCCACAAGGGGAGACTATGAGAAGTCTGAGCACTATTTCTCCCAAGCGATTCAACTAGCGCGTGCGAATAAAGGCCGGTTCGGCGAAGCACAGGGAAACCTGAATCTTGGCGGCGTCTACATAACTACGCTGCGCGTCGACGAAGGGCTGCAACTGGAGCAACAAGCCCTGAAATTCTTCCAACAGGGCAACTATCCCGATAACGTTTCTTTGTGTTTGACGCAATTGACTCGCGGTTATCGCCGTAAAGGCGACTACGCGGCCGCACTCGCCGCCGCGAATCAGAAACTCGAGCTGGATCGCAAGAACGGCGTTCAAGCAACCATCGCCAACGCGTACAGCGAGCTGGGCGCTGTTCTCATGGACCGGGAAGATCTCCCCGCTGCCCTCAAACAGTACGAGGATGCGTTCCCAATCTACGAGTCAAGCAAGAACCAACTCCGACTCGGGTTCAATAAGGTAAATCGCGGAAATATATTATGGCGTTTAGGCCATTATGATCAGGCAGAGCCGATCCTTGACGATCTCTGGAAAATGGTCAGCGAGTCGCCAAATAATAACAAGCAATTGGGGCCGACGGTGCTGCTCTGCCAGGCGCAACTGCGATTGAGCCAGCGCAAATGGCCCGAGGCGATCAACCTCAGCAATGAGGCGATTGCCGCCGCAGGAACGCTGATTCCCGAGATCGCGATCGAGGCAAGATCGGTACTTGGTTTGACAAAGGCCCGCTCAGGCAACGCCCAGGCAGGCCTGAAGGATTGCGATGAGGCCGCAAAAATGTCGTCTAATACGGGAGACTTTTTGCTTCAATCTCGCGCGTTACTAAATAAGGCTGAGGCTGCCTTACTCACCAACGACGCGCAGACTGCCTTAAACCTCGCCACGGATGCTCAAGCACGATTTAGCCGCGGCGAACAATACGAATCAGAATGGCGGGCGTGGTTAATCGCCTCACAAGCCAGTGAAAAGCTCGGCGACAAAACCAAGGCCCAGGAGCAACGCGAAAATGCAAGGATTGCTCGCTCCAAACTGGAACAGAAATGGGGAGCGGACCAGTTCAATGCATATAGTTCACGGCCTGACATTCAGGCTTTTTCTCAACCGTAAGGTTGACCCTCTCTAACTCCCAAAGTAAGGAGCTCAGAAATGTCCGACATATTCAAACAGATACTAGGTTTCGCAGCAGACCCACCAGAAGGCGGTGGCGGTGGCACCAAGGCCGCAATCGGCGGTGCACAGGTTGAAAGCGAAGCGACTACAGACGGCACGGCACCTTCAGATCCTCCAGAAGGTACTGGCGGCGGAACCGGCTCGACCACAGACCCCTCGTCGTCCGGATGAGGTAGTTTGCCGCGACGAGCGGAAGTCACACACGACTGCGCGTTATCAGTGTGATTATGGCCACGAAGAGCGCGGAGCCGATAATGGACCAGATGATCGGAAAACTGGTTCCTCCGATATGGACCGGTATCAGTTCTGGCAGTCCCATCAGGCGCGCAAGCCACATCCCGATTAGCGCGCCCACAAAACCCAGCGCAATCGACACGAGACACCCACCTCGTGAATAGCCAGCGATTGCCTGCCCCAGCGATCCGCAAATTCCCGCCACTATCAACAAAATCACTAAATCAAACAGCGTCATTTTCTGCCTCCGATCCACTCCTTGATGACTTCCTTTGGGTCGCGCCGGTTGCCATCGACTTCGTAATTGAGTCGCCGCATATCGTTGGTCGAGATCGAATTTGCCAGCTTATCCAGAACTTCTCGCAGCGCCGGGACGCGAGCGAGCGTGTCCTGCCGCACGAGATAGACCGCTTCGTACGGCGGGAAATAGTGGCGATCGTCCGCCAGTTGAAAAAGATCCATCATGGCGATGCGTCCCTCAGTCGAGTTGCCGGCAATCAAATCGACCTGCTGCGACGACAGCGCGATGTAGGTCAGTGAAAGATCCATCTCCCGCACCTCAGCAAACTTCAATCCATAAGCTTTCGAGAAACCCGGGTAACCGTCCTCGCGCGACATGAAGTCCTGGCCGAAACCTGCGCGCCACTTGCTCGCGTGTGGCGCCGCGTCCGAGATGGTTTTCAGATTGAGCTGTCGCGCGTCCGCGCCGCGCACGAGAATCGCAAAAGTGTTTTCAAAGCCAAGCGACGGGCTGACCTCGACGTGGAATTGATCGCCATATTCCTGTTTGACCTCGGCGTAGACTGCGCGCGGATCGGTTATCGGCTTGTGATGCAGAATCGCGGTGTAAGCCGTTCCGGTGTATTCGGGGTAAAGATCCAGAGTGCCGCTGGTGAGGGCGTCGTGCGGCAAATTGCCGCCGAGTTCGAAACGACGCTCGACCGCTACGCCGCGCGCTTCGAGCATTTGGGCCACAATCTCGGCGAGCAGGATTGATTCGGTAAAGTCTTTCGAGCCGACTGTCACTCTATTCGTGGGTTTTGTACTGCGCCAGATTGTAAGTCCACCGATCAAGGCCAAAATCAATACTAATGCGATAGCAAGTCGTCGTCCGACTGCCTTTGCGGCGGGCTTTCGCTGCGTGAACCTTCGCTCAACAAGACCGAGCAGAGAATCGGCCGCGAGTGCCAGCAAAGCCGCGGATAGCGCGCCTGCCAGCAGCAGGTTGTTGTCGTTCTGTCTCAAGCCGCGAAAGATGTAAACGCCGAGCCCGCCGGCGCCGACCGCGGCCGCGATCGTTGTGACTCCGACCGCGATCACCGTCGCGACGCGCACGCCAGTCACGATCACGCCCATCGCGAGCGGCAACTCAACTTGCCGCAAAACCTGGCCGTCAGTCATGCCCATCGCAACCGCCGCTTCGCGCACGCTCGGCTCGACGCCCATGATTCCCGTGATCGTGTTGCGGATTATCGGCAACAGCGAGTAGAGCACGAGCGCGACCAGCGCGGTGCGCGCGCCGATGCCGCCGATGAAAGGCAACGGGATCAGAAAGCCAAATAGTGCGAGACTCGGAATCGTCTGCATGATGTTGGCGATGCCGAGCACTGGGCCGCGGAGTGCCCGATAACGCGTCAGCAAAATTCCGGTGGGAACGCCGATCGCGACCGCAATCACGATCGCCACGAGCACGAGCTTGATGTGCTGCCCGATCAGGACGAGCAGTTCCGACCAATTAAGCTGGAGAAAGTGCCAGAAGCTCATGCCTTTTCTCCAACATTAGCGGTCAAAGGGAGGGTGTCGAGATAAGCACGCGCCTGTGGATTGTCGGAACTCAAAAACCGGTCCGGCGTCTCTAGCAGCAGCAATTGGCCGCGATGCATCAGGCCGATGCGCGAACCGAGCAACAGCGCTTCGCGAACGTCGTGCGTCACGAGAATCACGGTCTTTCCGAGTCGCCGCGACAGATCACCAAACTCGCGTTGCAAACTCGCGCGCGTGAGCGGATCGAGCGCGCCAAACGGTTCATCGAGCAACATCAACGGCGGATTCGCGGCCAACGCTCGCGCGACACCCGCCCGTTGCCGTTGCCCACCCGAAAGCTCTCGCGGATAACGATCCGCATAAGTCCGCGGCTCCAACCCAACCAAACTCAACAACTCTTCAACACGCGCAGCGATTCGCGCCTGATCCCAACCCAACAAACTCGGCACGAGCCCGACGTTTCGCCCGATCGTGAAATGCGGAAACAGCCCGCCTTCCTGAATTACGTAACCGATGCGGCGCCGCAACTCGATCGGGTCCCACGCCGTCGTGCTCTTTCCCTCCACGACGACTTCACCGCCAGTCGGAACCAACAGCCGGTTGACCAGCTTCAACGTCGTCGTCTTGCCGCAACCCGATTCACCGAGCAGCACCAGCGTCTCGCCGCGCGCCACACTCAAATTCAGATCGGAAATGATCGGCGTCGTGAGATTTGGCAGCGAGTAGCTGACGTTATGAAACTGAACGAGCTGGTGGTTGGCGGCAGCGTCGTTCATCTGTGGCGGTCAGACGGCGAGCAACAAATTACTGCTGAAGCGTTCCTGCGAATCGAGCCAGGTGCGTGAACACTCGAAACCTGTCTCTTTAGCGAGCCGCGCGATGCCGGCCCGATCGTACTTGTAAGAATTTTCGGTATGAATCAGTTCGCCGGGTTCAAACTCCACTTCGAAGCCGAGCTTCTCGATGCGCACGCGCTGCTTGAAAAGACTCTCGATATAAATCTCGATGCGGCCCATCGCTTCGTTATAAAACGCGCGATGCTTGAACGCGCGCAGATCAAACGTGCCGCGCAACTCGCGATTGATTCGGGCCAGCACGTTCAGGTTGAACGCGGAAGTGACGCCCAGCGCGTCGTTGTACGCAGCCTCAAGAATCGCCGGATCCTTTTTGAGATCCGCGCCGAGCAACAGTGCGTCGCCGCGATGCAGCACGCTGCGCAGCGCGCGCAGGAAGCGCAGCGCCTCGTCGAGATCGAAGTTGCTGATGTTTGAACCGAGAAACAACGCGAGCGTGCGTTTGCGCTGTTTCTTTCCCAATTCCGCGAGGCCGGCGAAGTAGTCGGCCGCGTAAGCCTCGATCGTGAGTCGCGGATACGACTGGAGCAGAATGCGCGAACTGCTTTCAATCGCCGACGCGGAAATATCGACCGGCATGAACAGCAACTCCGGCTGGCGCCGCAAAAGCGCCTCGATAACGAGCCGCGTCTTCGACGCACTGCCGCTGCCCATCTCCACCAGCGTGACCTGGCCGTCGACCGACTCCACGATCTCGTCGGCGTAACGCTTCAGAATCTCGTTTTCCGCCCGCGTCAGGTAATACTCGGGCAGCAAACAGATCGCTTCGAAGAGCTGCGAACCGAGTTCGTCGTAGAAATATTTAGGAAGAAATCGCTTGCGCTCGGCGGTGAGGCCGTTGCGCACGTCGTCAGCGAGCCCAGCAAGCGGATCTCGCTTCACCAAATTGTGAATATAGAGACGTTGATCCGGTGCGGGCTCCGTCTGTGCCAAGTGGGTTCCTCGGCAACCATGATAGCCCATCAGCCACAAAGAAGCACAAATGACATAGAAACTGCGATCAGCACACTTCCGGCCTTTTGGTGGCGACGCTTGACCACTACGCGCGCGCCGGGCAAGATCGGTCGCGATGTTTTTCAGGCAATTGTTCTCAACGTTCGTCCCCATTCTGTTGCTGACCTTCTGCTGCTCTCCGGCTTTCGCGCAGGGCTTCAAACAGGAACTCGAAGCTCCGGAAAAAGTCGAGGTAACAGTCCGCAGTCTCGATGGCCGCGTCAGTGTCGTCGCTTCCAAGGAACAAGAGAAAAAAGTCACCGTTGAGGCCAAATCCGCGGGCGCGATGGTCGGGCCGGCGGACGTGAAGGTCGAAGCCAAAGGCAGCAGCTTCGTGGTCGACGTCCGCGCGCGCGGCGAGAGAGATCGCATCGACGTGGTCGTCACGATTCCGGTGCGTTCGAAGGTGCAGGTTGAAGGTAAAGAGGGCGCGGTCGATATCGTCGGCAACGTTGAGTCGGCGGTCGCCAGAACTGACACCGGAACGATTCATGCTGACGTTCCGCTCGATGCGCTGAAGTTTGATTTTGTTTGGGAAGCCAGCCGGCCGCGCTACATGAGCGACGTCGAGCTGCCGGGCGTGAAAGAAAAGGCCGGCGGCATGTTCAGGCTTTCCGGCCGCCTCGGCGAAAAGAAAAAGAAAAAAGGCGAGAAGACCGACGAAGAGAAAGAGCAGGAGAAACAGGACAAGGAAGCGAACAAGGAAAAGCAGGTCGCGCTCAACTTTCGCACCCAACGCGGCGTCGTGCTGTTGAATATCGATCCCGACATGGCACCCGCCGATCTGCGCGAGCGGCCGTTAACTGAAGCGGCGCGCGCGATCGTGCGCAGCGGTGACAGCGAACTCGTTGAAGCAATTCGCAAAGTGGCGCCGAAGATGTTTGGCGACTACGCGAAGACCTTGCCGCCGCCCGAAAAAGAACCCGAACTCGTGCATCGCACGGCGCCTGACAAGATCGTGAGCACAATCTCGCCGCAGTTGCTGCGTTTCAACGCGAGCGTCACCGATCGCAACGGCCGCGCGATCAGCGGCATGCACGAATCCGATTTCACTGTTTGGGAAAACGGCATCGAGCGTCGCGTGCTGAACGTCTCGCCGGCGAATGAACCGTTCAATCTCGTGTTGCTGCTCGATGTTTCCGGCAGCGTCGAGGAGCGAATGGATTTTATTCGCAAAGCCGCGCGCGACTTTTTGCGCACGGCGAGCCCGCAGGATCGCATCTCGATCATCAGCTTCCGCGACGACATTCAAGTGATCTCCGATTTCAGCACCGACCGCGCGATGCTCTCGCGCAAGCTCGACGAGATCGACGCCGGCGGTGGCACTGCGCTCTACGACGCGATTGGTTATTGCTTGAGTGAACCGTTGCGACGGTTGCGCGGCGAACGCACCGCGATCGTCGTGATGTCTGACGGTGACGATAACAAGTCGTTTCTGCCGTTCCCGGCGATCCTTGATGCGCTGTCGGAATCCGGCGCGCTGATTTATCCGCTCTACGTGCCGTCGGGTTTGATCCCGGAAGGAAGCGTGCCACGGCCGGAGATCACGATCGATCCGATTCGCACACGCTATTTGACGTTGACGACGCGCGCGGAAGAAGAAGGACACAAGCTCGCGACTGCTTCCGGCGGAGTTTACTATCCGATTCATCGGCTCGAAGATTTGCAGAAAGCGTATGACGACGTCGTCGCGCAGTTGCGCTCGGCTTACACGATTACCTACGCGTCAAATTCCGCGTCAGCGTCGCCGCGCGTTCGCGTGCGAACGAACCGCGACGGTGCCTCCGTGCGGTTGAGCCCGGTGGTTGGCCTAAACACGCCGTAACCAGATTTCCCCGATGAACCAACCACTCTTCAACGCGCTTTTCGACGAAACCGAACGCAAGCCGCTCACGGTTTCGCAACTGACAAACGCGATTCGCATTTCGCTCGAATCGCGTTTTCCGTCCGTCTGGGTTGAAGGCGAGATCTCAAACTTCAAAGACCACTCGTCGGGTCATTGGTACTTCACGCTCAAAGATCAAAACGCACAACTCCGCGCGAAGTGCTTTCGTTCGACCAACGCGCGCATTCGCTTTCGCCCGGCCAACGGCTTGCACGTGCGCGCGCGCGGCAAACTCTCGATTTACGCACCACGAGGTGAATATGAACTCGTGGTCGAGGCGCTCGATCCGGTCGGCGCCGGCGCGTTGCAGGTGGCGTTCGAGCAATTGCGCGATCGACTGCAAGCGGAAGGCCTGTTTGCGAAAGAGTTGAAACGGCCGTTGCCGGTTTTTCCGCGTCGCGTCGGTATCGTGACTTCGCCGACGGGCGCGGCGATTCGCGACATTCTCAACGTCATTTCGCGACGCACGCGCACCGTTCACGTGCTGTTTTCCCCGGCGCGCGTGCAGGGCGACGCCGCCGGCCCAGACATCGCGCGCGCGATTCGTTTCATTAACCAGTATCACGAACGAGCGTTGAACGACGGCCGCACCGCGGATCTCGTCGACGTTTTGATTGTCGGGCGCGGCGGCGGCTCGACCGAAGATCTCTGGGCGTTCAACCAGGAAGAGGTCGCGCGCGCGATTCGGAAGTCGGTGATTCCTGTTATCTCGGCCGTGGGCCATGAAACTGATTTCACGATTGCTGACTTCGTCGCCGACATGCGAGCGCCGACGCCGTCTGCCGCCGCCGAACTCGTCGCAGCTCATGAAGACGAGCTTTGCTCGGCGTTGGACCGGCTTAGCAAACAACTGTCTCGGCAGATGCGCTTTCGCGTGGTTGATCTGCGCGCGCGAGTTCAGGGACAAGCGTTGTCGCACGCGTTTGAAGAAGTGAAGTCGCGCTTGCGAAATGCGCGTCGTCGTTTTGACTCGGCTTCTTCGGGCTGCGAAGACGCAATCCAGAGCGCCCTTCAGGACGCGCGCGAACGGCTCGGGCTCGCGGCTGCGTCACTCGATGCGTTGTCGCCCTTAGCCGTGTTGCAGCGCGGGTATGCGCTCGCGCAAGATGCCTCGGGCAAACCGTTGCGCGACGCCGCGTCGGTTTCGCCGGGCGATCAGGTCAGCGTTCGGCTGGCCAAAGGAAAACTGAACACGCGTGTCGAAAGCGTGGAAGAAATCCAGTTTTAGGATCGATTAATTCGTGGGCCGAATCGTCGTCAACTTTGATCCCGCCGCCGGACCAGCCGCGCGCCAGCCAAAGCGCCGGCGGCGTTGGCCCAAAGTGCTGGCCGCGCTGGCGATCGTCTTCGTCCTCATTATCGCTGTGGTCGCGGTCGTGGCCTTCTTCTCGTGGCGGCATTTTCAGAGCAGCCCGGAATACTCGCTTGCGTTGCTCGTCGACGCCGCGCAGCGCAACGACACAGACGGGCTGGCGCAACGCATCGACGACGAAGAGATCGCGAAGAACATGGTGGCGACTGTCAGTCAAAAAGCCGGCGCTCGTTACGGCACCGCCATGAACGCCGCGACGCAACAGCAGATCGATAAAGTGATGCAGTCGGCGTTGCCGGGTTTGAAGCAGACGATTCAGGCTGAAGTCGGGAAAGAGATCAAGAGTTTCGCGGGCGGATCGGAACCGAAGCCGTTTATCGTGCTGCTGTTTGCCGTGCCTTCGCTCGTTACGATCACGACCGAAGGCGACACTGCGAAAGCAACGCCGAAAGTGGGCGAGCGTCCGATCGAGTTGACGATGCGGCGCGATTCGGATCGCTGGAAAGTTGTCGCCATCAACGACGATGCGCTGGTCCAGCGCGTTGTCGACGGCATGATGAAAGACCTGCCGGCCATCGGCGCCTTTGACTCGCGGAACCCGTTGTTTAAGAATCCAGGCAAGTCGAGAAAAAAACCAAGATGAGCAACGAACAGGCGCGGAGTTTCGAAGCTTCGCTGGAAGCCCTGGAACAGATAGTCCAGCAACTCGAGAGCGGCGACCTGCCGCTGGAAAAGAGCCTCGAGCTTTTCGAGCAGGGAATCCGGCTCTCGCGCGAATGCCAGGAACGACTCGGCCAGGCGGAGCGGCGCATCGAGATCCTGCTGCGCGACAATCAGGGCCGAACGACAGTTTCGAATTTCGAACCAAAGCAGACTAACGACGATAATGCAGCCGAAAATGAAAACGGGTTCTGACGCGCTGGTGCAAAACACACTCGAGCTCGACGCTCTGTTGGCCGGAAGCCGCGCGCTGGTTGAAGTTGAATTGAACAGTTTGCTGCCGCCGTCAGGCGCGGCGCCGGAGAAAGTGCACCAGGCGATTCGCTGGAGCGTGTTCGCGGGCGGAAAGCGTTTTCGCCCGGCGTTGCTCCTCGCGATCGGGCAAGCTTTCGGCGCGCAGATCAACCAACTCATCAGGACCGCGTGTGCGTTTGAAATGATTCACACGTATTCGCTGATTCACGACGACTTGCCGGCGATGGATGACGACGAACTGCGCCGCGGCCGGCCGACGTGTCACGTTCGCTTTGATGAAGCAACGGCGATTCTCGCCGGCGACGCGTTGCAGACGTTAGCGTTTCAGTCGATTGCTAACGACGATCGGCTCGACGCCGAAACTCGCATCACGTTGATTTCAGAGTTGGCGCGCGCGTCAGCGACTCCCGATGGCATGGTCGCGGGCCAGGCGCTCGACATGGAAGCGGAAGCGCGGCAAACGAATGGTGCGCAGCTCCAGGAGATTCACCGGTTGAAGACGGGCGCGCTGATTGTCGGCGCGGCGCGTTGCGGAGCGATTATCGGAGCCGCGGATAAATACGAACTGGAGGCTGTTACTGCTTACGGTTCGCACCTCGGGCTGCTTTTTCAAATCACTGATGACCTGTTGGATATAACCGCCAGTGCGGAAGAGTTAGGCAAGACGCCGGGCAAGGACGTGCAGTCGAGCAAAGCGACTTACCCCGCGCTTTACGGGATCGACGAGTCGCGCGAGAAAGCGGTGAAAGCTCATCGTGCGGCGTGCGCGGCGCTCGAACAACTCCATCGGCGAACCGAAGTGCTGCATCGCATCGTCGACTTCATCCTTCATCGCACCGGTTAAAAAATCTGTGTAATCTGTGGGTTTACTCGTACGCCAGCGCCTCCCTCACCGTCGCGCGTGACGCTTTCCACGCCGGCACAAAACTCGCCACGACACTCAAACTCACCGACACGATCAACCAGATCACCAATCCAACAGCTTCAAACTTGAAATCCAGCCCGCCGCGAAACAACGCGCGCATCAAGTTATCGCCGACGGCTTTGCTCACCGGCCACGCGAGCAGCGCTGCGATGATCCAACTGAGCACGCCGATCACGAGTCCTTCGACGATCACCATCAGCCAAACAACTCTCGGCGTCGCGCCAATCGCGCGCAACACGCCCATCTCTCGCCGCCGTTCGAGAACGTTAAGACTCATCGTCGTCATCAAGCCCAGCCCGCCGACGCCGCCGATGATCACCGACGTCACGATCAGAAACACGTAGATCATCAGCATGTGCTCGTCAAACGCGAAACGGCTTTCGGCTTTGCTGGTGCTGCCGCGCGCGCGAATTCGCTGTTGCTCGAGATTGCGATCGAGATCCGCTTTGACTGTTTGAATCGAATCCTCATCAGCGTGGTCCAACGCGAGCCGCAAGCTATTCACGAGATTCGAGTGTTGAATCGTGGCGAGCGGAACGTAACCAATCGCCGGCGTGAACTGTTCGCGAGCCATTCCAACGACGTGCCAGGTCTTTTCAACGCCGTCGATCTGCAACGTCACCGCCTGCCCGACGCGCAGCTTTGTCGATCGTCCAGCGAGCGCGTTGTTTACCACGATCGCGTCAGTGTCGCTCGGCGACAGCCTGCGTCCTTCAATGATTTCGGGTTCAAATAAGTGTGTGTCGGCGGGCAGTCCGAAGATGACGAAGCGATCCGCGCCGAGCGCGCCTTCCGTGACGAACCAACTCTCGCTGCGTTTTATTCCCGGCGTGTTATTAACCGCTCGTTGCACCTGATCGCTGTCGTACGACTCACGCAACGGCACGGACAGATCAAACTTGCGCGCGCCAAACATGCGATCGAGCGTATTGATCATCGACGCGCGCACATTCAATGCCGACATAAAAAACAGGCCGCCCGCAGCGAGCGTGATGAGCGTCAACGCAAAGCGCGCGCGGCGGCGAAAGCTGTTGCGAATCGCAAAGGTCAACGGGCGAAAGCCACCGCCGGTTCGCGCCAGAGCACGATCGAGCCAACTGCTGCCAAATCTCGCTTGGCCCAAACCAAAATCCGCGAGCGCCACGCGAACCGGAGCACCGGTTCCCTTCCACACCGGGTAAGCCGCGGCCACGAGCGGCGCTGCAATTCCAACTACCGCGACCAACACGTAAACCCAAAGCGGCACAGCGAAACTGTTGATGTCGAAGTTCAGAAACACGGCCATGTAAC
>Ga0247688_1000286_pt1 | contig 18496 bp, 12 predicted proteins | sample CNK29_metaG_FD_182718 | JGI IMG/M metagenome (GOLD analysis project Ga0247688, IMG submission 182718) | Soil microbial communities from Purdue University Martell Research Forest, Indiana, United States - CNK29 | ecosystem: Environmental > Terrestrial > Soil > Temperate forest > Bulk soil... | reverse complement strand
CTTCCGGCGCCTTGTCAATCTGATCGAAGGCCACAAACTGCACCTTCGGATTGTTTTTCGCCAGCACCTTCGTGATCGCTGCCGTCAGCGTCGTCTTCCCGTGATCCACGTGCCCAATAGTCCCGATGTTCACGTGTGGCTTTGAACGGTCAAATTTTTCCTTCGACATCTCTTCCTCTTCTTTATATAGCGGTCAAACCCTGCGTCTAAGAATTGCGTGCTGGGGAGACGCTGGAGCCCGCGATGAGATTTGAACTCATGACCTCCTCCTTACCAAGGAGGCGCTCTACCCCTGAGCTACGCGGGCTCGAAATCCCATTGCGTTTTCAAAATCTGGAGCGGGCGACGAGATTCGAACTCGCGACCCTCAGCTTGGAAGGCTGATGCTCTACCAACTGAGCTACACCCGCCCAACCACATGCCGACTGTCAATTGCCGATTTCCGATTTCTGTCGCGCGCCGTGCCGCTTCAAATTGGCAATCGGCAATCACCAGTGGTGCAGGGGGTAGGATTCGAACCTACGTAGGGCGTGAGCCCGCCGGGTTTACAGCCCGGTGCCATTAACCACTCGACCACCCCTGCATTTTGTAGATGCCGTGGAGCCGGCGAAGGGACTTGAACCCCCGACCCTCTGATTACAAATCAGATGCTCTACCAACTGAGCTACGCCGGCCCGCTATAGAGTACAAATAGCGTATTCCGACAAAATGCGGATACTACCAAGCGGGTTTCAAAAACGCAAGTCGCGGTCGGAATTACAGATAACGAACCAAAATCCCCCCGATTCGTGTTAGTATTCCTCCACCTCACTCACGTCCTTTGCCCCAATCTCGCTCTACCAGACCCAAAGGAGACTACACATGGCACGGTTTCGATTCTCGAAAGCAGTACTCTTCGCGTCTTTTGTGTTCGCGCTAGCAATCGCCGCCAATGCGCAAACGCCCTCTTCCGCCCCGCAGGTTTTCGTCCCTGAGACCAAGGGCCCATCGCAGGCGGCCACCAAAACCACCCTTTACTGCGCCGGCTACATCCGGCTTCAACCCCTTCCGTCAATGCCCCAGGTCGTCGGCGCCGTCGAAGAACAGGAGCAACGGATGTTCTCCAACGGCGAAACTGTCTACATTAATGCCGGTTCGCAGCAGGGCCTTAAAGAAGGCCAGGACTTCCAGATCATTCGCCCACGCGGTGACGTCAAAGGCGTTCACCAGCAGAAGCACGGCAACCTCGGCACCTATATTCAGGAAGTCGGCCAGTTGGAAGTGATCAACGTCGGCGAAAACGTTTCTGCCGCGCAAATCACGACCTCCTGCGGTGACGCGGTCATGCTCGGCGACATGCTGACGGTCATTCCGGAACGCGAATCACCGGTCGAACGCCCTGAGTTGATCGATCGCTTTGCACCGGCGAGCCACAAGCAATACGGACGTCTTATGATGGCGAAAGACTCTCGCGAAATGGTCACGCGCCACGACGTCGTCTACATCGACCTCGGCACTGAAGACAACGTGAAGGCCGGCGACTATCTCACGATCTATCGCCCCCTCGGCACCGGAACGATCGTTCGCGACAACGGCGAGATGGGCCGCAACCGCTCGGTGGGATTCCAGAGCGAACACTTCAAAGGCGGCGGCTTCTCCACCCAGGGCACACGCGCCAAAGACTCATCTCCGTTCGCAAAATCCGACGGCTACTACAACGAAAGCCCGGTTACATCGCGCGAAGTAAAACGCTATCGCCCGCAGATGCCGCGCAAGGTTGTCGGTGAGATGGTGATTATCGACGTGCAAACCCGAACCGCAACCGCGATCATCACCAAAGCCAACGGTGAGGTACACACCGGCGATTGGGTTGAGATTCAGTAGGTTTGATTGATCTGTGCTTTCTGTGTCTCTTTACGGTTCTCCTCCGCGCGGTTGGAAACGACCGCGCGGAAGAAGGAGCTGAAATATCCGTACATCGAAGTGCACGCCGAGATGACGACCAGCCAGAGCATTGCCCTGCCCGCCGTGTAAATCAGCACCTGCCAGTCGTTGCCACTGATTGGGCCATTCGCAAGCAGGTGTTGCCACGCCACGCGTAACTCAGGCACCGACCAGAATTCGATCGCCGGAAACGGCCGCCCGAAGTTCGCCACCGGTGGCCTGCCTGCGACGCTCGAGCCGATCAACAGCGCTACCGTCACCACCTGGGCCAGCATCTTGAACTTGCCCATCTTCGACGCCGAGATAACCACGCCCTCGACCGCCGCAATCGATCGCAATCCCGTCACCGCAAACTCACGCCCGATAATGATCACGACCGCCCACGCCGGTGCGAGCTGATTTTCCACCAACGAGATCAGCGCCGCGGAGATCAGCAGCTTATCCGCAATTGGATCTAACAGTTGGCCCAGGCGTGTCACTTGTTGCCGCCGGCGCGCGATCTGGCCGTCCAGATAATCCGTCAACGCCGCGCCCAAAAACATGAACACGCCGAGGATGTGCCGCGGCACGCCAAACCAGTTTTCGGAAAACGGCGTCAGCAGGACCACCACGAGCAGCGGCACGATGAAGATCCGCAGAAGCGTAAGTGCGTTCGGAAGATTCACTGTAGTCGCAGTGTAGGGCGCGATTTAAAAGAGTGTCAATGAGTTCTGATTCTGCGTTTGCTGCCGGAGGTCTTGCGTTCAGCCTTTTAGTCTCCTGCGTTACTGATTTCTCTGCGCCGCTGTGTCTCTGTGGTTTCGTTTATCGCTCACCGAATAAACCACAGAACACAGCGGCACAGAGAAGATACTTATAACGACTTTTGTGGAACTTTAATTAGCGCTCCGTTGAATACGGAGTATGAAACTGCTAACCATCCTGCTTTTTTCTCTTCTGCTGGCGCCGAGTGTTCTGGCCGACGATCAGCGCGCGCAAGAGATCATGAAACACGCGCGCGAAGCGATCGGCGGTGAAGAGCGCCTGCAAAAAATCGAAGCGCTTCATATCAACGGCCAGTACCGCCGCGTTTTCGGCGACCGGCAAATGGGCGGCGATCGCGAGATCAGCATCGAGTTGCCGAACAAGTATCTCGTCGAAGATTCGATGAATCCCGGCGGCCTCAGCACGGCGCTGATCAATACGCGCGGACTCAACGGCGAACACGCGTGGAACGGATCGAGCGGCGGCGGTGGCGGAATGGTTTTTCGCATGGGCGGACCGGCCGGGCAACAACTGACGCCCGAGCAGATGGAAGCGGCCCTGCGTCGTGTATATCAAGCTGAGTTCACTCGTTACCTGCTGGCGATGGTGCTCGCGCCGCCGGCTTCAGTCGCTCTCACCTACACCTACGTCGGCGAATCAGACGTGGAGGGTGAGTCAGCCGAAGTGATCGACATGAGCGGCGCAGACAAATTCTCCGTTCGCGTTTTCTTCGATAAAAAAACTTACCTGCCGCTGTTATTGAGTTATCGTGGTCCAAAGCCGCGCATTTTCACAATGACTCGCCCCGCCGGCAGCGCAAAGCAGGAAGACTTAAAAAAATCCGCGGAAGAAGCCCAAAAGAAACTCGAAGCTGAAACCCCCGCGGTGCCGGAAGAGGTCGACTTCTACATCCGCCTCAGCGATCACAAAAAAGTCGACGGCGTGACGCTGCCGTTCAAGCTAACGTTTCTCACCGATAACGAGGTCTCGGAAGAATTTGAGATCTCGAAATACCAGGTGAATCCGCAGTTCAAAGCCGACAAGTTCGAGAAACACTGAAGGAGCCTGAGAAGATGCGAGTTCTCTCCGGCATCGCCGTCCTTATTCTAAGTGTGCTTACTTGCCTGGCGCAGACAAGCGCGAGCCTGGAAGTGACGGTGCGCGATCCGAGCGGGGCTTTGGTCAACAAAGCCCAGGTGCAACTGATCCGAAACGGCAAGCCACAATCGTCCGTGCAAACGAATCAACGCGGCGAAGCACGATTCAATAAAGTCGCCGCCGGGCGTTATCAGGTTCACATCGAAGCGGCGGGCTTCAAAGAGCAGGATCTCGACGACGTCGAACTCTCGGCCGGAGTGAATCGCAAAGAAATCTCACTCGAGATCGACGCGATCAAAGTCGACGTCGACGTGGCTGACGACGCGCAGGTCAGAAACACGAATCCAAACGGGCCAACATTCTCCAACGTCCTGACCGCCGATCAGATCGCGCAACTGCCCGACGATCCCGATGAATTTGAAAACGCGATCAATCAACTCGCCGGCCCCGGCGCGCAGCTGCGCGTCAACGGTTTCCGTGGCGGCAAGTTGCCGCCGAAATCGCAGATTCGCGAGATCCGTTTTCGCCTGAATCCGTACGCCGCTGAAAATCACGACGCGGGCTTCGGCCTCGTCGACATCATCACCAAACCCGGCGTCAACTCCTGGCACGGTTCATTCAATTTCGGCTTTCGCGACGAATCGCTGAACGGCCGCCAGATCTTCGCGCCGTTTCGCGGACCCGAACAGCAACGACGTTTCGGTCTCTCGCTCGATGGCCCAATCTGGAAAAACCACACGTCACTGTTTCTGAACGCCGACGGCTCGCTGTTCTTCGACGCGCGCCCGATCTACGCAACGCTGCCGACCGGAACGTTTTCCGATCTCGCGTATCGCCCGTCGCGCCGGCTCAATCTCGACGCGCGCGTCGAACACGTGCTGACGAAAACACACACGGCGCGTTTTCAGTTTCAGCGCAACGCCGTCTTGCAAAACAATCTCGGCGTCGGCGATTTCGATCTGCCGGAGCGCGGCTATTCACAAAACCAGACCGAATACATTGCCCGGTTCGCCGACTCCGGCGTGTTTGGCAAGAAGTTTTTCAACGAAGCGCGTTTTCAGACACGCTGGCTGACAAACGAGGCGGAATCAGTCAGTGAAGGCCAGACGATTCTCGTGCCCGGCGCTTTCAACGACGGCAGTGCGCAAAGAGCCGGTGGCCGTCGCCAACTCGAATTCGAGCTTGCCGACAACGTCGACTACGCGCTCGAAAAACACGGCGTGCGTTTCGGGCTGCAACTCGAAGCCGGCGGTTATCACAGCAACGAGTCAACCAACGCGTTCGGTACTTTCCAATTCCCTAACCTGGCTGCCTACGAACTAGGACTGCCGTCGCAATACACGCAACGCATCGGCGATCCGACAGTGAAGTATCGCCAGTATCAGTTTGGCTGGTACGTGCAGGACGATTATCGCGTGCGCAAAAACCTGACGCTCAGTTACGGCGTGCGTCACGAAATGCAGAATCACGTCGGCGGCAAATTCAATCTCGCGCCCCGTGTTGGTTTCGTCTGGTCGCCGAAGAAGAACGGTTCGATCACGCTGCGCGGGGGCGCCGGAATTTTCTACGACTGGTTTGCCGCGCAAACGTACGAACAAACGCTGCGCGTCGACGGCGTACGGCAGCAGGATCTCGTCGTGACGCATCCCGGTTATCCGGATCCGTTCAGCGGCGGATTCCAAACGACGTTACCGCCGAGCCGCATTCAAGCCGACCCGAATCTCCAGATTCCCTACATCATGCAGGCGTCGTTCGGCGTCGAAACAAACCCGTGGAAGTTGTTTCGCCTGACAACCAACTATCAATACCAGCGCGGCGTGCACCTGCTGCACGGGCACAATCTGAACGCGCCGGTTCCGGGACTCGGCCGTCCCGATCCGTCGATCGGCAACATCACCAATATCGAATCGTCAGCGTATCAATCGGGTCACCGGCTGATGGTCGGCATCGGTCCGGCGAAGTTTGTCCAGGGACTCTTCTGGAACATCAACTACCTGCTGATGAAGAACACGAACGAAGCCGACAGCCCGTTTAGCCTGCCGGAAAACAACTTTAACCTGCGCGCTGACCGCGGCCCTGCTTCGACCGATTTTCGTCACCTCATCAGCGGCTTTATCAGCAAGCGGTTGCCTTCCGGATTCTCGATCTCCACGATCTTTCAAGCGACGTCGGCGCTGCCTTACAACATCACGACCGGCTTCGATAACAACGGTAACACGATCATCAACGACCGTCCCGGAAATCTCGGGCGCAACAGCGCGCGCGGCAAAGCGCGCTGGGAGATCGGTTCGCGTTTGAGTTGGGGAGTGGATTTCGGACCGGCGGAACAGCCGGCGGCCGGACCGCAAATTCGAATGGTGCGCATCGGCGGCGGCGGTGACGGCGCCGCGCCGCCGTCATTGCCCGGGATGGCGCCGAAGAAGTACCGGCTGGAGTTTTATGCGCAGGCGTTCAACCTGCTGAACCACGCGAACCTCGGCGCGTTTTCCGGTGTGATGACGTCGCCCTTCTTCGGCCAAGCCACTTCCGCCCAGCCGCCGCGCCGGTTTGAAGTCGGCACCCGTTTCAATTTTTAGCCACAGAATCTGCGTAATCTGCGGCTTGCTTGCTCAGCGAAAATCCGTCCGCTAGAATGGCTGGTTTTCGCTATGGCCATTGATCGCATCAGTGTTAAGGGCGCGCGCCAACACAACCTGAAAAATATCAATGTTGATATTCCGCGCGACCGTTTTACCGTGATCACGGGCCTGTCCGGCTCCGGCAAATCCTCGCTCGCGTTTGACACCATCTACGCCGAAGGCCAGCGCCGCTACGTCGAATCCTTGTCGGCTTACGCGCGGCAGTTTCTCGATCAACTCGAAAAACCGGACGTCGATTCGGTCGACGGCCTCTCGCCCGCGATCTCCATCGAACAGAAAACAGTTTCGCGCAGCCCGCGTTCAACCGTCGGCACGGTGACCGAAATCTACGACTACATGCGGCTGCTGTTTTCGTCGATCGGCATTCCGCATTGTCACGTCTGCGGCGCCGCGATCACGCGCCAGAGTGTCGAACAGATCGTGCAGAACGTGCTCGGGCTGCCCGAAGGTGAACGCGTGATGGTGCTGGCGCCGATTGTGCGCGGCCGCAAGGGCGAATTCAAAAAGGAGCTGGAGAAGCTCGCGAAGGAAGGGTTTTTGCGCGCGCGCATCGACGGCGAACTGCTGTCGCTCGACGAAGAAATCCGCCTGGATAAGCGGCGCAACCACACGATTGAAGCCGTCGTCGATCGGCTGCTGATCAAGTCCGGCATTCGCGAGCGACTGACCGAGTCGATCAGGACGGCGTTGAAGCTGACGAGCGGCGCGGTGCTCATCTCGATCGTCGACGGCGAAGAGAAGCTCTACTCGGAACGAATGGCTTGCGTGAATTGCGGCATCAACGTGCCGCCGCTCGAGCCGCGTTCGTTTTCGTTCAACTCTGCTTACGGCGCATGCAAGCGTTGTCACGGGCTCGGCACCGTGCTCGAGATCGATCCGGCGAAACTGATTCCGGATGCGAACATCGCTGTCGACAAGCTCGCGTTCATGGGCCCGGCCGACAAGCAGGGTTCCGCGTACCTGAAGTCGGCGCTGCAAGCCGTCATCAAGCATTGCGGCGCGAACGCGAAGGTGACTTTCGGCGAACTGCCGAAAGAAGTGCACGACGCGTTTTTCAACGGCACGAGCGGCAAGCTGAGCTTCACGCAGGGACTCTATTCATACCAAAGCGAATGGAAGGGCGCGCTCAACTGGTTGCGCGGGCGTTTGAATGAAGCGCCTTCGGAACGGATCAGAGTCGCGCTCGAAGAACTCGTGTCGCCGGCTGTTTGCCAGGAGTGCAACGGGCAACGCTTGCGTTCGGATTCGTTGTCAGTTCGTGTCGGTGGCCGCGGCATTGCAGAGTACACGGCGCTCCCGATCGAAGCAGCGATTGCTGCGTTTGCCGAGGTTTCGTTGAACTCGCGTGAAGAGCAGATCGCCGGCCCAATCCTGCGCGAAATCAAGAATCGTTTGCAGTTTTTGGAGAGGGTAGGACTTGGTTACCTGACACTCGATCGCGCGTCGGCGACGCTTTCGGGTGGCGAAGGACAACGCATTCGGCTCGCGACGCAGATCGGATCGCAGTTGCGCGGCGTGCTTTACGTGCTCGATGAGCCTTCGATCGGGCTGCATCCGCGTGACAATCAAAAGCTGCTGGAAACGCTTTCGGCGCTGCGCGATCTCGGAAACACCGTTTTGGTCGTCGAGCACGATGAAGAAACGATTCGGCGCGCGGATTATGTCGTCGATCTTGGGCCACGCGCGGGCGCGCACGGCGGCGAAGTAGTCGCTGTCGGCACGGCGGAAGACATCGCGGAAAATCCGGATTCGATCACGGGCTTGTATATTCGCGGCGCGCGCAAGATCGAGGTTCCGCTCGAGCGTCGTGCTCCGAATGGTAAATCTCTGACGATCCGCGGCGCGTACGCGAATAACCTGAAAGAGATCGACGTTGAGTTTCCGCTCGGATTGTTGACCGTCGTCACTGGCGTTTCGGGTTCCGGCAAATCGACGCTGGTTGAAGACATTCTTTACTACGCGCTCGCGCGCCATCTTTACGGTTCGCTCAATGAGCCCGGGCCGCATCGCGCGATCGAAGGTCTCGAACATGTCGATAAGGTGATCGAGATCGATCAGTCGCCCATCGGCCGGACGCCGCGATCAAATCCCGCAACCTATACGGGTTTGTTTACGCCGTTGCGCGAGTTGTATGCGATGTTGCCGGAGTCGCGTGAACGTGGTTACAAGCCCGGGCGCTTCTCGTTCAACGTGAAAGGCGGGCGTTGCGAGGCGTGTGAAGGCGACGGCATGAAGCGGATCGAGATGAACTTCCTGCCGGATGTTTATGTGCTTTGCGATGTTTGTCGCGGCGCGCGCTACAACCGTGAGACGCTCTCCGTGAAGTACAAAGGCAAGTCGATCGCGGATCTGCTCGATACGACGGTTGAGGAAGCGTTGCCGTTGCTGGAAAACATTCCGCAGATCAATCAGAAGTTGCAGACGCTGCTCGACGTGGGTTTGGGATATATCAAGTTGGGCCAGTCGGCAACGACGCTATCCGGTGGCGAGGCCCAGCGAATCAAGCTTGCGAAAGAACTTTCGAAACGCGCCACCGGGCGGACGATATATATATTGGACGAACCGACGACGGGGTTGCACTTCGCGGACGTGCATAAACTGCTCGATGTGCTGCAACGCCTCGTCTCGCTCGGCAACACAGTGCTCGTCATCGAACACAATCTCGACGTGATCAAGTCAGCCGACTACATCATCGATCTCGGCCCCGAAGGTGGCGAACACGGCGGGCGCGTTGTCGCGGCCGGTACACCCGAGGAAGTCGCCCGCTCGCGCCGTTCCCACACCGGCCACGTCCTCCGCCCGCTCCTGAACGACCGCGTCACTCGCAACGGCAACGGCGCTAATCATCAATAGGCCTCTCCAAAGCATCGCTTTAGGCCCGTGGTATACTCAACAGTCGCGTGGTGTAAATTCACAGGAGCCTGTTGATTGGACAAGACCACCTGTAAAATTTTTTCGTCGTTTCAAGAGGCTGAGGTCTCTGATAACGAGTACTACCACTCCCTTTCACCAACAGAGCGGCTCGAGATCTTATTGCTGCTTAGACAACAGTACAGCCCGTATGCCGATGAACTTACAGAAAGATTTGAAAGAGTTTATCGAGTTGTTGAACGAGCTTGGGGTGCACTTCCTGATAGTTGGCGCTTTCGCGGTCGCCTTTCACGGTTATCCTCGATATACGGCGGACGTAGCTCTGTTCGTTGAGAGATCCAGGGACAACGCAGCAAAGCTGCTAAAGGCAATCCACCGGTTTGGCTTCGGTGAAATCGGCTTAACCGAAGAGGATTTTTTAGGGGAAGATTAGATAATCCAGTTGGGAGTTGCTCCGAACAGAATCGATATTCTCACTTTTATCTCCGGAGTCAGCTTCGAAGAAGCCTGGTCGTCGCGACTCGTAGGGGAGATCGGCGGTTTGAGCGTACCGTTTATTTCACGCGAGATGCTGAAACGAAACAAAGCGGCTTCGGGTCGCACTCAAGACCTGGCCGATCTCGAACATCTCTGAATTCGGAGACACAGATTAGTGGGATCAAATTACGACGATCTGAAGCCGCTTGAGCTCACGTTTGTAAAAACTTATCCGCTTGCCTCACGTCCCAGTAAAGTCAACCTGGATGATTTTGCTCGGCCGATCGCGAGTGACGCACGGGTCGAGGATTTTTTGGCGAGTCTGCCGAATGTGCTTGCGGTGCGATCGCTGCGGCAGATAGCGGAGCGGATGCGGCGTGCGCGCGAGTTGAAGAAGCCCATCATCTGGGGCATTGGCGGACACGTGATCAAGACAGGCCTCGCGCCGCTGATCATCGATCTCATGAAACGCGGGTTTGTGTCAGCGATCGCGGCGAACGGATCCGTGCTGGTCCACGACGCGGAGATCGCGATGACTGGCTCAACGTCAGAAGACGTCGATGCAACGTTGTCTGAAGGCGTGTTCGGTGGCGCCGAGGAAACCGGAAGATTATTGAATGACGCAGCGCGAGAGGGGCATAAGGAGCACATCGGCTTAGGTGAAGCAGTCGGACGCAACCTGATCGCGCTCAAGCCGAAGCATCAGGATTACTCACTGTTGTGCGGGGCCTACGAGTCGAAAGTGCCCTTCACGATCCATCTCACGATCGGCGGCGACATCGCGCATTTTCATCCGAACGCAGACGGCGCCGCTCTAGGCGCGACGTCGCACACGGACTTTCGTCTTCTCGCCGAACTCGTAAAGCGAATGGACGGTGGGGGCGTCTATCTCAACGTCGGTTCGGCGGTGGTCCTGCCGGAAGTATTCCTGAAGTGCGTGACGCTGGTGCGGAACCTGGGCCAACCGCTAACAAACATCACGACCGCCAACTTCGACTTCATCCAATCCTATCGACCGCAGACCAACGTCGTGCGCCGTCCAACTGAGAAAGGCGCAGGCGAAGGCTTCTCCATCACGGGCCATCACGAACTCACCGTCCCGCTGCTCGCCGCACTGCTCACTGGCTAGCGCGGATTCCGCTTGACCAACCCACACCACCAAGGTTATCGTACGCCTTCGCTGAAATTGAAATCGGATTTCAATTTCGGGCTCAATGAGTCGATCACAGGAAAGGGTTGCCGTCATGTTCGCCAAGGTTTGGTTCAAGGCCTCTCTCACCTTACTCGCCGTAGCCTCTCTTTCAATCATCGTTGCTGCGCAAACGCCGGCAAAAAAGACGCTGCTCACGGGCAAGGTGTTGGACCAGAACCGAGCAGCCATTCCGGGAGCGGACATCTGGATCAGCGGCGGCGGAATCCCCTCCTTTGCCGCGGTCACGGATCACAACGGTGAGTTTTCGCTCGCGCTTCCGCCCGGCGAATATCAGGTGCGCGCCGTCGCGGAAGGCTTCGCCGAGTCGACTCAGAACTGCACCGTCACCGGCGTAAAGAACTCACAGCCAATGGAACTGGTGCTCTCTGCAGTCGCATCGAGTGCCACCGTTACGATCACTGACATCGCGGCTTACGGCATCAATTCAATCAGCACCGCAACCAAAACGCTCACGCCGTTGCGCGACATTCCCCAATCGATCTCGGTCGTGACGAAAGAACAGATTCGCGATCAATCGATGGAGAGCATCACCGACGTCGTCTCTTACGTTCCGGGCGTGACATCGCACCAGGGTGAAAACAATCGCGACCAACTCGTCATTCGCGGCAACAGCACCAGCGCCGACTTCTTTCTCAACGGCGTGCGCGATGACGTTCAGTACTATCGCGATCTCTACAACGTCGAGCGAGTCGAAGCGCTGAAGGGACCAAACTCGATGCTGTTTGGACGCGGCGGTGGTGGCGGCGTGATCAATCGCGTCAGCAAAGAAGCAGGATTTGCGCCATTGCGTGAAATGACATTTCAGGGCGGCAGTTTCGGAAACAAACGCTTCACCACCGACCTGGACCAGCCGATCAATAATCGGTTCGCGTTGAGATTCAACGGCCTTTACGAAAACAGCGGCAGCTTCCGCAACAACGTCGACCTCGAACGTTACGGAGTTAACCCAACAGCCACGGTCGTTCTCGGCTCACGAACCGACGTCAAGCTCTCTTACGAATACTTTCACGACGGCCGCGTTGCCGATCGTGGCATTCCGTCGTTCGAGGGACGGCCCCTAGACGTGCCGATCGAAACTTACTTCGGCGATCCCGACAACAGCCATGTGCGCGCCGGCGTTAATCTCGTATCAGCCGTAATCGATCACCAGGCCGGCCGTTTCAACATTCACAATCGCACGCTGTTTGGCGATTACGATCGCTTCTATCAGAACTACGTGCCGGGCGCAGTCACGCCGGATAAAACAAAAGTCGCGATCAGCAGTTACAACAACGCGACCAAGCGCCGGAATTTTTTCAATCAAACGGACGCGACTGTCACCGCAACGACCGGCAGCATCACGCACAACTTTCTTGCCGGCGTCGAAGCCGGACGACAACTGACCGATAACTTCAGGAACACCGGCTTCTTCAACAACACCACCACGACGATACTCGCACTGCTATCGAGTCCGGAGATCAATACTCCCATAACGTTTCGCCAGAGCGCGACTGACGCCGACAACCACATCAAAACAAACCTCGGCGCGACCTACGTTCAGGATCAGATCGAGATCAATCGCCACCTGCAGTTCGTGACCGGCGTGCGTTTCGACTATTTCGATCTGCAGTTTCACAACAACCGGAACAACCAGGATCTGCGCCGCATCGATCGCTTGGTGTCGCCCAGAGCGGGCGTGATCGTCAAGCCGGTGACCGCGGTTTCGATCTACGCGAACTACAGTGTCGCGTACCTGCCGAGTTCGGGCGATCAGTTCTCATCGCTCACAAACATCACGCAACAAGTCGAACCGGAAAAATTCACCAACTACGAGTTCGGCGCGAAATGGGACCTGCACCGGAACCTGTCGTTGACCACCGCGCTTTACCGGCAGGATCGGACCAACACGCGCGCCACAGATCCGAACGATCCGACGCGAATCTTGCAGACCGGCAGCCAGCGCACGAACGGATTTGAGTTTGGCCTCAATGGAAACATCACTTCGAAGTGGGGTATCGCCGGTGGTTACGCATTTCAGGATGCATTCATCAGCAGCGCCACAGTCTCGGCGATAAAGGGCGCACAAGTCGCACTCGTGCCCCATCACAGTTTCTCACTGTGGAATAGCTACAAGGTGTTGCCTAAGCTCGGTCTCGGATTCGGTCTTCTGCAGCGTTCCGATATGTTCGCCGCCGTCGACAACACCGTAGTGTTGCCCGGCTACCTGCGCGCCGACGCAGCCGTGTTCTTCTCCATCAACGAGCACTGGCGCTTGCAGGCCAACATGCAAAATCTTTTCGGCACCGAGTACTACCTCAACGCCGACGGCAATAACAATATCTCGCCCGGCGCATCACGCGGCGCTCGCGTCGCGCTGATAGCAAGGTTTTAGTCCAGCCTCCTCAAGAGCCGCAATGTGCTAAACTCCGCGTGCATTTCGATAACCAAGAGCGTGCGGAGTGAGGCACGCGGACAAGGGTTAACAGGTGGACGCTGAGAAACTCAAACATTTTCAAACCATTCTTCTCAATCAACTGCGACAGTACACGGAACAGATCCGCACCGATCAGGCCGCGGCTCTCGAGTACCACGACGACGGCGTGAAAGACAGCGTCGATCTTTCCGTGCAGGACTTGAACAAGGAGATCGCACTAAGGTTGGGTGAACGCAGCTCGAAGGTCGTGGCCGACATCGACCAGGCATTGCTGCGCATCAAGGAAGGAACCTACGGCATCTGCGCTCGTTGCAGCCAGCCAATCGACGAACGCCGGCTCGAAGCGCTGCCCACTGCGCGTTACGACGCCGCCTGCCAGGCCGCCATCGAAAGCGCCGACGGCGAAGACGATCTGCCTACGCTTTGATTATTCAAATAATCTGTGGCTACGCTTTCGGGTGAGCTTTATCGTAAACCTCGACCAGCTTCTCCATCGAAACGTGCGTGTAGATCTGCGTCGTCGAAAGGCGTGCGTGGCCGAGCAGTTCCTGAATGTCGCGCAGGTCGGCGCCGCTGTCGAGCAGGTGCGTCGCAAATGAGTGGCGCAACGCGTGCGGGCTGATGTTGTGCATGCCGGCACAGATGCGGATGTACTTCTCCACCATTCGGCCGACCGAGCGCGTCGTGATGCGCGTGCCCTGGTAGTTCAAAAACAATGCGTCTTCGTCGCGCTTCGAAATCGGCGCGTTGAAGAGAAACTTATCGCGGACGCTGAGGTAACCACGTATCGCGTCCCCCGCGGGATCGCCAAACGGAACGATGCGCTGCTTGCGCCGTTTTCCGGTGACGCGAATCAAACGGTTGTGCAGATCGACGTCGCCGATATTCAACGTCGTCAACTCGGCGACGCGAACTCCGGTCGCATACATCAACTCGAGCATCGCACGATCGCGTTTGCCTAAGTCAGTGTCGAGATCCGGAGTCTCGATGAAACGGATTGCTTCTTCGATTGAAAGATGCGCCGGGAGTTTCTTTTCGAGTCGTGGTGTCGCCACGAGCTTTGCGGGATTGAGTTCGACGACGCCTTCGCGCACGAGAAACTGGAAGAACGTGCGCAACGCAGCGAGCTTACGCGCAATCGAAGCCTTTCTCTTTTGCGCTGAATGAAGTTGGCCCAGCCACTCACGAATCGTGAGATGGTCTATCTGGGTTATCGGCGGCAGAGTGCGCGGGCGCGCAGCACTTTGGTCAAGAAAGTCTAAAAACTGTTCGAGGTCGCTAGAATAATTGCGTAAGGTGTGGGCGCTGACGTTGCGCTCGTAGCGCAGGTGTTCGAGGAATTGCTCGATCAGCTTCTCCATCTATTTTAGCTACCAGTTACCGGCTGCGGTCGCCGGCTTCGGCGCATAATATCCTCTTCGCGAACGCAGGCGAACATCATTTCGCGTCTTGAGCCGCAAATCGAGCTGGTGCATGCGGCCGTCGCGAGTATCAGCGCCCGGGTAATAACTCAAAACGTATTGGTGCGCGAGGTCGGCGGCAATCTGATCGAACGCGTCGTCGAGTTGATCCGTTGTCTTCGGAAGATAAACGGCGCCGCCAGTCTGATCCGTTAACTGTTCCATGCGTCGTTCGGCCGCGAGCGCGCGCAGATTAGCGCCTTCGTAAAGGCCGGTCTGGACCACGTAGACCTGGCAGTCGTCGCCGAGCACGTGTTGCACTAAAAAGTCGAAATCAGTGACGTGACTGGTTGTCTCGATGCCGTCCGAAACGATCACCAGCACGCGCCGGCCGGTGTAAGGACGCAGGTAAGTTGACGCGCTGAAGATCGCATCGAACAACGATGTGCCGCCTTCGGGTTTGCCAAACGAAGTAATAGTCTGTTGGAGGCGCTGCACGTCGGCGGTCAGCGGCTGGACCAGGTGACTGTCAGTCTCGATAGAGTAGATCGCGGCTTCATCTTTCGCTCGCATCACTTTTCGGAAGAACCGCACCGCCGCCTGTTTCTCAAACTCACGTGCGGCGTCGAGGCTGCCGCTGTTATCAAACAACATCGCCAGCCGCACACTCGTCTCCGAACGCGACAACTCGCTGAGCGGACGCATTTGCCCGTCGACGAGCAGTTCGAAATCTTCCAGTTTGAGATTCACCACGGCGTTGCCGCGCTTATCGAGCACTGAAACCGGAATGGGAACGAGGTTGGAAGTGATGCGAACGACGTCGTTGTTTTCCAGTTCGTCACTGGCAGACTTCGAAGGCGCAGTCGGAGAAACCGGCGAACCACGACGATCCGGTTCGGCAATCGGACCAGGCGGAGTTTTGGGTCCTGAGTTTTGCCGGCGGCCTGATTGCGCAAACACCGGCAACCCAAGAGCGACATACAGAACCAACATCACCGCCAGCGATCCGCAGGGGCGGCACTCCGTGGCCGCCCCTGCACGTGTGACCAAGAGCGCCCATGAGGCAAGGGGCGGCCACGAAGGGCCGCCCCTGCGGATCAGGCGGACGCTGTTTCTTTTTGAGTCTGATGTTGCGTGAGCCACTCGTCCCAATCTTTCAAAGCCAATTCGACCTGCTGTTGCCTGCGTTCACGCTTCTTACGCGCGCCGCGCTTTGCAGGTTCGGGGAGTGGAGGCAAAAGCGCGAACGTGATGTTGACCGGTTGAAAGTTCTTTGTATCCGCGTGCGATACGTAATGCGCCAAAGCTCCGGTGGCGCTGGCGAGCGGAGCTTCAATGAGTTCGTGCCCAAACGCCAATCGCGCCGCGTTCACGCCGGCGAGCCAACCCATCGCGACCGACTCGACGTAACCTTCGACGCCCGTGATCTGTCCCGCGAAGAAGACGTTCGGACGTTCGCGCATCTGCATCGTCGCTCGCAGCACGCGCGGAGAACAAATATACGTGTTGCGATGAATCTGGCCAAACTGAAGAAACTCTGCGTTTTGCAATCCGGGAATGAGTCGCAACACTCGCGCTTGGTCGCCGTAGCGTAGATGATTCTGGAAGCCCACCAGGCTGTATGCGTCGGCCATTAAATTTTCCTGCCGCAACTGCACGGCGGCGTAAGGCTCGCGGCCGGTGCGCGGATCCCGCAACCCGACGGGCTTCATCGGGCCGAACCGCAGCGTGTCGACGCCGCGTCGCGCGAGTTCTTCGATCGGCAGGCACGCTTCAAACCAGCGCGTCTCTTCAAAACGCTGCAACGGGACGCTGTTAGCTTCGATCAGCGCCTGGTAAAACTGCGCGTATTGCTCCGTGTCGAAGGGACAGTTGAGATAGTCGTCGCCGCCTTTGTCATAACGAGCGGCGCGAAAAGCGATCGACGTGTCGATCGATTCGGCCGCGACGATGGGCGCGATCGCGTCGTAGAAGTACATCTGATCGCTGCCGGTCAGCTTCATGATCTCGGTCGTCAGCGCGTCGGACGACAACGGGCCGGTGGCGACGATCGTGATCACGTTTTCCGGAACCGTCTTCATTTCTTCGCGCACGACGCGAATGTTTGGCTCCTGCTCGATTCGTTCAGTAATCAACTCGGCAAACTTGTGGCGATCGACGGCGAGCGCCGCGCCCGCGGGAACTTTGGTCGCCATCGCGGCTTCCATCACGAGTGAATCGCCGCGGCGTAGTTCTTCTTTCAACAGATACGAAGCGGTGCCGGCCTCGTCAGACTTGAGCGAGTTTGAGCAGACGATCTCGGCGAGCTTGTCGGTGCGGTGCGCGGGTGTTTGTTGCACTGGGCGCATCTCGTAGAGCACGACACTCGCGCCGAGTTTTGCGGCTTGCCACGCCGCCTCGACTCCAGCCAATCCGCCACCGATAACACAGATTTCTTTCCTCATGGTTTCGCGCTTGCGGGTGCTTCGATCTTGTAGTCCTTCACGTCACCCGAAAAATGCTTGTAGTCACTCCATTCGATCGTCTTGTTGAAATCGCCGCCGGCAAACAACAGCACCTTAACCGAAAGATTGATTTGCGCGAAACGCGGAAGCCAAACGCCCTGTGTCATGCGCGTTTGCTCCATCACGAGTGCCGCGCCCGGCTTGAGCGAAACGAGCAGACCGCCCGCCATTTTGAAACCTTCGGCGAGCCGGGCTTCGAGCCTGATGACTTGCTTGTCGAGCGGATCGATCCATACAACGCCGACCAGTTTCGTGATCAAGTTCTCTTCTCTCGTTTTTGGTTTGAACCCGGCACGCGGGCGAAAGTCGAAGACGATGCTTTCGCGTCCTTCCAAACGTTCGCGCCGGGGCGAGACGAAATCGCACGCGCGCAGAAACATCGAGATGTCGGGATCGCCGTCTTCGTCGTCATTCTTTTTCTCACGTTCGGCACGACGGCGCGCTGCTTCCTGCGCGTCTTTGTCCTTCTCGCGTTCTGCTTTGAGAAACTCTTCCTGCACGCGCTTGTCTTCTTTGGTGGCGCGTTCGGCGGAGAGCGGCACACCGTTCTCGCTGATCAGTTTCTGAACGGGCTCGCGATTCGGCAACGGATAAACCTCGTAGACCTTGACCGTTTCCTTTTTGAGTTCGCCCTTGCTGTTGATTTCGCGATCCGTTTCAGTTTGCTTGAAGGAGTATTCGGCGACGCGGTTTTCCGTTTCATCCTGGTTGCGCGCAACTTCGCGCAGGAGTGCGGCGACGTCGAGCGATTCGGAGGCGGCGGGCGGATCGAAGAGTTGATCGTTGAGGCCGCTGTTTGGCTTGATGCTTTGGAGGGTGAGGGTTAGCTCGCCGGACGGCGCGAGATCGCTTGCGCCCGGAAGTGTCATCCGCAGGCGATGCGGTTCGAGCAGGCCGTTTTCCGTGCGGTAGTCTTCGAAGACGAGGCGCGTCTTCTTCGTGTCGCTGGTGATCTTAGTGATCAGTTTTGACTTGACGCTGAAGTAGTACTGAACACGTGCGCCGCCACGCGTCGAGAACTCGACGATGCAGGCCGGATCGGCGGCGTTGGTTGAAGACGCAGTGTCGTTGCTTGAGGGTGACGCCGCGAGATCACCGAGTGAGACGACACGTGCGAGCACGTTTGCTTTTTTGAGATCGACGAGGTGCGACGCTGCTAGTAAGGTCTGGAGTTTCGCGGTCGCCGCTTCGAGATTCGTGAGTGTGCGCAGTTG
>Ga0247688_1000285_pt1 | contig 18511 bp, 20 predicted proteins | sample CNK29_metaG_FD_182718 | JGI IMG/M metagenome (GOLD analysis project Ga0247688, IMG submission 182718) | Soil microbial communities from Purdue University Martell Research Forest, Indiana, United States - CNK29 | ecosystem: Environmental > Terrestrial > Soil > Temperate forest > Bulk soil... | reverse complement strand
TTGTTGACGAATATCAGGTTTACGAAGCAGCCGCGGCGGGTGCTGATGCGCTGTTGCTGATTGTTGCCGCGCTGGATGATCTGCGGCTTGTTTCTTTGCGACGCTTGGCGGAAGACGAGTTGGGAATGGACTCCCTCGTCGAGGTGCATAACGAAGCAGAGATGGATCGTGCCACTCGCTGCGGCGCTACTTTGGTTGGCGTGAATAATCGTGATTTAAAGACGTTTGAGGTGTCGCTCGAGACTTCTCTGAAGCTTGCGAACGTGGCTCCGCGCGAGTCGTTGTTGGTGAGTGAGAGTGGATTGAGCGAAGCATCTCAGTTGCGCCGGCTGAAGGAACATGGATTCAACGGATTCTTGATTGGTGAGTTTCTGATGCGGGCGCAACAACCTGAAGCGCTGCTTCGCGAGTTAAGAAATGACGTTGATTAAGGTTTGCGGGATTACGAGTTTGGACGACGCGCTCGCGGCGGTTGAAGCGGGCGCGGATGCTTTGGGTTTCAACTTTTACCAGCCGAGCCCGCGTTACATTTCACCCGCAAGCGCACGCGACATGATCGACCAGCTTCCCGACCGCGTGTTGAAGATTGGCGTGTTTGTTAACGAAGAGATCGAATCCGTGTTGAAGATCGCTGAGGAATTAAGGCTGGCCGCCGTTCAGCTTCACGGCGATGAGTCGCCGGAATATTGCCATGAACTCAAGGGAACGTACGTCATCAAAGCGTTTGGAGCGCGCGACGATCTTGATTTAGCAAGTTATAAGGTTGAGGCGATCATGCTCGACTCGAAAGACGATCTGTTGCACGGCGGCACGGGCCGCGTGTTTGACTGGTCCATCGCGCAGCGCGCCAACAGCTCGGTCCCGAAACTGTTTTTGGCCGGCGGCTTGTCGCCGGAAAATGTCGCTGAGGCGATCATTACGGTGCGGCCTTACGCCGTTGACGCGTGCAGTTCTTTGGAAGAAGCGCCCGGAAAAAAGAGTCGCGAGCGCATGCGTGCGTTCGTCAAAGCAGTGAAGAGCGTTGAAACTTGACGCTGACTGACATTCGTGGAGTAACATAAACCTTGCCTCTGGAAATAAAACTACCGGAAGGTCCTCCCCGAACAGGTCTGTTTGATTTATTGGCCTCGCCTGGCCTGACTATGAGTGTGCGGCCTGAAAAACGAAATGTCGGCAAATCGACGGACCGTGCGCGTGGCCGTGTGCTGCTGATTGCCGACGATGATCAAACTCGGTTTGTCGAGGCCGTGACCGCGCGTGGCATCAACGTCGTCGGCGTTGCGAACGGTGCGGCGGCTTTGGTGTCTTTGCAACGTTCGCGTCCGCATCTGGTGGTCGCGAATCCTTCCGCGCGCGGGTTGAGAATTCGCGAGTTGGCGAAGACGTTGGCCCAATCGGATGACGGCATTCCGCTCGTGCTTGCTGGTTCGCATCCGGCAACGGTTGAGATTCGCCATGCGGCGTTGCTCGAAGGCGCGTTCGATTATTTTGAGTTGCCGCTGGAGTTTGAGTTGTTGATTGAACGCACGCAGCAGTTGGTTTTGTTGCGCCAACGGATCGATCGCTTGCGCGCCGACGCGGATCTCGATTCGTTAACGGGTTTGGCGAATCGCCGCCGGTTTCGCGTGGCGTTGGCGAGGGAAGTCGAGCGCTGGCGGCGTTATCGCGTGCCGTGCGCGTTGTTGATGCTCGATATCGATCACCTGAAGCGGATCAACGATCAGTTTGGCCATCCGATGGGCGACGTAGTGATCCGGCAGATTGCGCAAACGTTGAAGGACGTTTCGCGTGACAACGATACGGCGGCGCGGCTCGGTGGTGAAGAGTTTGCGCTGTTGCTGGCTGGTGTTGATGTGGAGAAGGCAGCGGCGGCCGCGGAACGCTTGCGCACGGTGTTGAGTGGACGGAGAGTTGATGGTGTTGGCGTGGTGACAGTGAGCATGGGTGTGGCCGCGTGTCCGGAGAGTGCGACTTCGGAGCGGGCGTTGTACTCGGCGAGTGATAGCGCGTTATACGTTTCGAAAAACTCCGGTCGCGATCGCGTTTCAGTCGCGCCGCCATTGCAGGAAAAACTTCCTGGCGTTTGAGTTGTATTAGAAACCCACCAACGAAGTTGGTGGTACTGATACTCGACCTGCTATCCGGGTAGAGAAGATATGGAAGTACCACCAACAACGTTGGTGGGATGCTGATACTCGACCTGCTACCCGGGTAGCGAAGATATGGAAGTACCACCAACAACGTTGGTGGTACTCGATACTTTACCTACAACGGTAGAAACAATATAGGAGTCCCACCAACGAAGTTGGTGGGTTGCTGAAACCCAACCAAATGCAACCTGATTCATTGGGCCACTGGGGCAAGTACGGCGGGCGCTATGTTCCCGAGACCCTTATGGCGCCGCTGGAAGAATTGACCGAAGCGTACCTGTTGAGCCGCGACGACGCGTCGTTTCAACAGGAGCTGCAGGAGTTGTTGCAGCACTACGCCGGTCGTCCCACACCGCTCTTTCACGCCGCGCGCCTCACCGAACACTGTGACGGCGCGAAGATCTATCTCAAGCGCGAAGACCTGCTCCACACCGGCGCACACAAGATCAACAACACCCTGGGCCAGGTGCTGCTGGCGCGTCGCATGAACAAGCGACGCATCGTCGCCGAAACGGGCGCCGGCCAGCACGGTGTCGCGACCGCGACAGTCTGCGCGTTGTTCGGCCTCGATTGCGTCGTCTACATGGGCGCGGAAGACATGCGGCGCCAGGCGTTGAACGTGTTTCGCATGCAGTTGCTCGGCGCGGAAGTGCGTTCGGTAGACGCGGGCTCGCGCACGCTGAAAGATGCGATCAACGAAGCGTTGCGCGATTGGGTAACGAACGTCGGCGACACTTACTACCTGCTCGGCAGCGCGCTTGGGCCACATCCGTATCCAGTGATGGTGCGTGATTTTCAAAGCGTCATCGGACGCGAAGCGCGCGCGCAGATTCTCGAACAGGAAGGGCGTCTGCCCGACGTGCTGGTGGCGTGTGTCGGCGGCGGCTCGAATTCGATTGGCCTGTTTCATCCGTTTCTCGGCGACGAGATGGTGCGAATGATCGGCGTTGAAGCCGGTGGCAGCGGTGACGAGTTGGGCCAACACGCGGCACGCTTCAACACGGCTGGCGGCGGGCGTCCGGGCGTTTTGCAGGGCACGATGAGTTACGTTTTGCAAGACAACAATGGGCAGGTCGCAGCGACGCATTCGGTTTCTGCGGGACTCGATTATCCATCCATTGGCCCCGAGCACGCGTTTCTGCACGACGCGGGTCGCGTCGAGTACAGTTCGGTTTCTGATGACGAAGCGTTGGAGGCGTTTCAACTTCTGTCGCGTCTTGAAGGGATCATTCCCGCGCTCGAGTCTGCTCACGCGGTGGCTCATGGGCTCAAGCTGGCGCGCGAACTCTCGCGCAATCAGATCATGATCGTCAATCTTTCCGGGCGCGGCGACAAAGACATAAATTCCGTGCGCGAGCAGTTGGAGTCGTAAACGCTTGGGACGCATCGAAGACGCTTTCGATCAACTCAACCGTGAAGGCCGGAAGGGCTTCATTCCGTTTATTACGGCTGGCGATCCGGACCTCGAAACGACGGGGGAATTGTTGATTGAGTTGTCGCGAGCGGGTGTGACGGTGATCGAGTTGGGCGTGCCGTTTAGCGATCCCATGGCTGACGGGCCGGTAATCCAACGTGCTTCGGAAAGGGCGCTGAAGCACGGCTTCGGGATCGCGGATTTGCTCTGCGTGGTCGCAAGCTTCCGCCGCCAATTTGAAACACCGATTATTCTCTTTAGCTACTTCAATCCGCTATTGCAGTTTGGCCTTCAGCGACTCGCGGCTGAAGCGAAGGCTGCGGGTATTGACGGTGTGTTGGTGACGGATTTGAGCCCGGAAGAAGCAGAGGAGTTTGAAGGCGAACTGCGCGCGCACGATCTGGACCTGATCTTTCTTGTTGCGCCTACGTCAACCGACCAACGCCTCAGGCTCGTGGCGCAGCATGCGCGCGGATTTATCTACGCGGTGTCGCGTGCCGGCGTAACAGGTGTGCGCACCAACGTCAGTGCGGAAGCCGAACGACTCGTGAATCGTGTGCGCAAGTTCTCTCAATTGCCGATCGCCGTTGGCTTCGGCATTTCCAGTGTCGATCAGGTGAAAGATGTGCAGCGTTACGCTGATGCAGTCGTGATTGGTTCGGCGATTGTTTCTGAAATCGAGCGACTGCAGGGAACGACCTCGGAGCTGGCGCCACAGATTGGCAGATTTGTAAAGGAGCTCATTGATTAACCCCGGCACACCAGTTCTGATCGTGTTGCATTCACCGCGTGAGAAATGTTGGGGCATGCTCGACGAAATCAACACGGCTGGAGTATTCTTGCGCGGACTCGACTTGAATGCGTTTGACGAGTGGCTGCGATCCGTCGTTCATCGCGAACCCTTCATCGGTTTAGGTTCGCTGTTCTTTCCGATGTGGCGCGTCGAACGCATAGCGAAGGATGAAACCACCGGTGACGTGAAGTCGCTGCGCGAGCAAGCCGAGCAGCGGACGGGTTTGAGTCTTGAAGAATTGATGAATGCGGACGACGGTCCATTAATTTGAGAGTCTTGACCTTGTTTTTAACGCGTGCTTCCTCACGGATGAACGGCGCAGAGAGGGCTGCGACGGCGCGCGGCAAGTTGTTTTTCCGAAACCTCACCCTCTTTAAAATAGTGCTGTTGCAAGCGTGAAACACTGTTCCATTCTCGCTCCTGTTGTGCTATGCTCTCCGCTCACCGGCGAGCTTTTGGCCGATACGACTGCGAGAAGAGGAGCGGAAGAAAGAGATGTATGCCATGGCTGATGACCGGATGACTGGCGACCGCGGCAGGGCGATTGAAGCCGCGTTAGCAAACATTGAAAAGAAATTTGGCAAGGGTTCGATTATGCGCCTGGGCGAGCGCGATGTGTCTGACATACCTGCAATCTCGACCACTTCACTCAGTCTTGATGCCGCGGTCGGCGTAGGCGGTGTGCCGCGCGGAAGAATCGTTGAGATCTACGGGCCGGAGAGTTCGGGCAAAACCACGCTCGCCCTGCACATCGTGGCGGAGGCGCAGAAAGCCGGCGGAGTCGCGGCTTACATTGACGCCGAACACGCGATGGATGCTGACTACGCGGGCAAGCTCGGCGTGGACGTCGATCAGTTATTGATTTCGCAACCTGACTCCGGTGAGCAGGCGCTCGAGATTGCCGAGGCGCTGGTGCGCTCCAACGGCGTCGACGTTATCGTGATCGATTCGGTTGCGGCTTTGGTGCCGCGCGCCGAGCTCGACGGTGAAATGGGCGACTCGCTGCCCGGTTTGCAAGCGCGCTTGATGTCGCAGGCGTTGCGCAAGCTCACCGCGATTGTCGCGCAGTCCAACACCTGTTTCATTTTCATCAACCAGATTCGCGAAAAGATTGGCGTGATGTTTGGCAATCCGGAAACGACGACCGGCGGCCGCGCGCTCAAGTTCTACTCTTCTTTGCGACTCGACATTCGCCGCATCGGTGCCATCAAAGACGGCGACCGCGTGGTTGGCAATCGCACGAAAGTAAAGGTTGCGAAGAACAAAGTTGCGCCGCCGTTTCGTGAGTGTGAGTTTGACATCATGTACGGCGAAGGCATTTCACGTGAAGGTGATCTGCTCGATCTCGCCGTCACTCACCGCGTCGTGGAAAAGAGTGGCGCCTGGTTTTCTTTCAAAGGCGAACGGCTTGGACAAGGCCGCGAGAATGCGAAGCAGTCTTTGCGAGAGCATCAGGACGTGCTGAAGCGCATTGAGCGAGAAGTGAAGGTGAAGTTGGGTCTTCCCGTTCGTGAAGAGCCTGAGCCTTCGAACGCTAAAGCTGCCTCTGCTACTGACAAGAAGTAAAAGCTCGGATTAAATAATTGAGCGCTCGGCGAGGATGATTTATGCTCGCCGAGCGTTCTCTTTGCGTTTTGTGTCTTGTGCCTCTTTGTGGCCTATGTCGTCCATCCTGATAAAAAACGGCACGCTCGTGACGATGGACTCTGCGAACCGGATTGTTCGCGGAGACCTTTTGATCGTGCACGGGCGAATCGCCGAAATTGGCAGCACGGCTGAAACCGCGGACGTGGTTGTTGACGCGAGCGAGTGCGCCGTTATTCCGGGCTTCATTCAAACTCACATTCATCTTTGCCAGACGCTTTTTCGCGGCGCTGCTGATGATCTCGCGCTGATAGACTGGTTGAAGAAACGTGTGTGGCCCATGGAAGCCGCTCACTCGGCTGCTTCGATTGCGGCGTCTGCACGTCTTGGCATTGCGGAACTGATCAAAGGCGGCACGACGTGCGCGCTTACGATGGAGACAGTTCAGCACACGGAAGAAGTTTTTAAGGTGGTCGAGCAAACGGGATTTCGGGCGACGGTGGGCAAGTGCATGATGGACAAAGGCGATGAAGTGCCACAGCCTTTGCAGGAACAGACGTCGCAATCGATCGCCGAGTCGTTAACGTTGCTGGAAAACTGGCACGGCAAAGCCGACGGCCGCATCAGGTATTGCTTTGCGCCGCGCTTTGCGATCAGTTGCACGCGCGAGCTGCTGGAGAAAGTAGCGGAACTCGCGCGCCGGCATGGCGTGATGATTCACACGCATGCGTCGGAGAATCGGACTGAGTGTGCACTCGTTGAAGCAGAAACCGGACTGCGCAACATCAACTATCTCGACAGCGTCGGTGTGAGTGGTGCGCACGTGGCGCTGGCGCATTGCGTTCATCTCAGCAACGACGAAATCAGGATTCTCGAGACGACGAAGACAAACGTCGTTCATTGCCCGTCGTCAAACTTGAAGCTCGGTTCGGGTATCGCGCCGCTGGCGAAGTTATTGGCAGAGGGAGTTTCGGTGTCGCTGGGCGCGGATGGCGCGGCTTGCAACAACCGGCTCGACATGTTTACCGAGATGCGGACGGCGGCATTGTTACAGAAGGCGTTGCACGGTCCGGAGGCGTTGCCGGCGCCGCGTGTGTTGCGCATGGCGACCATCGACGGTGCGCGAGCACTCGGGCTCGACGCGGAGATTGGGAGTCTGGAAGTCAGTAAGCGAGCGGACGTGGCGGTTGTCAGGCTGAATCACTTGCACACGTCACCCGAAGCCGAAATCGTCTCGTCGCTGGTTTATGCGGCGCAGGCAAACGACGTCACGAGCGTGGTGATCGACGGGCGCGTGGTCATGGGCAATCGCGAGTTGTTGACGATTGACGAAGCAGAGACGGTGGCCGAGGCGAATGCGCAGGCCGAGAGTTTGTTAATCAGGGCTGGTTTAGCAGGGAATTAAGCCGGCTTTAAAATGGCTGTGCCAGCTCGAAGGTAGCGACTGCGGGGGGCGCGATCGGCGGCCGAGCTGGCACTGGCGGGCACTATCAATTTTGAATTGGATGGTGTCTTTTCAACTAGCTGACGTTTGGGCGTCAGCGCCACCCGCAACAGGTCGAATTATACACCCGGCGAGGATTCAGTCAACGACTTTCTGTGACGAATCCGACAAAATCTCAAAGCCCGCAGGTGCGTAGATACATGCGTGAACGGCTGCATTCGGCTGCCTTTGAGCTCGTGAGATCGGGGTCAAGTTGACAGCGATTTAAGTCAGTTCCTATACTACGCCCTCCTTTTTTCACCATCTGGCCAGGTAGCTCAGTTGGTAGAGCGCGGCCCTGAAAAGGCCGGCGTCGGCGGTTCGATTCCGTCCCTGGCCACCAATAACTTCAACAACTTACAGATAGCCAAAAACATTCAAAAATCAGCGCGCGTACAATACGCGTACATCGGTTTACCCTACGGCCTCTTTCTCGCCGATCGGTTCAAGTAACTTCCACATTTCGCGAGCGGTGTTGCTGGTTCTGGCAATATGGTGCTTCGCCAGCTTCGCATAACGCTCGGTCATTTTAATATTCGAGTGGCCCAAGATTTTTGCCAACTCGTAAAGGTCGCCACCGTTCATCATGTACCACGATGCAAACGTGTGACGAAGGTCATGGAAACGGAAATCTTTGATCCCGGCTCTTTCGAGTAGATCGTCAAAACTTCCTTCCACGCGTTGCCGTTCGCCTTTAGCGTCCTTCTTCGGAGGAAAGATCCGCTCGTCGTTATTTCCTGCGATATACAGAACGTTGTTAGCGGGCTGAGGCATGAATCGCCTCGCCGCAGCGATCAGGTAGCAGAAATGTCTCACTTTGCATACTGCGAAAGAGTCTTCCTACATCCGCCAACCACTGGTAAAAATTCTTATATCTGCGCCATAGCTGAATCGAGTGTGGGTGGCACGAATGAGGCTGGCGATTATTCACTCATCCTCGCGGATTGTCACCATGCTATTGAACTGGAATTCTCTCTACTCAATCCTGAGCAAAGACAAGAAAGTCTCGCTAAGGTTGATACTCTCGCCGAAGTTGTTAATCGCTTCCGTGAAGCATTACATGCCGAAGCTAAGGCCATAGAAGCCGCCAAAAAATAAGTGTTAATCCTGTCAAAAACTCGCCGCAGGAGGCGATATCTGCTACGGATTCCACGCCATATACTGCATCGCTGAATGGATTGCATCTCGAAGCTCTGAGCCAGTCTGTTTTGTCAACTCGACCGTGTATCTATCTTCGCCCGAATCCCGATCCCCGAGTGGTCCGACCCGCAGGAATACTCCATCCCCATGTGTAAAGATCTCGACTTGGCGCCGCAAGTCTGTTGCGCCTTTAGTGTTCTCATGCGCTAGTCCCGGTAACATCTGGTCGAAATGACTAAGTGCTCCCATTTTTGCCCTCCCTTCTGATCTTGGTCCTTTGTTAAAACTGTGCATCCTATCACAGGCAAAACCAAGTAGATAAAACCGAGTACACAACGCGCACGGCAACGTCCTCGTGTGGTATAAGCGTTGTCATGCATCTTCACTATCAAAGCAACTACTCAAATGAAGTACATCAGTTAATAGTTTGCGTCTCTAAACACCTGTACGCGACCAAAACTGGACTAATCAAACATCAGCAGAAGTCGTTCGATTTGAGTTTGGCTAAAGTCGACAAAACTGAGAAAGAGCACGTCGTGCATTATTTGATCCGAGACCATTTCAGCGGTGTTTTCTACGCCGAAATTCATTCCTCCAAGGCACTAATTCGCGTCGAAGAATTTCTATTTCGTGCGTGGTCGCCAAAACAAGACTATCCTTTTCACGGAATGCCGGAATGTATCCTAGTGCCAAAAACTGTCAGCGATAGATTTCCATCAATTAACCGGCTGATTTGCGAATATGATATTGCGCCAATCGAAGTTACAAGTGGATTTCAGAGTGGAACAATCCAAGATGTTAAGACGTGGGAAAGTCATGTTCGGCAGTTATCGAACTTAGGGACACTCAGTGACATTTTGCAGTGGCAGGCTGAGATTTTGCAGAAATGGACTCCGGTAGAGTGCGCTAAAGAGACAGCGTGGTTGAACAATGGCCTAAGCAATAGAGATTCTAAAATTGAAAAATGGCGGGATCGGGTGACCGAGATACGAGTGCCACCATCACAAGGCTGGCAGAACAAAGCACCTGCTCGCGCCCATCCCTAGACACCGTTCTGCACTATTGGAAGAACTGCGCGAGGATGCATCCCCTCGAAAAAAGTACACAAACCTAACTAGAGAAAGGAACGAGTTAACACGTGAAGATCTATTGTTACCATATCCCCCCGATCGACTTCTGGTTTGGCGCTCTGGCGGACAAGCAACTGCTCGATAGCGCTTGGGATAATTACCAAGATTGGGGAACCATTGCACAGGTGTGCAAACACGTCGCCGAACTGAAGGCCAAAGCGGAAGCAGCATTCAAAACGATCGAGTGGGATGGTGATGTTCGAGAGGGTCCTTACTACTTCGCCCTACCGAGCGATACCGACCTATCGATCGGCTACATTATCAAGCAAGAAAATAACGGAGCCTGTTTCGTCGCCTCTCCCGAGCCACTCCCAAATCTCGATAGCCTTGCATTCGAGAAGACCGTAATTGGCTAGGCATGGCACATTAAAGTAATCTCACGGAGAAAAGGTATGTCCACCAGAAAGTCGCCCTCAAAGGCTTCAAGCAGACCTGTCCGATCAAAGTTGGCAAGGGATAAAGAGGAACCCGTTTTCCCCCTTGAGCTAAAGTATGCCCGCGTAGTGAAGGTGCGTTCGGCAAAGAAGTCCTCCGGCATCAAAACGGTGCGCGTATGGGGTAATTTCGATGATGTTGCAAACGAATTAGATGGGAAGAAAGTGCCGCGCATGCCGAATCCCCTGCCGGACAACAAGTCTCGCTGCTCAAGCTGGCCGGCGAGACTAGCTGGCTCACGATCCCGCTTGCTCCTTACATCTATCTGCTGATCAAATCGTGGTTCGAAGGCCGCAATTCAAGAAGGCTGAAATTAAGGAACGGCGACTTCGAGATCGAAGTCCAAGGTACTTGGAGCGAAAGGAAGATTCATAAAGAATTTGACCGTTTCCGGAAGATGACGAAGGACCTCAACGAAAATGACATTCAGGTTATCGAGAATGGAAAGGTAATAGAGCGGCAGAGTAGCTCTGCGTATAAGGTTACAAAGTCGGATATTCAGAGAGTAAGGGAAAGACAGGATAAGATAAGGCAAAGCAAGTCAACCAGTCGAACAAAAGGGTAGTGTCTTAATTTGGATTGGCTTATCTTTGGCCCTCGCTCAAGCAATCTACATAGGTATTTTCCTCTGGGTCATAATACGTACAGACCAGAAGAGGGTAGATCTTTCCCAAAGTCAGATAATCAAGTTGACCGCAGATTCCGAAATACAATCGAAGGCCGATGACGTCGGCAATTTGTTCTGGTTTCAGCGGTTCGAGACGGGTAGTAAACCGTTGCTTCCGTGGGCTCTTAGCAGGAATAACGAGCGAGGAAGGATTGGACCTGACCTGAGAACAAGTATTACGGGCATCCGATATGCTTGGGTGAAAACCCGATACGAAGTAACGCAGCCCATCCCTTTTTATTTGAACAATGCTATTCCCGTCGTTACCCCAAGTAATATAAAGAAAAATCTCTTTCTTGTCTGTTGTCAAACGCGGAGGGAAAGAGATGTCTTTGATAAAAAGAACCCCGCGAGAGTTTTCTTCAGCGATGCTCAGCGCCCGTTCCGCCGCATCAGCGCTGTCGCGGGCAGCTTGTGCAATCTTACGAGTCTCTTCCCCGCCCGAATGAATCTCATACCACTGCCAACCTGCAAAGAAGGCATATATCAGGGTGGAGACAGCAGCAAGGGCAGTGAAGTAGATCATAAGCTTAGTGAGCGGCGACGCAGATCGCCAACTGCGGCGATAGGACTTTTTGTGATCGGGATCATCTGTTTTGCGCTTGGATGCCCGCTTGCTCTTATCGGCCTCTGCTTTGACGATAGACGCAAAATCAGAATCGGGCGTGGATTCGCGCTCATCTTTAGCCGGATCGGGTTTCTCCATCTTGGCGTTCTCCTCCCGTGGTGAGAAAGTGAGGATTTCAAATTAAGACACTACCAACAAAAGTCGTAAAGAAAAAGAAATAACATCTTGTTTAATGAGCGTGTGCATGCTCGCCTGGCAGTGGAATTTCAGAGCGTTTCGCTGGCGTTGTTTTTTCGCGAAAGAAGTTTTCCGTAAGTTCCTAGAGGAAGCGAAAAATGATTCACGGGGAAATTAAAGATTTTCCGATTTATCTAATCTGAAAATCGAAATTAAATGTGCGTACACACGTGACAAATGATCCCCCGATTTCCCAAATATGCTTAAATTCCGCGCGGCATTATTATGTTTCTAAACGAAAAAAGAAGATTCCCCGTTTCCCAATCGGGAAATTATTTATTTAAATCTGCGTCATCAATCTGTTAAACGTGTAAGTCTCCCGCCTCTATGACCACGAATTAATAGAGATTTCGGGTCCGATCACAGTGCCACAGTCTACACGCTCCCCGGCTTGGGGCGTCTGAGCGATGATTGTTCCCGGTTCAAGCGGAAGTTCACGCCGCTCTGCCAAAATACGGATATTGAGATTGGCATCGCGCAACTTGCTTTGCGCTGTCTTATAGTTCAAACCGTCGACCACGGGAACTGTCGTTTGTGGAGGTCGTGAGAGTCGTTCGCGCCTAACATCTAACGCAAGTAGTGATAGGGCGATTGCTGGCAGTACTATGAAACAGCCGACAGCAATCGCAGTAAGAGTACCTATGAGCAATCGCTGTTTGCCGCGTATGCAATAGCCGACAAGAAGTCCTAGTATGAATCTCATTGTGAGTCTCCTGTTTGCACACGAATAGAAACAAGTAGCACTTTCAGTTACTGTTTTTCGTGGAATGGCTGTTTACGCGTGGGAAAGTGAGTCGGTTTTGATCTCGGAGAGAACTATACGCGCGTACAATACGCGTACATCGAGGAGCCGAAAATAGACCAAACGAGCCTACATCAGCCTAAAGCTCTGCTGGCGTAAGCTGGTTATAGTCAACAAGATCCGTTGATTTCAAACCACTTCCGCAATTCGGTAGGCGGCCCTGAAAAGGCCGGCGTCGGCGGTTCGATTCCGTCCCTGGCCACCATTCATCTCAACAACTTACAGATAGCCAAAAAGCGTGAACAAATTTCTCGCGCGTACAATACGCGTGCATCAATTCCCTCACATTTCACTTTTGGCGCCGCTCGTTCGAACAACTTCCGCGTTACTGCGCCTACGTATTTGCAAACAACCTGCTGAGGCACCAGTTCTCATGCGTCCCTGTCCTCCTGATATGCGAGTGGTCCAGGATCGCTCGTAAGTGAAGCGACACCTTATCTCAAACTGGCTTGTGGGCCATAAAACGAACCAAGCAAACCCCGGGTGCGATGACCTTTTCCCCGGAAGCTTTTGTACCGGCACTGTCAAAACTAACAGTTATATGGTTTGCCTGTTAGCCGCTAGACTCGGGCTAAATTTGAGAGGCTTGAACATCACTATCCTGAAGCCTGCTTAGTGGCCCTCGCGCCGAATGAGACAAAAGCGAATCAAGGATGAGATTTGGACATAGCTCTGCCAAGGGTGTGGCTGCACAGTCGCGGACAGGCCGCTTATTGGCGCGCGTCCACGGTCGACAAGACTCGGTGGCCCGATGAGATCGAGGTGAATTGAAACTAATGAACAACGAAAGGACTCGACCGATGAAAGCAAAACACGCCCGTAAGCTCATAATAAGCGCACTGCTATGCGCGGGACTGGCCGGAAGCATGGTCTGGCTGCGAGTAGGGGCTCAACAGCAAATGCCAACGGATGCCGGCACGCTCGACAAAGCGACCGCAGAAAAATCTTTCCCCAACAGGCCGCCATACTCGCCCTACGCGGGACGAAATTTTCCTACACGGCCGCTCTTCGGCGACACGCACCTGCACACTTCGTTTTCGATGGACGCGGGCGCCTTCGGTTGCCGACTTGGACCAAGGGAGGCCTATCGTTTCGCCCGTGGCGAGGAGATCACCGCTTCGAACGGCCAACCGGCCAAGTTGTCCCGGCCACTCGACTTCCTCGTCGTGGCGGATCACTCCGACGGCTTTGGATTCTTCCCGCAGTTGATGGGCGGCGATCAGGAGTTGTTGACCACACCGCAGGGCCGTAAATGGTATGACCAGATTAAGTCTGGCCACGGCGCCGAGGCGGCGATGGATATCATCGTCAGTTTCGGGCAGGGAAGGATGCCTCAGGGATTCCCACTTCCGGGGACGCGCGCATATCGGTCCGCTTGGGAGGCTACTATTAACGCGGCGGAGGAGTTCAACGATCCGGGCCACTTCACGGCGTTCATCGGGTTCGAGTGGACCTCGAATACGGGCGGCAACAACCTTCACCGCAACATCCTGTTTCGCGAGAATGGTGCGAAGGCCAGTCTAGTCGAGCCGTTCACCACCATGGCGCCACTCGGCAGCGATAACCCCGAGGATTTATGGAAATGGATGGCGGCGACCGAACAAAAGACTGGCAGTGAAGTACTCGCCATCGCCCACAATGGCAATTTGAGTAACGGCCGGATGTTCCCCATCGTCGAAGCGTTCGGTAAAAAGATTGACCGCGAATATGTGGAGACGCGAAACAAGTGGGAGCGGCTTTACGAAGTTACCCAAACCAAGGGCTCCGGCGAGGCGCATCCTTACTTATCGCCCAATGATGAGTTCGCCAATTTTGAAATCTGGGACAAGGGCAACCTCGACGGCAGTGTGGCAAAGTCGAAGGACATGCTTGAGTTCGAGTATGCGCGCTCCGCGCTGAAGAACGGTCTCAGGCTTGAAGCGGTGCTCGGCGTGAATCCCTACAAGTTTGGCCTCGTCGGCAGCAGCGACGCGCATACGGGTCTCACTGCGATGGAGGAAGATAACTTCTTCGGCAAGACTACGCCACAGGAACCGAGTCCCGAGCGTCTGACCAAGACCTTCATTAACAATCCAAAGACTGGCGTGACGATAATGGATTGGGAAGTATCCGCCTCGGGTTATGCCGCTGTATGGGCGACCGAGAACACCCGCGCGGCGATCTTCGACGCGATGCAACGCCGCGAGACATATGCCACGACCGGCCCGCGCATGACCGTGCGGTTCTTCGGCGGCTGGGATTTCGAACGGGCCGACGCGAGCAACCGCATGCCCGCCGCCATTGGCTACTCCAAGGGCGTTCCCATGGGCGGTGATCTGCGTGACGCTCCCATCGGCAAGTCCCCGACATTCCTCGTCGCCGCGTTGAAAGATCCCATTGGCGCGAATCTCGATCGCATCCAGGTCGTAAAAGGATGGCTCGATGCCAAGGGCGAAGTTCACGAGCAGGTCTACGACGTCGTCTGGGGTGACGCGGATAAGCGCAAGCTGGGCGCGAACGGCAAGTTGCCACCCGTCGGTGACACCGTGGACGTTGAAAACGCCACCTGGTCCAACACCATTGGCGATCCTGAATTGATCACCGTTTGGAAAGACCCGAACTTCGACGCCAGACAGCGCGCGTTTTACTACGTGCGTGTGCTGGAGATTCCCACGCCACGTTGGACCGCTTACGATGCAAAACGCTTCGCGATCAAGCCACTGCCCGGCACCTTGATGAAATTTCAGGAGCGTGCTTACACCTCACCGATCTGGTACACCCCGGCGAAATAATTCCGAAAGGCTGCACACATGAAAACATTTGTGCGCGAACCATTGGTTCATTTCCTCCTGCTGGGAGCGGTGCTATTCATCGCCTACGGTCTTGTGTCCAAACCGCGCACCGGCGATGGGCCTGGGAAGATCACCGTGACGCAGGGGCAGATCGAAAATCTTGTGTCCGGGTTCGCGAAAGCATGGCAGCGCCCACCCACGTCTGAAGAACTGGCAGGACTTGTCCGGGACCTTGTACGCGAGGAGGTCTATTGCCGCGAAGCGATGGCGTTAGGTCTGGACAAGGACGACACGGTCATCCGTCGCCGGTTGCGGCAAAAGATGGAGTTCATTTCGGATGACATCGCCGCTATGCCTGAACCGACCGACGCCGACTTGAACGCATATCTGCAGGCGCACACCGACCGATTTCGCGCCGAGCAAACTTTCACGTTTAGCCAGGTGTATCTCGATCCGGAAAAGCACGGCGAAAATCTTGCGCGTGATATCTCGGCGCTACTAGCACGGTTGAACCGGGCCGGCGGGCAGGCCGAGGTCTCGTCACTCGGCGATTCGTTCCTGATGGAACGGAGCTTCACTGCCGCGCCGGCGAGTGAGGTTGCGAAACAGTTCGGAGAAAAGTTTGCCGCAAAGTTGGGCGAGCTTTCGCCCGGCAAGTGGGAAGGACCGGTTGAATCAGGCTACGGCGCGCATCTGGTTTTTGTTAGCGAACGCACGGAAGGACGTGTGCCCGAACTGGCGGAAGTACGCGATGACGTGCGTCGCGAGTGGGTCAATGCCCAGCGGCTGGAATTGAATGAGAAGTTTTACCAGGAACTGTTAAAGCGTTATAGCGTGACCATTGAGAGCCCGCTACTGGCGGAGGTGCAGCGATGAGGCTGCAGAGAGCTCTTGTACAGGAAACAGAGAGGTGCTTCCTGCGCTTCGCTAACTCTGTTTGCTCCCGTTCAATTCTTTTCCTGCTGTTGTTTTCCGCGACTGCGGTAGCCCACGAGGTACGTCCAGCTTATCTTGAACTGCGACAGACCGGGCCGGAAACTTACGACGCGCTTTGGAAGGTGCCAGGCCGCGGAGAAGACTTGCGTCTCGGACTCTACGTGGAACTTCCATCGGTTTGCACGAACCTCACCCGACCGCGTGGTTCGATGGCCAACAACGCCTTCACCGAACGCTGGAGCGTGAAGTGCGCGGGCGGGCTTATCGGCGGCAGAATTCATATTGCGGGTCTCCAGGCGACGAACACTGATGTGCTTGTGCGTTTGGAACGTCTCGACGGCACCGCGCAAGTCACACGGCTCACACCGTCTGCTCCGTCATTCGGGGTGGAAGCCGCGGCGGGTGTAGTGGCGGTCGCTCGCACTTACGTTGTACTCGGCATAGAGCATATTCTGACAGGCATTGACCATCTGCTGTTCGTGCTCGCGCTGCTCATCATCACGCGCGGTGGCTGGAAGCTGTTGAAAACTGTCAGCGCCTTCACGCTCTCGCACAGCATCACACTCTCGGCGGCAACGCTCGGCTTTGTGCATGTGCCGCAAGGGCCAGTCGAGGCGGTGATCGCGTTGAGCATCGTCTTTGTCGCGGTAGAGATCGTGCGCGTGCGTCGCGGACTCGAAAGCATCACCGCGCGCGTCCCGTGGCTCGTGGCTCTTACCTTCGGGCTGATGCACGGCCTGGGCTTCGCTGGTGGTTTAAGCGAAGCCGGCTTGCCTCAGGGGCATATTCCGACAGCCTTGTTGTTTTTCAGCGTTGGTGTAGAGAGCGGTCACTTCCTATTCATCGGCGCGGTGCTGTCATTGATCGGACTCGTGCGCCGCATCCACATTTCATTTCCGCAATGGACAGAACTCGTGCCGCCCTACGCCATTGGCGGTGTTGCGATGTTCTGGTTTATCCAACGCACGCTTTCCTTTCTTTCTTGAAGACGACACGTGCCAGCAGGGCACACTTTCGAGCGCCCAACCTGCGGGCCGGGACTCGCGAAGCACGCACAATACGTGTACATCGCTGTCGAATTCCCCCGCGCCCATTCGATTAACAGGTGAAAGGGCAAAAGACGCGCTCTAATTCGAAATTTAAGGAGATACGAAGATGCGAGTGATGGTCATTATCAAAGCAAACAAGGAATCAGAAGCGGGAGCTATGCCGAGCGAAGCGCTGCTCAATGCGATGGGCAAGTTCAACGAAGAGTTGGTGAACGCCGGAGTTATGCTGGAGGCTGAAGGATTGCACCCGTCGGCGAAAGCGAAGCGAATCAAGTTTTCCGGCGGCAACCGGATCGTGACGGATGGTCCATTCGCGGAAACACGCGAGCTCATCGCCGGTTTCTGGATCTGGAAAGTGAGTTCAATGGAGGAAGCGCTCGAGTGGGCGAAGCGCATTCCGAACGATCCCGAAAGACCGGACGAAGGCGAAATCGAGCTGCGTCCAATCTTCGGGGCAGAGGATTTCGGTCCGGAGCTCACTCCGGAAATGCGGAAACTGGAAGAACGCCTGCGCACTAAAGCAGAAAAACTTAACCAATCCTGATCCGCGTTCGTCTAGAAAGTGGCCAAGATTGAACCGGATCCGGACTTGAATACGGCGATTATTCCAGGCTGGTAGTCAGTGCTGCAAATAAATTTGCGGGCCTGATCGGGAAGCGCTCAGAACGGCGTCACGATGTTCAGCGTGCCGTAGCATGAGGCATGACAAGGGTTCCTGCGATTCTAATATCACTTGTAATCTGCGGAACGGCTGCCGCATTAGAGGGTGTGTGCGCGGGTAAAAATGTGAGAGAGTTTTTCGCGACTTTGCGGTTCCCGCGCTACTCTGCGCCGTTGTGGGTATGGACCATTATTGGCGGTGTATATTACCTAATTTTCTTCTCGATTATTTATCGTCTCTTGCGTCTCGAAAACTACTCAGCCAGGTGGTATGCGGCCGGGGGATTAATCGTCTTCATGATGACGGTTAACGGGCTCACCAACTATGTGATCTTTCGTGCCCGTAATCTATATCTCAGTTTTGTCATTGGGGCAGCATTCCCGATAATTGACCTTACGCTGTTTGCCCTGGTCATGACTTTAGATCAGACTGCTGCGCTTGCAATGATTCCCTATCTACTCTACCGAGTCTATGCAGTTTTTTGGGGTTACGGTTTGTGGAGGGCGAATCTGATTCTCTAAAACAGGAGCCGCGTCCGCGACTCCTGTTCCCCAGGAGTTATGCCGCAGTCGCAAAATTTCTGCTACGACATAGAGTCACGGCGATAACCCCACTTCTTGACTTCTGCCTCGATCACGGCCTGGCGCGCACGGCTTTCCTTGACTCGCTCGGCGTATGACTTCGGCGGATC
>Ga0247688_1000284_pt1 | contig 18538 bp, 18 predicted proteins | sample CNK29_metaG_FD_182718 | JGI IMG/M metagenome (GOLD analysis project Ga0247688, IMG submission 182718) | Soil microbial communities from Purdue University Martell Research Forest, Indiana, United States - CNK29 | ecosystem: Environmental > Terrestrial > Soil > Temperate forest > Bulk soil... | reverse complement strand
GCCGCGTGTTTGGCAGCAGAGTCAGATAGAACGGCGCGCGCCGGATCTTTCGCGGGCAATGCGCGAGCGATGCTGCGCATGCACCACGCGCGGCTGAGATTCAAGCCGTCAAGATGCACGAGCTTCGGATCGCTGCGATCCGTGACGATGGCCGGCTGCAGCAACGACGCCGGATCACCCTTGGCAACTCCCGGCAGGAAGCGCCGAAACCACGCGGCAAACTCCGACGGCTGCATGACCCGCCGCATGAGATCGGCTTCCATCAGCGCCGCGGAAAAGAAGTCCTCGCCGCCGGGCTCCCACGCGCCGGGATAATTCGTGTCCTTTGAAAAGTAAGTGCGGCTGCGCTCGTTCAGTAAAGTTTCGAGTTCGCGATCGCCTGTTGTTTTGGCGTAGTCGAGCGCAAACGCTAAGCCGAAAGCGGTGTTTGGATGCACGCCGGTGCGGATCGGATAGTTTTGCTTGGGCAGAAAAGATCGATATGAAGCGGCGATAGTGTCTGCCAGCGGTTTGAGGTTCTCGGACCAACGCTTGCCGTCTGCGTCCTCCCAGCCGTGAAGTTCTTCTGTGAGTTTCAGTGCCCAGGCCCAGCCGTAAGTGCGCTCAAACGATTGGCGATTTGGCTGCTTCATGTAAGCGGCTTCGGCGGCCAGGTTCTCTGCGGTGAGATTCGCATTGAGCGCGGTGCGGATCTGGGACGACTCCGGCAGCGCGGGAAACATTTTCAACAGGCGGACCAGCATCCAGTGACCATGAACGGAAGAGTGCCAGTCGTAACAACCGTAGAAAGCAGGGTGAAGACTCTTCGGGCTCTGCACTTCGCTGTTGTTGTTGATGACGTGCTCGGGCTTGTTGGGAAACTCACGCGTGACGCACTTCAACGCCAGCTCCGCAAAGTGCGACGCTTGTTTCTCCGTGAGTGATTGTCCATTCTGCAGGGAGCGCGGGCGGCTCACCCGCATTTCACGAAATGGTTCCATTGGCTGCCGTGCGGGCGAGCCGCCCGCGGTCCCTGTGATGGTCGAAAACACAGTTGCGCCGAGGAGCAAAGATGTGATGGTTCTCATATGTAGTCAATAGCGATGCGATGGCCTGCCGATGTGAATGTGTGGCCCGGTAGCCGTGCCCGGGATTGCCACGCGAAACGCTAAATACGGAATGCCACTTCGTTCGAGAAAGCTCAAGAGCGCCTGGCCTTCGGCGCTGTCAGGATGAAGCGAGATGTCCATTGAATTGCGATGGTCCAGGCGCCAGCGATCGTGAATTGCGCCCTGGCCGAAAACAGCAACCGGCAGCTCCTTGTGAAACGTGTCGGAAAAAAATCGTTGCACTTTCCAGGCTTCACTGAGATTCCAGCCCGGGCCGCCGGTGAAGCGAATGAACGAAGCAGTACGGACCAATCGCTGTTTGGCGAGATTGAGATTTTTGGCGAGCTGCTGGTCGGCGTCTTCCTCGACCAGAATCGCCGCGATCTGATCGTCAGCACTCGTCATCTGGCGCCGAGTCTCGGCTGCTTTCTCTTTCGCAGCGTCAACCTCGCGCTGGTCCTCGTCGAGTTGGCTCTTGGCGATCAACCCGTCAGCAAACAGCTTCTGTGCGGTCGTGAGTTTCTCTTCCGCTTTCTTTACGTCCGCGTCATGATAGACAAGCAACTTCTCGAGACTCGCTTTGTAGTCTTTTGTTTTGCTGACGTATTCCTCGCGCAGCTTGGCCAGTTCACTCGCGGGAGCGGATGCAGCGGGTTTTGGTTTGGCTTTTGTCTTCTTCTTCTGCGCCCAGACGTTGTTGCTGCAAACGAGCAGGCTTAGCGTGAGTAGCCAGAGAGAAAGCAGATTTCGATAGGTGCGGCACACACTACTTGACCAGTGTTCCGGTGCGGCTCCAGCGCGTGTTCTTGAAGAAGTCGGCAATCGTCCAAATCCCGCCGCTTGAATCCGCGCTCTCGTCGTAGGACCAATAAACAAACATCGCGCGGCCGATCACGAGATCGCGCGGCACGAAACCCCAGTAGCGACTGTCTTCACTGTTGTCGCGATTGTCGCCCATGACGAAGTAACTGTCAGCCGGCACGGTGAGTTCATTTTTGCCTTCGAAGGCGTTTCGCTCACGGCCGTCCGAGTCGAAGAATTGGCGGTGGTAAACGTCGTATTTTTGATCGGGCCGGCGCTCTGTTGGCGTGCCCAGTATTCTCAACGGCGCCTTTTCACCGACTTCCTCGACCGTTATCTGATGTTCGGGAACGATCTCGTTGTTGACGATGACGTCTTTGTCCTCAATGCGAATTCGATCACCCGGCAGGCCAATCACACGCTTCACGTAATTCGTCAATATCGGCGTGTTGTCCGGACGCTGATCGCGATCCGGCTCATACTTATTGCCGGGGTACTTAAAGACGATGATGTCGCCGCGCTTGATCTCTCTTTGCGGGAGAAACGGCAGCGATTTGCCGGGCGCGAAGATGAATTTATTGACGAGCAGGTGATCGCCGATCTCGATCGTGTTCTGCATCGAACCGGTCGGCACCTTCACCGCTTGCACGATGAATGTCATGCCGAACAAAGCCATCACTACGGTGACAACAGCCGACTCGAAGTATTCGCGCCAGACGGTTTTCGGCGGCCCCTTCACCGGCGGCGGAGGCGGCACATTCTTATCGTGACCGTTGCGACTGAAGAGACGCGAGAAAGAGAAAGGCTTGGCCGCGGTTGTGGTCTCGGTTTCGCCGTTGCTTACCTTGTTGGTTGTTGGGTTACTGGCCATTGAAAAAACATCCTAGATACGTTGCTTGCACTGGTCAAGTTTCGGTGCGCCTCTCATTGAAAAGACACTAGTACGACGGTCACTCCTGGCCGTTCGAGCCGTGCTTCTCTTCATGAACTTCTGCCGGCGCCATTGCTTCCAATGCCGCCCTCGCTGCCGCCGCTTCGGCTGCTTTGATCGAAAGTCCCGAGCCGCGAATGCTGCCGTCGTCCCACGAGACTTCGACGTGGAAGATACGTTGATGCGGCGGACCCAGGGTTTCGATTACTGCATAACGCGGCGCCGGACGTCTTTCCGCCTGAAGTTTCTCTTGCAACATTGTTTTGTAATCTGCTTTGGCGGCGCTCAGCGGATCGGCCGCTTCGAGTTCAGTCCTGAGCGCACGGCAAATGAATTGGGTCGCGGCTTCGAGTCCACCGTCCAAAAAGATTGCTCCGGTGATCGCTTCAAAAACGTCGGCGAGCAGCGCATTCTTGTGGCGTCCACCGCTCTTTTCTTCACCGCGCCCGAAACGGAGAAAGTCGCCGAGGTTCAAAGCCTGTGAAGCTTCAGCCAACGTCGGTGCGCTCACGAGCCGGTGTTTCATGCGCGAGAGTTCGCCTTCGGTGCCGGCCGGATATGACTTGCAGAGATAGTTCGCGACGATCAGGCCGAGGACGGAGTCGCCTAAAAACTCGAGCGACTCGTTGTGTAGCTTACGAGCCTGCCGTTCATCGCCTGGCGCAACTTTCTCGTGTGCCCACGAACGGTGCGTAATGGCACGTTCGAGCAAAGCACGATCTTTGAAGTTGTAGGAAAGAACGGTTTCGAGGAGATCAAGATCGGGAATCGTTTCGGGGTTTTTCAAAGCGCGGTGGATTATAACAAAAGAAGGGGTGGCCACAGAGTGCCACCCCCACGATGTTCAGGCTGTTGTTTCGGCTAGTTGCGCGGGCGATCCGGAGTTCCGGGTTTCGCACCTGCGGGTTTGCTCGTCGACGCAGCGGGTGTAGTGGTGGACGCCTTGGTGGCGGCCGGAGTTGTGCCCGCGGGGACAGTGGTGCCGGCAGCGCCATTAGTACCGCTCGGTGCGCCGGAAGTGCTCGCTGGAGTTCCAGTCGGGCTGGCCGGCGGCAACGAAGTCAGCGGAGTCGGTTCCGGTGGCAACGGCTTCGCAACGATGCCTGCGACATACTCAGTCATGCCCGCGTCTGAGTTGTTGTGCAGGTACTTGTACCAAGTGCTCAGGCTTTCCTGCCACACTGTTTTCTGCTGCGCGTACTGCGCGTCGCTGCCGGCGAGAGCAACGGCACGAGCGTAACCGTCAATCATCCGATCGACCAACTGGTTGATGTTCGCGAGCGCGAGCTTGCTTTCGGGAGTCTCGTCCTTGCCGCCGTACATCGCTTTGTAATCAGCGGACTGTTTGGCATACGGACCAGTCTCGTAAGCAGCTGCGATGTAAGCGTAAGTGAAAGGCGACTTCTTCAACGGCGTTTCAAACTGCGCGGCCTTGATCAGGTTCTTGAGCGCGTTTGCCGGATCCTTCTCGAGCGTCAGCGTGCCGACGGTGAAATTCAAATAGGCAACGGCGGCGTCTTTGCCGGCGAGCGGAGACCAGTCTTCCGGCGCCTTGCCCGCATCGATGAGCTGCAACGCTTTCTGCGCATACTGCAACGCCGCGGCATTGATCTGTTGATTCTTTAGAGGAGCGACGACGTAGCCATTGGCTCCGAGGTCCACCAGGATTTTTATATTCTCAGGGTCATTTTGAAGCAGGGTCGCGCCCAGCGCATACGCCTCGGGATACTGCTTCTTGTTGTAAAGAATATCGGTAAGCTGGTTCTTCTTCGAACCCTCTTCGTAAGCGGTGGTCCATTTCTTCAAGTAGTCAACAATCTTCTGTTGATCTTCGGTGATGTCAGCAGGAGCAGGACAGCCAAGATATTTCTTTGCTGCTTCAAACGCTTTTGCCTGGTCATCTTTTCTGAACTTGAGAAACTCCTGGTACAGCGTCTGCTTGTTCTCTGGTGAACATTGATCCTGAACGGTGTCGTCATTATTGATTGTGATCGAATTGTTCGCGGCCACGGGCAGAGCGAGCAACGCGACTGTCGCACCGATCATTAAAAGCTTCTTCATTATCGTCTCCATTAGTCGTTCGGAACCTCCAAAATCTTCTTTCGCAATCGCGCTAAAGGCTGAGCCCTTTCAAACGTCGTTTACAGGGTCTGTAGGATGCAAATGATACAGAGACCGGTTGCCGATCTTTGCATCGGGGGGAATGGGCTCGGGTCTGACGTAGTCAAAAAAAGAACGTCCGCAATATTCCTGCAACTATGACAAATGTGTCAAGGCGTCTACAAGCAGATTCCCAAAAAAATTTGCGCCGGAGATTAAGGTTCCGGCGCAAATGAATCAAATCTGTGTTGTAAGTCTAACTTAGTTCGGATGCGTGCGTCGCGGACGTTGTGCCCCGGGCGTGGTGTTGTCCACAGGTGCAGTTGGATTCGCGGGCGCGTTTGAATTCTTCAACGTTGAGTCGGGCGTGGTCTTCGGCGTCTCAGCAGGTTTGTTGCTGGGCAGCGGCATCAACACGCGCTTGACTGTGTTCTTTGGTTCAGCCGCAGCGGGCTTGGCAGTGTTTGCCGGTGCTTGCGCTGCATTCGGCGCGGCAGCGTTCGGATCCGTTTTCGTTCCGTTCGCGGTCGCCGTTGACTCTTCACCTTCACCGTTCGCTGTGTTCTCAGCGGCTGCTTCCTGATCGGCAACTTCCTTCTCTTCGTCGTCAAGGCCGGAAGCTACTTGCAGGTTGATCGTGGTGCCGAAGCGATGGTTCAACTGCCTGTAGATCTCACCGGCAACGGCCACCGGGAAGTGCTTGCGACCGTCAGTGCCTTCGGCGATAACCACGATTGCGAGTCGCGGATTCGCGAGCGGAGCATAAGACGTGAACGATCCGACCCAACCATTATCGCCGATGCAGGTACCAGTCTTGCCGGCGACAGTCTGGGTTGGATCATATGAGCGTTGCGCGGTTCCGTAATTCACGGCGCCAACCATGCCGGGAACCATGCGCTGCCAAACATCTGCGGAAATGGGGAGCACACGGCGCACCTTCGGCGCCATCTTGTTTGTCTCTTTGGCTGTGTGCGGGATCTGCGGAGTGAGCAATCGGCCACCATTCGCCATCGCTGAAACGAGTGCGCCGAGTTGCAGCGGCGTCACTTGAAAACCATCAGCGTGCGAAAACATGCGACGCTCAACTACGTCCGGTCTTACGTCCGGCAGCTTGCCGGCAAACTCCGACGGGATGTTGATGCCGGTCTTCTCGCCGAGCCCGAGCTCGCGTGCGTAGTTGACCATCTTCTCTGGGCCAATGCGCACGCCAACTTGCTGGAAGAACGAATTGTCAGAATGGGCCAGCGCGGAGGTTAGATCGAGACGAAAACCATCGTTCGCGGTATCGACGAGCGGAATCGCGTTCTCGGAAAGCCCGGCAACACCGGTCACGAGCTTGATCGTCGAACACGGCTTGAAGCCACGGTGGAACGCCCACTCCTGATTCACTACGGCGAAGACGCGACCCGTCATCGGATCCATCACCACCACCGTGCCGGCATGATTGCCAAGTGCGTTCACGGCAACACGGCGCACTTCCGGATCTTCACCAGTCAAATCATCCCTGGAGATGAAAGCCTGCACCTGATCGCGCATCGCTTTATCGATCGCCATCTGGCGAGCAATCGCGGCGCGGCGCGCAGCTTCCGCGCGGCGTCGAGCTTCAGCCAGAGCACGGCGGTTGCGGGCTTCAACACCGCGCATCGCCAGCGCTCGTTCGCGTTTCGTGAGCGGCCGTTTTAACTTGCGCTCCATCGCGCGCACTGCGGCCGTTTGATCACGAGCGATCTGCGCACGCGTGCGGCGAACTTCACGCGCGGACATGCGGCCGCCGCGGCTGCGACCGGCTCTGGCGTACGACCGACCATGACGTGACGAGCGATTTCTGGCGGATGCTTTCTTGCCCTTCGCACCACGGGCGCTACGACCCGAGGAACTGTGTTTCTTCCCGAAAGCCGTACCGGAAATACAAAGTGCAAAGAGAATAAATAGAATAAAGGCGAACCGGTGGGGCCTGCGGAAATACGGATTGGGTGTCATCAGGGCCTACTTACCTTTCTAGGGATTACTCACCAGCGGCGAGTTAAATCGAAAAACTTCTCCTCAGGTTCAAAATACCTAAACCCTGCTCGAGATGGCCTCTCGGCAACTGACTGCAACATTGAGGTGGGAAGAATTCCCTAAACGGCGGTCCCTGGGGACATTGATTTGAGACCGCCACAAATATAACATCGAGTTTCTCCCGCGGGCAACAAAAAAGTAATTGATTATACATAAATCACTGGAAGGCCAGCGCAACACTGCCACTATGAGATTTCCAGCTCTCGTCGAAAGTTTCCGCGCCCGACTGCTCCTGCTCCTGGCGCTAATGCTCGGTCTCACCCTCGGCATTCAGTACTACTTCAACCTCCGCGCCGTGAAGGCAAACGCCAAAATGATCATCGAGCAGGAACAAGCGATCATGACCGGCATCGGCCTCGGCCTCGACAGCCTGCAAAGCGAACAATACCTCGACGAAATCCTCGGGAGCCTCAAAGACCCTTTACTTAATGACAAAAACGTCCGCGTCCGAAACATCCTCGTCGTCGACGACGCCGGCAACATCATCGACAGCCTGCAGCGCGAATACGTCCCGCGCCAGCGCGAAGACAAAACCACGCAATACGTCCAATTCCAGGAACTTCACTTACCACCACTGCGGAGTGCCGTTCAGTACTCCGGCGCACATGAACAACTTCCCTCCTGGATTCCACCTTCGACTTCGACCGATTTCGTCGCCGCCGGTTCCTTCTATTTTCCAGTAGAGACCGATAAAGGCCGCCGTTTCATAATCGTCGTACTCGACTCGGCCAATATCCTGACCAACCTCTTCGAGCGCCAGGCCACGCGCTCAGCACTCTATACGCTGCTGGTGCTGTTTGTGACCACGCTCGTTACCGGTTTCTTCGTTTGGCGTTTCACGCGACCTATCAAAGAACTCGCGACTGCGGCCAGCAAAGTCGCCGGCGGGAATTTCGAGGTTCAGGTTTCGACTCAGCGCCGCGACGAGATGGGAACGCTCGCCACTGCTTTTAATGAAATGACTGCCAAACTCGGGCGCGCTCGCGAACTCGAAATGCAGTTACATCAGGCCGAGAAAGGCGCCGTCGTCGGCCGGCTCGCCGCCGCCATTGCGCATGAGATTCGCAACCCGCTCAACTACATCAATCTCACGCTGGATCATTTGCGCTCATCGTTTGCGCCCGCTGAACCAGAAAAGCGAACGACCTTTGTCCGGCTTACCGATCAACTCAAGACCGAAGTCGCGCGCATCAACCGTCACATCAGCGACTTTCTCAAATACTCGCGACCCTCAAAGCTCGAGTTGCAGGACTTAGATATGCGAGCTGAGGCAGAGGATGCTTTGCGGCTCGTTGAAGTTCGCGCGACTGAGTGCGGCATCGAAACAAGAATTCTTCAGGACGGCCCACTGCCGGCCGTGAAGGCCGATCGCGAATCGATGCGTTCCGTGTTCACCAATCTAGTCATTAATGCGGTTGAGTCGATCGACGGCAGTGGCGGGAGCGTTTCGATCAAGCTGTCGAAGCCTGACGAGAACTCTGTTAAGGTAGAGGTCATCGATACCGGACGCGGCATCTCCCCCGACGACATTTCAAAAGTGTTTGAGCCGTACTTTTCAACGAAGGAGACAGGCACTGGACTGGGTCTGGCGATAGTGAAGAAGGCGATCGACGATCACGGCGGCACGATCAGCGTCGCATCAAAGGAAGGCAGTGGTACCACGTTCACGATCATCCTGCCCGCTAGAGAGAAGGAACATGGCACGAAAGAGCATCCTGGTAGTTGACGACGAAAAATCGCAAAGAGAAATCCTGGAAATGATCCTGTCCGAAGAGGGCTACGACGTAACGACCGCAGCCTCGGGCGAAGCTGCGCTCAAGTTTGCCAAGGAGCGGCGCTTCGATCTCGCGCTGACGGACCTGAAGATGACCGGCATGGACGGAATCGAGCTGCTGCAACACCTGCTGGCGTTCGACTCGTCGATCATCGTGATCCTGTTGACGGCGCACGGCTCGATCGAGTCGGCCAAGGAAGCGTTGCGGCGCGGTGCGTTTGACTATCTCCAAAAACCGTACGACAAAGCCGCGCTGCTCGAAACGATCAATCGCGCACTCGATCGCCTGGACGCGATCGACAGCGAGATCATTTCAGCGTCGCCGAAGATGGAGTCGGTGAAGAAGATGATCTTGAAAGTCGCGCGCTCAAATTCGACGGTGCTGATTCGTGGCGAGTCAGGCACCGGCAAGGAGTTGATCGCGCGCGCGGTCCACAACCAGTCGCCGCGCGCGACGGAGATGTTTCAGGCGGTTAACTGCGCGGCTATCAACGAGAACCTGCTCGAGTCGGAACTCTTCGGTCATGAAAAAGGCTCGTTCACCGGCGCACACGCAGAGAAGAAAGGGCTGTTTGAGATCGCGGATCGCGGCACATTGTTTCTCGATGAGATCGCTGAGCTCGACGTCGGCATTCAGGCGAAGTTGTTGCGCGCACTTCAGGAACGAAAGATCAGGCGCGTCGGCGGCACGCACGAGCTCAGCGTGGACGTGCGTGTGATAGCCGCCACTAATCGAGATCTGCGCGCCATGGTTTCTGACGGTCGTTTCCGTGATGATCTTTACTATCGCATCAACGTGCTTTCGATCGACGTGCCGCCGTTGCGCGAGCGACGCGAAGACATTCCCGTGCTCATCGATTACTTCCTCAAGAAGCACACGAAGAACACTTCGCGACTCATCACCGGCCTCACGCCGGAAACTCGAAGATTGATGATCGACTACAGTTGGCCCGGCAACGTGCGGCAGTTGGAGTCGGCCATCGAGCGCGCGATCCTGTTAGCTGAAGGCGACAAGATCACGCTGGAAGATCTGCCGACGGAAGTACGCCAGGAAGTTGGGCCAGCGGCCGAAGGAATGTTCAAGCTACCGGCTGAAGGCATCAACTTCGAGGATGTCGAGCGCAATCTGATCACGCAGGCGATGGAGCAGACGGATTACAACATCACGAAGGCGGCAAAGCTCCTCGGCCTCACGTTTCGCACTTTGCAATATCGGTTGGAAAAGTTCGGCATCAAGAAAGCTGACGGTACCGGCGCCGCCGACGGTGAATAGATGAGGAAATATTTCCTCACGACAACACTCGTCCTGCTCGTGCTGTGCGCAGGCACGCCGGCGCAAAACAGAAGCGACAAAGAAATCCTCGTTGGCCTTCGCGACATTAGCGTGACGGTCGAATATCTTCAGGCGGATGGATTGGAAGCCTCGCAGCGGCCCATCATTTTGCAGCGGCTGCAGGAACGCGCTAAGGACCAGTTGACCAAAGCAGAGATTCCGCTACTCAAACCTAGTTTCGTTCACATCTTCATCGCGCAGCGCTAGCCACCCTCCAGACTGTGGGAACTCACGTTGGACCGTCCGCGCAGCCATGCAAGTGTAACGGACATCAATCGTTCCAGTAACGCAGTTCGAACTATTGTCCATCAATCCTTCACAGGAGGTCCGTAATGAAATCTCGCACGATCCTTTTATCCGTTCTATCCGTGTTACTAGTCGGCTTCACGTCATGCGGTTCCGCACGACAAGACTCGGCGCAGGCAGTCGCCGCATCGGAACAAAAAACCCAAGTGGCCGAGGGTCTGGTTGCTAACGCTCAACTCAAACAAGTGTCGTTAACCGATTCCCTCAGCGCCGAAGAAACCACCGCCGCCGTAGATCGCAAAATCATTCGCAACGCCGATCTCACAATGGAAGTTCCTTCCACCACCACGACCCAGCACCAGATCGCTTCCATCGCCGAATCACACGGCGGTTTTGTCGTGACGTCTGAATCCAAACAGCGCGACAACACTGAACCCGCAAAGCGGACGCTCGACATCAAGCTGGTCGTGCGCATTCCGGAAAATCAGTTTTTCACCACTCTCGATCAAATCCGCGCCCTCGGAACCGGCACGGCCAAGGAAGAAAAAATCACTGGCCAGGACGTCACCGAAGAGTTCATCGATCTCGAAGCGCGAATCAAAACGCAGAAAGCACTCGAGGCCCAGTTTCTTTTGATCATGCGCCAGGCCGGCAAGATCTCAGACGCCCTCGAAGTACAAAGGCAGCTCGCCGACGTTCGCAGCGAAATCGAAAAGCTCGAAGGCCGCAAACGCTTTCTGGAAAACCGTTCGAGCCTCGCCACCATCACCGTAAATCTCGAAACACCGACCCCGATCGTTCCCGTCACGAGCACCGGTTTTAAGAGCAGCTTGCGCGACGCGGTCGCAAACAGCGTTGAGATCGGTTCGGCAATCCTGCTGTTCTTTGTTCGTTTCGCGATCGGAATGGTGCCGGTTTTCGTGCTGGTGCTTTTGCCGGGTGGACTGCTAGTTCGTTATTTTATTCGCCGGATGAAACGACTGCGCTTAGCGGCAGCGTTAGCAAATCCGGTTACCGAATGAAAACTCTAAAACTATTCATCATCGCTTTCGCAGTCGCGCTCTTCGCGTCCTGCACCAAACCGGCGGCCGACAACAAGCAACCGGCAGCAACTGCCGGCAGCAATGAACGGCCGCCAATCGCTTCCACCGACGTTGTCAAAGCGACACCCGAAGAACTCACGCTCGCAAAAGGCGCATCCGGCTACGCGAGCGTGCGACTGCAAATCCAGAACGGCTATCACATCAACGCCAACCCGCCGAGTTATCCTTACTTGAAAGCAACCGAGTTGGAGTTGAAACCTGGCGCCGGCATTTCAGTCGACTTCGTTAAGTACCCAGATCCGCTGACGAAGAACTTTTCCTTCAACCCTGACGGGCCACTGAAAGTTTACGAGAGCGAAGTGCTGGTGAAGCCGATGCTGACAGCAGCGCAGTCGGCGGCGATTGGCAAACACAACCTTTCCGCGACCCTGCGCGTCCAGGCATGTGACGATCAGGTTTGTTATGCGCCCGGCACGATCGACCTGACGATACCGGTGACGGTGAAGTGAAAACGGTCTGGATCATCGCAAGCGGGTTGTGTGGAATCGCAGCGGTGGTTTTTATCCTCGGACAGGATTACGACAAAGCTTTCATCGCCGCCGCACTGGGCGCCGTTGCTTGGTTCCTGAACTACAGGACGCGCTTGCGTGAGAGATTTAAGGACACGGATGAAACGGATGAAAATGACGATGCTGAAGAAGATCAGTTGTAGCCTGTTGGTGCTGTTGTTCCTTGCGGGCCCAGTGGTGCGCGCGTCGGATGCGACGGACGTGCGCAACGCGGTGCAGAATGTTTTCGCGCAACTCAAGGCGCGCGAGTATTCAAGTCTCTACGATCTTCTTCCCGACTCTTCACGCAACCGCATGTCGCGCGATCGCTTCGTCAGCGCGTTGCAGCGCGCGCAGGATTTTTATCAACTCGATCGACTCGAAATCGGCGCCGTCAAAGTCAACGGCAATCTCGCCGTAGTCGATACGGTGCTTTACGGGCGCGTCGTAGCTCCGATCCAGGCTGAAGGCAAGATCGTTGTGCAGCAATATCTCGTTCGCGAGAATGGCAAGTGGCGCGTGGCGACCGGCGATCAGTCAACGGTGAAGAAGTTTCTCGCGCAGAATCCCGCGTTCGCGAAGGGCTTCAAAGTTCACCCGCCGCGGATCTACATCAAGCAGGAAAATAAATGGGTGGAGTTTAATCCGGGACGCCGCTAACTCAGCAGCAGCAGATCTTCAAAGGACAACTGCGCGTCGTCGACTCGCTCGGTGTATTCGCCGTGACGAATGCGGTGACGCGGAACTTCCAGCGCCTCACGCACAGCATCGAGATGAAAACGGATGATTCGCGGAGTGAGCCGCACGGAAGGAATGCGACGCTTCGCCGCCAGCCGCCTGACGGTTGACTCACTGACCTGCAGGTGCTTTGCGAGTTGCTTCGCAGTCAGGAATTCTTCACGTTGCTCTTCCATCGCGTTCAGGGTTTTGGTGGCAGGTTGAGCGCCACCCGGTAAACTGCCGCGCCGTCGACGCGGACGTCCGCCTTGATCGGCTCGTCACCACTTCCTTTGACGCTCACGCGATACTTCGCTTGCTCAGGCGCCAGGCGAAACTTGAACGATCCCGTTTCGGTGGTGATGCGGCTGTCGATCTTCTTCTCAGTTCCGTCGTCGAGGATGCGTGCCAGTTCTACTTTCGCACCCGGAACGCTGCGTCCATCAGCACCGAAAACGCTTCCCGCCACAAATGCCAACGAACCTTCATCGACGGTCAGGATCAAGCGATCTCCGAGTGAACGAGTCTTGCCGGCTTTGACTTCGACGTCTTCAATCGTGCCGATGCTCAAGCCCGGCTTGCGGAACGTGAGCCCATAAACACCCGGAGTGAGACGTGAGATAAGAAAATCACCGTTCTTCTGGGTCTCGCCGCGCGCCACTTCAGTCTGGCCACGCCTGACCAACACTGTGACTCCACTCGGCGTTCCCGTTTCTACGCGCACCTTGCCTTTGATCGCGCCGACGGTCTTGTCCTGCGCCATCATCACGCGTTCGCTCAGCGCCGCGCTCACCATAAAAACGCTAATCAAAAATCCAACTTTAATGAACTTCACAGGCAGTCCTCCGCGTACTGGTCGGTGTAATCTTTGGCCACAATCATATCGTATAATCCGAACCGACGCCCCCGGGAAAGAGTAGTGAAAGAGTCTTAATGCCAAAAACCATTGCGGCTGTTGCAGCGCACGTGTCCCTTCCCTTCCTCCTGCTGATCGCTCTGGCAACCGCTGGCGTGTGCCAAACTTCCACGCCGTCGCCGAACAACGAACGACCTCGCAAAGTTTTTCCCAAAGAACAGGAACCCGAAGACGTTATTCGTGTTGACACCGATCTGGTGTCCGTCGACGTTACGGCCTTGGATGCAGAAGGACGGCCGATCAAGAACCTGCGCCCGGAAGATTTCAAGATATTTTCCGACGGCGCCGAACAGCCAATCTCCTTCTTCCAACTGGAAAAACGGCAGGGTGAGCCGCGTCCTTTGGCCATCGTCTTCGCGCTCGACGTGTCGGGCAGCATGACTGCCGAAGAGATGAACCGCTTGCGCTCTGCGCTGCAGTCGTTCTCGAATCAACTGTCGAGTCATCCGGTGTCCTACGCGGTGATGACATTTGGCATGCGCGTGAAGACGGTGCAGAAGTTTACGTCCGACCCCGGCAAACTCGACGATTCAATCGATCGCATTTCTCGCGACGCGCCGAACGGACTGTCGACGCATACCTACGACGCGGTTGATGATGCGATTCGCATGCTTATCCGCAGTGCGCCACGAACACGCGAAAGGCGTTTGATGAAGCGCACGGTGCTGGTCGTGACCGATGGTTTTCCGGTCGGAGACACAGTTTCGGCAAAGACCGTGATCGAGCGCGCCAACGCTGCCGACGTGAGCGTCTTCGTGGTCACGCTGCCGTCGTACTCGCAGGTGATGGCGTCGTCAACCCAAACACCGCTGCCAACGCCATTGGACGTCAGTGGTTTAGCGGAGTTGACTGGCGGGCGCAATGTGTATGCAACCGAGAAGGACTACACGCCGTTGTTTCGGGCGCTGGCTGAAGAAGTGAGTTCGGCTTACGTGCTCGCCTTCTATCCGCCGGAGGAAAAGAGACGCGATGGAAAAGTACACACGATTCGCGTTGAGGGACCGCGGGGTTTAATGTTGCGCCAAAGCCGCACAGAGTATCGAGCGGCCGACAAGCCATAAGGAAATTGCCGATTTACGATTGCCAATTGCCGATTTGTGAAGCAGGTTCAATCGGAAATCGGCAATTGACAATGGGCCATTTCAATACTCGTCTTCATCTTCGTCTTCGTCGTAACTCTCTTCTTCGACAATATCCAGTTCCACTGGATCGAGTCCCACTACCTCGAGTTCAGTTCCACACTCTTCACAAGAAACTACGTCGCCCTTGTCCGTGTCCAAATCAACGTGGACATCAGCATCACACTCCGGGCAAGTTCCGGTCGGCACCTTTTTCTTCCTCCCCGCAAATTGTAGATGAAGGCAGGATACTACCCGCGGTCGGGAGAGCACCACACCTTGTAAGCAACCCAGCCAATCTACCCGCGAGCGCTGGAATTTGCAATAGTCTTTTTGGGCCACTCCAAGTCGCAATCTGCGACAACAAAATGAGGTGCGACTTCGTTTGCATGGAAGTTGAAAATAAGTTGTGGAAACGCGCGTCTCAAGGCAGCTATGATGTTCAGGCCAGCGAAAGGCGAGGCTAACTCCAGATGAATTTCCTCAAACTCCCACTTACTCTTTTATTAACGTTTTCACTGCTCACGACTTCCGTTGCCGCACAACAGAAGCGTCGCGTTCCGGAAAAAACTCCAGCACCACCGCCAGCGGCTCCCGCACCGGCGCCTGCAACTTTCGATACTCTGCTGTCGGCCGATTCTTACAACGTTTACGCCGAGGTCCGCGGCGTCGGGCAGTTACTTAAATCCAGTGCCGCGACGGACGTGCTCGATCCGATTTTGAAACTCGGTGGTCCAGAGAAGGAGTTCGTCGACGTCATTAACTGGTTGAAACTTCACGCTGAAGAACTGACGACGTCGCGACTGTTGGTAGCTGCGTGGCCCACGTTCAAAGACGTTCCCAGCTTCGTGGTCGCGATCGAGTTTGCCTCACCGGAAGAAGCTACAAAGTTTGAGTCAAAGTTGAATGGCATCCTGCCGACGATTCTTCCGCCCGTGATGCCGCAAAGTTCGCCCGAACCTAAGAAAGAACTTCAAGCGAAACCATCGGCCAATGACAAGCCAGCCGAAAAACCTGCCGCTGAAAAACCACCGGCGAGTGAAAAACAGGCAGCTCAAAAAACGCCGCCCACTCCCGTTCCCGGCTATTACTTGCAACGCTCAGGCGCGCTGCTGATCGTTTCAGAAAAACCACTGCAACTGAAAAAGCTTCGGCCCGAAGGCGCGAAGCCGTTAGCAGAAGACGCAAACTTCCGCGTCGCTTACAACCGCTTTGCGTCAGATCCAATCTTTCTCTACATCGACGTCACTGGGATAACGAAAGAGCAAGAGGAAAACCGAAAGCGCCTCGCAGAGGAAATGAAAAAAGCTGAAGAAGCGCGCAAGGCCGCAGCCGAACAGCAGAAAGCCGAGAACGCGGAAACCGAAGAGAAATCTGATACCAGCAATGAATTTACGGTCACTGAACAAGTAAAACCCCTGGCGCTGGGCCAACCGACGCCTGAACCCTCACCCGGCGAACCTTCGCCGGAAGAAGCGAAAGAAATAGCGCGGGCCCAAATGGTAAACAACGCTTTCTCCGCGTTGCAGTCAGGACTATTCAATACTCCTGCCGATTGGCCCGATGCCGTCGGCATCGGCTTTTCGCCCGACAACGAATCATTTGACTTGCGCGCACTGATGATCGACTCACCCGGCGAGACGAGTGATCCAGTACCATTTCTCATGGCCTTAAGTTTAGCGCTCCAATCGCGTCGGCATCCGCCGGCATCATGCCCGCCGATAGCGAATTAGTGTTGACGATGGCGCTCGACTTCTCGCAGATCTACGCCTACTTATCAGCCCCGGCTGCTCCTCCGACTCCCACGGCTGTGAGACACAGCCAGACTCCATTGCCACAACCGGAACAGCCGACCACACCGGTAACGAGTCTCGAGAGCGCATTAAAGGTAAATATCAAAGACGAACTGCTTCCGGTGCTCGGCTCGGAACTGGCAGTGAGTCTTCCCCTCAGCGAGTTCGGCATGATTGGGCCAACCCCCTCTTCTGCTCCGGTGCAAGCAAAAGACGACGACGGTAAAGATCCAAAGCCCGCGCCGCGTTCAGCGTTCGTCGTCGTTTCAGTTCGTGACCTGGAAGGCGCACATCGAGTAGTGCCGAAGATCCTCGAAGGGTTCGCCGGGAAAGCTGCGATCTCGCTGGCCCAAACAGAACGACGTGAAGACACGGAGATCGTTTCGTACGGTGGTGAGTTTGCGTACGCTTTTGTCGGCAACTTCTTCATCCTGCCGACGGATGTCGCCACGGTGCGACACGTAGTCGACTCGTACCTGAAAGGCGAAACACTCGCGGGCGATCCGCACTTCAGAAATTCCACTCGCTGGCAGCCACGTTTTGTGCAGGGCCAGGTCTACGTTGGGCCTTCGTTGATGGAAAGCTACAAGAGTTGGGCCAGCAGTCCGGGCGCGCGCGTCAGCGATGAAGCACGTGCGTTCATCGAGCGTCTTGCTGCGAATCCGCAACCCGTTACTTATTCGCTTTCGAACGACGGCATGGGCTCGTATCACGAACTGCATGTTCCGAAGAGCCTGATCCAAGTGGCCGTCGCCAACGTTGCCAGCCTTTCGAATCCACCGGAGACAGTTAAAAACGAACGCGCGGCGATGACCGTACTTTGGAATATCGGCAGCGCGGAGCGCGAGCACAAAGAAAAGAACCCGGCTAGCTACGCGTCAATCGAAGAGTTGATCGCGTCTGATCAGTTGAAGAAAAAGAACATGGACGCTAGCGGCTACAAGTTTGAGATGAGGTTAACCGCGGATGGATTCGAGGTAACAGCCGTGCCGGTTGAGTATGGCAAGTCTGGGAAATTGTCGTTCTTCATGGACCAAACGGGATTGGTCCGCGGCGCGGATCATGGCGGCGCACCAGCGACCGCATCAGATCAACCCGTCTTCTATTAAGTTACAGATTTTCAATCGCGACGGGTTCGACCGGTTCCGCTAATTCGAACCCAAACACGCGCGCGTAAAAATACAACTCACCATCAAGCGCACGTTTGATGTTCTTCCCTTGCCGAAAACCATGCTGCTCGCCCGGAAACGCGACATACGCCACGGGCAGCTTCTTCGCTCTCATCGCCTCAACCATCTTCTCTGCCTGATCGGGCGGCACCACTTTGTCTTCCAAACCCTGAAAGAAGATCACCGGGCACGACAGCCGTTCCGGAAAATTGATCGGCGAACGCTCGAGATAAATATCGCGACGCTCCGGATACGGCCCGAGCAGGCCGGTGAGGTACTGCGACTCATACTTGTGCGTGTCGCGCGCCAACGCTTCCGCGTCGCTGACGCCGAAGTGGCTCGCGCCCGCCTTGAACGCGTTTCGAAAAGTCAGCGCGCACAGCGTCGTGTAACCGCCGGCGCTTCCTCCTGTGATGATCAAGCGCTTGCCGTCGACTTCACCACGATTCGCCAGGTAACGCGCGCCGTTCGCGCAATCATCAACGTCGACAATGCCCCACTTCTTATTCAAACGCTCGCGATACTGCCGGCCGTAGCCGGTGCTGCCGCCGTAGTTCACGTCGAGCACGGCAAACCCGCGGCTGGTCCAGAACTGAATCGAAAGGCTCAACGCAGTTGAAGCCGCGGCGGTTGGGCCACCATGACTCTTGACGATGAGCGGTGGCTTCTCGTTGTCAGGCGCGCGGTAGTCGGGATTCTGCGGCGGATAGAAAAAGCCGTGCGCCGTTAGTCCGCCTTCCGTCGGAAACTCGATCGCCCGCGGCACCGAGAAGTAACGCGGAAAGACTTCAAGATCGTTGGACCGTCGCAGCGTCTCGAATTGCCCGCTGTTGACGTTGTATTTAACGATCGAAACAACGTCCGTCGGCGAGCCGCCGCGAAAAACCACCTGGCCGTCGT
>Ga0247688_1000280_pt1 | contig 18694 bp, 11 predicted proteins | sample CNK29_metaG_FD_182718 | JGI IMG/M metagenome (GOLD analysis project Ga0247688, IMG submission 182718) | Soil microbial communities from Purdue University Martell Research Forest, Indiana, United States - CNK29 | ecosystem: Environmental > Terrestrial > Soil > Temperate forest > Bulk soil... | reverse complement strand
GATCCCAAACAGAAGGGTTTGCTCTTCGCCGGTACAGAGACGACGGTTTACGTCTCGTTTGATGATGGCGATCATTGGCAATCGCTCCAACTAAATCTGCCGAGCACGTCGATCCGCGATATGGTCTTTCACTCGGACCACAACATGAACGACATTGTGATCGCGACGTACGGTCGGGGGTTCTGGGTACTCGACGACATGAGTCCCCTGCGCGAGATCGCGGCCAGGAGACAACAGATCGCAGCGGCGCCGGCTTACCTGTTCAAGCCGGGTGACGCCATCCGCGCTCGCGCCAATGCCAACTGGGACCAGCCGATGAACCCGGAGATGCCACACGCGCCAAATCCTCCGTACGGCGCGCTCCTTTATTACAACCTGAGCAAGAAACCATCTGGCGAAATCAAGCTGCAGATCTTCGACTCAGCCAACAAGCTCGTCCGGACCATCACCAGCACACCGCCGCCAATGTTCGATCGACCTGCTTTTCCGGATTACTGGCTTATGCCTGCGTCTGAGCGTGCCCTCTCGACCGAACTCGGCATGAATCGCATCAATTGGGATCTTCGCTACGACGACCCACCGGGATTTAATCCGGACATTGTTAATCAGATGAATTCGTCGCCGGGCACCGTGACGCCGGCCCCGCATGGACCACTGGCGTTGCCGGGCACGTACACCGTGAAACTGATTATCGATGGCCAGGCGTACTCGCAACCGCTCGTCGTCCGAAATGATCCGCGCGTTGGTGAGAGTCAGTCGATAATGTCGGCGCTGCGAGCACAGGACAAGCTCGCAACGGCCGCCGTTCAAGGCATGAAGGACAGCTATGCTGCTAACAGTGAAGTCGCTGCCCTGCGCGCACAGCTCGCCGCGATGCCAAAGACCTCGGCGCCGGCTGAGGTTGTAACGGCCATGACCGCGCTCGATACAAAGTTGGCGACCTTTGGGGGACCGCAACGCGGCGGCCGTGGGCCGGGTGGCGGCGGTGGCCGTTTCGGCGCGCCCGCTCGCGTTCCCGGCAGCTTATTGTCGTTCGTAGCAGTCAATAATCTTTTCAACACAGTGCTCGGGCCGCTCTCACAAAACGGCATCGACATGGCGCCGACAAAAGCTGCCGTCAACACCCTGGAATCGGCGTGCACTGAATTCAGCATGACAGCGAACGGCTGGAAGAAAATGCTTGACGCAGACCTTAGCGAGTTCAATTCGCTGCTGGCAAAGAACAACCTGACACCACTGAAGCTCACGCCAACGGCTGTCATGGCGCCCACGTCGTGCACCTTCACATCGTCCGCGCGAAGTAAATAAACCCCCGGGGTGAAGATACAAAAAAAGGAGGCTCCTCACGGGGCCTCCCTTCAATTTTGATTTCGCTTCTTCGGCTTCCTGAGTTTTGTCAGAAGGTGGAGCCGCCGTCCACCCCAATCACGCGACCAGTGAAGAAATCGCACTCAATCACAAACTTGACGGCGAGCCAGATTTCATACGTCGTCCCAACGCGCCCGAGCGGAATTTCACCGATCAGCCTGGCTTTCGCTTCGTCCGAAATATTCCTGAGCATCGGAGTGTCTATCAGGCCCGGCGCAATGCTGCCGACGCGTATGTTATGAGCGGCAAGCTCAAGCGCCCACGTCCGCGTACAGGCATCGAGACCAGCCTTTGAGGCGCCGTAGTTCGATTGACCCGGATTTCCCGCACTGGAAATTGAAGAGATGTTGACTATGACGCCTTCTTTTTGTTTTCGCTTGATAATGCCGGCTGCCACCTCGCGCGCCATCAGGTAAGGGCCGGTCAAGTTCACATCAATCACCTGCTGCCACTGCAACGTCGGGAGCCGCCTCACCCAACCACTCTCGCCTTTTGCCAAGAGCCCGTCGCGCAAGATGCCGGCGCTGTTGATGAGGGTGTTAACTCCGTCCATCTGCTCGCTGACCTCTCCCACAAACTCCACCACTGAAGACTCCTGCGACACGTCCAGCTTCCGAGTGATGACCCTTCCGGCTGATTTTTCGCTTTCTGCCGCGAGTTGTTCGAGCCCCTTCTCGTTCAGATCACCAGCGGCGACGAAGGCACCCGCGCCCGCGAGCTGGAGTGCTAACTGCTGTCCAATCCCGCTCGCCGCGCCGGTCACTATCGCGCGCACGTTTTCAATTTGCATGGTGGCCGTCTCTCTCTTCGGTAAATGTCTCTAAAGGCCGCCCAAGTAATTCACGGGCCTAAGATCCAATTGTGCAACTCCGCGACGCTCGCTGCCGGCCTGGCGGGAGGCGCCTTGGATCCCATTGCCGCCAGCGCGCGAACGTCAACCTTCCCATTCGGCGTCAAAGGCAGGCGGTTCAGAAACACGAATGCCGACGGCACCATGTACTCCGGCAGTCTCTCGCGCAAATCTTTGCGCAGGCGGTAGCTCGTTCGTGAGTTTGCTTCCGGAGCGCTAATGTACGCCACGAGCTTCTTGTCGTCAGGCGTGTCCTCGCGCACTATCACCACCGCTTCGCGCACTTCCGCATGGGCCAACAACGCCGCCTCGATCTCTCCCAACTCGATGCGAAAGCCCCGGATCTTCACTTGCCGATCGGCCCGCCCCAAGTACTCAAGTTCGCCATTCGGCAAACGCCGCCCCAGATCACCTGATCGATAAAGCCGCGCGCCAGGCTCCCTTGAGAAAGGATCGGGGACGAACCTCTCGGCGCTCAGCTCCGGACGCCCGAGATAACCACGCGCCACCCCGGCCCCGCCCACGAACAACTCACCGGGCTCGCCCAATGAAACCGGCTGGCCGTGCCCATCCAAAACGTACACCTGCAAATCTGCGATCGCTTCACCGATCACGCTCGTGCGTCCCAAGTCAGCCAAACTCAACGGCCGATAGGTAACGTGCACCGTTGTCTCCGTGATGCCGTACATGTTGACCAGTCGTGGCTGCTCGTCGCCGTGCCTCTCAAACCAGCCTTTGAGACTCTTCATCTCGAGTGCTTCGCCACCGAAGATCACCTGGCGCAGTGACAACGGCTCAGGATTCTCGGCAGACTCTTCAACCTCATTCAAAAGCCGGAACGCCGACGGCGTCTGGTTCAATACCGTCACTCTTTCCTGCACCAGCAAACGGTAGAAAACTTCCGGCGACCGGCTCACCACGTAAGGAACTACCACCAGGCGGGCACCAGTCAAAAGTGCTCCCCACACTTCCCACACCGAGAAGTCGAAAGCCGGCGAGTGGAACAAGGTCCAGGTGTCCCGACTGTCAAACTCGTAGTCGCCCTGCGTCGCCGTCAGCAGCCGGGCCACATTCGCGTGTGTGACCATCACCCCCTTGGGCTTACCGGTCGACCCCGACGTGTAGATGATGTAGGCAAGGTGCGACGGTAAAACTTCAACCTCAGGCTCAACCGTTTCTTCTCTTTCAATCTCCGCCCACTCCGTGTCCAGACACAGGATCTGCTCCGGATACTCCAGCAGTCGCTCGGCTAGCGGCGCCTGCGTCAACAACACTTTCAACCCGGAGTCAGCCAACACCGTCCGCACGCGCTCGGCGGGGTGGCGCGCATCGATGGGCAAGTAGGCGCCGCCCGCCTTGAGAATGCCGAGCATGCCGACGACTAATTCCAGCGACGGCTCGCACAACAGCCCGACCAGTTGCTCGCAGCCGACACCCCAGCGGCGCAGCCGGCAGGCCAGCAGTGAGGAGCGGTGATCGAGTTCGGCATAGCTCAGTTGCTCGCCGGCGAAACTGAGCGCGGTCGCGTGTGGTGTGCGGCGGGCTTGTTCGCTAAACAACTCGTGCAGGCACTTCGCGGCCTGTTCAGCAACTTGCACTGCAAACATCGGAACCTCCGTTCTGATCCATAAACGCGAGAACGGCCATGATGGCCGCCCTCAATCAGGTTCGTGTGGTGCTTCGAATTACTGCCGCAACCCTCTACTTGCAACCAATGCAGCCTGGCTGCGCGCGGCAATCAGCTTGAGGACTTGGGGGACGGCGTTGTGAATAAAGAAGTGATCGCCCTCGATCATTTTCATGGCAAAGCTCCCCGTCGTCTGCTCGCGCCAGCCATTGACGTCGGCTTCACTGATGCCCGGATCCTGTAGCCCGCCGAAAGCAGTGAGGTCGCAACTAAGAGGCGGCTCAGGTGAATACTCATACGTCTGGCAAACTGATAAATCGTCGCGAATGATAGGAAGCATTAACTCCATCAGCTCAGCATGGTCCAGGACCTCTTGCGGTGTGCCGTTCATGCGGCGCAGCTCTTCAATCAGTTCCGGCTCCGCCAGATCGTAAATGGGCCTCGGCCTTGTCCCTTGAGGCGCGTCGGAACCGGAAACAAAAAGGTGAACAGGCTGGCGTTTCCCGTTGCGCCGCAGCAGCCGCGCCAACTCGAAGCTCACCAGCGCACCCATGCTATGACCGAAAAAAGCGAAGGGCCTGTCGAGGTATTCCTCCATCTCGTCAGCCAGCGATGCCACCAAGGCAATAAGGCTGGAGAATCGCGGTTCTGACAAGCGATGGCCGCGACCCGGCAGTTGGACCGGACACACTTCAATCGTATCCGGTAAATTATGACGCCACTGCTGAAACATCGTGGCGGTACCACCGGCATACGGAAAGCAGAAGAGCGAGACTTTTGCAGCGGGGTTTGGCTTATGAAAAGCAAGCCAGTTACGCGAAGCTGGTTTGGCGCTCACGGTGTGTAAGACTGCAGCGAGAAAATTAGTTTCTGACGAAGGCTTTTGCTGTTACGTCTGCCGGATTGATGCGGCAGGTCTCCAACACGAACTCTTCAAGCAGCTTGCTGCGCGCTTCCACCCTGATGCGGTGCGGCAAGAGGATGCCATCCTCAGCGCGATAATCCGAGAAGCGTACCTGGATCTCCGTCTCAGATCCCGGCGAGCCTTCTTCTTCACGCGGGTTCGAACCATCGACAATGATCACCGGCGGCCGGCCACGATAACTCATGCTCACCGGCAGGTAGGTCCGGGGATCCAGCACTACTCGAGCCGCCAAATCATCAGGCCCGCGAAAGTGAAAAGCCAAGGGCTGCTCATCCGGCTGGAATTCGAGTCCCGGGGCCGCCAGCAGGAACGGCAATAGATGGGGGTTGAAATGCACTCTAAATTGCTTGCGAGTGTTGGGTGAATCGGCTTGTGAGCGAGGGCTGAAGGCATTCAGTTTGAGTTCGCTCGTGACAACGTCTGTTCTGCTCCAACTGTCATTCTGGCTAAGCGTGTGCGTCAGGATTAACTGCACTTGATCAGCAGCCTGGCTGGTCTCGATTAGTTTCAAGTTGTCAGGCGCCATGAAATAAACCTCGTAGGCGCCCGAACGATCCTGATCCGGAAAAGCACGGCTAAAGGTCCCCTTCATGTTGAAACTACTCACGCTGCGCAATCTTTCAGCTCCACCCAGCGCGGCCACAGTCCTGGTGAGCAAGTCACGGCTCTCCGGCGCGTTGTTCACGTTACGTGTTTGGCCTGCCGTTCGCGGCGGTGAGGCCAGAATAAAAACGACAGTACAGGTGGCGCAAAGAAACACGAAAGCCGCAAACGACCTGGCGAACATTCTCTGTGACATCTTGAACAACCTCTAATTGTGCCGCAGCGCTTGCATGGGATAGACCCTTAATGCCCTGCGCGCGGGAATGTAGCAAGCAATCAACGCGGCGATGAACAATAGCGCCGCACTGCCCCCAAAGATAATGGGATCCTTCACGCTGATGCCGAAGACGAGCGTAGTCAGGTATTTGCTCAGCCAGAAAGCTCCCACCAAACCGATGCCGATGCCGATCACCGCGAGCGTCATCCCATGGCCCACGATCAGTTTCAGAATGTGGAAGGGCTGAGCACCAAGAGCCATACGCAGGCCCAGCTCATGAGTGCGTTGCGTCACGGTGTATGAGATCACGCCGTAGATGCCAACGAGTGCGAGCACAAGGGCCACCCCACCGAAGACACCCAATAGCCACATGTTCAGGCGCCTTTGCGATAACTTGTCCGCGAGGACTGTTTCCATCAGCGCCGGTTGTGAAATGGGCTGGTCTTTGTCGATCGAGACTACGTTGCGCTGGATCATTCCGGTCAAGTGACCGGCATCCGCCGAACGCACCAGCACTGTAAAAACGCGCCATGGCACTTGCTGGTAAGGCAAGTAAAATTCAGGCTCAATCCCCTCTTTGCCCAAACCCGATTCGTTCACATCACCAACCACGCCGACTACCTGGCTCGGCGGAGCATCCGGAGCAGTTATTATGAACTCGCCCACCGGATTCTGATTGGCCCAAAGCCTGCGCGCGAGTCCTTCGCTAACCAGCGCGACGGGCGGAGACTTGCTTGTGTCGTGCTCAGTGAACAGGCGTCCCTGGCGCAAGGGAATTTCCATTGTCTTGAAATAATCAGCAGTGACTATGCGCTGGCTGACTATCAGTTCCTGGCCGGGAGGCGGAGCAGGCCTTCCCTGCACAGCGATATTGACCGACCTGCTTCCTTTCAACGGCAAGACATTTACGGCCGCCACTGATTCAACTCCGGGCTCACTCCGCAGCTTGTCCAGCAGGTTGCGATTAAAGTCGACGAACGTATCCGGCTTGGGATACTTATCGCGCGGGAGAAAGATCTCCGCGGTCAAAACATTCTGCGGGTTAAATCCCATGTTGACGGAGAGAATCCGGTTGAAGCTCTTAATCAACAAGCCTGCACCAATGAGGAGCATCAGCGCCAAAGCCATTTCGGTTACCACTAATGCATTGCGCAGCTTCCTGCTGATTGGAGTCGAGGAAACTCTCTCGTCATCTCGCAACGCTTTGTTCGTGTTAGGCCGGATGTATTGAAACGCCGGCGCCAGCGCGAAGATGAGCGTGGTGGCGAGTGAGAGCACGAGCGTAAAACCAAGAACCCAGCCATCGACTCCAAGCTGCATGAGACGAGGGATCCCGGAAAAATCTGACGCAGCTAAAACCTGTATGGCGCCAAACGCCAACAGCAGGCCCAAACCTCCGCCGATCAATCCGAGTACCAGGCTTTCCGTAACTAATTGTTGAAACAGGCGGAACGATCCAGCGCCGAGCGCCATGCGAACGGCAAACTCTTTCTGCCGGCCCGCGTATCTCGCCAGCAACAGGTTGGCGACGTTCGAACATGCAATCAGCAATACCAATCCCACCGCGGCCAACAGCAGTAGCAGTGCGGGGCGAACGTGTCCGGTTATCTGCTCGTGAACCGGTACAAGGTGGACCGTGAAGTTCGTATTCTCAGCCGGGAACTGCTGTTCCAAACTACCCGCGAGGGTCGTCATGTCCGAGCTGGCTTGCTGGATGGTAACCCCCGGCTTTAAGCGCGCCACCGCATGCAGGAAATGCCTGCCGCGTTGCGTCATGGTGTCGGGTTCGTTGTGGGCCACAAATGAAAGCGGAATCAGAGCGTCGATATCGTCTACTGTGACGACGCCCAAAGACACTTGCCTGGGAATCTGAAACTTGTGCGGCAGGACGCCGACAACGACAAACGAGTTTCCGTTTAAGGTGACCTTCTGTCCTATTACATTCGGGTCACCGCCGAAGCTCCGTTGCCATAAAGCATTGCTAATGATCAGTTCATCGTAGGGCGAGTTGTCGCCCTGCCCTTCTGTGAAGCCACGCCCAACCACCGGCGCCACTCCGAAGGTCTTCAGAAAATTAGAAGAGACGTAGCCAACAAATAATCGCTCCGGCTTGTCGCGCCCGATCAGATTGAGATAGTCAAACGAATAGGCGGACATGCTGGCCAGAGTTTTATTGTGCTCCTGCCAGTCGCGAAAGTTGGGAGCTGAAACCGGGTACGTGAATTTTTCGACCTTGTCCTTTTGCGTGTCCCAGATGAACACAAGTTCATTAGGGTTGGTGTAGGGCAGAGGCTGAAGCAGGACCGCATTGACGACGCTGAAGATCGCGGTATTAACCCCGATGCCGATGGCGAGATTTAGTAATGCCGCCAGCGTGAACACGGGTTTCTTCAACAGCAGGCGGAAGGCCAATTTCAAATCCGGGATAAGGTTTCTGAGCATTATCGAATCTCTCTTCAGGGAGAAGTAAACAACCTGGGGATCTTCAACTAAACAGCGCGCGCGCTAAACGGCGCGCCCGCGCCGTTAGAATCTAATTACGGCTGCCGCAGCCGGAATAGCTTTGGCGTCCTGCGACAGGACCTTGCGAAAAAACTCGAGCGACGTTGCTCCTCGCAGTTTTCCGAGTCGAGCCACAGCCGCTTTTCTGACGGCTACATTCGGATGCGTTTCCGCGATTTCGACCAGCATCTCGGCGGCATTGTCTCCGCGGCTCACCCTTCGTAAGTAGGCGTTGTCGTCTTCGCTGATCTCATTATCAGCAGACAGGTCGGTACCGGGCTTGAGATCCCACGCAATGCGTTTCGCTGCTTTTTCCGCCAGCCAACTGAAAGCCTCTTGCCTCAAATAAGGATCTGTATCGTCAGCGGCTACGTCGAGATAGAGCATCACCGATGCGTGATTGACCTTGTTGGCTGCGCCGTCGAGGATCATTTTCTTCACGGCGCGATTGGGAGCCGCGGGATAGTAATCCGCCAACGCTTTCAAGCCCGCGGGATCTGCACACACGCCCAACGCGTGCGCCGCCTTGCGACGTACTGTAAGACTTTCCTGATCGTTGCGGAGTGTTTCGCTCAGTCCGGCAACGTTATCGGCCAGTCCCTTAACCGGTTGGCGCGCCGTCAGGCGCTCTCGCAACCAGTAAGTGGACATGGTTCCTTCGACCTGGCCCCGAAACTGTTGTTCCAACGCCTTCAAAGTCTCGTCGGCCTGCGGGTCATCCTGCATCGCGATGGCTTCGATAAGATGAGGCGTCATCGGATCGCCGTTCTTGGCCACGACCAGCAGTCTCAAGAAATTGAGGTTCGCGTTCGCGTCTGTTTGGCCAAGCCAGTAGGTCGGATACTGAAAATCGTGTTCGCGATCCATATTTAAGACGTCGAATTTCTGGATCGAATTAGTCTTCGGATTATAAAGAAAGAAGAGGCCGAGATTCTGGTTCTCCTGCCCGGGTTCCAGCACAATCTCGACGCCGACACCGTGCCTGACCTTGAAAGAATACCCAACCCAGATCTGCGACTGAGGATAGTTTGACTGTGCATCTTTGAGTGCAGCATTCCATTTAGACTGCAAATCTGCACCTTCGATTGTTTTCACTTTTTGTTGTTGTTTCATGGTAAGACCCTGCGAGAAGAGCACAAAGATGAGCAGCAGTTGAACAATGGCGTTCATTTAGATATTCCAATCCATCATATGAAGTTTTGTGGGCGGGAGGTGAAAACTTTGAGGGCGTTACTATAACTTGATCGGCAAGTGCCGTCAATAAACTCATCTGGGAGAGCTTACGGCGACGGCAGCGGCTTACGATCGACTGCGACGAGGCGAAACTCGCTCGTGTAACGACGTCCTTCAATGTCCCGCAACCAGGTTTGGTCGAGACGCGGCAGCATTTCTGAGATCGAGATCGTCGTCGTTTCTCCCTTGTTTTCACTCGTTCGCCTGATGATCTTCGCCAGCAAGTCAACATAAATAGGAGAATCGAAATCAACGTACACCGGCTTTACTTCCACCGGCGATTTCATAAACACGAATCGCGGCATGCCGTGGGCGCGGGCCCAGCGGCGGGCGTTCACGAATCGCGTCGCGCCTGATTTGCCGTAAGCAAAGCCCATCTCAGATACCGCCATGGTCCATGATTCACGCGAAACGATCAGCCGATCAATTTTTACTCTCGGCAAGTGAGTGTCAGGACGCAGGAGCTTGAAGCCATTCATCACCTGGCTGGTGAGCGCATCAGCCAGCAGTTCCAGCAATGAAAATTGCTGCGCACCGTCGCGCGTCTTCGCTACGAGATCTCCATCGATCTGCTCGACCACCAGCGAGCCTAGCGCTAAACGCTGGCCAACGTCTACCTTATCCGACGCCGCCCCAAACTCGAGGCGGAAATCCTTGGGCAGCACGAGCGCCATGTGATTGCGCCCTGACAGTCCCACCATATGCTTGAGTGGTGAAACAATGATGCGCGGTTCCGGTATGTCCAACGCCGCAGCCGCAAACAATTCGTGTTTTGCAGCATGCTGCTCGAGAAAAAGCGCCAGGCCCAGGGTGTTGAGCCCGATATGCAGCTCACCCATTACGAGATCGTAGTCGCCCTGCCGAATAGCCTCAGCACTCGGAGCCATCACCATCACATCAGGACTCTGATAACGCGCCGCGTACCAGCCTGGACCAGGAGAGTCGAACGTTTCCAGCACTCGCTTCTTCAGCGACTCGGACGAGCGGTGAACCTGCCTGGCAGCTGCCGGTATCTCGAGTATTGCCGACCAACGGTCGTAGAACTCTGATACCAGGTTCGCAATCGGACTCGGCTCTGAATTCAGGATCTCACGATAGACTCTTAACCAGAGTGTAGCAGCGTCCACTTGCCTGGACTGCATCTCCCGGCTGAAATCGGCATAGATGCCTTTGAGCATGGTCCGGCATTGAGCTGCCGTTTTGTAAGTAAGCCATCGAGCACTGGTAAGCAACAGTGACATCGGTGGGCCAAGCGCGCCGATGAAGTCAGGACCTAGCTCGACTTCGACATCTCTCCGGCAGTCCTCGTAGACGAGGGTGCGTCCCGCATACATCTTTCCCGCTGATCTCGCAGGAGCTTTGCCGGTGACCTGAACAAACGTCGCTTGCAGATCTTCCATTGCCTGGTCGAGCTTCACTGAACTTCCCGCGGCGTTTGCGACGCCCGTGCGCGCTGTTTCCAGTGTCGCCAGTTTGGCAAGGGCCAAATCACGCAGCTCGACGTCTTCGACCGCACTCAACAAGTTTTTGAGTTTCCGCTCGGGATACGGCGTATACGGAACTTCAAAGTTCCAATGAACGACTCCCTTGGCGCGCAGAAATTCGATCACGCGGTAAACGTCGGCTTCGCTGCGAAACTCTTTGCCATGTTGCGGCATCAGGCGCCGCGCAATCTCCTGCGCTGTCTGGGTGCCGTCGCAAGCTCGCAGCAGCGCCGCCTGGCCGGGCGACAAAGGCACCGGATGCTCAAGCGGCCGCTCAAGAGTTTGGCCGTTGATATAAAACAGCGACAAGAGACGAGGTGCGGCCCAACGCAATATTGTTCTGTTGTTGTTAACTATGTCTTCGACGAGAGCGTCGATCGTCCAACTTTCAAAATAGACGGTACGAGCCTGCAGCAAGCTCGATCCCGGCTTGCAAACTATGGCCGGACCATCAGCAACGACGCGAGCCCAACCCACCGGGCCAAAAAATCCGACGGTGTCGTTCTTGGCACAGTAGCGTTGCAGGTAACTCGCCACTAACTCTTCGTGCTGGCGGCGTTGAGTGTTTCGCTTCCGCGAGCCGTCCGGCGAAGTCTTCAAGAGCGAGTCGAGCGCCGTGTGGAGCGCGTGACGCGATTGCCAGAGGACCGCTTCACGGAAAGGTTCATAGCCGGCTATTTCACAGATGGTGCCCGAAACGCGTTCGACTTCCCTTTCGTATCTTTCGGCGAAAGCAGTTTCGGCCTGCGCCAAACCTGAATTTGCTTTACGCCAAAGATCGATCGCTTCGGTCGCGCGTGGCCCAACGCTCAAATGATCGGGCAATCTATTTTTTTGCAAACGCTGCCTGATGGCTCGCGCCTGTTCGCGCAAAGCTTCGTATTCGTCAGGCGTGGCCGTTGAGAGCTCGGCATCCAGGGCGCTCATCAGATCTTCGCGCGCTCGATCCTTATCTTCACCGGCTTCAATCAGCGAATCCGCTGCGGCGGCGCACTCGCTGCTTGCCAGTTGCAGCAGGTCGGTGGCCGGAAAACCCGCGCCACGTAAACACACCCAACGCCAAACGGCCCAGGGCATGTCGGGTGTTAGAGCAACTTGATGATCCGGCAGATCAAGGGCAACGTCGCGAGCCGGCTGGGCGGTGTTGCTTAAAGAATTAGGAATCAGCGATTGCATGAGATTGCAGTTCTCTCGGTCCATCCCGCCGGGTAGAAAGACTCCACCACTGTGCCGAGGCCGTTTTGCAGTCCCTGTTCGAGAACATAGGAGGCAACAGCAATGTCGAGGATGCCCAAGCCAAAGGGACTGAAGATCGTTGTGTCGTGCGCAGCGCTGCGGGCGGATGCTCGTCCCAGCAGCAAATCTCCGAGACTGCACCTGATGAAATCTTTGTGGCCGGCCAACTGTTCCGCGAGGTGCAATGAAGTCTGCGCCCGGCAAACATGATCGACGTCGTCGACGACGTTATCGCAGGCGAGTATTACTTCAGGGGCAAAGTCACGGAGCGAAACGTGGAGTATCGTGCGGCGGTAAGGCGCGGCAGGAAGATCAAGAATATGCGGCACGCCGGCGGTGGTCGCAAGGACCGTGATCGGACACTCGCGCAGCACAGTTTTCGCATCGGGAGCGATGTCTGCTTCGCCAAACCGGGACTTGAATAATTGCGACTGCTCCAAGTTCTTATCAAAGATCAGAAACGACTGTATCCCCGGCAGAGTAGCGCGCAGAAAACGCACTGTCTCGTAGCTAATTAGCCCGCACCCGATGACGCCGACGCGGCCGACTGGCCCCTCATGAAGAATTCGGGCCGCGAGCGCCGCACTCGCCGCCGTTCTCTTGGCGCTGATAAGCGAGCCTTCGATAATGGCCCGCGGACGACCCGTGTCAGTGGAGTTGAGGACTACGACTGCTGAGGCGCGTTCCATGCCCTTTTGCAGGTTGCCGGGAAACGACGCAATCCATTTCAGGCCTGCCATCTGGAGGCCATCCCCGAGATAAGCCGGCAAGGCGATGATTCTGTTTGTATCGTTCCCGGGAAATCGAAGAAACGTCGAATGAGGTAACATGCTGTCGCCGCCGGCATGTGTTTCATATGCCTTCTGCACGACCTCGACGATCTTCAACTCCTGGTTCTCGAGCAGTGAAAACGTCTCGTTCCCATTGAGAATTACTAGATCGCCATCACCATTGCTTTTTCTTGCGGTTGTTTCTGCCATAAGTGTGTCATCCCCTGGAAGTGTTTTGTAACCCAGCTATCGGAATAAATCGTGTCGAGATACCTTTCGCCGCGATCGGCGAAGACGACGACGCATTTGGCCCCTGGTTCGAGTGTTTCTTTCAGGCGATCAACGGCCATCAGGACCGCGCCGGAGGAGCCACCAATCAAGATCGCCTCGTTGCGCACCATGCGCCTGCAGCCGATGACGCAGTCGAGATCGGTAACCTTCACTACCTTATCGACCAGCTCGGGCCGGGAAAGACTCGGCACCACGGAAGCTCCATGTCCCGGAATCAGGCGCTTCATGGAACTCCCGCCAAAGATCACGCTGCCCACTGCGTCGACGCCCACTATCGTTGTGCGCAGGTTGTTATTGCGCACGAACTCGCCACAACCTCTAACCGTGCCGCAGGTGCTGACGGCGCAGAAAAGATAATCAGGCGCCTGTCCCAGTTGGGTCACGATCTCGCTCATCGTCTCGTAGTGAGCTTTGTAGTTGTAGTGATTGGAATACTGGTCGGGCCAATAGCTCTTAGGAATCGCCTGCAACAGCTCACGCACGCGAGCAATGCGCGCGGGCAGGTATTCACCGGTTTCCGGATCCGGCTCCGAGACGTAGTCGATCTCTGCTCCGTAAGCCTTGAGGATCTCGATGTTGCTGGCTGTAGTCTTGGGATCGATCACGCAAACGAAGCTGAGGCCGTAGTACGAACAGACCTGCGCCAGGCCGATTCCCATGTTGCCGGAACTCGACTCGACGACGGTCGTTCCTGGCCCAACTTGTCCCGTTTTAAGCGCGTTCCTGATAATGCTTAGTGCGGCTCTGTCTTTGATGCTGCCGCCCGGATTGAACCCCTCTAGTTTTGCGTAAAGGTCGAAGTCGTACTCTTTGAAGATTCGTGACAGCTTAACCAGCGGGGTATTTCCGATTTTCAGCAAAATGTCATCATGCATAGAGACCTCCTTACCAGGTTTGGGCGAGCACTTTGGTTGGATAGCTAGTTAAGGGTGATTGCTTCGCAGCCGAACAATCGTTTCGCATCGATGTTCCGTTGCCGGCATTCAGCCACCAGCTTGTCTGACTCGACGATCGGGCGCGACTCCGGGGTGTACTGGAGTGAAGTGAGGAAGGTCAGCCATGGTTCCTGTCCCATCGCATACACATAAGCTCGCTTGGCATTCAACTGCTCAACGATCTTGAACCCCCGCGCGAAATCCGAACCGTCAAACCTTCGCGACTGATCCATCTTTCTCGCGAGCGGCTTGGTGAGCAATGGGCCATAAAGCCACGTGAGCGGCGCGCCATCGCATTCCATGCCGAGGAACAGCGCATCGACTTCCTTCACGAATTCGCTTACGTGTTCGTAGAGCTTCGGCTCGATGTTGTTTGAATCGGCCGCGCACATGATTGTCTTCCCGGCGAGTGCCACGAGATAGGCAATCTTGGTCTTGATGTTGAGATCCGCGTGTTCACCGATGAAAGGAATGCCGGTGATGGAGCCGTCCTCAATGTCGATCGTTTCCATCTCGCCAATCTCGCTGACGTTCTTGAAACCGATAGTGCTGAGCGCCAGTTTCATGGAGGGATCGATCAGCTCGCCGCCGGAGCTGCGGGGCACGATGATGTTTCGTATTCGATGCCGCAGTTGTAACAACGTCTCGAAGATGACGTGATCCTGGTGCGCGTGCGTGATGACCACATAGTCGAGGCGGTCCGGCAGATCGTCGTAGGTATAACGGTTGAGGCTGCTGTCGAATTCGTAACCAATCACCGGGTCACTCAGGATGTTGACGTTCTTCGTCTCGATGAGAATGCAGGCGTGGCCGAAATAACGGATGCGCACTCCCTCACCTTCGTAGTTCCCGGATTTGTGCCCGTTGGACGGCGTGAAGAAAGTTGAGAACAGCTTGTCCTGGTCCGGGGTGATCTCGAAAAGATCTTTAATGTATTCGTAAGGCTGCGGAGTCCGTTTCAGCTTGAAGAGTTCGTTGATGCGTTCATCTTTGAAGGGCATCTGAAAGTGGAGCCGGCTTTCATCCTCCAGCAAAGGAGTGCTGAGAATGAAGCGACGGTTGTCGTTATCTAAAAGCGACATGGCGACGCTTTGAAATTCGGGACAGTAGAAACGGCTCTTGTAGAGGAGTCCTTCAATAAAGCGAATCGAAGGATGATTGTTGGCGTCGTAGACCAGCTCGACGTAGCCTTTGAGCGGTTCGGGTATCTTTTCGTACAACGGCGTCAACGCGTAACCGTTCGCCTCGTTAGTGAGGATGTCGTCGAGTTGCTTCACACCATCCGCAAACTCAAGCAGGTGCTGCTGTTCTTTGGTCGTCTTATCGATCAAGGCTTTGATCGCGCCCACCTTGCTGGCGTCGTAGTTAATAAAAGGACCGCCGAGCATTGCCGGATTCTTGAGCGCCGAGATATGTAACTGAGGCGCGTTGACGAACGACTGCATTATCTTCAGGTGCAGGTTCGCCACGAACATGGCCGCCGTGCCCGGAGATATCAGGTAAGACCACGCGTACCATTGATTGAAGAGAGGCTCGAAAAGAAGGTTGGGTTTCAGAAAGACTTTCTCGCTCACGGTGATAATCCTCCTTGTAGAGCACGCTCGCGCAGTCAGGCGCCCGCTCGATGCAGTGCTGGACAAAAATGTTCGTGTGTTATCGGCGGGATCAACGGTCAGCCGGAGAGGGCCGGCGATCGCGGCGTTAATTTACGTTTGAGCCCTGTGCAGCCTTCGCCACTTCGATACCGATTTCGCGTAAAGGAAACTCCCGCGACCCATTCGGCGACGTTCCATTGGTCCTCGTATCGGAAACCGTCTGGCCGTTTTCCAGTTTGATGACGCGATCGCCGACGTGATAGAAGCGATCGTCGTGACTGATGACGATGACCGTCTTGCCCCGCGCCTTCAAATCAGGAAGAAGTTGGTGATAGAAGACTTCCTTGAACAGCGGATCCTGATCGGCCGCCCACTCGTCAAACACGTAAATCGATCGATCTTCGAGATACGCAGTCAGCAAAGCCAATCTCTTGCGTTGTCCCTGTGATAGATCCGTCGTGGAGAGGACGTTGTCCTTCAGGTTCACTTTGTCGCTAAGCTGGAGCCGCTGCAGGAATTCGCGGCCCTGCCCATCGAGGTCCGCGGACTCGAGCCCTAACATGCGCCGGAAAAGATAAAAATCTGCATGGACCGCGGAGAACAGTTGCCGGTAATCGTCCAGCATGTCTTCGGTGATCTCCTGCCCGTCAAGTCGTATCGCGCCACTGTCCGGACCATAAAGCCCGAGCAGCAATTTGGCGAGCGTCGTCTTGCCGCTGCCGTTGCCTCCGATCACGAAGACCATCTCACCGGGATGCAACGTGAAGTTGAGTGGCCCAAGCGTGAAGGTACCGTCTTCACCTTCGCGCCGGTAGGTGAGCGTGACGCCGGCCAACTCGAGCCTGTGCCAGGAGGAAGCTGCTTCGACGCGGGGATCCAACCTGCCGCCGGTGGGTTCAGTTTCCAGCGACAATCCCAGAGACTTCAATTTATTGAGTGAGACCGCGGCACGCCCCAAAGCCGGAAAACTATTAAGCGTGATCTGTAGCGGCGTCATCATGTAAAGCAGAACAATCACATAACCCGTCAACTCCAGCACCGTTGTCTCTCTGAGGCCGGTGATCACAAAAAGCAGCAGTCCGATAACGACGAAGAAGAGACTCTGCCCCCAACTTGCGGCCCCGATGTAGATTGCCTGGCCGACGATGTTCTGGCTCTTGTACTGCTCCGCGTTATGCGCCAGGCTGGTTGAGATAAAGGCCTCGCGTCGCGGACGATGCGATTTTAGTTCCTTCGCTCCGTCGGTCAGCGAGCGGAAGTCTTTGTAGAGCGCGTCTTCAGTCTCACGCGCGCGCCTGATCCATTGCACCGCCCGGTTAAGCGGAAGCTGGTAACTGATAATTCCGATCACCATGAAGCCGAGCACCACCAGCAGCATGCTGCCGGAAAGCAACCCGAGATAAATGAGGCAACCGAGCACCACGGCAACGTTGATAGCCGCCATCGGAATTACCAGTACCGCGGTGGAGATCGCAACCACGTCATCAGTCAACGCCGCCAGCAGGCGATGAGCGCCTACTTTTTCCAGTTGGCGCAAGGGCGCCGCGAGAATTCGCCGGCTGAGTTGAATGCGCTGCTTGTAGACGGCCACCTGGCCGATGCGCATCAACAGCCCCTCTGAAATAAATCTCATAATCGGCACGAGCACACACAACGCGATGAAGCTCTTTAACTGGAAGGGCGTGATCGAGTTCAGCGAAGTCAACGCTTTGCCGATGAGGGCGAGCAGAATCGTGCTGCTGACGCCGCTGATAACCCCGGCCACGATGGCCGCGATCACCATCAACGGAGAGCTTTTGAACAGAAATTTGATTAGCTTCATAGAGAGCCTCCTGACAGATCTGTGTGTGTTTGTGGAATGAGTAGCTGCTTGAAAGACAAGCTAAAGCTTGAACTCAAAACTGGGCGCGCCGTTTTGAGTTCAGCCTTTAGGCTGCGGCTTGAAGCAGACGGATTAAATCTTCGATTTGCTGCGTGGGAGCGGCCACGATGGTTTGCAAAAGACCTTGATAGTCTTCCAGCATTCGGTCCATCGCCGAAACTTCAAACAAGTCACGATTGAACTTCAACTCGGCCACCAACCTGCCGCCCACATCCTGCATTCCGAACAACAGGTGCTGGAAAAGCGCGACGTCATCTTTGCGCCGTTCGTTTCCCAGATCGAAAGCCTTAATTTGCGCGCCCCCAGGCTCGGGCCCGGACGGCGCCGTGTAGAGGTTGAAGAAGAGCCGGGCCAGCGGCGTGGCGGTGTCTCCATGCAATCGTTCCGCCAATTTTGACGACGGCACGTCCTGATTAGCGTAGGCGCCGTCGATCGTTTCCTGCACGCGCTTTAATAATTGGACAAAGCCTGGATTGCCGCTCAGGTCGAGACGCATCGCCACCATGTTCACAAAACAACCGATCAGTTTTTCGGTCTCGATCCGCGTGCGTCCCGTGACACCTCGGCCCAACACAAAATCTTCTCGGCCGGTATAAGACTTGATGAGCAAGCCAAAGCCGGCCAGCAAGGTCGCATACAGGCTAACGTGATGCGTCCGGCTCAACTCCCGCAGCGCATCAGAGAGAGCGAGCGGAAATTCTGCCAAGCGGATTGCGCCTCGCAACGTCGGCACTGCGGGCTGCGTGCGAGTAAACGGAAGCTCGAGTACCGGTGGAAAATCTTTCAAGCGATCCAGCCAGTAGGAGAACTGCGGTTCCAGCTCACCGTTGCGCACTTGCTCGCGCTGCCAAGCCGCCCAATCGCCATAAGAGATCGGCAACTCAGGCAGTGGCGACGGCTGCTGCTGCGCAAAGGCAGCGTAGAGTGCTCCCAATTCCTGTATCAGTATTCCCAACGAGAGAAAATCGGCCATGAGGTAATGCAGCGCGATCGCCAGGACGTATTCCTCATCGCTCAAACGAAATACACTTACACGCCAGAGTGGCACCTGTTCGAGATCGAACGGCTGGGCCAGTGCCTCTACGGCGAGTTGCTGAACGCGGGCAATTTTTTTGTCCGGCAGTTCACCTGACAGATCCGCGATCGTTACCTTTGCCGCGGCAGCAGGATGTATTC
>Ga0247688_1000275_pt1 | contig 18839 bp, 31 predicted proteins | sample CNK29_metaG_FD_182718 | JGI IMG/M metagenome (GOLD analysis project Ga0247688, IMG submission 182718) | Soil microbial communities from Purdue University Martell Research Forest, Indiana, United States - CNK29 | ecosystem: Environmental > Terrestrial > Soil > Temperate forest > Bulk soil... | reverse complement strand
TTTGCTCTTTTGGCAGGTAGGCGATAAATCCAGAAACGGCTTCTTTTAAGGAGCCGTCGCCGGAGCCGTAGCCGTAGCCGGAGCCGGAGCCGGAGCCGTAGCCGTAGCCGGAGCCGGAGCCGGAGCCGTAGCCGTAGCCGGAGCCGTCGCCGTAGCCGTAGCCGTAGCCGTAGCCGTAGCCGTAGCCGGAGCCGGAGCCGCAGCCGGAGCCGGAGCCGGAGCCGGAGCCGGAGCCGGAGCCTTTAGCCCATTCGGGATACTTTCCCCATTTCATCGGCTACATGCTCCAAGGCGCTGCTTCAAACTTCGTAGCCGCATCGGGCGTTGTCTCGGAAACTGAAGTTACATCGGTGAGCGTGAGCTTTGGAACCTTCGGCCCCACCTTGCAGGACGAACTCGGCCCAGTCGCGGCAAGGCCCAGAAAGCCCTTCACGTCCGCAGACCAGTAGATGCAGTTCCTCCCATCCTTAATCGTGATGCTCTTGCCCTTCACAGGCGCAGTGGCATAGCCGAAAAACACGCCGCGATGAATCGTTGTTACCAGCACTGGAATTCGCTTCATATTGCCTCCATGCGCACATTATCATGATGCTGATGATTTCTGTCAAGACCCAGTACTAAAGATTCTTTAGCCCGCGCCCCCTACCCGCTCTTCTCGCCCCGCCGCCCCGCGCTCAATGTAAAAGTCTGTCGTAATCATCAAGGCTCGGTTTATGGCCTAGCGTTCTCTGGCTGGTATCTCGCGGCTGGCTGTTCCAAGCGTTGCAGCCCAATGCCTTATCGCCTGGTTGCCCCGAGTGCTCATCAATCATGTGCCGCTTCCATTCACGCTGCGTAGAGAAACTCACATCTTTGCAGACGCGGCATTTATATCGAAGAATCTTGATGTTGTTTGGCTCTTGCCCTTGCGAGCGCATCTATTATCTCCGTGTGCTTTTGCTGGAGTTCATCTTTCGTGCATTTACAGTGTTTCCGGCATTTGTGGCAAGCAAAGCAGCCCATATCCCACATGCCAGCCATCGAACCATTGCAGCCGCAACGCGTCCCAAGGATGCACCCACTAGTTGCTTCTCGTTCTCCACAACACCAGCAAGTTCTAGGTCCAATCATTTCTTGCCCTCCCGTTTCGCCCATGCCATACGCTTTACGCGTTCAAGCCCTGATTCTGACCACCTTTTGATAATTGCTTGGTTGACCACATACCAGTCCACCCGTTCACTGGATTCCATCGCCATCGCGTAAGTCAGCGCCACGGACTTCTGCGTAAAGTGCTTGTCGGCTATCTCTTCCAGCAAGACGTTCTGGCAATCACAAAGCTCAACCCGCATCGTCCCTCCTACCACTTTCCTGCTGCTCCGCGCTCAAACAAAAGGACGCCTTTCTTTCCCGGTCCCTCTTACGCCTTTGATTCTGCTTTTGCCGTTGGTTCTAAACCACAACCAACTCAAATGTCTAGCAGTAATCAGCAGCGAGGTCTAGCAAGGCAACCTCGAAAGTTCTGTGTAACACTGGCCGCCGCACGCGTTTCTCTCGCTCGCTTGCATGCGTCCGTGGTGGTATGCAAGTCGCCGGAAGAGATTTGAAACCAACTTTGTGGTAACGCTGTTTTAAGGCGAGCTGTAGCGGGTTCATGCTCGGCGCGACGACATTTGTGGAGAGACCGGTTTGAAGGCGAGACCACCAGAGCCCAAATCTCCACTCCCGATGTCCAATCGCAGCGTACAGATGGAAAGCTAACTCGCGCCAGATGCGAGCTTCCTTGTGATTTGTTTTACGATGGATTGTAAGAAGAACCAACCAACCCTCCACACAAGGGTAGGAGCGAGTGTGTGTGGCACCCGCTCCCAAAGAGTTCCGCCCGAAGCTCGCTAATTGCATGCTAGCCGCGACGGCTCGTACCAGAGAATTTATTTTGGCTCAGCCGAAAAGTCAAGCACTTCTTGCGAGAGCCGCTTGGCCGCGATTTCGCAGTACCGCTCCTCAATCTCTATGCCGATGGCGCGGCGGCCTAAGTCTTTCGCTGCGCGAAGCGTTGTGCCACTGCCCATGAAAGGGTCAAGGACGGTCGACCACTCCTCAGCTTGCTGCAGCGCCCATTTGATTACGCCTAGCGGCTTCTGTGTGGGATGCACGCGCTCCTCTTTGGCTTCCATGTTCTCCTGCAGGAAGCCATTCCAACGCCAGCGAATGATGCGCACGGCGCGGTCAAAGTTAGTCCACGCCATCTCTCCATCCGCGTAGTCAGTATCCCCGCGTAGCTTGTCCCAAATGAGCCAGCATCGCGCCTTCGGCAAGTCAAAGTAATTCCCACCCCAAACTATCCGCTGTGGGGCTCGAGAAATCGCCAAGTCTAAGAGGTCTTGCGGACAGGGTTCATCATCCCAAGCGGAATCGCCATAATTCGTCTTTGGAATAGCTTTCCCGGAACAGAGGCCAGTCATGTGCCGCACGACGCCAGCTCCGCCGAAGTTTAGCCGCGCCGCACCAAGTCCATACGGTGGGTCAGCGCAAAGCAAATCAGCGTCGACGTCGGGCAATACCTCTCTGCAATCCCCGCAGTAAATCTCTATCCCCTTTTCGCTGTAATACGGTTTCAAGCAATCCCCTCCGGCAAAATCTGCGGCCCGACTTGACCTGCTGCTGGCCTAGGCTGTTTGCGAAAACTTCCATTCTTGCCAGCGGCGCTGAAGCTCAGTTTTTGCCGCCACCGTCGTCAGTCGTGCCAAGCAGCCAGTTGTCATCTCTGGGAAACAGTACTCCATGTCTTCCCAAAGCTCTCCGCCGAACATGCGCCCGTTACAATAGAACGTCTCGGCAATCTCTCGGCATATAAGACAGGTATCGGCAGTCCACATCTCGCCTTCAAACTTACCGCGAGCATGCTCATACTTCTCGCCTATCGCAATCTCTTTGTCGCATTCGCAGCACTTGTGCGGCTTACGCGCCTTACGGTCTTCCTGCACGATAAAGTCGCAATATCCATCCGGCTCAGAACCGATGCAAACTCCGCAATCGCTCATCCCAATTCCTCCGTAGCTGCCTGCGCGACCTCCAGCCGGTTGTTTCGCAAGACCTGCCGCCAAGCTAATTCAAGAATCACCTGTAGTGGGCTGATAAGCTCAGTTTCTTCAGACGTGACGTAGGAGCCGCGCAGCATGCCATCGGCTGCCAATTGGCGGATTGTTTCGCTCATGGCAACCTCAGATACTTCGCCACAACCTGGCACCACCGCAGAGAGTGTTTCTTGTATTGCTTGCGGTGGTAGGCCCTGCGTTGCTCAGGGTCAGACCAGTCTATGTTCAATCGCTCTTGCGTGCGCGTGGAGCCTCGATAGCGTCTTTGCTGCAAGCGTTTATATTCACGAACGGCTACTTTGTCTGTCCAATCCACTTTCCCTCCAGTAGAACCGAAAAGCATATTCGCGTAAGAGTCTCCAATCCCGCAATGCACTTAGAATCTCTAACTCATCTGGCATCAATCCGTTCCAAGTGAACTGTTTATCGAGGAGAGCTTGAACCTGTTTGTTCGACATTCTCGACACTCTGTCGCGCAATGACAAGTTCATGCGGATTTCCTCCAATGCAATCTCTTCCAATCCAATTTGTCGTGACAATCCCTGCAAAGCAAAGCCAGATTCTCCAAGCGGTCGTCTCTGTGCTCGCTGCGTTCGATGACGTGATGCGGGTCAGCGCCTTGCATCGTACAACGAGCAACCGTTTCTCCCGCGAAAGTAAGTACGCCCTGACAGCGCCCATTTTCTCTATCCCAAAGCTCTTGCTTGCGTTTCTTCCAGTCCGCGCCATACAGCCGCTCAGAACCATCCATCGCCACGCGGCTCCGCTTGTCCCTGTAGCCCAATCGCTTTTTGGCTTCTTCGTCACGCATCCGAAAGGATCCCGGTGTCCTCGCTTGATTCATCCGCAGCCAGATTTTTGATTGCTTCGTCCGATATGGCTGCAAGAATCTTGAGCATCGTGGCGTAGCCAAGCGGCGGATTGTTCTGGCAGAGCGTGATGTAGCGGTCCTTCTGCGTATGAAAATCCCGGTAGAGTTGCTCGTCCACCTGGAAAACGACGCGCCGATAGCCTTCAGCATTGGCTTTGCGCTTCTGAGCCTCTACGCGGGGCATGTAAAGTTTGCCGGGTTCCTCGCCACGACCCTTCTCGATGAGCCATTTACAGTGCTCGAAAACGTCCTTCACTTTCTCCATTATGGCACCGAAGGTCCTTCCTGCCGTTTGGGCCAGATGTCGGCTTGAACCGTAGCTGGCTCAACGGGTTTCGCGGGTTTGGCCTTTTTAGCCTTCGTTTCGATAGCCTTAGCGTTCTCGGCGTGCTCTTTCTTTTGGCGCTCCACTTCCGCGTCAATGGCTGCTTGTGGATGTACCTCAGAAACGATTTGGCGACCGCTAGGAGCGTATTCGTCCATCGTCTGGGACATTTCCTCATTGGTGTAAATATCGGCCAACTCAGGGTATCCCTTGCGCAAAGCGAGAGCCTCGGCGCACTTCGCCAGCATATGTTTCGGCATTTTGTTCCACATAAAGGCTTCGGCCCTAGTCAGGTCGCGTGGCGCGTATTCATCCCAATAGGCCACGCCGACTATTGGGTGTTCCAATCCCTTCTTCCAAAGGCGAATACGGGCTAATACTGGGATTCTCTTGTCGGTATCAAAGACAAACTCCGGTTCGTCGCATCCGCCAAAATCACCGTGGTCACGGCCTGCTAGCGCCCTATATCCGTCTATTCCAATCTGTATCACCATCTGATGGCCAGCCACCCAAATGCCCTTTTCGTCTTGATGGTGCTTCTGGACGTAGCGGCGCACGGCGTGAACCTGTCGGCACATCGGGTCTAACTTGTGCTTCTTGCATACCCAGAGAAATAGGGCAAACTCATCATCGGTCACACCCTTAGCGACCGTGCGCTTAAGAAGCTCGACTTCGTTCTTTTGGAGCCTGCGAGGTTTGGCTACTGCAAGCGATTTAGATGCCGTCTTCACTGTAAGCCTCCACGCCGGGGATAACCTCCCCAGCCTGTTTGACTGAGCGAACATGCTGGCCGATAGCGACCTCATCCGGTATAAGGAACTGACGCGGGAGTTTGGAGGCGTCCACAATGCGAAACTTCCAATTCACCCGCGCCTTTATTCCCGCAACTTTCGGCACAGATGGGGCTATTTTCACCTCCTGCACGCTAGAAGCAGCCACTAACTCCTGTTTGCGGGCTAACTCCTGTGCGGCCAGACGGTCCTCTTCGGCCTGTTTTGCTAGCCGTGCAGCTTCGCGCTTCCCAATCTCTCCGGCTTTGCGAGCCTCTTCGATTTGGGCATCCCTAATCTTCTTCTGCTCAGCGGCGGCAGCGTCCGCTTTCCGGCGCTCCTCGTCGGCCAGCCTTGCAGCTTCGCGGCGGCGTTCGGCGTTGACTCGTTCCTGTTCGGCTTCGGCCTTTCGGCGTTCTTCCGCCTTCCAGGATTCGGCTTTCTGGGCAGCTACTTCCACGATTTGTTTGGCCGGGTCTACGAACTTGGCCTTTTGGTTCCTCAGCAAGTCCATGTGGTCTTTGGCGGATTGAATACCAGGGTCTAGCTCGAAGCCCACTTTCTTGATGTAGGCGCGTCCATCTAAGGCAATCTGGCAGGCAGCGGCATAGGAATCCGCATCGCGCACAACGATTGATTCAGCGCGTGTTCGCAGCAAGGCTAGGCCAGTTTCGATTTCCTTTACTTCGCGTGTGGCAAGTTCCATGATTTCCTCTCTGATTTTCTTTGTGTTTGAAAAGCGGTGTTTGGGCTGCTCTGGCGTTGCTGCTGGCTGGTCGCTCATGCGGTTGCCTTTGCCCACAAAAGCTGCGAAACCTTTTGCAAATGTGCGATGTGCAGCTTGTAAATTTCAATATCCAGTGCGGAGTAATCCTCTTTTCTTCCGATGGTGTCGGCATGTTCCAGCCACCAATCGAAAGTCCCTTTGTGACAGCCAATGGAAAGTTCGCCGTCCTGTTGAGTAATGAGCCAATGTTTGTGTCCACCGATTTGAAGAGGGAATCTTTCCAAACCGTACGCGCCTCTGAGGTTCGCGCCTCTGAGGTACGCGCCTCCGAGGTTCGCGCCTTCGAGGTTCGCGCCTTCGAGGTTCGCGCCTCTGAGGTTCGCGCCTTCGAGGTTCGCGCCTCTGAGGTTCGCGCCTTCGAGGTACGCGCCTTCGAGGTACGCGCCTCTGAGGTACGCGCCTCCGAGGTTCGCGCCTCCGAGGTTCGCGCCTTCGCTTACTGCCTTCTCTAGTAATTGCTTGTCAGATTCAGCTTCCGCTTCAAACAGCACTAACTGGGTAAGATTCTTGATTTGGCGTTTCACTCTTTTCCCTCCAAGCGCTCAGCTATATCTTCTGCTTCATCCCATTCGTCTTCCGTGTACGGCCCATCTTCGCAGGCGCAAGAATCGTTATAAACCGTCTCGCCGCAAGCAGCACAGACATATCCATCATCCGATTCGCGTCTCATACCGGCCTCCACATGTCCACGCCTTCACGCCTCAGCCACTCACAAGCCGAGATCGGCGTAGCGTTAAACTCTTCTCTGTATGCGCTGAAAGCAATGCTCCACTCGGCATTGAGCCTGTCAGCCATGGCCTGCGCTTCCTGATAGCGGAGCCAAGCGTTCTGCTCGGCAATAGCAAGTTTTTCGAGATTCATGAGCGTTCCTCCATCTCTGCAGCATCCACGAGTTTCGGGTCGAACTTACACACGGCTTCTGCGATACACTGGTCTTGCGCCAGCAGGCTAAGTTTATCGTAGGGCTGGCCATATAGCAGCAAAGCGGCTTCATCTAGCAGTTTGTCTACTTGAGCTTTTGCGGTCATTTTCTCTCTCCGTACCCCTTCTGCTGGGGCCTACGCAGCTGCCTTTGGAACTTCTCCCATATGCTTCAAAAGGCTGTCCACCGCGTCACGCGCTTCGCAAAGGCGGATGTATGCGTCAGTGCGCAGATCGAATTTCTTGGCATACAAATCAGCAAACCGCAAAGCGTATTCGGCATCCCGCAAATACTTAATCAGATTCTTGTCGTTTTCCATTTTCCTCTCCTCGTCTGCTGGCCCTGACTAGCTGCTACTGCCCAACAAAGCCTTTACATGCCGCACAGCCTTTACGAAGTTTTCGTTTTCGTGAAGGTCGCCATGCTGCTTAGTGGCAAACGAATAGACGATGCTATGTGCCAGTTTCGTGAGTTCGTCTTTCGCTTGCGCCACTTCGTAATGGTAAATCGCGGCCCAATCTTCCTTCGCGCGTGTAGCCGACTCAGGATAATACTTGGCTATCGTAGCGTGGTCTGAGGTCGCGTGATTCCTGCCGCACTCGCGGCAGGTGAATCTACGCGTAACCTCGTTAAAATCATTCATTTACTTGGCCCAAACTTCATGAGACTTGAGAACGTTCTGAAACGTCCAATCAACTAGATAGAAGTTTGTATCTGGCATACCCCACTTGCTGTATTGGCGATTGAACATGCCTTCTGCCTGTTCCTGATTCTCAAAGGAGCTTTCTAGGTCTGCCGTCTCTTGGCCCTTGCGAACGCTCAGCACTGCAAATTGGAACTTTGGAATCTCGTTGACGGCCTTGGCTGGTACTATTTGCTTTGTCATCACGTCCTCCAATGTCCAAAGTGTCGCATATTCTCAGAATCGTGTCAAGAACTATTTTCAACTATTTTAGGGTTGACACGATTTTCTGTTTATGCTCTACTTGCGGCATGGCTAGTAATACCAGCGAGTACAATCGAGACTACTCGCGAAAAAGGCGTGCAAAGCTAAGGAAACAGGGTATTTGCGTTAAGTGTTCGGTTCGTCCAGCAGAGAAGCCAAGCACAGCGTGTAATATTTGCCTAGCTCTTGACAGGACATATCGCAGGCGGAAAAGGCGAGCTGCATGAGCAAACGAGCGGCAGGCGGCAGGAAGAGCGAGCCAGTGACGCACACGCTTTTCAGGAAGCATTTGAGCGAACTGGGCCTCGCCTATTGCACCGAAACCAGGTTCCACCCACTGAGAAAGTGGCGTTGGGATTTCAGCCTCGTGGACAGCAATATAGCGATTGAAATATGCGGCCAGATTTGGCGCAAGGGCGGTCACTCGAGCGGAACCGGCATTCAGCGCGATTACGATAAGGCCAACGCTGGCACGATGCTTGGCTGGCGGGTGCTGCATTTCTCGAGCACTGACATCCTAAGAGGACGAGCTAAAATGTTCTTAGCATTACACTTAGCAGAAAAGTTGGGGCAGAAAGGGCGCGAAGGATGAGTGACAACCTATTGAATCCAAGCGAAGTGCGGATTTGCGGCCAGAAGATGATGGTGAGCAGTGTCCCTGATGATCAATCGCTATTCTGTAATCGGCCTCTAGGCCACGATGGATTACATGCATGGAAGAGCGATTTCCAGTTTTATAAGAGACCGCCAGCAGCAGCAGGCGACCTGCAAGCGCAAATAGCGGCGCTCGTGGCAGCAGTGACGGCAAGAAACCAGCAAATCAGCAGCCTGTCAGAGCAAGTGCGTTTGGGCTTTGAAGCCTCCACCAGCCAGCAGAACGCGGCAGCGGCAAGAGCGGAGAATCTGGCGGCGGAATTGAAAGCATTGAGTACGCGAGTACACGATATTCAGCAGTTCCAGTTTGATAGAGCTGGTGCCCTAAGGGATATTTTGACGACTATTGAGCAGGAACTCAGCGCATTGGAAAGTGGGTTAGTGGAACATGACGCCTATGCCAAGGCCCTGAACGAGAAAATGGCTTCCAGCGAATATGTGAAGGTTACAAATCAGATGCGTGAGTTTATGGGCGCAATCGCCTTGCATGTCGCAAACGGTGAAATGGAAATAAAGCATAAATCGGCGCAACTCCAGCATAATCAGCAACTAAAAGCCAAAAAGGCAGCGAGGAAGCGCAGCAAATGAGGAAATTGGAATATTTCGCGGTAATAGGGATGAGCGTTTTATCTGGGTGTTTTCTATTCGGACTTGGTTTTCTTGAAGGGAAATGGTCCGCTGAACGCTACTGGCAGGCGCATCAGGTGAAGTGCGAGTCAGTTGCCACATTGCCGGATTTGAGGTATCTGAACTGCGATTCAAAAGACAATAGCCCTTGCACAGCAACTCTTCTTTGCCCTGATTGGGACAACTCCTGTGGATTCAAGAGAGAGGATTGGCCTGTGATTAAGCAGGGCGAAGTGATGGTTTGCAATGAACACGGATGCAAAAAGTTGATCGGTGGGGGCGGCTGTTTGGGGGCGGACGGCTATGGTCATCCATGCGACAGGAACAACATTCAGGCTAAGCCATGAGCGCACCAATTCACGATTATCCAATCAGGGATGAGATTCTCTGGCAATTCGGGCCACGGCTGGACGGACTCGAAATCTTGGAGATTGGACCGGGCAGCGGTTACACGGCTTGGAAGCTGGCACCAAAGGTCGGGCAGATGGCGGTGGCTGATATTTCCAATCTGAGAATTGATTGGGCGCTGTCGTATGTGGCTGACTTCACCAAGCCCGGAGCGCAGAGGACGTTGGGCAAGTTCGACTTCATCTACAGCCTGGATATGCTTGAATGCGTGAAAAAGGGAGAATCCTCGGAAGTCTTTGGGAACATCAAAGAATGCCTGAAATCTGAAGGAACGGCACTAATCACATTTCCCAATCACACCAAATTCCCCAATTTCTATCAAAATTCGGATGAACTGATATTCGATATGAGGATTGCCGGCATTGGCTACAACCAGTTCAGAATCACAACTGTGGAGCTGCGCGGCTGGGCACAATTCTGGTATCGTTGGGGCCATGATGTGCCGATGGGCATACTCCGCGATCTGCGTAAGAGCGAATCAGGCATGAACTATGAGCAAACGTGGGCGTTCAAGAAGCGGAACAAGTTAGAGCGTTTCAAGCCAATCATTCACGGCTATTGGGCTATTCTAAATGGAATCATCAAGTTAGGTGGGCCAGCATACCGGCAAAAGCAAATCAAGGGAGAAATTTTGGGCAAGCAAATCTTAATCAGGATATTTGCTTGAGTACTAGAACGTTGACAAGCCACAAGTTAGAGAGTAAATAGACAGGGTTAGATGGCAAAAGGACGAAAAACAGGCGGCAGGGTCAAAGGGCAGAACAAAGTCGAGTCTGCGGAGTACTTCGTCAGGCAAGTTGAGCAGGCTTTGGGAAAAGGCCAATGGAATGACAGCTTCATCAATCTGACTTGCAGACACCTTACTCGTGACGGAAAAGACGCAGCACTTTCACTCACGGCACTCCTCAGAATGCTCGAAATGAAGTACGGCAAGCCGAAACAAACCACAGAGCATACAGGCAAAGACGGCGGCGAAATATCCGTGAAAGTGACGCACGTTGGCAATTGAAATATCCGTCAGGCTGCAGCCCAAACAATCTCACCTACTAGAACTCTGGAACGATTCACAAACAACACGCATAGGCTTTGGCGGAGCGCGAGGCGGAGCGAAGTCCGGTGGTGGCCGCAGATGTATGCTTCTCAGAAGGCTGGAATACGCGAATACAACCGGCCTGATTCTCCGCAGAACGTATCCTGAGCTTTATAAGTCACACATAATCAAGATGTTTGAAGAGTTTCCGGTAACGCGCGGCTGGTGGAACGAACAGCGCAAGGAAGTAGCGTTTCCGAATGGCTCAAAGCTATTCTTTGGCTCGGCAGAGCATGAAAAAGACATGGCAAACTTCTATTCGGCTGAGTTTGCTGACATCATGGTCGATGAATCACAAGAGTTTAGCCAAGATGAGCTGGAGAAGCTGACTGGCTCAAATCGCTGCACGAGCAACAGGGCGATCACTCCCAAGATGGTCTACACGTTCATGCCAGGGCTTTCTGAGGCAGGAATCCCGCCAAAGGGCTTGAACTACCTGAAACGCGTGTTTCCCGATGGGCAACTAAGAGGCGAGGAAGTAAGGAATAAGTGGGCATTCATTCAAGCGTTTGCGTGGGATAATGTAGAGTGGGCAAGAACAGAGCTTGAGAAAGATGGGCTGGACGAGGAAGACTTCTACTCATGGGACGAAGATCGTAGGCGCGAGTACTTCATAAACAGAACGCAGTTTGGAGCGACACTGGCCGGTCTGACCAACGCTTACCTCAGAGAGGCTTGGCTTTACGGCAAATGGGGAGCATTTGAAGGGCAGTACTTCCAGAACTTCCGCTATGAGAAAGACACGGTTGAAGCCGAAAGCATCATCATCCAGCCGTGGCATAAACGCTGGATTAGCGGTGACTGGGGATTCGAGCATCCTGCTTGTTTTCATTGGCATGCGCAGGATGAAGAGGGCTTTGTCACGACTTACAGAGAGTTCTGGAGTATTGGACTAGGCGAAGCGGCTTTAGGGCACAAGATTGGCGAACTATCGAAGGGCGAGCCAATCAAGAACTTCTATCTAAGCTGGGATGCGTTCGGCAAGCTCTCAAAAGAGACTCGAAGGCCTATTACCGAGTTGATTGCAAATGCTTTACCCTCGAATGTGGCCTATCCAACGCCAGCCGATGCCAGTCCTGGTACCAGAATCTCTGGCTGGAGATTGATGCACCAGTTAATCGAAGCAGAGCAGTGGAAGATCAGCAGAGAGTGCAAGAAGCTCATAGAATGCCTGCCGACGCTCGTCAGAGACATGCAGCGCAACTCTGAGGACGTTCTAAAGGTAGACCACAGCGAGAACTATGTTGGCGATGACCCGGCAGATTGTGCGCGGTATGGGCTAGCTGAGGAGCGAATCACGGTGGTTGGCAAGCCTCTTTCCCTCAGGCTCAAGGAGCGCGTGCAGGAAATCGTCAAACAAGCGGCACCTGACATGATGGTGCAGTACGAAAAGGCAATCGCGGAGAGCAAGAAGCATCCCACGACAATCCCCATCAAGCGGAGGCACTGGAGGTTTGCTAGGTAACAAATACCCCCTTGACAAAGGTGGTAGACTGTTTCCCATGCGTGAATCCTTGCGCGTGGCGTGGAACTGGATAGCAAAAGGGCGCTACACCTGCTACCTAGAGCAGGAGCTAGAACGTACCCGCACTGAGTTGCGGCAGTGGCAAGAGATATTCCTCACTGAGCAGGGCCTTCCAAAACTGACACCGACCGCACCACAGACTTTGCCGAAGACGCATGGCCGGATGCTGCCCAGCCAGTTCAAAGCAAAACTAGCGGCATTTACGATGCCAAAGGAGAAGCAAAATGGCAGCGCGTAAACCCGGAAGACCGCGCAAAGATTTGCCACCAAAGAAAGTATTGGCGGCGTTGGTCAGGGAATTGAAATCATGACGTGGGGACATACCAAAGATTGGCGCGGAACGGCGGACGAACGCTTTCTAAATGCGGTATGCATTGTCGCGAGCGGCTGTTGGGAGTGGCAAAAAGGAATTTTCGGTAAAAATGGTTACGGGGCACTCGATGTAGACGGAAGAACGATAGGAGCACACCGATTTTCCTACGAGAGATACGTAGGGCCTATCCCTAAAGGAAAGCACATTGACCACCTATGTCGTAATCGGAAGTGCGTAAAGCCTTCCCATTTGGAGTTGGTAGAACCCGGAGAGAATGTACTGCGTGGAATTGGAATAAGCGCTCGCAACGCAAAGAAAGCCCATTGTAAGCGTGGCCATGAGTTCACGGTAGAAAATACGTATGTTCGCCCGCACAAAGGCGGTAGGGCTTGTAAAATTTGCAAAGCAAATCAATATCTACAGAGCAAGGCGTGAGCATGTCCATGCACATCGACAACGTGAGAATGAATCTGGATGGCACGATGACCGTTACTCTGTCGGCGGACATCAATCCCACGGTAGCGGCTTCGTTTGCCGGGGCCGTTGTAACTGGCGTTGCGACAAACCCAAACCCTTCGCAGGTCGATCTGGTGATTACAGTTACTCCCAGTTCGCCTGTGCCCAGACAAGTAGTGACGCAAGACCCTGGCGGTTCAGGGACGATTGACGGCTAAAGGAGAAGCGCATGATTCTAACGAAGGAACTACTCGACAGGTTTTTTGGCGTGGTTAATCGGGGCAATCAGACCGATGCACGGGAATGGCTCCTGGAGATGCTGGGCAAGACTCCGAAGGAAGCAAAGGCAAGTGCGGCTGACCCTACGCTATTTTCAAAGGAAATCAATGCATTTGCTCCGCCCGAACGCCGCAATGCAGCGAAAGATACCCGGCCAGAACCAAGAGAAGAACGCAGACATGGAGCACCTGACCTTCGGCCATTTGTGAGCGTAGTGCCTGTAGTGCCAGCGAAACCGATTGTGCCGGTTGTAGCGCCGAAACCAGTTGCGCCTGCCGTTACGCCTGTTGTGCCACCTGTACCACCGAGCAAATGATAAACATCAAGCCAGCCAATCGCGGCCTGTTCACGAAGAAAGCCCATGCGGCTGGAAAGTCGGTACAGGCTTATGCGAATCAGAAGGCTGGTGCTGGCGGGAAACTTGGCAAGGAAGCGAACTTCGCGAGAATGGCCAAACGTCATTGGAAACCTCTCAGAAAGGGATTCAAGATATAAATGGCAGCCAACAAAGTACTTCAGGTCGGCACAGCAACGCTCATCGACACGGCAGTCACCGCTCCAGTTGTCGGCAACGTCTTCTCCTTTGCTGAGCACAAAGGCAGCGGCGACTATAGTGCCATATTCCAGGCAGTCGGTACCGTTACTACGATCACCGCTCAGCTAGAGGTTAGTTTGGATGGTGGCACGACCTGGGCTATTGCGGTTACGGGTGCAAACTTCTTTGCAACGAACGCGGTAACGAACAAAGTGGTTACGCCGGTCATCTGCGGAGCTTTGTATCGTATCAACTACACGGCGGCTTCCGGTTCACTTGGTATCTGGTGCTGCTCGAACTAAATGACAAACCCAACCACGCTCACGGCACGAGACCCAGGCCAGCCCGACCCGAATAACCTGCCGCGTGAATTGTGGTACCCACTCTGGCAATTGCTGGTAGACCTTGAACGCATTGACGACATCCCCCGCAGGGAAGAAGTTAAGCTGATTCTTCAAAGACGCCTTTACATGCGTGGCGAGCAGTACTGGTGGTACGACAATTCAGCAGGAGCCTGGTATCCGCCGAACATGCTGCCAGCTGGATTTGACGAAACCGATACAAACAGCGGCAATTTCAAGAACGTTACGAATATCTTCCAAGCAACAGGGCTTTCTCTTTCAAGCGTCATCACGCAAAACAATACGAGAGCACAGTTTTTCCCTGCAAAGGCTTCTGACCCGCAGGATGTATCTACGGCCAAGAATGCCAGCAAGTTCACCGATCAGATGCACCGGAAGAACGATTGGCCAAAGCGCATGGATGAAGCAGGCTATTTCATGTGCACAGACGGGTTCTTTGGCGCTCATGTGCGTTATGTAAGCGATGGCGACAAATTCGGCCATGACGAAAGGGATATTCTTTCTCCGGTAGAGGTTCCGATAGGTCCAGCAACGGTTTCATGTCCTTCCTGTGGGTATGAAGCGGAAGGCAGTCTCGATACACAGCCGACTTGCCCCGATTGCGGCCAGCCAACACAGGAAAATCCCCCTCCGACCGCTACAGGCCTAGAGACTTTAGGCACTTTGCAGATTCCCAAAGGGCAGGAAGTTGTCAGCATCGTTCCGGCGTTGCAGATTCGTAGAACGGCTTATGCCGATGAACAATCTGACTTCCTGTACATGGACTGGGTAACGGACATCGACAAGTCCGTGGCGATTGCGACTTACCCGGAGAAAGAGGATTTGCTGTCAGGCACGACAGGCGGCGACGATGCAGGAACAGCAGCCAGCTATGAGCGCATCGCACGCAGGCTTCTTTATCTTGGCACAGGCAGACATTCAGGAGTGACACTTGAGGGCCTCGGAACGTTTCAACGGGCATGGATACGGCCAAAAGCCTTTTACCGGATTACGGACAAGGTGCTTCGGTCGCAGTATCTCCAGATGTATCCAAAGGGCGTCAAGATTGTTTTCTACAATGGCCAGTATTGCGAATCGAAAGCGGAAGGCATGGATGAGGCGTGGGAATCCATGCAGACGATGCCCGGCGAGGGGTCAATCCGAGAGACGCTGATCAGCTCGATTCTGCCGATTCAGGACCAGCTCAACGATTGCACGAATCTTTTGTTTGAGATTTGCATGAATGGCGTGCCGGAGGGCTTTGCCGATACAGAATTATTTGATATTGAAGCTCGGAACGAGCAAGTAGCGAATGCGGGCAATATTACGCCCGTGACTTTGGCTCCAAATCAGGACATTCGGCAGAAGATGCAGTTTACACAAGCCGTAGAGCCTTCGATGGCCATGATGAAGTACATCGACATGCTGATGAACGCCATTCCTCAGTTTCTCTCAGGTAACTATCCAGCCCTTTTTGGCGGAGATACAGGCTCAAACGACACTGCGGCTGGCATTGCTATCCAAAGAAATCAGGCAATGGGCAGAATCGGGCGTGTCTGGCGCAATTTCCAGCAATTTCTGGCGAATGTCGATGCAAAAGCAGTGAAATGCTTCGCCAATAACCGCACTGAGGACATGGAAGTAGCTCAGCAGGGCGATACAGGCGAATTTGACACCGATTTCGTGCGGCTTGAGGACATGCAGGGCAATATCGTTGCCTTCCCGGAAGTTGATGCGCAGTTTCCGGTCCTCGAAGCAGATGTACGAGCGCTTTTGCTGAATATGTTCAACGGCGGGAACCCGATCTTCCTCCAAACCGTGGCAACGCCTGAAAATCTTGAGTATACGTTCCGCATGCTGGGTATTTCCGATATTCAGGTGCCTGGCGAGCAGCAGAGGAAGAAAACCAATCTTGATATTGCCCAGCTTTCCCAGGAACAGCCGCAACCAGGACAGCCCGGCGTTGGACCCGATGGCAAGCCAACTCCTCCCCAGCCTGTACCGAGTATTGTTCCTGACCCGAATATTGACGATCTAAAAGTAGCGGCGGCAACGGCAAAGGCATGGCTCATCAGCGATAAAGGTTTGCAGGTAAAGCAAGCGAATCCTGCCGGCTACATCAACGTGTATTTGTTCTCAAAAGCCTGCGCAATGATGGAGAAGCAGCAGGAGATGCAGCAAGCAGTCGCGGCAATGGCCCTGCAAGATCAAGGACCACTTGCCGACGCCGGAGGGGCTGGAGCGATGCTCCCACCGCCTCATCTAAAGCCAGCGGAGAAGAATCCGCCTAAACCGAGTTCTGCTTCTGGAAGTCCAGGAGCTGGAGCATAGAGCAAATCGCCTAGTCAGCGTTAAATGACGCAGCTCTAAGGAGAAAAATGGCAACGACAGTAGTAACACCCCCCGCCGACACTCTTGAGCAGAAGTTTGCCAAGATTGAAAGCGGCGCAGCAAGCGCGGCTGCGACACCGGAAGTGCCTCCGCCAAGCACAGAAACGCCTGAAACTCCGGCAGCGGTGCCGGGGCAGGAAACTGCCGAACAACCGACCCAAGGCGTGGAACCGGAAGAAACAGAAGTTAATCTGGACGAAGTGCCGGAAGGGACTGGAGAGTTTTCGGAGTTCAAGGACCAAATCAAGTCAGCTCCAAAGCTCAGACAGATTCTCGGCCAGCACAAAGCCTACGTAGAAATGCGTGGGGACCAGCCGTGGGAAGAGTTCAAGGGCATACACGAACGCGTACCGACACTTGCCGACGCTGAAAAGCTGGTGGAAGAGTCGGAACAGGCGCGAGCTTTCGGTAAAACCTACCGCGAAAGCCCTGCCGAGTTCGTGGAAAGCCTCAGACAATCAGACTCTCATGCGTTTACGAAGCTGGTTTCCGATCTGCCGCAGATTCTTGCAAAGACGGATGTAAATGCTTGGCGCGACCAGGCGGCATCCTACATTGACCCTGTGCTCAGCAATCTCTACGGGATTGCAGCGCGGGATAAAAACGAGGCACTGGCTCAAGCGGTTCAACTCGTAGCTCAGTCACTTGGCATTGCACCGGGACGCACCGCGTCACCGGCCAGCAATCCTGAAGTCGAAGAGTTGCGGAAGAAACTGCAAGAGAAAGAACAGTCGGAAGGCACGCAGGCGTTTGAATCGTTCTGGGGACAGACCGACAGCGTAGTCATTAATCGCACGGTTACGGAGATTGAGGCAACTCTTAAAAAGGCTGCTCCCAATGCTTCGGAAGCGACGATGAAACGCATGGTCAGGGAAGTCTACGACAAGACGCTTCAAGCACTCGGTGAACAGCCGCAATTTGTCGCTCAGATGGAAAATTACCGTCAAGGCGCACAAAAAGGGCGGCAAGGAATTTCCGACCACAATGCCATCGTTGATTTCGCCACAAAGCGGGCAAAGCTCGTCATTCCGCGTGTGGCGCGAGATATTGCAAGCGAGTGGAGCAAATCCATCTTGCAGACGAGCAAGCAGACGATTGAGACAAAACAGGCAATCGCCGCAAAGACCAAAGACGTTGGTTCCGGTCCACAAGCAACCTCTTCCGCTGCTGCTGCCGTGCCGAAGAACGGTAAACGAACATCGGAAGACGTATGGAAAGAAATGGAATCCGGGAACTACGTTCCGCCTAAAGCGCGGGTTTGATTTTTAGCGGGGATGCCAAAAGGAGATTGGAATGGCTTCAGTTGAGGCAAACGTTCAAGGCCTAGAACGCGAGCTGATTGTTTACAAAGATGGTATCCCCGAACTTTTGGAGATGGACTCCGTCCTCTACAACCTGATGGAAAAGCAGGAAGCAGACCCGGCATCGAACAGGGCAACGCGTATTCCGTTGCTTCAGTCGATTGGCGGAACGTTCCAGCAGGTGAGTATGGACGGCGGTTCGGTTGGCGACACCGGAGGCCCGGTGTGGCAGACCGCAACACTTACCCCGTTCTATTACACGTCAGGCTTCAGCTATACCTTGCTTGCGAAGTACGCAACCACGGGCGCTGAACGCGGCGTGAAATCGGCAACGGGCGAGGTTATGCGTCTTGCGGTCAAGCAGTTCAAGACGTTCCTCGACATGCTGATGAACACGGCTGGCAACGGCGTAATCGGAACGATTACCTCGGTGTCCACCAATACCTTCACAATGACGACTGACGGCTTCAAGGAAGAACTCGTCATGGTCGGCCAGAACGTGCAGGTGTACAACGCGGCGCTTACCACAAACCGTGGCTCGTCTACGGTGACGGCATTTGACCGTGTAGCTCACACGATTACGGTAGCGGCGGCTCCGGGCGGCAGCATCGCTACGGACTTGCTGGTTATCGGCGGACTTTCCGGCACGCTTACGGCGCAGTCTTCGCTGTTCGGCATCCAGTACCACCAGTCGGACGCGACTTCCGGCACTTGGCTGGGCCTGAACCGGGCGACTGTTCCGCAGGTTGTGACGCCTAGCGTCAATGCAGGCTCTTCCACGCTGACAACGGGCATGGTTCGTGCAGCTTTGAATCGCATCCGTTTGAACCTGGGAGACAATTTCTTCAATACGGAAATGACGAAACTCATCTCCTACCTGCATCCGGCACAAGCCGATTCCTACGAGTCGATTGCGCTGCTCATCAGCAACATCTGGAAAGACCCAACCGGCAACCAAGCAGTAGACCTGATGTTCAACAACCAGTCGGGACTCAAGATGTCGAATGTTCCTGTGGTGCAGTCCATCCATCAGGACCGTACGCGCATTGACTTCCTCTGCCTTGGCTATTGGGGGCGTATCGTGGCCACCGATACCGGCTTCCTGACGATTGGCGACAAGATCGTTTGGCCGAAAATCGACACTTCCACCGTTCCAGGCGGCTTGCTTGCACAGGAGCAATTCTGGATGAAGGCTGGGGTCCAAATTTTCAACCGCCAGCCAGC
>Ga0247688_1000274_pt1 | contig 18923 bp, 15 predicted proteins | sample CNK29_metaG_FD_182718 | JGI IMG/M metagenome (GOLD analysis project Ga0247688, IMG submission 182718) | Soil microbial communities from Purdue University Martell Research Forest, Indiana, United States - CNK29 | ecosystem: Environmental > Terrestrial > Soil > Temperate forest > Bulk soil... | reverse complement strand
AGGCGTACGACGACGTGCTCGATATCGAAGATGTTTCGGGCAAGCGCATCATCTCCACTCGCCTGCACCACACGGTCACGATTCGCGAAGAGAACAGCTTCGCCGCGCTGGAAGTGATGAGCCGTTTCGCGGCCGATCCGAAGTGGCTGATCTATTTGCCGCCGACGATGTCGCCGAGCGAGACGAGTCGCGCAGGAGATCTGCTCGAACATCCGGCGGAAGCGTTCGCTTTTTTTCGCAATGCGCAGGTGGCGAAAGTAGTTTGCGAAGAGAAGCACATGGGCTCGCGCGCAGTGGTCGTCGTCTGTCGAGATCACGACGCCGCGCGAAAGCGGTTTGGCATCGTCGAAGACACGGCCGGAATCTGTTACACGCGCACCGGACGCAGGTTCTTTGACGATCGCGCGCTCGAAACGGAATTCATCTCGCGCGTGCAAGCGGCACTTGAAGGCGCGAAGTTCTGGGACGAGTTTGAGACGGACTGGGCTTGCCTCGATTGTGAGTTGATGCCGTGGTCGGCAAAAGCGCAGGAGTTGTTGCGCCAACAGTACGCTGCCGTCGGCGCGGCCGCGCGTGCATCGCTCGTCGACGTTGTCGCGGCATTGCAAGCCGCGGCGCAAAAGACTCCCGAGATCGCGCCGTTACTCGATCGTTATCGCGACCGAGAAACTGCGGCGGCGAACTACGTCGCTGCGTATCGTCGCTACTGCTGGCCCGTTCGCTCGATCGCGGATTTGAAGCTGGCGCCGTTTCATTTGCTCGCGACTGAAGGCAGAGTTCACACCGATCGAGATCACGCCTGGCACATGCAGGTGCTGAAAAAGATTTGCGAAGCCGGTGAAGGCTTGTTGCTGGCGACGTCGCACCTGGCAGTCGACACGACTGATCCCGCGAGTGAGCAGGCCGGTGTTCGCTGGTGGGAAGAACTGACAGGCCGCGGCGGCGAAGGCATGGTGGTTAAGCCCCTCGACTTTGTGACGCACGGTCCTCGTGGTTTGGTCCAACCGGCGGTGAAGTGTCGCGGCAAGGAGTACCTGCGGATCATTTATGGACCGGAGTACGCGTTGCCCGAGAACCTCGAACGATTGCGTGCGCGTGGCTTGTCGACCAAGCGTTCGCTCGCGTTGCGCGAGTTTGCGTTGGGCGTTGAAGGACTCGAGCGCTTCGTGCGCAAGGAGCCGTTGCGGCGCGTTCATGAATGTGTATTCGGCGTGCTGGCGCTCGAGAGCGAGCCCGTCGATCCGCGGCTGTAAAGCCCAAAAAGTTTTCACCGAACACAATTAAAGCGAAGGAGCCCCAATGAAGATCGGCCTGCTTATTGTTTTGCTCGTCCTGGCTGTACCCGTTGTCGCGTTCGCGCAGCAAACTGAACTGAAAATAACTGCCGTCAACAAGCTGAACGTTGCGCGCAAAAGTGAAACGATCGAAATCAGCGCCAAGGATCTCGCGGTGCTCGCCGAAAAGGATTTGTTGAAGCTGCACGTGCGCGACAGTGCGGGCAACGAAGTGCTGGCCCAGTCGGTGGACACTGATTACGACGATTACCACAAGCCCGACCTGCTCATTTTTCAGGCCGACTTCGCTCCGGGCGAGACGAAGACGTTTACCATTACCGCGGGCAAAAAACGCGAGTACACCAAGGACGACTTCAAGGCTTACGGCCGTTTCGTGCGCGAACGTTTTGACGACTTCGCCTGGGAAAACGATCGCATCGCGCATCGGACTTACGGCAAAGCTTTGATCACCTGGAAAGGTGAGCCGCTAACGAGCAGTGCGATCGACATCTGGTCCAAGCGCACGTCGCGGATGGTGATCAACGATTGGTACATGGTCGACAACTATCACACCGATCTCGGCGAGGGCGCCGATGATTACTCGGCCGGCGCGACGCGGGGCTGCGGCGGCAGCGGCATCTGGGCCAACGGTCAGTTGTTTGCGCCGCAGAACTTCGTCGACTCGCGCGTGCTGGCGAATGGCCCGATTCGCGTGCTGTTCGAGTTGGTTTACGAACCGTTTGACGTGAACGGCGCGCGGGTGTCGCAGGTTTTGCGCATCTCGCTTGATGCCGGCAGCCAGTTGGATCACTTTCAGAGTTACTACCGGCGTGAATCGGGCAGTGAACCGCTGGTAACGGCGATCGGTTTCAAGAAAGTCAAAGACCAGCAGAAAGACTTCAACGCCGAACGTGGTTGGCTGGCGATTTGGGAGCCGATGGAGAAGAACCTCGGCATGCAAGGCCTGGCTGTGATCGTGAGCCCGGCGGAGGTCGATAAGCTCGGCGAGGACAAGCTGAATAATCTCCTGTTGCTGAAACCGGCGAGTGTGGCGCCTGTTTCTTACTGGGCGGGTTTTGCGTGGGACAAAGCGGGACAGATCGGTTCCGCGAAGGCCTGGACCAGTTACGTCGATCAGTTTGCGGCAGCGTTGCGTTCGCCGATCGCGGTTACGGTGAAGTAAAGGAGCCGGGAATGATCAAGTTCACCACAATGACCATTACGATCAAGTGACACCGAACAAAAAGAGAATCGACTCTATCGACCTGCTGCGCGGCATCGTGATGGTGATCATGATGCTGGACCATACGCGTGACTTTATTCACAGCGGCTCGTTTCTATTCGATCCTACCGATCTGTCGCGTACCACCGTCGCGCTGTTCTTCACGCGGTGGATCACGCACTTCTGCGCGCCGGTGTTTGTGTTTCTCGCGGGCACTGGCGCCTATCTTCAGTTCGCGCGCGGCAAGAGCAAGCCGGAGTTGTCGCGCTTTCTGGTCACGCGCGGCATCTGGCTGATCGTGCTGGAACTGACGTTGGTCAAGTTTGGCATGTGGTTCAGTTTTGACTTGCGCATGCTGGCGTTTCTGCAGGTCATCTGGGTGATTGGCGTTTCGATGATCGTGTTGGGCGCGCTGATCTATTTGCCGTTGAAAGTTGTCGGCGCGTTTGGCTTGTTGCTGATCGCGCTGCACAACCTGCTCGACGGTTTTCATTTTGTTCGTTGGAGCGGGCCGGGTTCTCCGGTACCCGGCATCGGTGCGAAGCTTTGGATGGTCTTGCATCAAGCGCAAGCACCGTTTCCGATTGTGGGCTTTCCGAGCCCGATCGTGATCGTGATCTATCCGCTGGTGCCGTGGATTGGCGTGATGGCGGCAGGTTACGCGTTTGGAGCGCTTTACCAGATGGACGCGCAACGACGGCGGCGTTGGCTTTTGCTCATCGGTGCCACGGCGACCGCGCTGTTCGTGTTGCTTCGCTCTATCGATGTTTATGGCGATGCGGCGAAGTGGTCGACGCAGAAGGACGCAATCTTTACGTTGTTGTCGTTTGTGAACACGACGAAGTATCCGCCGTCGCTGTTGTTTCTATTGATGACGCTTGGACCGTCGATACTCTTGCTGGCGTTGTTTGAATCCGGAACTCTCGCCGCCACGCGTTCGATTGGAAGACGCGTGCGTGAATTCTTTGTCACCTTTGGGCGCGTGCCGCTGTTCTTCTATCTGCTTCAGTGGTACACGGCGCACCTGATCGCCGTGTTATTGAGCCTGGCGTTCGGCAAACCGACACAACGACTATTTCAAACGCCCATCGATTGGACCGGCCCTCCGCCACCGGGGAGTGGTTTCAATCTGGCGGTGGTTTATCTCTGCTGGATCGCCGGCGTGTTGTTGCTGTATCCGCTTTGCAAGTGGTTCGCGGGCGTGAAGCAGAGAAGACGCGATTGGTGGTTGTCGTATTTTTGATTCAGGAAGTCTGTGTGTGTGATGCACGAGTACTCGGTTGAATTCAGAATCAGCGGCGCGGCGTTAGTGCCAGCAACGGTAACGACGGCCCTGAAACTCGAGCCTTCTTTGGTAAGGGAAGTGGGTGAGCGCAGAGGCGCCACGCGGGTTTGGGATAAGGCACTGTGGGCGTACGACGGATTTGCCGGCCAGCATTCAAACTGCTGGTCTTCGCTTGAAGATGGTTTCCACTTTCTGCTCGATAAGCTGGAGCCACTGAAGACCCAGATTGAAGAATACAAACACGACCACGACGTTTTCTTCTGGTGTGGCCACTTTCAGTCGAGCTTCGATGGCGGTCCTAAGCTCTCCGCGAAATTATTGCGCCGGCTGGCGGACTTTGGCGTCGACGTTTACATCGACAACCATTTCTACGAACCCAGGCGATGCTGATTGAGATGGCAATCGCTTAGCAACTCTTGACATCTGTCGCTCGCTGATCGCGGCGCTGATGAAGCGGTGGAGACCGCTAGCCGTGGACCGGACAAGGATGACGTGTTCAGGTCAAGCCTTCAGTGAATTCCTTCAACTCACGAAATAAGCGCGCCAGATCCGCGGCCTGGTAGTTGGCGTTGAGGCCGCTGGGGTTGGGAAGAACCCAGAGGAGTGTGTCGCCGATCTTGTCCGGTTGTTGACCCATCGCCGCTTTTGGTTGGTTGAATGCTGTTCGATAGGCGCCGACGCCGAGCACCGCGAGCACGCGCGGTTGGTAGCGCAGCACCTTCGCTTGCAAACGTTCGCCACCGGCAATGATCTCATCCCGCGATAATTCATCGGCCGTTGGCGTGGTGCGCGCCACGACGTTCGTGATGCCGTAGCCGCTCTGCAATAGTTCGCGTTCGTCAAACGGCGACAACACTCGCCCGGTGAACCCGCCGGCGTGAAGCGCGGGCCAGAAACGATTGCCGGGACGCGCGAAGTGATGGCCCACCGCCGCCGTGTAGAGCCCCGGATTAATGCCGCAAAAGAGCACGCGCAGGTTCGGAGCGATCACGTCGCGGACTGTTTTCTCTCTCGCCGCGAGCAGTTGCTCACGCGTTGGTTTCCACGGTTTAGCCAAGCAGATCAGTTAGCCACAAAAAGGCACAAGAGGCATAGGAGATAAAGACTTCTAATAAACGTCGAAGTGAGTCTGCTGGGTGGTGCTTTGCTTGGCCACGCGATCGATCACGGACACTCGCAGCACGTAGCGTCCCGGCAACAATCCGCTCATCGCAAGCTCGGCAGCGTACGGCAGTCGAGTGAGATCTTCGACGCCGTCGGTGCCGATCTTGCGCACGGCCGTCGTGACGACCGGTTGATCGTCGCGTATCACTTGCACCTGCACCGCCACGTCCGGTTTCTGATCCGCCGGCGACGGTTTCGTGTTGTACGCAAAGATCAGGAAGCGCAACGTCGAGTCGCGCTTGAAGCGATGACTCGCACTCAACGAAACCGGATTCGCCGTCGTGGTATCAGAGGCGTTCGTTACCGGGTGTTCTATTTTCTCACCGAGGAGCACGCTGCTCATCGTCAACTGCTTCTTGCTGAGATCTGGTATCTCAACCCACGCATACGCGCTGCCGGCGAGGCCGCTTTTATCGTCACGAGCCGCGGCCCGAACCTGATAAAGGCCGGGCGGCAAATTCGCGGGGTAAGTGAAAGTGATGTCGGCGCCGTAGGCCTTCGCTTCTTCGAGTGAAGGAGCAGTGGTAACGAGTCGTTCCAGAAAACTCGCCTTCGAGACGCCCTTCTCGTCGAAGTAAACTCCGCTGACATCCACGATCGACTGAATCTTTCCGCTGGGCTGCTGAGCAAACGAAAGAAACTCGCCGGGCAATTGAAGCACCGTCGCGAGCGTCGGTCCCTTGCCGGCGAGGTCGTAATAATCGACGCTCATGAGAATCGGCATCGAGCGCACGGGATAAGCCGACGTGATCGTCTCACGCAGTTTCGCGCCCACCGTTTTGCCCTCTGAGGGCGGCTTTTCGGATGTTTTCTTGCTCGGCGCTACTGGCCCCGGCGGATCGAGATCGAAGAAACCTTTGCGCACTCGCACCGTCAACTCCGGGCGTCCGCTGACTTTCACTTCAAGCTGCCGAAACCGTCCTTGTTTCTGGGTTTCGGGTTCAGGTTTCCACGCCAGCAAATAATAGGTGGCGGTCTCTTTCATTGCCGGCGCAAGGCCCTGGGCCAGATCGTTTGTGTTGATGAGCGCCTTGCCGCCTGTATCGGCTGCGAGCGCGAAGAGGCCATCTTGCGACGCGCTCATTTCCGCGTGAGTTGAGTTCGCGAGTTGTCCGGTCAGATCAAAAGGTTGCTCTTCGCTCGCATTGTGCAAGCTCGCGATCAGGCCGCGCGTGTCCATCGAGTAGATCACGACTCCGCTCTTCGCGGCGGCGCCGGTGACGCCGCGCAAGCGAGCCATGGTTTGCGTATGTTCGTTCTCCAGAAGAAAGCCACCAGAGAGAAAGAACACTACCTTGCGGCCGGGCAGATTGCGCGCGCCGCGGACCAGAGATTCCAGGCCGGCGAGCGTGTTAAAGTTGTAACGCCCGGCTTGTGCTTCCATAACCTGGGCGCGGGTACGCACGATTTGCAGGGCTGTCTCGCGCGTCATCCCGGGATTCTGCCGGATTGTTTCGTTTACAAAAAAGTCGGTGACTGTCCGATCGTAGCGGCCGATCAAAATTGCTTCGTACTCGCTCATCGGCGGGCGTTCGTAATCCTTCGTCGAAAAGCTTTGCGGGTTGAGGCGGCTGATCGCCCTGTGCAATACCATCTGATCGTTCGTGAGTTGTTGCAGGAAACCGATCTGGCCGGTCGCGGACGCGATCGCGACTTGATCGTTCTGGCCCATCTGCTTTTCGATAAACGTGGTCATCACTTTCCTGGCGGCCACGATGCCGGCCAGGTCCATGTGAAAATCGTCGATGTAGAAGAAGACGATGCGGCCGCGATCGAGTGGCGCGGGGCTTTTCAGGTTGAGGGCAGTCGCGCCGCGGGCGGCGGCGAGTTGGCTTTCTTCGTTGCTGCCGGCCGTGATCTTCTCGAAGGCTTCAATCGATTTGGGCTTGCCGTCAATGAGTAGTTCAAAGTTTTGCTTGTCGAGGCCGTCGACGAAGCGGCCCTGCTTGTCGAAAACCATCACGTCAGTCTGGACGAGTTCGGTGTAAACGCGTACAACGTCATCCGGTGGTTTTTGCGGCGGCGTTTGAGTAGCCGGTGTTTGAGTAACTGGGGTTTGAGTAACCTGGCCCGCGGCGTTCGGCCAGGCAAGCACGACGAGACACAGCGACAAGCTGAGTCGTGCAAAGCGGCGGCCGGCGTGAGAGGCAAACATAAATTTAAGTAAGCAAGAGTCGAATGAACGGGGTGACGTGGGGTAAATATGTCTCAGGTGTGTGCCTGATGGCAATCTGAAAAAGGGATCCTGCTAAACGATGACGGACATAACCGTACAACTCGACCGCGTGAGCAAGAGTTTTGGCGACTTCACCGCGGTCAAAGAACTGAGTTTGGCCGCGCGCGCCGGTCGCGTCTTTGGGCTGCTCGGGCCAAACGGCGCGGGCAAGACTACGACGATCCGCATGATCGTCAACATCACTGCTCCCGACAGCGGCACGATCACGCTCCTCGGCGGCCCGATCAATCCTTCCGTTCAGGATCGCATCGGCTACCTGCCCGAAGAACGCGGCCTTTACCGGCGGATGAGAATCGTCGATCAACTGCGCTTCTTCGCGGAACTGAAGAACGTGCGCGGCCGAACAGTCGAGGCAAAGATCGACGAATGGCTCGCGCGCGTGAAGTTGCCCGAGTGGAAAAACAAGCGGTCGATGGAACTGTCGAAGGGCATGCAGCAGAAGATACAGTTCATCACCGCGGTGCTTCACGATCCCGACCTGCTGATTCTCGACGAACCGTTTTCGGGTCTCGATCCCATCAACGTCGAGTTGTTGAAGGAGATCGTGTTGGATCTCAAGCGCGCCGGAAAGACGATCATCTTTTCGACGCACCAGATGGAAGTCGCCGAGAAGATTTGCGACGACATTTGCCTGCTCAATCGATCGCAGAAAGTTTTTGAAGGCAGCTTGCGCGAGATCAAAAGCAGCTTCGGCCGCAACTCGGTGGCGGTGCGTTGTGTCGGCGGCAACGGTGTGCTCGAAGATCCGGCGCTGGTCAGCAAGCTCGTCAACCACGCGGATGAGGCGCAGGCGTTACTCGCGCCGGGCGCGGACGCGCAGGTGCTGCTGCGGCGTTTGATTGATTCTGGCGCGACTGTCGAGAAGTTTGAGATGGTTGAGCCGAGCTTGAACGATATCTTCATTACGAAAGTCACGGAAAACGCATGACAAAGTTTCTCGCCGTACTCAAACGCGAATACATTCAGCGCGTGCGCGCGAAAATGTTCATCGTCTCGACGATTCTGTTGCCGCTCGTGATGTCGATGTTTGGCATCATGCCGGCGATCATCCTGAACATCGACACCGGCGGCCCGATGCGGGTCGCGGTCATCGATCAAACCGGCAAGATGTATGGACGGTTGGAAGCTGCCGTGGACAGCGATGAGGAGGAGGAATCGGATGAGAAACCGGACGTGGCGAAGTCGGGTCCGGCTCTAGCTAACCGTAAATTCCATCTGCAGCAGGTGGCCTCGGTCGGGCCGGATGCGGAGGCGCAGCGCGCGCGACTCGACGAGCGTTTGCAGGCGAAGGAGATCGACGGCTACCTCGTGCTGGCGCCGAGTTTCATGCAAGACGGAAAGGCAGAATTTTTCAATAACAATCCGGGTGACGTTCTCAGTCGGAAGATGTTGCAATCGGCGTTGAATCGAGCGTTGCGCGATCAGCGTTTGATCGAAGCGAAAGTCGACCCCGCCACGAGGCAGAGCCTCTTTCAGCCGGCAGAGATGCAGTCGGTGAAGAACGGCGCGACGGGCCAGGAGCGTGATTCAAGCGCCGGCAGCTTCGTGCTGGTTTTCGCTGTCGGTTTCATTATGTACCTTGCGATTCTGATGTACGGGCAGGTGATTCTCGGCGCGGTGATCGAGGAAAAAGAGACACGCATCGCGGAGATTCTCTTTTCGTCAATCAAGCCGTTTACGTTGATGATGGGCAAGCTCGTCGGCGTTTCGCTGGTTGCGTTGACGCAGTTGGCGATCTGGGGAACTGCGTTCGCCGCGTTTGCTTTGTACGGCGTGAATCTGCTCGCGTCGCGCGGCTTGAAAGCGGGCAGCATTCCGAGCATTCCGTTTACTCACTACATCTACTTCGCGCTCTTCTTTCTGCTCGGTTACTTCATCTACGCGACGATCTACGCGCTGGTGGGTTCGATGGTCACGACCGCGCAGGAAGGCGGCCAACTGGCCATGCCGATCATCCTGATCCTCGTGGTCAGCTTCTATCTGTTTCTGCCGGTGAGCCGTAGTCCTGATTCTTCGTTTTCGATCTGGGTGTCGATGATTCCGTTCTCGGCGCCGGTGGCGATGCTGGTGCGAATCGTGACTCAGACGCCGCCGTTTTGGCAGATCGCGTTGTCGTTGCTGATCGGGTTCAGCACGGTGCTCGTGATCACGTGGATCGCCTCGCGGATCTATCGCGTAGGAATGTTGATGTACGGCAAGCGCGCGTCGATTCCCGAAGCTTTGCGTTGGGCCAGACAGGCTTAGCCACGGATTAGGCGGATTTGTCTAATTTCAGGAGAGCATGGAGCAGCACGTTCGCGCCGTTGGCGATGTCAGACGGGCGGGTAAATTCTTTCGGTGAATGACTGATGCCGCCGACACTCGGCACGAAGATCATCCCGACTGGCCCAAGCCGCGCCATGTCCTGCGCATCGTGACCTGCGCCTGACGGCATCGACTTCGTCGACAACCCGAGTTCGCGAGCTGCTTCGGCGATCAAGGAGCGAATTCGTGGATCGGTGGGCGCCGGAATGTTTACGTTGATCTCTTTGAAGTCAAACTTCGTCCTGCTCGTTTTCGCGATCGCTTGTGCTTCAGCGTAGATCTTGCCGTAGAGCAGGTTGATCTTCGCGGCGTCGAGGTCGCGCAGTTCCAAACTCAAGACTACTTTGCCGGGAATCACGTTTGGCGCGCCGGGAAAGGCGTTGATTCTGCCCACCGTTCCGACCTGTCTGCCGGGCACGCTCGTCACAACCCGATTTACGGCTTCGATAAACTTCGCCGCTGCGAGTAACGCGTCCTGGCGATTGTTCATCGCTGTCGTGCCGGCGTGATTGGCGAAACCTTCGATCGTTACGTCCCACCAGTTGATGCCGACGATTCCTTCGACGATGCCGATGTTGATCTTCTCGCTGTCGAGGGTGCCGCCTTGTTCGATGTGCAACTCGAGATACGCGGCGATGTCGCCTTTCTGCCGGCGCACTTCGTTCAACTTGTCGGGATCGCCGCCGATGAACTTGATGCCTTCGCGAATCGTCTTGCCGCTGCGACTGACGAGATCGAGTTCTTTCTCGGTCAACTCGCCGTCCATCGCGCGGCTGCCGATCAGCCCGCCTTCTTCGTTTTGAAAAATGACGACTTCGAGTGGATGACGCAACGTGATGTTGTTTTCCGCGAGTGTGCGAGCGACTTCGATCGCGCTTAGTGAACCGACGACGCCATCGTAGTTGCCGCCTTCGGGAACGGAGTCGATGTGCGAGCCCATTAAGAGCGGCTTTAGCTGGTTGTCGCTGCCGTTTCGGCGGCCAATGAGATTGCCGGCTGCATCGATCGTGACATCCAAACTGGCCGATTTCATCTGGATCAGCACGAACTTGCGTCCTAGTTTGTCGGCATCGCTGTAGGCCACGCGACTGACGCCGCCTTCAGGATTCTTGCCGATGCTGGCGAGCGACAACAGGTGACCGTATAGACGCTGATCGTTAACGCTGAGTGGTTCTGGCGTGCCGAAGCGCTGAAACGGCAAGAGACCGAGGCTCAGCGCCAGGCCGTGGTTAAATTCGCGGCGGTTGATGGGCATAGGTTTGCTTGAGACGCTCCACTCAGAGGGGTAGAATCGGGGCCGTTCCAGTATCCCTGATTCCGACTCAACCGAACAAGGAGTTCCTATGAAACGGCTCGCCTGTTTTCTCCTGTTGACGTTGGCTCTTATTGCCGGCTCGCTGATCTTTATGCCGCCGCGCGCTTCTGCCATTACTTACGGATTTGTCGATTCGAACAATGCCTTTCGCGAAACGGGCGCGTTCATCGTGAAGTCGCCCGCGGGCGAGATCTCGCCGATCTGTTCCGGCACGATGATCACCGCCAACGTCTTTCTTACCGCGGGACACTGCACGTCTTTCTTCACCGACGAACTGGCGCCGCAAGGGTTTGTCGCTTACGTGAGCCTCGACCAGTCGATACCATTTGGCGCGCTGTCGAGCAATAGCACCAATTTGCTGGCGGTGTCGTTCACGATTACGAATCCCAACTACAGCCAGCGGCAGAGTGATTCGGGCGACATCGGGGTATTGATACTGCAGCAGAACGTGGCGGGTGTGACGCCGGCGACGCTGCCCGCTTGCGGGCTGTTGGACCAGATGTCGGAGAAGAATGGGTTGAAGAACGCGACGTTCACGGCGGTTGGTTATGGAGTTCAGAACCGCGTGGTTGGCGGCGGCACGCCGTTCTTTCAGGACCTTAATCCGGTGCCGCGCATGTTTGCGTTTTCCAGTTTCAATGCGCTGAACGGCGGGTATCTGAGACTCTCGGAAAATCCTGCGAAAGGCGATGGCGGTACGTGTTTCGGCGATTCCGGTGGGCCAAACTTTCTCTCCTCGAGTACGGAACATCTCATCGTGGCGATTACGATCACGGGTGATTCCGTCTGCCGCGCCACAAATGTCGTCTATCGCCTCGACACGCCCTCCGCTCAAGGCTTTCTGGCTTACGTGAACGCCGCCTTCGGCACGTCGATACCGTTGACGTGTTGAGCCACGGATCGGTTTATCCGTGGTCCACTTCTTCCCAGATCCGCGTGTGCTTCGTTTCGCGAAGCAGCAGCGAGCCGACGATGAAAGTGAGCGCGGCGATGGCGATGGGATAGTAGAGGCCGGCGTAGATGTTGCCGGTGTCAGCGACGACAGAAAGTCCGATCACCGGCAACAGGCCGCCGAAAACTCCGTTACCGATGTGATACGGCAATGACAGCGACGTGTAACGAATCTTCGCTGGAAACGCCTCGACCAGATACGCCGCGATCGGCCCATACACCATCGTCACGAAAAACACCTGGATGAAAATCAGCCCGATTAGTTTCCACGCCACGGGCGAACCGATCAGCGCGCCAAAATTCGTGTAGGTCAACACCTCTTTCGCCGCCTCACGCACGCCATTCACTTCCGTCTGTGGCTCGAGCGTGGTCGCCCCGGTCGCATTCGGCCGCGACGTCACGGTCACCACATTCGAACCGGCTGCACTCTGCATCGCGTGATAGATCGGCAAGTAAGAGATCGCCGCGAGCAGGCAGCCGAGCATCATGATCCACTTGCGCCCGATTCGATCCGACAACGCACCCATGAAGACAAACAGCGGCATCGCCAGCAACAACGCGATCGCCACGATGTACTGCGCCGAGCGCCCATTCACCTTCAGCACCGTTTGCAGGTAGAAGAGCGCGTAAAACTGGCCCGTGTACCAAACCACACCCTGTCCCGCCGTTGCACCAAACAACGAAATCAGCACGCGCTTCAGGTTTTCCCATTGCGTAAACGCTTCCACGAGCGGGCGGCTCGAAGTCATTCCCGCGCTCTTGATCTGGCTGAAGATCGGCGATTCCCGCATGCGCAAGCGAATGTAAAGCGAAACGCCGACGAGAAAGATCGAGATGATGAACGGGATGCGCCAGCCCCACGCGTTGAACGCCTCGCGCGTCATCGCGTTTTGCACTGACAGGCTCACCGCGAGCGAAACAAACAAGCCCAGCGTCGCCGTGATCTGGATGAAACTGGTATAGAAACCACGCCGCGCGTCGGGGACGTGTTCGGCGACGTAGACCGCCGCGCCGCCATACTCACCGCCAAGCGCGAGTCCCTGCAGCACACGGATGAGCAAGAGAATGATCGGCGCCGCGATTCCGATCGTGTGGTAAGTCGGCAGGAAACCGATTGCCGCAGTCGCGCCGCCCATCATCAGCAGCGTCACGAGAAACGCGTACTTGCGTCCCACGAGATCGCCGATGCGACCGAAGAACAATGCGCCGAATGGCCGCACGACAAACCCGACCGCAAACGTCGAAAGGTAAGCGATCAGCGCGAGCGTTTCATTGCGCGCGGGATAAAAGAGCGGCGAGATGGTGACGGCAAGGCTGCCGAAGATGTAGAAGTCGTACCACTCGATCATGGTACCGACTGCCGACGCTGTGATTACTTGCCAAATGCGATAGTTGTGAACTTCCTGGGTAGGAGCTGGCATCTTGTGCGGTTACTGGGAGGCGGCCGGCAAGATCGCCAGGTCAGCTCGCAAGGCGCCGAGTTTCGTCGTACACGCGATGCGCAACGGCAAGCGGCGCTTGTCATCGCTGACCCAGATTCTCAACTGATACTTGTCGGCGTCCGTATCGTCCGTGGTGATAGATAGAGCGATCGCTGGCACTACTCTTTCTCCCAACCCAATCGATTCGCGTTTGAGCGAAGTAACAAAGAGCGTCTTCGGCTTGTTTTCAACGAGCATCGAGACAGCGCTCTTTTTGCCCGGCACGAGATTAAGAGTCCGGAGTGCGTAGAAGAAGGAAAGATAGTCGTGCGTTCCGACGGGCACGTCGAGCTTCAGGCGGTCGTCGAGTACGGCGGCGCCGGTTTCCTGGGCGTAGGTCATCGTTTGATTGAGCCGTCGCGAGCCTTCGAGCAACTTCATCACCGTGCGAAACGGAAGCAGCGTTTTCGGCTCGACGTACGAATCGATCTGATCGCGCGCGACGAACACCTGCGCGAGAGCGTTCGTGGTTTGCGCGTTCACTGAGAAATAAAGACCGTCGTGATCGAAATATTTTGAACGCGCGCGCACTTGAAAAGTCGCGAGACCCGCGGGCGTAGTGTTTGGCCCAACGAAGATCTGATAGTTGAGTTGTTCGCCGATGGTGAACGGCCAGTCTTCATTGCCGCCAGTGGCTGGCGGAACTGCAGCCGCCGGCGTCGGCAGCGGCGCGGGAATGATCGGAGTCGGCGTAGGCGCCGCAGGCGGAGGCGGCTTGACGATCTCAGAGGCCGCGAGTTCGGCTCGCAGGTCACCGCTGTTGACGCGCGCGGTGGCCAAAACGGGAATGTGCCGTTCGTCGTCAGTAAAATAAACCTTAAACTTTCGCAGCAGTGCGTTGCTGCCGAGGCGAACTTCGGTGACGATGGTATTGAAGGTCCCGACACTGCTGTTGATTGAATCCTGGCCAACCACCTTCAACTCAGCGTCGTATTCGGTGCCCTGGTCGCGAACGGTGAAGTTGTAAACAGAACCGGGCGTTAACGGCAGCGCACGCGCACGGTAAAAGACCGACGCGAGATCGTGCGTCCCAGGAACACCAAGGGACGGTGTCGCATCAGTGCCGGATGTTTGATTCGGATCGCGAGCAGCGTCGGCTGAACGCACTGCATTGCGCGTTGTTTCTTCCGAGCGAAACGGCATGCCGTTCTCGGGATCGATGTAAGTCGTGTAGTCGTTATTTAAGGCAAATAGCGCGACATTGACGACGCCGATGGTTTCTACGTGCGCGCGGAGTTGAATCGCATCGCGACCGAAAAACCGGCCGCGCGAAACGATTTGAAACTCAGCGTGCGCGGCGGTCGGGATGTTTGAGTACGAAATGTTATAGGTCAGCCGCTCGCCGACTTGATAGGGCGATTGCGAAAAGGAATAGGCGCCGCCCGCACCGTTCTGCTGAGCAAAAATCGGAATTGTCAGTGCGATGAGGACGACTATTAGGGTGGAAATGAACGGGGGTTTCAAGCTGAGATTCACCGTCGCATGATACTTGAACTCAGAACTTACACGCTACGCATTCGTGGCAGTTCCGGTTGATTGACTCATTTCAACCGCTATCTGGCGCGCAGCCGCGAGCGGATCGGCGGCAGCCGTTATCGGCCTGCCGACGACGAGATAATCGGCGCCCGCCGCTAACGCGGCTGCCGGTGTCGCCACGCGACGCTGATCGCCCGCTTCATTTCCAGCCGGACGTATTCCCGGCGTCACAATCAGGAAATTTTTCCTCGCGATGGTTGATCGGATCGTCGCCGCTTCACGTGGCGACGCCACTACCCCATCGACGCCGGCCTGTTCCGCCAACTTCACCAACCGCAGCACCGATTCTTCCGGACTGGCGTTGACTCCGATTTGCGCCAGCGCGTTTGTGTCCATGCTCGTGAGCACGCTGACTGCCAGCACCGCCGGACGCGCTGTGCCTTCTTTCGCTGCAACGTCAGAAACCGCTGCAACCGCGCGTTGCATCATTTCCGCGCCGCCACTCGCGTGCGCCGTAAACAGCGAGACGCCGAGTTGCGCCGCCGAACGTGCCGCGCCCGCGACCTGATGGGGAATGTCGTGAAACTTCAGATCCAGAAAAACTTTTGCGCCGGTCGCCAGCACGTCTTTCACGATTTGCGGCCCGGCGAGTGTGAACAGTTGCGAACCGATCTTAAACATGCCGGCGACACCTTGCAGTTCTTTCGCGAGCGAGAGCGCTTGCGCGGGTGTGTCGACATCAAGAGCAACTATGAGTTTGTCCAAGCTTGCCTGCTCCTTTCTTCAAGCGCGGCAACCGACGGCCGCGTCCAGGTTGGAAAATCCTTCTCGAACGAGAATGCGTTCGAGTCCTTCGTTGATCTCGCGCGCGACGCCGGGTCCGCGATAGATGAAGCCGGTGTACAACTGCACGAGGCTCGCGCCGGCGCTAATCTTCTCCCACGCGTCTTCCGCTGTAAAAATCCCGCCGACGCCAATCAACGGCAGCTTTCCTTTAGTCAGCTTATAAAGATCCGCAATCATCCGGGTAGACCTTTGTTTTAACGGCTGGCCGCTCAAGCCGCCCTCGCCGCAAGCTGCGACCTGTTGTTTCTCGGTTTGCAGGTTGTCACGGCTGACGGTCGTGTTGGTCGCAATAATACCGTCGACTTGCAAGCGCGAGATTGCAGCAACAGTCGCTTCCATTTGCTCTCGTGTCACGTCGGGCGAAAGTTTCACTAGCAACGGCAGCGGCTGGGCGCGGCGATGCGCTTCCTGCAACTCCCGGTTTCGCGTCTGCAACGCGCGCAAGAGCGACGACAACTGGTCGGCCTGTTGCAACTCGCGTAACTGCGGCGTGTTGGGCGAACTGACATTCACCGCGACGTAATCGGCGATCTTATAAACCTCGCTGAAGCTCGCCAGGTAATCTTCGTCTGCGTGATCTAAAGGCGTGACCTTGCTTTTGCCGATGCTCACGCCGAGCACGCAGTTTGGCCGTTTGGGTTCGACTCGGCGCGCGAACTCAGCGGCGCCCGCGTTGTTGAAGCCGGCGCGATTGATGAGCGCGCGATCTTTCGGGAGTCGAAACAAGCGCGGTCGCGGGTTTCCGGGTTGCGGATGCAGCGTGACTGTTCCTGCTTCGATAAATCCGAAACCGAGTGCGGCCAGGCCTGGTAACGCGATTCCGTTCTTGTCGAAGCCGGCCGCCAACCCTACCGGATTGGTGAACGAAAGGCCAAAGCGCGTGATGTTGAGAGTGGATTTCTGATCGTGATGACCGGCCAACTTGTGAACGACTGAAGGCGGCAACAATGAAAGTGAATGAAGTGCCAATTCGTGAGCAGTCTCGGGAGGGAGACTAAAAAGAAGCGGACGAACCAGTGAACGGTAGACCATTTAGTCGTCGTGGAGACTAGCCACAGATTATTCGGATGTCAAACCTCAACACTGCTTTAGCGATCGGAAACGGTTGTGGTAGTATGCGCGGAAATGGATTTCATCGAGAAGGCTCGCATCATGGATGGCCCGCGCATCAATCGCGCATTGGCGCGTCTTTCCTCGGAAGTCGTCGAGGAAAATCACGGCGCGGGTGATCTGTTTCTCGTTGGAATTCGCCGCCGCGGCGTGCCGCTGGCCGAACGCATGGCCGCCAAGATCGCGGATCTCGAAGGGTATCGGCCACCGGTGGGCGTACTCGACATCACGCTCTATCGCGACGACCTTTCCACCGTTGGCGCGAAGCCCGTCGTTAATCGCACCGATCTTCCCAGCGACATCGAAAACCGCAACATCGTCCTGATCGACGACGTGCTTTACACCGGCCGCACGATTCGCGCCGCGCTCGATCAGTTGATCGACTTCGGCCGTCCGCGCCGCGTGCAGTTGGCAGTGCTGATCGATCGCGGCAAGGAACATCGCGAGTTGCCGATTCAGGCAGACTACATCGGCAAGCTCGTGCCGACGAAGAAGAGCGAGATCATCAAGGTCATGCTCCAGGAATTTGACGAGGAAGAGGGCGTGGTAATTGTCGAAAGGCCGTTAGAGACGGTCTAAACCCGAAGCGGCCAATGGCCGCTTTTTTTATGACTACTGTGCAGCCAACTTTTAATCGACGACACCTGTTGGGAATCAGGGAACTGGAAGCGGGAGAGATAATTCACCTGCTCGATACTGCCGAGACTTTTCGCGACGTTTCGAAACGCGAGATCAAGAAAGTCCCGGCGCTCCGCGGCCGCACCGTCATCAATCTCTTCTTCGAGTCTTCTACGCGCACGCGCACGTCGTTCGAGATCGCCGCCAAACGGCTCTCCGCCGATGCCGTCAACGTCAGTGTTTCCACTTCCAGCGTCACGAAAGGCGAAACCCTGCTCGACACCGCGCGAAATCTCGAAGCGATGGCGCCGGATTGCATCGTCATTCGCCACTCGATGGCTGGCGCGCCGCAACATCTCGCCCGCATGTGCAACGCGCCCATCGTCAATGCCGGCGACGGTTCGCACGAACATCCAACGCAGGCGCTGCTCGACGCGTTGACGATTCGCGAATACAAAGGGCGCATCGACGGCCTGAAGGTCGCCATCATCGGCGACATCCTGCACTCGCGCGTCGCCCGTTCAAACATCTACCTGCTGACGAAGCTCGGCGCGAACGTCAGCGTCGGCGGTCCGGGCACGCTCGTGCCGGATGAATTTGCCGGCATCGTCGATAGCGGTTTGACAGTTGAACGAAACTACCGCGACGCGATAGAAGGCGCTGACGTGGTGATGATCCTGCGCATTCAACGCGAGCGACAAGACGCGGCGTTTTTTCCGTCGATGCGCGAGTACGCAGTTCATTACGGGCTCCAGCCGCGACACCTCGAACGCGCCGCGCCTGACGCCATCGTGATGCATCCCGGCCCGATGAATCGCGGCGTCGAGATCTCGTCGGAGATTGCGGACGGCAGTCGCTCGTTGATTCTCGACCAGGTAACGAACGGCGTCGCAGTGCGCATGGCAGTGCTTTATCTGCTCGCAAACAAGAACCCAGAGTCGGTCTCGGATTACACGGATGAAACTACTGATCGCAAACGGATACGTGATCGATCCGGCGCAAGAAGTCAACGCCGGCAAAAACCTGCTGCTTGAAGACGGCCGGGTTGTCGATCTGCTCGCTCGCGGCGATGCTGCGCCGGAAGACGCGCAGGTGATTGACGCCACCGGCCTGATCGTCGCTCCGGGTTTCATCGACTTGCACACGCACCTGCGCGAACCGGGTCAGGAGTACAAAGAGACAGTCGCGACCGGCGCAGCAGCCGCGGTAGCCGGTGGTTGGGCGACCATTTGCGCGATGCCCAACACCGATCCCATCAACGACAATCCAGCAGTCACGCGCTTTATCATCGAACAAGCGCAGGCCGCAAAACTCGCCAACGTTTTTCCGATCGGTGCGATCACCAAAGGCAGTCACGGAAAAGAGCTCGCCGAAATGGGCGAGATGAAAAACTCCGGCATCGTCGCTGTGTCTGACGATGGCAGACCCGTGCCGTCGCCGGGAATGATGCGCCGGGCAATGGAGTACGCGCGCGGTTTTGATCTGCCGGTGGTCGATCACTGCCAGGATCCTTCGCTGAGCGCGGGCGGCGTGATGCACGAAGGGCGCTGGTCGTTGATTCTCGGTTTGCGCGGCATGCCGGCGGCGGCTGAGGAAGTTGATGCGGTGCGCGATTGCGTGCTCGCGCGCTTAACCGGCGCG
>Ga0247688_1000273_pt1 | contig 18928 bp, 11 predicted proteins | sample CNK29_metaG_FD_182718 | JGI IMG/M metagenome (GOLD analysis project Ga0247688, IMG submission 182718) | Soil microbial communities from Purdue University Martell Research Forest, Indiana, United States - CNK29 | ecosystem: Environmental > Terrestrial > Soil > Temperate forest > Bulk soil... | reverse complement strand
CCAGCACGGCGACCGCAATCGGCAGATGTGCGTCGCGCCACAACGCGCCGAGCACCACCGCCGCCAACCCAATCATCGAACCAACCGAAAGGTCGATGCCGCCGGTGATGATGATGGGTGTCAACGCCAGCGCAAGCAGCCCGACTTCAACACTCAGCCGCGTGATCTCAAACGCGTTGCTGGCAGTAAGAAAGTTGTTTCCCGTGATGCTGAAGATCACGCATTCCGCGAGCACGACGAGCAGCAGCACCCATTCGTTGTTGGGAAAGAACCGCCCGCGCCACGAAGGCCTGACCTGCAGATCCGAGGAACTCAGCAAATCCATTTGTGTGTCTTAGTCGTGGCTAAACAGCCTTCACCGCCTGCATGCGTTCGACTCTTCCCCAAACGAAGTCGGAAGCGAGCGCTGCGAGAATGATTGCGCCTTGAATTGCTTTTTCCCAAAACGGATTTATGCCGGCGTATGTCAGCGCCGGGCCAATCGTTCCCAACAGCGCCACGCCGATGAACGTGCCCAACAACCTGCCGCGCCCGCCGGTGATCGCCGTTCCACCGACGACGACCGCGGCGATCGCTTTCAGTTCCAAACCTGACCCGGCGTTGCTCGGCACGGTCGAGAAGCGCACGGCGTTGAGCAACGCAGCAAGGCCGACGAGTGCGCCCATCAACCCGAACACGATGAACGTGACTCGCGCCGGTTCGATACCGGCGAGTCGCGCGGCCTCCGCGTCTGAACCAACCGCATAGATCGTTCGTCCCGCGGCGAGATTGCGCAAAGCCCAGGCGAAAAACACAAGCACAAGCAGCGAGCCAAGCACAATCACCCACTGGCCCAAGCTCTGGCCCAGCCCGAACCACTGAAAGTTTGGCGGCAGGTTTTGTACCCACTCGCCGCCGGTGGTCCAACGCAACGCGTCACGCCAGGCCACCAGCATCGCCAGCGTCACGATAATCGAAGGCAGCCGCAGCGTGCCGATGAGCAAGCCGTTGAGCGTGCCCATCCCCGCGCCAATCAAGACGATCAATGGAAGTAACAGCGGTATCGGCACACCCGCTTTGGCAAGCGCGCCGGCAGCAACAGTCACGACCGCAAACTGAGAGCCGACCGAGATATCGATCTGCGCCACGAGAATCACCAGCGTCATGCCGATGCTGACGAGCAGTACCGGCGCGTTATTCAACGCCAGGTCGCGCAGGTTCGTGGCGCTGAAAAACGCCGGCGCGATGATGCCGACCACCGCGAGCAACACCGCGTAGGCTAACGATGCCGATAGTTCGCGTTTGTAACGATTAAGCTGCACTTCAGTTATCCGTGGCCCAGCGCAAGCGCCAGGATCTTTTCCTGCGTTGCTTCGGCGCGATCCAGAGTCGCCACGATCGTGCCGTCACACATCACCGCGATGCGATCGCTCATGCCCAACACTTCCGGCAGCTCAGACGAGATCATCAGGATCGCGACGCCTTGCGCCGCCAATTCCGTCATCAGCGCGTGTACTTCCGACTTCGCGCCGACGTCGATTCCCTGTGTCGGTTCATCGAGAATGAGCACCGCTGGATTGGTAACGAGCCAGCGGCTGAGCGCGACCTTTTGCTGATTTCCGCCTGACAACGTCGCCACCGGTGCGAACGTCGCCGGCGTCTTGATCCGCAACCGGCGCACGTAGTCAGCGGCAACTGCCGTCTCACTCGAAAAGTTCATCGTGCCGAAGCGCGAAAACCGCGGCAGCGAAGCGAGCGTGATGTTGGCGCTGATCGGCAGATCCATGATCACTCCGTGACGGCGCCGATCCTCGGGCACGTAAGCGATGCCGCATTCGATCGCCTGCGCCGCGCTCGTAATCTTCAACGATCTTCCCCGCAGCAGAACTTCTCCGTGATCGGGCGGAGTCAAACCAAAGATCGTGCGCGCTAACTGCGTGCGCCCGCAACCGACTAATCCCGCCAGCCCAACGATCTCGCCCGCGCGCACCGAAAGATTCACGTCGTGCACACCCGACGCGGCGCAACCGAGTTGACGCAACTGCAAAACCGGCTCGCCGATCTCGACCGTCTTTTTCGGGAAGACGGCCGACAGTTCTCGGCCCACCATCAGTTGAATCAGTTGCTGCCGGTCCACGTCAGCCATCGCGCGCGTGTCGATCGTGCTGCCGTCGCGCAACACGGTTACGCGATCCGCAATCACCGGCAATTCTTCCAACCGATGCGAGATGTAAACGATGCCCGCGCCTTCAGTGCGCAATTGGCGGATCACGGCAAAGAGATGCTGCGTGTCTTCTTCAGAGAGTGACGCCGTCGGTTCGTCGAGAATCAGCACTCTCGCTTCGGCGCCAAGCGCGCGCGCGATCTCGACTAACTGCTGTTCGGGTATCGTGAGATCGCCGGCTTCCGCGTCGGGATTAATGCGTGCGCCGATGCGCGCGAGCAGTTCCGCCGCTTTGCGTTTGCGCCGGCGCCAATCGACGCGAGCGAACACGGACCTTTCTTCCAGACCGAGCGCGATGTTTTCGGTGACGGAGAGTTCGGGAAACAGCGCGGGCTGCTGGTACATCGCCGCGATCCCCAACTGCTTTGCCAAGCGCGGCGAGTTGTGGGTCACGAGTTTGCTGTTGAGGTGTATCTCGCCGGCATCAGCCTCGACAGCGCCGGTGATGATTTTGATCAGCGTGGATTTGCCGGCGCCGTTCTCGCCAATCAACGCGTGCACTTCACCCGCCTGCAACTCGAACGAAGCGCGTTTGAGCGCGTGCACACCCGCAAACGACTTGTCGATGTTGCTGGCGCGAAGCAGCGTGTTATGGGTCATCAGTTCAGGTAATGGGCCTCGATCTGTTCATAACGATGCTTCGCTTCGAGGCCGCCGGCTGAAGTCTCGGGCGTGAATCGCTCCACTCGCACCTGCTGCGCCACGTATCGGCGCGCTTCTGCTAACGACGCGAAACGACCATCGGCAATCGCTTGCACGCTCACGTTACCGATCACCGTAGCCTCGACTGGCCCAGCGCAAACGGGCAGACCCGTCGCGTTTGCCGTCGCCTGATTCAGATAACGGTTCTGGCTGCCGCCGCCGATTATCTGCACGCCGTTGATCTTTCGTTTCGTCAAGCTTTCGATCTGGCGCAGCACGGAAGCATAGCGAAACGCGAGTGAGTCGAGAATGACTTTCACAATGAACGCCGGCTCGTCCGGCATTAGTTGGCCGGTTTCAAAAAGCTGCGTCGCGATCGCTTCCACCATGTTTGCAGGATTGAAAAAACGCGCATCGTCGGGAAAAATCAGCGCCGGATAATAGGCCATCGCAGCGACTCTGGCTAACAACGGCTCATAAAGAGCACCCGCGCCGCTCCATTCCTTGCGACACGATTCGACGAGCCAGAGGCCCATCACGTTCTGCAAAAATCTGATCGTCCCAAACGCGCCGCCTTCGTTCGTGAAGTTGTGCCGCGCGACCTCTTCGTTGATGAGCACCTCATCTTGCTCGACGCCGACTAGCGACCACGTGCCGGAAGAGATGTAAGCCCAGTCTTCGGGAATCGGCGCACCCACGATCGCGCTGCCGGTATCGTGAGTTGCCGGCGCAATCACCCGCGCGTTGAATCCAACTTCGGCAGCAACTGAAGTCCGCAGTGGCCCAACCTCGGCGCCGGCAGAAATGATCTCGGGCAATATGTTTGCCGGGAGATTCAAGCGATTCAGCAAGTCGCGGTCCCAGGTGCGCGTGTGCGCGTTGACAATCTGAGTGGTGGTGGCATTCGTGTATTCAGCGACACAGTTGCCGGTCAGTAAAAAATTGATCAGGTCCGGGATGAGCAAAAGCGTCCGCACATTCGCGGGGAGGCCTTCACCCACGTGGGCCTCGAGCTGAAACAACGTGTTGAATGGCATGAACTGAATGCCCGTGCGCCCGAAGATCTCTTCGCGCGACACGCGCTCAAACACGCTTTCCATCGCTCCTTCAGTTCGTTGGTCACGATAACAAACCGGCAACTCGACGAGATCTCCGTCGGCGTCGATCAATCCGTAATCGACCCCCCAGCTATCTACGCCGAGGCTGCGAATCTCTCGGCCGAGATCGCGTGCACGCGCACCGGCTTCACGCAGTCCTAGCTTGATCTCGTTGAAAATCGCGGGCAGATCCCAGCGCAGATGCCCGGCCGAGAGGGAGGGCAGATATTGAAAACGTCGCACTTCCTGAAACAGCATTGCGCCGTCGTCAAGACCAGCGAGAAAGACTCGGCCACTGCCCGCGCCAAGATCGACGGCGATGTAGAGAGGGTTAGCCACGGCTTTGTAGGGGCGGCACTCCGTGGCCGCCCCGGCTTCATGAATAGCACGCCCTTTCGAACAATTGGGGCGGCCACGGAGTGCCGCCCCTACAGGCCATTCGAAATCACCGCAAGTTAGACGATGCCGGAAGCGGTCACGCCTTTTTTGCCGGGTCGCTCTGCGGCTTTGCGACGCCGGTAGCCGCTCTGTCGATACGTGTTGAGAGGATCGATCGCACCGCCGGATCGCTCGCGAGCGACTGCCAGAATGGGTGCGACGTCAGTCGTGAAAGCCTGCTTCAGAGTCGCGAGCGCCAGCAATGGATCACACTTCTCCTGCGCTTGCTGCAACGCGTCGCGATCCACCAGATGCGCTTGCACGTAGGCACGTACCAGCTCGACCGCGCTCAACATTAGCGACTCAATCGGGTCAGTCACGTTGTGCGACTGGTCGAGCATGTAAGCAGGATTGAAGTTCGCCGCGCCGTTGAGTTCTGCCTCCACCAGTTCGTTGAAAATGAGAAAGAGCTGGAACGGCTTGATCGATCCGGCATCAAGATCGTCGTCACCATACTTGCTGTCGTTGAAATGAAAACCAGCCAGCTTGCCGAACTGAATCAGCCGCGCGACGATCATCTCGATGTTGGCGTTGGGCGCGTGATGACCGAGGTCGACGAGGCAGAACGCTTTTGGGCCGAGTTCGCGCGCGCAGTGGTAGCTCGTGCCCCAATCGTTGATGACCGTCGAATAGAACGCCGGCTCATAAAACTTGTGCTCCATGAAGACGCGCCAATCGTCAGGCAGCGCGGCGTAGATCTCGCGCATGCTTTCGAGGTAGCGTTCGAGCGCGCGACGAAAGTTTTGCTGGCCGGGGAAGTTGCCGCCATCGGCGATCCAGACGGTGTGTGCTTTGGAACCGAGCGTCTTGCCGATCTCGATGCATTCAATGTTGTGGGCCACGGCCTGGTCGCGCACCGCTTTGTCGGGATGCGTGAGGCTGCCGAATTTGTATGAGTGTGATTGTCCCGGCTGATCCTGAAATGTGTTTGAGTTCATCGCATCGAAACTCAAACCGCGTGCGATAGCGAAGTCACGCAGCTTTGCCGCGTCGTCGGGTTTGTCCCAGGGAATGTGCAGCGACACGGCCGGCGTCGAACGAACGAGTTTGCAGATCGTCGCGCAGTCTTCAAGCTTTTCGTAGATGTCGCGCGGCTCGCCTTCGCCGGCGAAACGAGCGAAACGCGTGCCGCCTGTGCCGACACCCCACGAAGGGACAGCGACGTGAAAGGCGGCGGCTTTCGTTACCAGATCCTCGATGTCGACATTCTGCCGGCGTAACTTCCTGGCCAGCGCGTCGTAGTCTTCTTCAACCCAGGCGCGCGCCTTTCGATTCTCGCCGGCGATGAAGTCGTCACTAATCTCGAAACTCGCAGCCATCTTTTTGTGCCTCTTCGTGGCTCACCTCCGTAGCCCATCCTGCAAGCCGCCGTCGACCGGAATGACGTGTCCGGTTGTCTTCGATAATCGCGGCGAGAGCAGGAGGAAGATCGCTTCAGCCTGATCTTCGGGCTCGATTGGCGCCTGGGTCAGCGATCGCCGCGCGTAGAACGCTGCCAGTTTGTCGCGCAGCTCAGCGGTCGAATCTTCGTCGCTAAACGCGATCTCATATTTCGTTAACGATGCGATCACGCGATCGCGCGGAAACATCGTACTGCCTTTTACCACCGTCGCCGGTGCAACCGCATTCACGCGTACCAGCGGCGCCATCTCAATCGCGAGTTCACGAACGAGATGATTCGCCGCCGCCTTGCTCGTGTCGTAAGCCAGGCTTCCCTTCTTCGCCACGACAGCATTGGCGCTGGTCGTCAGCACGATATTGCCGCGCAATCCCTGCTGCCTGAAAATCTTGTGCGCCTCGTCCGCTACGATGTAAGCGCCGGTTACGTTGATGCTGAAAGTGCGCGACCACAAACTGTCTTCGATGTGACCCGTTTTGTCTGGCGGCACAAAAATGCCTGCCGTAACGACAACCGCATCGACTCCGCCATACGCGAGCATCACCTGCTCAAACATGCGCGCGACACTCTCGCGATTCGTGATGTCGCAACCAAGGCCGATCGCCGGACCACAGTTACTGATGCCCGAACCAGCCACGCCAATGCCTTCGCCGTACTTCGCGATGATCTCTTGCGCTGTTTCTCGCGCGGCCGCTTCGTCAAGGTCAACACAAACGATGTGCGCGGCTTCTTTCACCAACCGGTGCGCGGTTGCTTTGCCAATACCGGCACCCGCGCCGATCACCACGACAATCTGCCGCTCGAGTTCCTTCTCCGGCGGCAAACGCCGCAGCTTGGCTTCTTCCAACGACCAGTACTCGATATCGAAAGCCTCTTGCTGGTCCATCGCCTCATACTGATCGATCGCCTCGGCGCCACGCATCACTTCGATCGCGCAGTTGTAGAACTCCGCGGTCACGCGCGACTCGCTCTTGTTTTTGCCCCACGCGATCATCCCCAAGCCGGGAATCAGCACGACTGTCGGATTCGGGTCGCGCATCGCGGGCGAGTCTGCGTGCTTGCAACGGTTGTAGTAGCTTTCGTAGTCCTTGCGATACTCGATCAAACCCTCGCGAATCAACGCCTTCAATTTTTCGCGATCGCCGCTCGCCGGATCCCAATCGACAAACAGCGGCTTGATCTTGGTGCGCAGAAAATGATCGGGACAAGACGTGCCCAACGCCGCGAGCCGCGGGCCGTCGTGACTATTCACAAACCACAGCATCTTCTCGTCGTCCTGAACCGTCGCCACGAAACGCTTCTGAACTGAAACCTGCCCGCGGAGGAATGGCAGTATTTCGGCCTGAAAACGCTGCCGATCCTGCTCAGGCAGCGATTGATACTTCTGCCCGCCGAACGCCTGCTCGCCCTTGTCGTGGGCGTCGATGTAGCGCGCGGCGCGATCGATGATCTCGAGCGCCGTCTCGTAACACGTGCGATCGTCGTCGTTCCAAGAACTCATCCCGTGATGGCCCAGCAGAATCCCCTTCGCGCGCGGGTTCGCTTTAATCAACTCTTCGATCTGCAGGCCGATATCAAAACCCGGCCGCTGCCAGCGGGTGTAGATCACGTCGTCGCCATAGATCTCCTTCGTCAACCTTTCCTGGTTGACGGAAGCCGCAATCGCGATCACGGCATTCGGATGCAGATGATCGACGTGCTTGAAAGGCACAAACGTGTGCAGCGGCGTATCGATCGAACAGGCGCGCGGGTTCAGGTTGAAGACGCAGTGGCTGTACATCGGATACATGACGTCTTCAATCGGAGTCTTTGGCCCACGTTCCGGACTGCTCAGATACTGCTCCTTCATCGCGCGCACTTTGTCGAGATAGAGCGACGCAAAGCCGTCGCGCTTCGCGGTGCGCAAGTCGCCGCCGGAACCTTTCAGCCACAACACTTCTACCCGTTCACGGGTCAGCGGATCGGTCTCGATCAACTTCGCCGACGTGTTGCCGCCGCCGGTATTAGTGAGCGTTAAATCTTCGCCGAGTCTGTTGGATCGATAGACGAGTCGATCGACTTCATCGAGTTGATTCGCGGCCTCGTCCTGCCAAAGATATTTGACGAATCTGAATCTTTCTTCTGTTCGTTGGGAAGTCATTGTGCTAAAAGAGCCCCCAAAATGCGCGTAACTTTACTGGATACAACTCGATTGCGTCTAGCGTTATGCCTGATCACCAGCTTCATCCTCTTGCCTTCGGCGCAACCAGCGCGCGTCGCCGGCACGCACACGATCGCCTATGACGTGCGCGCGTTCGGCGCGAAAGGCGACGGCAGAAACCTCGACAGCCCGGCCATAAATAAAGCGATCGAAGCGGCCGCCGCGGCCGGCGGTGGCACCGTGAGTTTTCCTGCCGGCACTTATCTTTCAGTGTCGATTCGCTTGCGCAGCAACATCACCTTGCAACTCGAACATGGCGCCACGATTCTTGCCGCCGAACCCGTCGCGGGAAAAGTTGCTTACGATCTGCCGGAACCGAATGAGTGGGACATGTACCAGGACTTCGGGCACAGTCACTGGCAGAACAGCTTGATCTGGGGCATCGGCCTGGAGAACGTCAGCATTGTTGGACCAGGTTTGATTAACGGCCAAGGCCTGACGCGCCGCAGCCCACGCGCACGCCGGGTCAATCAGCCCGGCGATCGGCCCGTGACTCTCGGCGGCCAAACAGGCGCCACTCCGCAATCACCGTTGGGGGAAGATGATGATCCGAAAGTGATGAACGGCTTGGGCAACAAGGCGATCTCGCTCAAGCTCAGCCGCAACGTCCTGCTGCGCGACTTCTCAATCCTGAACGGCGGCCACTTCGCAGTGCTGGCCACCGGCGTTGATAACCTAACGATCGACAACGTCAAGGTCGATACGAATCGCGACGGGTTTGACCTCGACTCATGTCGCAACGTTCGCATCTCCAATTGCAGTGTCAACTCTCCGAACGACGACGCCATCGTGTTGAAGAGTTCGTACGCGCTTGGCTTCGCGCGCGCGACCGAGAACGTAACGGTCACTAATTCTTTTGTCAGCGGCTACGATATCGGCTCGCTGCTGGACGGCACTTATAAGCGCAACGTTACCGAGGCGCCCGATCGCGATGGCCCGACCGGCCGGGTAAAACTCGGCACCGAGTCAAACGGTGGTTTCAAGAACATCACGATCGCGAACATGGTTTTCGATCACTGTCGCGGGCTCGCGCTCGAGACAGTCGATGGCGGACTGCTCGAAGACGTGACGATCACAAACATCACGATGCGCGACGTCACAAACTCGCCGCTGTTTCTGCGTTTGGGGAAACGGCTGCGTGGTCCGGCCGGCTCCGTTCCCGGCGAGTTGCGGCGCGTGAATATCAGCAACGTCATTGCTTACAACGCCGACGCGCGCTATGCCTCAATCATCAGCGGGATTCCCGAGCGTCACATCGAAGGCGTCAACCTTAACAATATTCGCATCTACTATCGCGGTGGCGGTAAGCAGGAACTCGCGGACGTGCAGCCTCCCGAACGGGAAACAAATTATCCCGAGCCGTCGATGTTTGGCGAAATACCGGCTTACGGTTTTTTTATTCGGCACGCAAAAGGCATCACGGTCAACAACGTCGAGATCAGTTACCTGAGTGATGAATTGCGGTCGCCGTTTGTTCTGGACAACGTGAGCGGCGTCGCGTTCAATCACGTCGCGGCACAACGAGCGGCAAACGTGCCCGCGTTTGTCCTTCGTAACGTTTCGGATTTCACTGCGCGCGACGTCAAAGGCTTACCCGATACGCATCTGGATCAAGCAGGTACGAAAAAACTTTGAAGCAAATGCCAACCCATGCTGCTCGCTGGCTGCTCGCGACTTTCGTCTGCCTGATCTCTTTTACTTCAGCAGCGGTGGCGCAACGATCGGCGGCGCCGCGCAATGATTTGCCGAAGTGGACGAAAGACGTCGGAGCGCGCAGCGTGCCGCAAGCGAAACGCACGTGCCTCGTCGCAGCCGCCGGCAACGGCGTGGCTAACGCCACTAAAGCAATTCAGCAGGCGATCGACAGTTGCGCGGGTGAAGGCGGCGGGATCGTCACGTTCAAGCCGGGCGCTTACGTCACCGGCGCTCTCTTTCTCAAAAGCAACATCCACTTGCACGTCGCTACCGGCGTGAAGCTCGCCGCCAGCCAGGACGATGCAGACTATCCGTTGTTGTGGACGCGCGTGGCCGGCATCGAGATGAAGTGGCCCGCGGCGTTGATCAACGTGAACGAGCAACGAAACGTAAAGATCTCCGGCGGCGGAACGATCGATGGAAACGGCCAGAAATGGTGGGACAAGTATTGGGCAGTGCGCAATGACTACGAGCCGCGCGGCTTGCGCTGGGCTTCTGATTACGACGCGCAGCGCGTTCGCTTGATGGTTGTCTCGAAGTCATCGGACGTCACGGTCGAAAATCTCAGTCTCAAGCGTTCCGGCTTTTGGACACTGCAGGTTGTCTACTCGGATCACGTAACGGTGGACCGCATAAAGATCACTGACAACACCGGGCCAAGCACAGACGGCGTCGACATTGATTCGTCGCGTTACGTGCTCGTGCAAAACTGCGACATCGACAACAACGACGACGACATCTGCCTCAAGGCCGGCCGTGATGCCGACGGCCTGCGCGTGAACCGGCCCACTGAATACGTCGTCATTCGCAATAACATTACGCGTCGGGGCGGCGGCATCATCTCGTTTGGCAGCGAAACATCGGGCGGCATTCGCAAAGTCGTCGCTTACCACAATCGCGGTATCGGCACCAATGAAGGCATCCGCTTCAAGTCTGCAAAGACGCGCGGTGGTTACGTCGAAGACGTTCTCATCCGCGACGTGGAAATGGAAAACGTGCGGCAGCCGTTTACGTTCACGTTGAACTGGAACCCGAGCTACAGCTACGCGACCATTCCTCCAAACACAACAAATGTTCCGCCACACTGGATTGCCTTGACCACGAAAGTCGAACCTCCCGAACGCGGCTATTGCGAGTTTCGCAACATCCGCATCGAGAACGTAAACATCGTCAATGCGGGGCAGATTTTCTCGGCCGAGGGTCTGCCCGAGAAGCCGATTGAGAACGTGAGTTTCACAAACGTGAGCGCGCAAGGCATCGGCGCCGGATCGATCGAGTACGCGCGCAACTGGAAGATGCGCAACGTGAGGCTGAAGACTGAAGAACCGTTGCAGATCTCGCACTCGCAGAATGTGGAGTCACCCGAGATCAAAGCCAACCGCGCTCGGGAATCGAGCGATCCACCGATACCCGCAACCTCATCGAGCACGATCGTACCGGTGTGGCCGGACGGGAAAATGCCGGGACATGGGGCCAGTGAGCCTGAGCGAGAGAGACCGTCGCCGGGAGACAATGTTCAGAGAATCACGAACGTCAGTCATCCGACTTTGACTCTGTTCCTCGTGCCGAACGGCCCGCCAGCGCCGGCTATGATTGTATGTCCCGGTGGCGCGTATAACTACGTGGTCCAGGATAAAGAAGGCACCCAGATCGCGGCGTGGCTAAACTCAGCCGGCATCGGTGCGCTCGTTTTGAAGTATCGCGTGCCCGACAATCGCGACGGCGCCTTGCAGGATCTGCAACGCGCGATCAGCCTTGCCCGCGCTCACGCCGGCGAATGGAACATCGATCCGAAGCGGCTCGGAGTGATGGGCTTTTCAGCGGGCGGAAACCTCGCGGCAAAGGCGAGCACGCTGTTCGGGCAACGTTCTTACACGCCAGTCGATGCAGTCGATCGCAAGAGTTGCCGCCCGGATTTCGCGGTCCTGATTTATCCGGCGTATCTGGAAGTGGAGGGAAGGTTAGCGGCGGATCTGGATCTTAAAGCAAAGGTTCCGCCGACGCTGATCGTGACCACTGAAGATGACAAGAGCTTTGTTTTGGGCTGCAAGATCTATCATGCCGCCCTCGACGAAGCGAAAGTGCGAAATGAATTTCTGCTTTACCCGAATGGGGGTCACGGCTACGGCCTGCGTTCTGACAAAGCCGTGCGTGTGTGGCCACAGGCAGCGCTGAATTGGCTCCATCAGATCGGCATTCGCTAACGCCAACTAAACGAACATGAACGCACTGGCTAAATTTTGCGCGCTCGCGTTGTTGTTGCTGACCGCGATTTGCGTCCGCGCGAACGTGTCTTTGCCGGACGTGATCGCCAGCGGGATGGTGCTGCAACAAAAGCAGAAAGTTCCGGTTTGGGGCCACGCTGATCCAGGCGAGGCCGTGTCTGTTTCCTTTGCCGGGCAGTTGAAGAAAACGATCGCTGGGCTGGATGGCAAATGGTTGGTCAAACTCGATCCGCTGCGCGCCAGCGCGACACCGCAAACGATGATCATCTCCGGCAAGAATGAGATCACGTTGGCGAACATCCTCGTCGGCGAGGTTTGGCTGGTTGCCGGCCAATCAAACATGCAGCGCTTATTGAGCGAGACTGCCAACGGCGATGCTGCGATTGCCGCCGCGGACCAGCCGTTGATTCGGCTCTTCAATGTCAGTCGGCAGGTCGCTTTCAAGCATGCGCCGCCGCCGTTGGCAACCTGGCAAACTTGCTCGCCGCTAACAGTGAAAACTTTTTCGGCGGCCGGATACTACTTCGGCGTTGAACTGCAAAATGAACTGCACGTGCCGATCGGGTTGATCAATTCGTCGTACGGCGGTTCGCAAGCTGAAGCCTGGACGCCCGTTGAATACCTGCTCGCGTCGGCCGAACTGCGGCCCACGGTTGAGCGCACGAAGATCTGGGATGAGGAACGGCCACGCGTGCGAGTCGCATACGACGAAGCACTGAAACAGTGGCGCGCCGATGCCGACAAAGCCGTGGCGGCGGGCGCGCGCCCGAGCCCGTCACCCGCGGTTCCCGATGCGTTGCGCGAGTATCGCATCGCGGCTTCGATCTACGACGGAATGATCGCACCGCTGATTCCCTTCTCGATTCGCGGCGCGATCTGGTATCAGGGCGAGTCGAATGAAGCGCGCGCGCAACAATACGAACTCCTCTTGCCGGCGATGATCCGAGCGTGGCGAGAGCGCTGGGGTGAAGGTGATTTTCCTTTTGGCATTGTGCAACTGCCGAACTATCGTGATGCGAAATCCGATCCCGCCGACGAGGCGTGGAGTCATTTGCGTGAAGCGCAACGTCGCACCGCAATGTCAACGGCCAACACCGGCCTGATCGTCACGATCGATATCGGCGAGGCGCATGACATTCATCCGAAGAACAAACTCGACGTCGGCAAGCGCATGGCGCGTTGGGCGCTGGTCGACGCCTATCACCGCAAGCTGACGAAATCGGGTCCGGTTTTTCGCGAGGCGAAGTTTGCAGGTTCGAAAGCCGTGCTCAAGTTTGATCAAGCGGGTGATGGTTTGCGGATTCGCGATGGTGATAAGCTCGACGAGTTTGCCCTCGCCGGCGCTGATGGCCAGTGGCATTGGGCCAACGCGAAGATCGTGAGTAAAGACCGGATCGAAGTCTGGTCCGAAGCGGTGCCGCATCCGGCGGCGGTGCGTTACGCTTTCAATAACAATCCGCGACATCCGAATCTGACTAACGAGACTGGACTGCCTGCTGTGCCTTTCCGGACGGACAGTTGGCCTGGGCCAACCGACGGCAAGAGATGAGAAACCCTGAATGATGCGAGACAAATTTGATCGCCGCCGCTTTCTGCAACGCGCCGGAAATGGACTGGCCGGATTGGCCCTGTTGCGAAAGTTTTCCGCGCGCGGTGAGGCACAAACCACTGGCACAGTGCAGCCTCGAATCTATCCGTTCAATCACAACTGGCTTTATCGAGAGCAGGCGCAAGCGAACGCCACGGCCACCGCCTTCAACGATTCCGCTTTCAAGCGAGTCACCATTCCGCACACGAACAAGCTCTTGCCGTGGCACGGCTTCGACGACAAGGAGTATGAGTTTGTTTCAAGTTATCGACGGCACTTCAGTCTTCCTGCGGCGATGAAAGATCGCCGCGTGTTCGTTGACTTCGGTGGCGTGATGACGGCGGCAACTGTCTGGCTCAACGGCCGGCGCCTCGGGGAAAATCGCGGTGGCTACACGCCGTTCTCGTTCGAGCTGACACCGCAGCTCAACTGGAAAGGCGATAATGTGCTGGCAGTCGAAGTTGATTCGACGGAGCGCAAAGACATTCCTCCGTTTGGTGGCGAGATCGATTACCTCACGTTTGGTGGGATTTATCGCGACGTGAACTTGCACGTCGTTCCTCAGGTTTTCATCGAAAATGTTTTTGCGCGGCCGGCTGATGTTCTTAACGCAAACAGAAGAGTTGAAGTGCGCGTGTTTCTTGATGAGAGCCAGCCGCTGAGCCGGCCGCTGAAGCTGACGGCGGAGTTGCGCGATGGTTCGCGCGTCATTGCGACGACGAACAGAGAGTTCACTCCCAGTCGCGAGTCGTGTTACGAGCTAACGTTGAGCAACCTGCGCGACATCGAACTGTGGAACATCGACCAACCCAGGCTCTACGACGTTCGCGTTGTGTTGTCGGACAACGGCCGCATCATCGATCACTATGAAACGCGCCTCGGCTTTCGTGAGGCGCGCTTCACGCCCGAAGGTTTTTTTCTCAACGGCAACCACCTGAAACTGCGCGGGCTCAATCGCCATCAAACATTCCCGTTTGCCGGCCAGGCGATGCCCGCGCGCGTGCAACGTCGCGACGCGTGGATTCTTCGCAAGCAACTCAAGTGCAACATCGTGCGCACCTCGCACTATCCGCAGTCACCACATTTTCTTGATGCGTGCGACGAGTACGGGCTGCTCGTGCTCGAGGAGATTCCGGGCTGGCAACACATCGGCGATGGGGGCTGGCAGGATCTCGCGGTCGATAATGTCGAACGGATGGTGCGCCGCGATTGGAATCATCCTTCGATCATCCTGTGGGGCGTTCGCATCAACGAGTCGCAGGACAACCACGATTTCTACACGCGTACGAACAAGGCCGCTCACGAACTCGACGACTCGCGGCCGACGGGCGGGATTCGCTACAAGTACGACTCCGAATTGCTCGAGGACGTGTTCACGATGAACGACTTTCAGATTCCGTTGCGACCGCCGAATCGCCCGCTGTACCTGAACACGGAATTTATCGGCCACATGTATCCGACGAAACGTAACGACAACATCGAGCGTCTCACCGAGCACACGATGCGACACGCGCGCGTGCACAATCAGTTGGCGTCGGACAACCGCTACGCGGGTGGCATCGGCTGGTGCGCCTTTGATTACAACACCCACGCTAATTTTTGTTCCGGCGATCGCGTTTGCTACCACGGCGTCGCGGACATTTTCCGGATTCCGAAACCCGCTGCCGGCTTTTACAAATCGCAGTGTGATCCGAAAGAAGAGATCGTGCTGGAGCCGGCGTTTGATTGGGCGCGCGGCGATCGCAACGAGAGCTTCAACGTCGCGATGGTGTGCTCCAATTGCGAGCAGATCAAAATCTACATCGGCAGCCGTTTGGTGGCGGAGGTCAATCCCGATAAGGAGAACTTCGGCAATCTCGTGCATCCGCCGTTTGTCACGAACATTCGTTCGGGGCTAAGTCGCGGTTGGGGTGATCTGAAGATCGAGGGTTACATCGGCGGCAAGGTGGTCATTACCAAAACGATGTCCGGCAAAGGTGTGGACCAGCAACTCCTCGTCGAGCCTGACGATCGCGAGTTGATCGGCGACGGCATCGATACGACTCGGGTGGTGTTGAAAGTCACCGATGAGTTTGGCGCGATTCGGCCGTTCGCCAATGCGCCGATCTCTTTAAGCCTGCAGGGGCCCGGCGAAATCATCGGTGAGAATCCGTTTGCACTGTTCGGCGGTGTGGGCGCAGTCTGGATCAAGACGAAGAGAAGTCCCGGCTTGATCCGGCTTACGGCAACACACCAAACGCTCGGATCGAAAACCGTTGAGATAGTGGTGAAGGCTTATCGACCTTCAGTTCAGGAGTTCTAGTTAGAGAATCCATTCCGGAGGATTACACTGTTGCGACTCAGTAAAAAACTGGCGCCGTTCATCGCGTTGATGATTTTTGTTTCTGCTACTGTTCCGGCTGACGCGCAAAATTATTTCAGCAAATGGCCCGCGGGAAGTTCACCGCAGGAAATTGGCCGGCGTGTAGCGGAGAATTTTGCGGCCCGCAAGCTGGAGGTTGAGGAAGGCAAACGAAAGTACGTCATTTATCCGGAAGTGTGTGCGTGGTATGGCTCGCTCACCGTGGCCCAACTCACGAACAATGCAGACCTGCGCAAACGGCTGATTGAAAAATTCGATCCGCTTCTGAGTGAACACGCGCAGTGGATCTCGCCGGAGGCGCACGTCGATATGCGCGTGTTTGGCCTCGTGCCGCTCGAGATCTATCTGCAAACCAAACAGCCAAAGTATCTCGATTTGGGCCGAGGGCTGGCCGATCATCAGTGGGACAAAACCACTCCCGACGGCATCACTGCTGAAGCACGATACTGGATCGACGATATGTTCATGATCACCGCGGTCCAGGCGGCAGCATTTCGCGCTACGCACGATCAGAAGTATCTCGATCGCGCGGCGTTAACCATGGCCGCGTATCTCGACAAGCTCCAGCAGCCAAACGGGCTTTTCTTTCACGCCGCCGATTCGGCGTTCTACTGGGGCCGCGGCAATGGTTGGGTAGCAGCGGGAATGGCCGAGTTGCTGCGTTCAATGCCGAAGAACCACCCGCAGCGCGCGCGCATTCTCGAAGGCTATCGCAAGATGATGGCGTCGCTGCTCAAGTATCAGGGTGAGGACGGGCTCTGGCGCCAATTGGTGGACCACCCCGAGTCGTGGGCCGAGACTTCCAGCACCGGCATGTTTACGTTTGCGATGATCACGGGCGTCAAGAATGGCTGGTTGGCGGCAAAGACTTATGGACCAGCAGCACGCAAGGCGTGGCTGGGACTGATTCAGCAGCTCGATCCGCAAGCCAACGTGCGCGACGTCTGCGTGGGCACGAATAAGGCGAATGCAGAAGTCGGGCCTGACCGGCAGAAACAGCTTCAGTATTATCTTGATCGCGCCCGCCGTACCGGCGATCTGCACGGCCAGGCACCGCTGCTCTGGTCGGCAAGTGCGCTGCTGCGGTAGCACTGAGAAAACGCCTCTACAGAGGCCCGCCTTTACTCCATAAAGTACTTGACAGCAGCCAACCCAAACGCGTAACCTCTGCGCTCGTGGGCTTTATGCAATAAAGGGCTTTGGAGAACTATGGGAGGCTGCGACGTAACTATCATCGGGGCGGGGCTTGCCGGGCTGCAGTGCGCGCGGCTGCTCGCCAGAAAAGGCTTGCGCGTCCTGCTAACCGACCGCAAGCAGGCACTCGATCAGAAGATCCACACGACGGGCATCTTTGTGCGGCGCACGCTCGTCGATTTCGACATTCCTCCCGATTGCCTGGGACCAGCCATCAGGCACGTCACACTCTACTCACCCGCGCTACGCCCAATGGAGTTTGCCAGCGAGCACGATGAATTTTCCATCGGGCGCATGGGCCAACTCTACCAGCGTTACTTGCAGCAGTGCCTCCTCGCGGGCGTGCAATGGCTTCCGGAAACGAGTTATCTCGGACACTCTGCAACAAGCGGCAAACTCACGGTCCGCTTATCCACCGGGGAAATCACCACCAGCTACCTGATCGGAGCTGACGGCGCGCGCTCCCGCGTCGCTCGCGATCTGAATCTCGATCAAAACCAGGAATGGATTGTCGGCGTTGAAAGCGTCTTTGAAGGCGCCGCCATCGATGGCCCACCACGACTCCTTTGTTTTCTCGATCCGCAACTCGCTCCCGGCTACATCGCCTGGATCGCACACGACGGTGAAGAGACGCATCTCGGCGTTGGCGGTTACGCTGCACGCTTCGATCCGGTAGCGGCGCTCGACACATTCCGCGCGCGCGTTAGCAAGATCGTTGATCTCAAAAACGCGAAGCAGATCGAGCGCCGCGCCGGATACATTCCGGTCGGCGGCGTGCTGCAAAACATCGCTAACTCAAATGGCATGCTGATCGGCGACGCTGCGGGTGCAGTTTCACCGCTCACCGCCGGCGGATTGGATCCGTGCATGCGTCTCTCTGCGTTCGCGGCTCAAGTCGTGAGCGCGTATTTGTCGAGTGGCGATCCGAGCGCTTTGGAGGTGTATTCGGGAGAGCTGTTTCGCGCGAGGTTTGCTTCGCGATTGTGGGCGCGGCGGTTGGCTGCAACTTTCCGTCAACGGCAACTGCTCGAGTTGGGCTGCGCCGTGTTGCGGTTTCCGCTGCTCAATCGAGTAGCACGGCATGTTTTCTTTGGTCGTGGTTCGTTTCCCGACGTGGGCTTGCTGGATTCTCAACCGTGCAGTTCGCACGCAAAGATTTGCTGACCGCCTCGCCGCGATTAAGCGCATCCTTGAAGAAATAGAAAACGTGAGTCTTGCCGCCGACTCTCAACGTCAGGCGGTCCAGCAGCAAGTGCTTTCTGAACTGTGCGTGCTCGATGTTGCTGTGTGGCACAACGTGAGTTCGCAAACGCAACCAGCGTTTGCAGACGAAGATTACCTCGTCCGGAGTAATGCTCAAGTAACCGACCGAGTGTCGCAACCCGCGAACGCCCTTGCCCGCCGCGCACCTGATTAGCATCGGTGAATCCTGAAGATTGAATTCATCGCGCAGGTGGTAAACATAATCGGAAGGCATTTCGTCGTTCGTAAACTTCGGAGCCACACTCGCGTCGTCGCCTTCACGCCGAAACAGCTCCGCGATCTTCACGAACAACTTTTTGAAGACAGCCAGGATCGCGTTCGTTTCGATGCGAATGAGACGAAACGCCTTCGGCGCGAACCAGCAGAAGGCCACCAGGAACAGCACCACGACGATCAGCATCACGTACGGATACTGAACCGCTACATAAGTTCCCACCACGACGAGACCGTCTTCGACAAAACTCAAAATGATATTTGAAACCGGTTCCGGACTGTGGTTCACAATCAGTCGCAGCCCGGCTTTCGTCGAGTGACCTGACAGCGCGACTCCGCCGCACAACAAGGCTACGACGACGGCTTCAGGACTCGTGTCACCGAGAGCCGTGATGCCGATGATGGCTGC
>Ga0247688_1000272_pt1 | contig 18988 bp, 17 predicted proteins | sample CNK29_metaG_FD_182718 | JGI IMG/M metagenome (GOLD analysis project Ga0247688, IMG submission 182718) | Soil microbial communities from Purdue University Martell Research Forest, Indiana, United States - CNK29 | ecosystem: Environmental > Terrestrial > Soil > Temperate forest > Bulk soil... | reverse complement strand
ACTGCTCAACTCCCCTAAACCGAAGAGGAATGCTCGTATGTCGTGGAATCGAATCTCATTGTCCCTGAAAACCGAAAACTGCCCCGAAACCATTGTCGAAATCGGCAACCTGGCTTGGGAATGCTACCGCCGCGAAAAGGAGCCCGAGGGCTTCGCCATGTTTCACGCCACCGACAACCTCGCAAACGGCGGCCAGGGCGAGAACTTCATCGTTTACCTCTCTCCGGTCGCCTCGTCGATCTGCGGTGACATCAACGAAAAATACCCGTTCGAAGCGTGCAAAGCCCCCGCCCGCGATGAACCAAACATGGCGTACGTTTTCGGCGATCCGAAGATGATGGGAAAACTGAGAGACTCGGTCGATACCGACCAGCTCGTGGTGACCTAACCGCCCTTTACGTAACGATCAAACCAATTAACCGTGCGCTCGAGCGCATCCACTCGATGCCGCGGCTCGCGCAAGCCGTGCCCCTCACGCGGGTAACGAACCAAAACTGTCTCAACGCCGCGGCGCTTCAACGCCATGTACATCTCTTCGGCCTGCGTGATGTGCACGTCGTTATCATTCTCACCGTGAATGAACAACGTCGGCGTTTGCGCCTGCCGCACGTAGCGCAACGGCGACCATTGCCACAGCAGGTCGAAGTTGTCCCACGGAAAGCCGCCAAACTCCGCGTGAATCAAATCCTGGTAAAGCGACGTCGAGTAGAAACTGATCAGATTGCTCACGCTAGCCGACGCGACCGCGCCGCGAAACCGCGGCGTCTGCGTGATGATCCAGTTGGTCATAAACCCGCCGTAACTGCCACCGGTCACGCCCAGCCGCTCGGGATCGATCCACGAGTTCTTTTTTAACGCTTCATCCACTCCCGCCATGAGGTCGCGATAATCGCCACCGCCCCACTCGTTCAGCGTGCCGTCAGAAAACTTCTGCCCGTAACCACTGGAACCGCGCGGATTCAAATACAGCACGCCGTAACCGCGCGCCGCGTAAACCTGAAAAGCCGGATTGAACGACCAGCCGAACATGCCGTGCGGACCGCCATGCACGCTCAAAATCAACGGGCACTTTCGCTCATTGCTGCAACCCGGCGGCCGCATCAGCCAGCCCTGAATCTGTGTGCCGTCGAAACTCGCGTAGTTGATCTCTTCCGGCGGCACGAACCGCAACGAGCGAACGAACGAATCGTTGTGCGCACTCAAGCGGCGCATCGGCACCAGGCCGCCCAAACCAAACCACACTTCCGCCGGCCGCAACGCACTGCTCAACGTGAGCGACATCGGAAAAGCGGTTTCCGCTCCACCCGTGCGCGTGATCGTTTGCGAACGTTGGGCGAAACTAAAACTCGTAATCTGAAACGGCTGGGCCAGCGCCAACGGCGAACCGGATTCAGTGCGAAACTTCGATTCGCCGAGATCGAAACCACCGGCAAGCTGGCCTTCGAGCACGTAGAGCGAGAAACGATTGACGCGTCCGCCGCCGGCATTGATCTTGAAGATCGTCGTGTAACCGCGATCGCCGGCGAGGAACAGGATCGAGTTGCCGTCAGGCGACCACTGCGGATCGCGCACGCGCCGGTCCTGATCGGTTGCGAGTTCTTTTCCCGCGCCGCCCGACGCGCTGATCACCCAAAGATGCGTGTCTTCCGCGACGCTGTCGATCGTGGTGACGTCGCGGCGCGTCGCCGTATAAGCGAGCATCTTGCCGTCAGGTGACCAAACCGGATTGTATTCGCAGCCCTTGGTCTGCGTGACCTGCCGTATCTCGCCGCTGAAATCGACGACGAAAATGTCGGAGTTGTTGTTTGCGTCCGGATCGGGTTCGTGATTTGAAAGATAAGCGATCTCATCCCCGCGGGGACTAAAACTGACGGCGTGATCGTAGAACGGGCCGGAAGTTAATTGCTGCGACTGCGCGCGCTCGACGTCGGCGAGCCAGACGTGCGTGCGCAAGTTATCGGAAAACGACGTGCGCGATTTGTACTGGAGGCGATCGATAACGCGCGGGTCGTTAGCCTTCGGATCACTTGCGCGACGCGCGGTGGTGGGCGGCGGCGCATCAACGGTCTCTGCTTTTGCGGAAATGTAGGCGATGCGTTTCGCATCCGGCGACCAGTCAAACGGCTCGCCAGCATAAGTAATGAAGAAGTTTGTCGACTGAATGGGCGCGATGAAACGCGGTTCGGGTTTATCGAGCTTCACGACCCAAAGCCCGTCCTCTTCGTCACGACGTGAAAGAAAAGCGATCGAATTGCTGTCGGGTGACCAACGCGGGTTTGAAGCGTTGAAGCCGGACGGCAACAAGAGTTTGGGAGTCGAGCGCGTCTCCGGCCAGTCGGTGTAAGGCACGGTGCGCCGTTGCAGCGGCTGTATCGGCGTCACCGGAATGTTGACGGGTTCCGAGACGGTGCGCACCAGCCACAGCGTACTGGTGTTTTTGTCGTCGTCATCGACTGCGGAAACTGTGTAGACGACCCATTGCCCGTTCGGAGAGATCTGTGCGTCGGTAACGTTGGCGACGCGCAGAATGTCGGCGGGTGTCATGGCCCGGCGTTGTTGGGCCAGGGATGAAACGGACAGGAAAACGGATAAGACTAAAACAAAACTTAGCCGAGTCATGGTTTAGGCGATGGTTTCGGAGCGGCTTTATCTTCGATTTTCAAACTGCTGCGCACTATGTCCCACGCGGGCGCGAATTGCTTGATCTCGCGGTCGGGGCCGAAGACGGTGAGAATCACGACGCGTTGGCCCATCAAGGCCCAATAGATCTTCGCGGCGCCGGGCTCGCCGAGCGACGCTGAGATCTTCACGCCGTCAGCTTTCATTCCCGCGATCTCTGAACTGTCGGCTGACTGCTCCGGCTTCGCGCCCATGGCCACAAACTGTTTCATCGTCGCGGCGATGTAAGGATCGATGAAGCTTTTCTTCGCGTCCGCAAACTTGTCCGCCGAGATGCGGCCTTTGTGCACAAACAGGCGGATCTGAATGTCGCTGTTCTGGCGTGCGAGAGTTAACTGCTGCGCGTCGGAGTTGGTGTCGTCGTAAATGGTGAAGCCGTCCGGGTAGTTGAACGAAACACCGTTGGCGTTGAAGGTTTTTTCACCGGCTTGAGCCACAGATAAAACCGCTAAGACGGCGAGAACAAGGAAGTGGAAATTGAAGCCGCTAACTCTCATCGTCTGCTCCTCAACTGTTCATTCAATAACTCCCAAACCTGGCGTACGTGCGCTTCCGCCGTGCGAATGTTTCCGATCGACAACCGCAACGTAAGCTTGTCGTGCAAACGCGTGTGCGAAAGCAACGCGCGCCCGCTCGAGTTCACGCCGTGCATGATCGCTTCGTTGAGCTTGCCTAGATCGCTCTCCGACACTGGCGAAGGAACTGCACGAAAACAGACGAGCCCGAGCGGATGCGGCGCCAGCAACTCCCAATCGGGCGACTCCTCAACCCACGAAGCAAACAGATTCGCCAATCGGACATGCTCGCGAATCCGCGCCGCCAAACCTTCGTGACCGAAGTAACGAATCACCATCCACAACTTCAGCGCGCGAAAACGCCGGCCGAGTTGAATACCGTAATCCGATCCGCTGCGCACTTTTTCCTGTTCCGGCGTGCGCAGATATTCCGGGACCAGCGAGAACGCGCGCTTCAACAGATCCATGTGCCGGCAATACAGCACCGAAAGATCAAACGGCGTAAAGAGCCACTTGTGCGGATTCGTTACTAAAGAGTCAGCACGTTCGCAACCGGCGAGAATCGATCTGAACTCCGGCACGATCGCCGCGGAACCCGCGTATGCAGCATCAACGTGCAACCACAACGCGTGCTGCTCGCAAATCGGCACGATCTCCGGAACCGGATCGATGCTCGACGTCGACGTCGTGCCTACGGTCGCGACCACGCAGAACGGCAGATAACCGGCGCGTTTGTCTTCTTCGATCGCCGTCGCCAACGCGCGCGCATCCATGCGAAACTCAATGTCGGTCGGAATCTTGCGCAACGCGCGTTGGCCCAGGCCCAGCGTGATCACTCCTTTTTCTATCGAGGAGTGCGCTTGTTCCGAAATGTAAATCCGCAGCAGCGGCAGATCGGGCCGGCCGGACATGCCATCTTCACGAATCCGTTGTTCGGCGCCTTCGCGCGCGGCCGCAATCGCGTGCATGCTCGACACCGACGCGGTGTCGTAGATGATCCCGTTCATTCCGGGATCGAGTCCCATCATTTGCCGCAACCAATCGAGCGTGACTTCTTCGAGTTCTGTCGACGCGGGCGAGGTGCGCCAGAGCATCGCTTTGTTGTCGAATGCGGCGGTCAGGAGTTCGCCGAGAATGCCGGGACCGCTCGTTGAAGTGGCGAAGTAAGCGAAGAACGAGGGATGACTCCAATGCGTCAACGCCGGAACGATGAGGCGATCTACGTCCGCGACAATCGCTTCCATCGGCTCGCCTTGTTCGGGTGGTGAAGTTGGTAACTTTGCTTTTAAATCTCCAGGCTCGATCGCGGCGAGCACCGGCAACTCGTCGATGTTGTCGAAATAATCGGCAATCCAATCGACGAGTTCATGACCGAAGCGGCGGAACTCCGGCCCGCTCATGTCTCCGAGTCTAGTCACGGCCGCCTATCTTACAAGGACAAGCCACGAATCTGCACGGATTAACACCGATCAGCAATTCTGTGTATAATTCGCCGACCAAGAGATCCGCTCGTCAATTCCAATCGCCGTAGTGAGGACCTAATGAAACGTACTCTGCTTTCGCTTTTGTTGATTACCACTCTATTCATCGGTTTCGCCTGCGAACGTCGCGGCGGGGGCTCAAATGGAGGCAGCACTGGCCCGATCGTGGTCGGATACTACGGCGATCTCTCGGGCCGCACATCGAGTTTCGGCCAGTCAACCAAGAACGGCGCCGAAATGGCTGCTGATGAAATCAACAAAGCGGGTGGAATTAATGGCCGTACAGTTCAGATCGTGGTTGAAGACGATCAAGGCGAGCCAAACAAGGCCGCCACCGTCGTCACTAAGCTCATCAACCAGGACAAAGTTATCGCCTTGCTCGGTGAAGTCGCCTCTTCAAACAGTCTTGCCGCGGCACCGAAAGCTCAGGAAGCGAAAGTGCCGATGATCTCGCCGTCGTCAACGAATCCGGCGGTCACGCAAGTGGGTGACTACATCTTCCGCGTATGTTTCATCGATCCATTTCAGGGTGAAGTTATGGCGAAGTTCGCCACCAACAACCTGAAAGCCAAACGAGCAGCTATCCTCTACGACTTCAACTCCGATTACAGCCGCGGCCTGTATCAGTTCTTCAAACGCAGTTTCACGAGCAGCGGCGGGCAGATCGTTTCAGAACGGTCGTACACGCAAGGCGACCGTGATTTCAGCGGCCAGCTTACCGCCATTCGCGCCGCCAACGTTGATGTGATTTACGTACCGGGCTACTACGGTGAAGTCGGCGTGATCGCAAATCAGACAAAACAACTCGGAATCAAAGCGCCGTTGCTCGGCGGTGATGGCTGGGATGCGCCGCAACTCTGGCAATTGGGCGGAGCTGCTTTGAACGGTGATTACATCTCCAACCACTATTCAGTCGATGATCCGTCCCCTGCGATTCAGAAGTTTGTCTCAGACTACAAGAGCCGTTATAACATCCTGCCCGACGCTCTCGCGGCGCTGGGCTACGACTCGATGAAGGTTTTGGCGGACGCGATTAAACGCGCCGGTACGACTGAGGGCACAAAGCTGCGCGAGGCCATCGCGCAAACACAAAAGTTTCCCGGAGTCACCGGCCAAATCACGATCGATCCGGAACGAAACGCAGTGAAGCCCGCGGTGGTTTTGAAACTGCAGGATTCCAAATTTCACTACGAGACTACTATCTATCCCGAAGGCCTCGGTCCGGCCGCTCCCGCGACCTCGGCCAACTCCGGACCGCAGTCGTCAGCGCCAGCACCACAACAACCGGCGAAAACACAGTAGGCCAACTCCCTTTATGGATACTTTTGTTCAGCAACTAATCAACGGGCTTAATGTCGGCGCTATCTACGCTTTAATTGCGCTCGGCTATACGATGGTGTATGGCATCCTCCGGCTCATCAACTTTGCGCACGGCGACATTTACATGGTCGGAGCCTTTACCGGTTTTTTCATCGCTGTATCTCTCGGGCTGACTGGGCCATCGTTCATTAGCCTGACGATCGTCCTGATCGGGGCAATGATAGTGGCGGCGATTGTGGGCATGATCATCGAACGCTTTGCTTATCGTCCGGTGCGCAAGTATTCACGCATGACGACGCTGATCATGGCCATTGGTGTGTCGCTGTTGATCGAGAACCTGTTCGTTGCCCGCATTGGAGCAGCGCCACGCGCGTTTCCAGACTTTCTTGGCTCACAAAGCCAACTGCCGTATCACCTGTTCGGCAACGCCGCGATCTCCAAGACACAGATTGTGATCTTTCTGGTGTCCATCGTCTTGATGATCGTGTTGCAGTGGATTGTTTTTCGGACGAAGGTCGGCACAGCCATGCGCGCAGTTTCATTCAACCTGAACTCCGCGAAATTGATGGGCATCAATACCGATGCGATTATCAGCCTGACCTTCGCCATCGGCTCGGCGCTGGCGGCAGCCGGCGGCGTTTTAACTGCGCAATACAACCCCAACATCGATCCGCTCATGGGTATTCTGACTGGATTGAAGGCCTTGTCGCCGCGGTACTCGGCGGCATCGGAAACATTCCCGGTGCGGTACTTGGTGGTTTGTTGATTGGCACAGCCGAGACGTTCGTGGTCGGTTACGGCAGTAGCGTCGGAATTGCGTCCACGTATCGCGACGCAGTGGCCTTTGCGATTCTGATTCTGGTTCTCATACTTCGTCCGGCAGGTTTACTCGGATCCACCGTACAGGAGAAGGTCTGAATCCCTCTGTGCCAACCTTCATAAAACGCATCCTAGGAATCGTCATCGTAATCGTGGTGCTCGTGGGCGCTAATGCGTTCATGGGCCGCGAAGGTCTCTTTGGTTTCGGCGTGCCTTACTATTACGCCGAAATACTGAACCTGACTGGAATCAGCGTGATTCTTGCAGTCTCGCTGAACCTGATCACCGGCTACACCGGCCAGTTTTCGATTGGTCACGCCGGCTTCATGGCCGTCGGCGCATACTCTTCCGTTTTTATGACCGTCTACTATTCGGAAGGTATTGAACGATGGCTGACCGCGCTTGTCGGCGCCTCGCTGGCACAGTCGCTGGTTTTTCTCGGCGTCATCATTTTCGGCGCCCTCGTAGCAGCGCTTGCGGGATTACTTGTCGGTATTCCAAGCCTGCGCTTGCGCGGGGATTATCTGGCCATCGTTACCCTCGGGTTCGCTGAAATCATTCGCATCATAATTCTGAATATCGATCGCGTCGGCGGCGCCACCGGATTTCGGGGCCGCGTGCCGCCCTGGGATGGACGCCTCATCATTCCGCAATGGTCGAATTTCATTTGGATTGGCGGCTTCGCAGTAATCACCATCGTGGTTGTTTACAACATCGTGCACTCGGATATTGGCCGCGTGTTGATCTCCATTCGCGAAGACGAACTCGCCGCGGAAGCAATGGGCGTCAACACCACGCGCTACAAAGTGCTGTCTTTTGTTATTAGCTCCGCGTTCGCCGGAATCGCCGGATCGCTCTTCGGCCACTTCCGTCAGTTTTTGCACACGAATGATTTCCAATTCATACGTTCGATCGAAATCATCATCATGATCGTGCTGGGTGGAATGGGCTCCATCTCGGGGGCCATCCTGGGCGCGATCGTGATCACCATTCTGCCCGAACTTTTGCGTAAGCTGCCCGGCGATCTTTACGGCTACCGGCTGGTGATCTATTCGGCATTGCTGATCGTGATCATGCTCACGCGGCCGCAGGGTGTGTTGGGCGTTAAAGAATTTGGCCTCTCGTGGCTGAAACGCGCGCAACGCCGCCCCGAAGGCGACAAGCCCATAACGGAAAAAGGCGTGCCGATCGCGCAGCAAAGCACACCCGCCATGGACCAGGCGAAAGAAGTTGAAAATAAGTAAATGAGCACTACGACCGACACAGTCAATCAGGTAAGTAACGGTGAACATCCGTTGCGCACAAGTAAGTGCACGATCCGGTTCGGCGGGCTGGTAGCTGTTAACGAGCTGGATATGAACGTCAGGCAGGGCGAAATCTTCGGCTTAATCGGTCCGAACGGCGCCGGCAAAACGACGATCTTTAATCTTCTGACAGGGGTCTACGAACCGACCTCGGGTGAACTCTACTTTCAGGGAGAAAAGATCAACGGCTTGCCACCGTACGAAATCTCGCGCCGTGGAGTGTCGCGCACCTTTCAGAACATCAGGTTGTTTCCGAGCATGTCCGTTATGGAAAATGTCATGACCGCGTGCCACATCCATGCGAAGCAGAACCTGCTCGATGCCGTTTTGAGACTGCCTAGATTTGAACGCGACGAGCGTAAGCACCGTGAGTTCGCCATGGAACTGCTCGAGATTTTTGATCTAACGCGGGTTTGCAACGAGGGCGCCACGAGCTTGCCTTATGGCAGCCAACGGCGGCTCGAGATAGTCCGCGCACTCGCGACCAGGCCCAAGTTGCTCCTGCTTGACGAACCAGCGGCCGGCATGAACCCGTCGGAGCAAGATGATTTGATGCAGTTAATCAAACAGATTCGCGATCGCTTCGGGTTGACGATTCTGCTCGTCGAACACAATATGAAAGTGGTTATGGGCGTCTGCGAAAGAATTCAAGTGGTCGACTATGGAAAATCGATCGCGCTCGGCCTGCCAGAAGAAATTAAGAACAACCCGAAAGTGATCGAGGCTTACCTCGGAGACTAATAGGACCTCTCGGTCCTATATGTGAGCTATGCTGACGTTAGAAAACGTTTCCGTGAACTACGGCGCCATCGAGGCGCTCACCGGAATTTCGATGCGCGTCGAAAAGGGTGAAGTCGTGACGCTCATCGGCGCCAACGGCGCGGGAAAAACCACCACGCTGCGCACCATCACCGGCCTATTGCAGCCGCGCGCGGGGAAAGTTGTTTTTGAAGGCCAGGACATCAGCGGCCATCCGACCCACAAGCTGGTAGCGCGCGGCATCTCGATGTCGCCTGAAGGACGCGGCGTGTTCGCGAATCTTACCGTGCGCGAAAACCTGCAAATGGGCGCGTACCTGATGAAGAACAAGGCGCAGATCGCCGCCGACATGGACCGCGCGTTCAAGCTGTTTCCGCGTCTCAAAGAACGCGAAGCACAAAAAGCCGGCACGCTTTCCGGCGGCGAGCAACAGATGCTCGCGATGGGCCGCGCCTTGATGTCGAACCCGCGCCTGTTGCTGCTCGACGAACCGTCGCTCGGTCTCGCGCCGCTCATCGTGCACACGATTTTTGAAGCAATCGATGAAATCAAGTCCAAGGGAACAACGATTCTTCTCGTCGAGCAGAACGCCCACGCCGCGTTGAGCCACTCGGATCGAGCGTACGTGCTCGAAACCGGAAGAATCGTCATGGAAGGCCCGTCGAAGGACCTCGCAAACGACCCGCGGATAAAAGAAGCGTATCTCGGTGAGTAGCTCACGCGTTCACGGCCACTTCAATTCCAACTCTTCCCCGCCACGCTCAAAGACTCTCCACCTGCGCACGCTGGCCCTGCCCGTAATCATCATCTCGCTCGCGCTCGCTTTTTCCTGCGCGCGCAAACCGCAAAACGGCGAACAGCCAAACCGCAGCCGGATTAAGATTGGCTTCTTTGGCGATCTCAGTGGTCAAACTTTCAACTACGGACGCTCTGCTATCAACGGCGTATTGCTCGCCGTCGCCGAGATCAATCAACTCGGCGGTATTAATGGACGCCAGATCGACGTCGTGATCGAAGACGACAAAGGCAGTCCCGAAGAAGCGGCACGACTCACCGCGAAACTGATCGACCGGGACAAGGTCGTGGCCATCATCGGTGGCGGCACGTCAGGTAATAACCGCGCGGCGGCCCCAAAGGCGTTTGCGTCGCACATCCCGCTCATCGCACCGTCGTCAACCGATCCGGCCGTCACACAGGCCGGCGATTACATCTTTCGCACGTGCTTCGTTGATTCGTTTCAGGGTGAAGTGATGGCCAGTTTTGCGGTTAATACCTTGAAGGCAAAGAAAGCGGCGATCCTTTTCGATTTCAACGCCCCGTACGGCCGCGGCCTGACAGAATTTTTCGAACTCAGCTTTGGCAAGCTGGGTGGTGAGATTGTCGCCAAGCAGTCGTACACGCAGGGCGATGCCGATTTCAAGGGACAGTTGAGCACGATCAAAGCAGCCGAGCCTGACGTGATCTACATCCCGGGTTACTACGGTGACGTGGCCATCATCGCGAAACAAGCGCGCGCGCTCGGCTTGCAGCAGCCGCTGCTCGGTGGTGACGGTTGGGACGCACCGGAACTCTGGCAACTCGGCGGCGACGCCTTGAACAATTCCTACATCTCGACGCACTACTCGGTCGACAATCCGGCGCCGGCGATTCAATCGTTTGTGCACGAATACAAGCAGCGTTACGGCAACCTCGTGCCGGACGCGCACGCAGCACTCGCCTACGACGCAACGCGTTTGCTGTTCGACGCCATCAAGCGCGCTGGAACAACTGATGGCCCACAACTGCGCGACGCGTTGGCCCAAACGACAAACTTCGCGGGCGTTACGGGCGTCATCAACATGGACGCCGATCGAAACGCCATCAAACCCGCCGTTGTCTTGAAACTTCAGGACGCCAGCTTCATCTACCAGGAAACGATCGAGCCAAAGACCATGTCACCGGTATCCGACGTGTCGCCCGTGGCGCCCACTCCGCCTAGTTCCGCGGCGAAGCATTAGCTTTGCTCGCGTCGAGGTTGAAGTCGACGGTTCGAGTCTCGCTAGAGGCGACTTTGATCTCCACTTCCTGTTCACCCAGCAGCTCGTGCCAGACGGACAGCTTGTAGGTTCCGGGCGGCAAACCGCGAATCTCATAGTTTCCGAACTCGTCCGTGATGGCGAAGAACGGATGGTCCAAAACAGCGATGTAGGCTCTCTGCCACGGATGCTGGTTGTCTTTGACGGGTATCATCACTTCCGCGCGAGGAAAGGTTTTCGTTATTGGCTCCGCTCGTGGAGGCTGAGTCTGGTTCCATTCAAGATTGTTTTTCGGCGTCGGATGCGTGTTGTGGTTAGTCGGATCACTATTGACGATTGAGAGTCGCTGGCCGGTGCGAATTCCGAGCACGTGAGGAGAAAAGGAGCAGTTCTTATGTTCCAGTACGACTTCTGTCGCCGGCGCCTCAAAGCGATAATTTTTAAGAGCGTCGCCTTCTTTGATGTAGACAAAGGCATTTTGCAAAAGCTGGTTGTTGGCCAATAACCAATCCGATTTCGGCGATCGGTTGAGATTCACGCAGACAGGATCGGCCCCCATGCCGATTTCGGAGGGACGGCCAACCTCACCATTCACCCGAATCGTTCCCACCACGGTTGAATCGTTCGCGGAAGGTTGATACAGCGGCTTCTTGGAATTTTGTGAAGCAGGATTCTGAAAGTAGGCGTACGTGCTAACCGATGCACCGATGAGCAACGTCGCTGCACACGAAAGTATTCGGGATTTCATGACGTGGGTACCTCATTCTTTCAAAGACTCACGGGCGTGAACGAGAGCGGCTGAAACTGATGTGGGCGAGGTGCCGCCTGCCTGGGATTTGGATGCTAACGTTTGTTGCAGTGAGAGAGCAAGGTGGACATCCTCAGCGATAAGGTGTGAGAAGGCTTGAAGCTCCGTGAGCAATAGCTCGTCGAGTTCTTTTTCCGCTTCGATCGCGTGCATCACCACTCTCCCGACTACTTCGTGCGCGTCTCTGAACGGCATGCCTTTGCGGACGAGATAGTCTGCGAGTTCGGTGGCGTTCATGTAACCGTGCGAAGCGGCGGCGAGGGCGCGTTCCTTGTTGACGCTGATGTTGCGCAGCACGGTGCCTGTTACCTTCAAACATGCGCTCACTGTGTCAAAAGCATCGAACACCGCTTCCTTGTCTTCCTGCATGTCTTTGTTGTAAGCGAGCGGCAGGCCTTTGAGCGTCGTTAACATCCCGAGCAGATCGCCGAAAACACGCCCGGCTTTACCGCGCACCAACTCCATCGAATCAGGATTTTTCTTCTGTGGCATCAGGCTCGAACCAGTGGCAATCGCGTCTCCCAATTCGATGAAGCCAAACTCAGTCGTGGCGTAAAGAATGACGTCTTCTGCGAGACGCGACAGGTGGACCATCAAGAGCGAACAGTTGCTGAGAAACTCGACGCAGAAATCACGATCGCTGACGGCATCGAGACTGTTCCGCGTCACGGATTCAAACCCGAGTGAGGTCGCTAATGATTCTCGATCAATTGGAAACGACGTTCCGGCCAACGCGGCTGAACCTAGCGGCAACACGTTCACACGCCGGCGCGTCTCGCTTAGCCGTTCGTGATCGCGCGCCAGCATCTCGAAATACGCGAGGCACCAGTGCGCCAACAACACCGGCTGCGCGCGTTGCAAGTGGGTGTAACCCGGCATTACGACAGCGCGATTCCCTTCAGCAAATTCAATGAGCGCCGTTTGGGCCTCGCGTACCAACTCAGCTAGATCGTCGAGCGCCGCGCGAATCCACAGCCTGAAATCCGTGGCCACCTGATCGTTGCGACTGCGCCCCGTGTGCAACTTGCGGCCGACGTCGCCGATGAGTTGTATCAACCGCGCCTCAACAAATGAGTGCACGTCTTCGAACGCGGATTCGACGAAGACGCCTTCGGCGCTCACGGATTCGAGCCCCGTACGGATCTGGCTGGCTTCGCCGGCGGTCAGTACCCCAGCGCGCTCTAACGCCGCACACCAGGCAAAACTCGCGCGCACGTCAACGTCAAACAGCCGCCGATCGAAGCGAAATGAATTATTGAATTCCGCAAACTGCGCGTCCGCCTTTTCGCGAAACCTGCCGCCCCACAAATTTTTCTCACTCATATTTGACCCTGCCAACTGAAAGTGCTAGTTTATGCATCTATGCATTGTTTATGCAAGTTCTATGAATAAACGAGAGCGGCAACAACGGGTACTGAGCCTGATTCAGGCGAAGCCGATCGGCACGCAGGAAGACCTGCGCAGGCTGCTGGAAAATTCCGGCGTGCCCGCAACGCAGTCGAGCGTGTCGCGCGATCTGGAAGAACTCGGCATCGTCAAGCAGCACGGCCATTACACGTTGCCCAGAGCAAACGGATCCGCCGCGCGCGGACTGCTGAGTTTAGACCAGGCGGGCGACAGCCTGGTAATCGCGCGCACGTTGCCGGGTCTCGCGTCCGCCGTCGCGGTCGAGATCGACGCGGCTGCGATCGGCGACATTGTTGGCACCATCGCCGGTGAAGACACGATCTTCATTGCCGTGCGCGAGGCGAAAGCGAAGAAGACGATCATCAAGAGAGTTTGGGAACTATTCGGCCACAGATGACACAGATGGACACAGGTATAAAAAAGATAGTTTTGGCCTACTCGGGCGGCCTCGACACGTCAGTGATGCTGCGCTGGCTCAAGGACCACTACCACTGCGAAGTTGTTTGCTACTGCGCCGACGTCGGCCAGGGCGCGGAACTTTCCGGACTCGAAGAGAAGGCACACGCTACGGGCGCGTCGAAACTCTACGTCGAAGATCTGCGCGAGGAGTTTGTGCGCGATTACGTTTGGACCGCGGTTAAAGCAAACGCGGTCTACGAAGGTGTCTATTTGATGGGCACTTCGCTGGCGCGTCCTGTAATCGCGAAAAAACAGATCGAGATCGCGCGCCTGGAAGGCGCTGATGCGGTTGCGCACGGCGCGACGGGCAAGGGCAACGATCAGGTTCGTTTCGAACTCACTTACTACGCGCTGCAACCCGACATCAAAGTCATCGCACCGTGGCGCGAGTGGGAGTTCAAAGGCCGCATGGATCTCATCGCGTACGCGAAAGAGCACAACATTCCGGTGACGGCGACGGCCGAGAAGCCTTACTCGACCGACGCCAACCTGATGCACATCTCTTATGAAGGCGGCATTCTCGAAGACCCCTGGGCCGAACCGCCCGAGAACATTTTTCAGTTAACGCGTTCGCCGGAAAACGCGCGCAACGAAGCGCAATACGTCGAGATCTCCTTCGAGAAAGGCGAGCCGATCGCGATCGACGGCCGCAAACTCGATCCGGTCACGCTGCTCGAAACGCTGAACAAGATCGGCGGTGAACACGGCATCGGTCGCGTTGATCTCGTCGAGAATCGTTTCGTCGGCATGAAGTCACGCGGCGTTTACGAAACTCCCGGCGTGACGATCTTGCAGGCCGCACATCGCGCTCTTGAGTCGCTAACACTCGACAGAGAAGTCATGCACCTGCGCGATTCGCTCACCGTGAAGTTTGCCGAAAGTGTCTATTACGGTTTTTGGTTCGCACCCGAATTCAAGCTCCTGCGCAAGACAATCGATGAGACGCAGGCGAAAGTCACTGGTGACGTTCGTCTCAAGCTCTATCGTGGCAACACAATCGTCGTAGGCCGCCGCTCGCCTTACTCCCTCTATGACGAAAACATCGCGACGTTTGAGGCCGACACGGTCTACAACCAGCGCGATGCCGAAGGCTTTATCAAACTCAACGCGCTCCGCCTGCGCCTGGGAGGTGCACGATGACTGACACGCAGCAACAGAATACACCGATTAATGTTATCGACGTCGACAAGATCGGATCCGCAACTTCGCCGCTCGGCTTAAGCAAAACGGTGGCGCTGGTTTCGTCAACGGCTTCTCCCAAAGCCGGTGACGTGGTCGTCGTGCGTGCACTGACGGACAGCGCCACTTACAACCTGCTCGAGTTGCCAACCGGCCGTCTCGCGAAGATCAATCCCGGCGACGTGTTGCTCGGCGTATTGGGCCGGCGTCGCGCGTTGAAGGGTTTTGTCGGCGATGTTCCGCAGAGCGTGAGCAGCGGGAACAGATTGCATCTCTTGAACATGGGCGGCGTGATCGGCCGTTGCACCGGGCATCACTCAAGCCTGAGCGACGCGATCGAGTTGGAAGTGATCGGCATGGCTTGCGATGAGGACGGTAACGTGCTCAACATCGCCGACGCGTGCTTGCCGCCGCAGACGCGTCTCGGCGAAACGGCGCCGATCGTGATGATTGCCGGCACGAGCATGAACAGCGGCAAGACTTGCGCGGCCACCGAGTTGATCAAACAAGCGACGCGTGCGGGCTTGCGAGTCGCGGCCGGAAAACTTTCGGGCGTCGCTTGCCTGCGCGACACCTTGAACATGTCAGACCACGGCGCGATCGCGACGGCGAGTTTTCTCGATTGCGGTTTGCCGTCGACGGTCGACGTCGACGATCTCGCGCCGACGGCGAAAGCCATCATCGCGAAGCTGAACGATGCGAATCCCGACCTGATCGTGATCGAGTTGGGCGACGGAATTCTCGGCGGTTATTCAGTGGATACGGTTTTTTCCGACGTTGAATTGCTCGAAGCGACCGCGGCGCTGGTATTTTGTGCGTCGGATTATGTCGGCGCGTGGGGCGGGATTGAACTGCTGCGCCGGCGCGGTGTCGAGGTCGACGTGATCTCCGGCTCGGTAACCGATTCGCGCATGGGCGAAGATTACGTGAAGGAACAGTTTGGCGTGCCGGCCGCGAACGCGCGGCGCGAAGGCGCAGCGCTTTTTAATGTCGTAATGAAATCTGTTTCATCTGTGTGGGAAAGAGGCGATGCAATCAGGAGCGCGTAAAATCAGGGCAGCGATCTTCGGTGGCTCCGGCTATGGCGGTGCGGAGCTGCTGCGCATTCTGCTCTTCCATCCGCACGTCGAAGTCGCGGCAGTCACCGCGAACGAACACGCGGGCAAAGCCGTCGGGGAGGTACATCGCAATCTGCTCGGCCTGACCAACCTTCAGTTCGTTAAAGAAGCCGAAAGTCTCGCTGGCGTCGACTGCGTTTTTCTGGCGCTGCCACACGGCCAAGCGATGTCGATCGTGCCCACGTTGCCGCCGCACGTGAAAGCGATCGATCTTTCAGGTGACTTCCGGCTGCGAGATCAAGCCGCGTTTGAGAAGCATTACAAGCAGCCGCACACGGCGATGGACGCGCAAACGGAGTTTGCCTACGGCTTGACTGAAACGAATCGCGAAGCCGTGCGACGTGCGCGCTTGATTGCGAATCCCGGTTGCTTTGCCACCGCTACATTGCTCGGCCTCGCGCCGCTCGTTGCCAATGGTTTGCTAACCGGGCGTGTCATCGTCGACGCGAAAACCGGATCGTCCGGTTCGGGTGCAAAGGCCGCGGCGAACACGCATCACCCGCAGCGCATGACTTCGTTTTACGCTTACAAGCCGTTCACGCATCAGCACGTGCCGGAGATCGAACAGGAGCTGAATCACGTCGGCGATTGGACCAACGAACTCGTGTTCATGACCCACTCGCTGCCGGTCGCGCGCGGCATCTTTGCGTCGATCTACGCCGAAGCAAAACAGGAACTGAGCGCGGCTGAGTTAAAACAAGTCTTCGCTGATTACTATCGCGATTGCTTTTTCGTTCGTTTGGTCGACGGCTCGCCGGACATCAACTGGGTGAAGACGACCAACTTCTGCGACCTCGGTTTCGCTGCGCGCGGCAAACAGATCGTCGTCTTCTCCGCGATCGACAATCTGGTGAAAGGTGCGGCCGGACAAGCCGTACAGAACATGAACCTGATGTTTGGCTTGGATGAAAAGATCGGATTGCAACTGGTGGGTACAAATCCGTGAAATCCGTGGCCCAAAAAGAAGACCAGTTTGAACTGGCAACGTACAAGAAGATGCCGATCGCTGCGGAACGCGGCGAGGGCGTCTGGATCTACACGAGCGAGGGCGAGAAGTACCTGGATCTTTACGGCGGCCATGCGGTCGCGGGAACGGGTCATTGTCATCCGCGCGTCGTGAAAGCGCTTCGCGAACAGTCGGAACAGTTGTTGTTCTATTCCAACCTCGTTTACTCAGGCGTGCGCGCTCAGGCAGCGGAAAGACTCGTCTCGGTCGCCCCGCCGTCGCTTACGAAGGCCTTCTTCTGCAACTCCGGCACCGAAGCGAACGAGAACGCGATGCGCATGGCGCGCATGGCCACCGGCCGCGAGCAGATCATCACGTTCACCGGCGGCTTTCACGGCCGCACCGCCGACGCGATCAGCGCAACGTTTCTCGGCAAGTATCGCGAACTAGGAAAACCAAACGTCCCGGGACACCTGCAGGCTGAGTTTGGCGAAATCGAATCCGTGCGTCGCATTGCCGACGATTCGGTGGCGGCGATCATGCTGGAGCCGATTCAGTCGATGGCCGGCATACGCATGGCTGAGCCGGATTTTTATCGCGAACTGCGCGAGCTGTGCGATGAACGCGGCATAGTTCTGATTTACGACGAGGTGCAAACCGGCGTCGGGCGTACGGGCGAATGGTTCTTCGCGGGAAGCGCGGCAGGTGACGGCGTGGTTCCGGATATCGTGACCTTGGCGAAAGCGCTCGGCAGCGGCGTCCCGGTTGGCGCTTGCCTCGTCACGGAACAGATCGCGTCGCACATTAACGAGAATGATCTCGGCACGACGTTTGGCGGCGGCATGCTCGCGATGGCGGCGGTGGACGCAACGCTCGAAGCGATCGAAGCTGACGGCATGCTGGAGAACGTGCAGCGAGTCGAGACATATTTAAGAGAGCGGCTGCGTGAGATTGAGCCGGTCGTGGCGGTTCATGGCCGCGGATTTCTGCTGGGGATCGAATTCGCCGGCAAAGCCGCGCCGGTTCATCAGCGACTGCTTGAGAAGAAGATCATCACGGGCACGTCGAGCAATCCAAACGTGCTGCGACTGTTGCCGCCGCTGTGTTTGCAGGAAGCCGAAGTAGACCTGTTCGTCAGGGCGTTGGACACGGATTAACGGATGAACTTCTTGAGTACGAGTGGGTTTGATCTTGAGCAGTTGATTGAGTCTGCGCTGCGCTTTAAGTCCGGCGATGACCGGCCCACACCGCTGGCCGGAAAATCCGTGGCCCTTGTCTTCTTCAATCCGAGCCTGCGCACCCGCGCTTCAATGCAGGTCGGCATTTACGAACTCGGCGGCAATGCCGTTATGCTCGAGCCCGGCGGCACGAGCTGGACGCTCGAACATCGCGAAGGCGCCGTGATGGACGGCGACAAAACCGAACACGTCGCGGAGTTTGTGCGCGTGCTCGAACGTTACTGCGCCGCGATTGGCGTGCGCACTTTCGCCGCCTTGCAGAACTGGGAGGAAGAACGGACCGATCCGGTCTTGAATGCGTTCGCGAAGTACGCTTCCGTTCCCATCATCAACCTCGAATCCGCCATGCATCATCCGTGTCAATCTGTAGCCGACATGATGACGATCCGCGAGAAGCTGGGCGCCGGACGCAAGCGCGTGGTGTTGACCTGGGCGTGGCATCCGAAAGCACTGCCGATGGCGGTGCCGAATAGTTTTGCCCTCGCCGCCGCGCAGATGGGCCACGATCTCGTGATCGCGCATCCGCCGGGTTACGAACTGGACGACGCGTTGATTGAAACGGCGCGCGAATACAGCAGTGTCGAAGTCACAAACGATATCGACGCGGCTTTCGCCGGCGCTGAAGTCATTTACGCAAAGAGCTGGGGTGCGAAAAAGTATTACGGCGACACGGATCGCGACCTAGCGGAGCGCGCGCAGTATCGCGGCCAGTGGATCGTGAATGAAGCCAAAATGAGCCGCACCAATGACGCGATCTTCATGCACTGCCTGCCGGTGCGCCGCAACGTGATCGTCACTGACGGCGTGATCGATTCGCCGGCGTCGGCAGTCATCGATGAAGCCGAAAATCGCCTGCACGTGCAGAAAGCAGTGATGGCCCAACTAATATGAGCTTGCGGATCGACAATCAAACGCGACTGGACCTCCTGCGTGAGGCGCTT
>Ga0247688_1000270_pt1 | contig 19155 bp, 13 predicted proteins | sample CNK29_metaG_FD_182718 | JGI IMG/M metagenome (GOLD analysis project Ga0247688, IMG submission 182718) | Soil microbial communities from Purdue University Martell Research Forest, Indiana, United States - CNK29 | ecosystem: Environmental > Terrestrial > Soil > Temperate forest > Bulk soil... | reverse complement strand
GGCGAGTAACGCGGCGACGAATTCCGAACCGCCGATCCCGCTGCCCGCGGGTTCATTATAGATACTGATTCTCAAACCTAAGCGTCTTTGCGAAAAGCGAGTGTCGCGAACGTGTAGCGATAACCGAGAAACATGAAATCCGGGTTAGCACACTCCCAATGCGGTACGTCGATGAGTGAGCAGTCTTTAAGCGCCGGCAGGATTCTCGTGATCAGATCTTTCTGCGTGTAGAACCGGTAGTCGCCCGGAATGATCGGATCGCCGGGCTTGTGCAGGTCGTTGTAATCGCACGTCAGCAAGCCGACGCCACCCGGCGCAAGCAGTTCACCCATCTGCGCGACAAAAAGCTCGTCGTCCGGCACGTGTTCGAGAACGGACGTGGAAAAGACGATGTCGTAACTCGCCTTTTTCGTCGTCGGCAAATTGAAGAACTTATTCAGATCGAGGCCGTTCACTTCCGGGTCAATCTCTTCGATCGCGTAACCCAGCATCTTCAGGCTGGCCGAAGCCGAATCCTCGAAACTGCCGACACATAACATCCGCGGCGCAGCGAATTCGCGCGCGAAGTGATTCACTGCATCATAGATGTAAGCCTGTTGAATATTTGCCGCCGCTATTTTCGAGACCATGATCTCGGGCGCCAGCGAGTGCAGTTGCTTGATGACGGACTTGTATTGCGCCCGCGCCTGGTTGTCGAGAATTCGATTGAACCGCTTGACTCCTTTGGCCCGCGCAATCGCCGTCTCAGGGGTTGTCACGGCCGCTTCTTTCGCCTTCGCCGATCGCGACTGGTCCAACCTGCGTTTCAGGAAGTTTGCTTTACTCTCGTAACGTCGCTTGAGCTTCTTATGATCGAAATCCGGAATGTTATGAACCCGCGGATCGTTCACGCTCTTGCGCGCTTTGAATTCAGGAGCGCGCGACTGATCGAGCGTGCGGTCCAGGATATTTTCATACTCAGACAGCAGCGTGTGCTCGTTCCAGAGTTCGTAGAGATGCGCGAAAGGTTCGATGCCGTTATTGATGATCTCTTTCAGGCTCGAATCTTCAATCGCTATCGAAGGCTGTAACGAATGGAGATGCCGGAACATGATTGACTTGGTGATCAGCATCGGGCGCTTCACGGCCAGCGCGTGATCCGGTGAACTCGAAATCCCGGCAACTTTCAGATAGTCGTAGGGAAAGGCATTGATTGTATTTCCGGCGAGAAAATCCAGCATCGTGTCGCGATCGAGAAACTCGTGCGACGGCTGCATGCGAATGCCGGGCTTTCTGATCCTGCGCTGGCACTCTTCAATCTGCCGGTTTGCGAGCGCGCCGTCGTCGTCGATGATTCCATTTGAAGGAATGTGAACGCGAATGATTGCCTCATCGAATTCATCCTGCACGACGTCGATCAATCGCTGGTAGCCTTTGCTGTCGACGGAGAAGCCGAAGGTCCCGATGGTCACCACGTCCGGCGCCGGCTTTGTGTTGGTGTAAGGCAGAATCAATCTTCCGGTCTTGAACACCGCCGGATTGTTTTCTATCAACGTCGGATCGCCCATGACGTAATACTGAAAAAATTTATCCGGCATGGTGTCCGCCTCGGCCTGAGTCATCTCATGCATCAAGGCGATGTTGACTTTGTTATTGCGGCGCTCCATTGACGGATGGATGAACGTCAGAGTTTGCGGATGATAGTTGTAGAGGACGACGTCGCATTCTGATTCGGCCACCTGAGCATCGAGTTCCGCGAGATTCCGCACCTCGGCGTATTGAAACGCATACTTCTCTGATTTGCTGATCGCCTCGAGGATGTTTCTGCCCCACTGGTAGACACCACACCGCTCCTCTTTATAGTTAACAAACAGCACCGGTATTTTGTTAGTCACGGCTTAATCTAGGAGCGGATGGACGCTGAAGCGAAGTCGCCTGAAAGCTGGCTCTGTTTATTCAACACGCGATCCAAAATGCGCTCGTAATCCAGGATAAGGTTTGCTTCGGTCCATTGATTGTAGAACCGCTCGAGCGGAGCGATGCCGTTCTCAATGATTTGCTTCAAGCTCGCTGAGGGCTTCAATAACCATTCAGCCGGAAACTTCTCTCCCTCAAGTCGTAAGTATTTTTGTCGTCGTAGTCGTAACGTGAATTCCTGAGTCAGCGACAGTTTATCATCGCTTTCGATGCAGATCGGGGGATCGTCCACTGACGGAGAAGGCGCCAGCACGTGGCGAAACATCGTGCTGCGCGTGATCGCGATCGGCCTTCGCACTGCCAGCGCCATTTCTATCGTGCTTGAAATTCCCCGGCCGTCTAATCGCTCGTAGAAGAACGCGTTCAATGTGTTCCGCGCCAGAAAATCAAACAACTGCGGCCGTTCCATGAACTCATGCGTCGCGACCAGTTTGATTCCGGGCTTTACTGCCAGCTTCTCACAGCGTTGCACGACTTTCTTCACGTCGGCGTCCATGAAATCACCGGCGGGAATGTGCAGCCTGATGACCGCATCGTCAAACTCTTCCTGGACCGCGATGATCAGCCGTTCGAATCCTTTTCCCGAGGAAGCAAAACCGAAACTGCCGATGGTCGGCGTCGCCGGAGGATCGAAGCTGTTGGTGTAGTTCGGAATGAGCCGGCCGGTTTTGAAAACAATTGGGTTTCTGAGCACCAGTGTCGGATCCGGGCCGATGTGATAATCGAAGAAACTGTTGTCTGCCGCATCGGCCGCGGACTGCGTAACCTCGTGCATGATTCCCAGGCTCGGAGCGCTGATCTTTTTTAGCAGTTCCTTTTCGAGCCAGGGCAGTGTCGAAGCGTAGTAGTTATAGATGACGGCTTGCGGTTGCTCGCGCGCCACAAACGCCAGCAGCTCGTCCGGGTTCCCACACTCCGCGTAGATGAACGCATAGTGCGCCGACTTCCTGATCGCGTCTGCCACGCACATCCCGAACTCATGCACGCCACACACTTTTTGCTTGTGGGTGACAAAGAGAATTCGATCACGGGCATCGTTCAGAGTGGAAACAGTCATGGACTCAATTAACTTACCGCTTGACGACTTCAATGCTCGGCAACGGAAAAATCAGGCCGATCCCCTTGTTCAGAGTTTCTCGCTCACGTTCGATGAATTCTTCTTTGAAGTGCCAGGGCAAAACGAGATAGTAGTCAGGATTCATTGCTCTTGAATCGGCTTCGCTCACGATCGGAATGTCGGTGCCCAGGGTGTGAGCGCCGTATTTATCCGGGTTGCGCTCCGCGGCGCAGTCGATGATGCGATTGTCGATGCCGCACCATTGCAGGAGCGTGTTTCCTTTCGTCGAGGCGCCGTAGATATGAATCTTCTTGCCCTGCTGCTTCAACTGCTTGAGCAGCGTAATGAGTTCTTCTCGATGGACGTTGACGCGGTCCTGGAAATTTTTGTACGGCTTATTCGTGTCTAACTCGAGGGTAAACTCGTCCTGGCGCATTGTCTTGACGTTCTGCGCCCACTCGGGATCTTTGTAGTTGAAGTTATCCGCGCGGCAGGCGTAGCAGCGAAAGCTGCCGCCGTTGATCGAATTCTGGGAGACGTTGAAAACCTTCATGCCCGCCTGTTTCAGAATGTATTCAATCAGCGCGAGACTGTAATACTCGAGATGCTCGTGGCAGATCGTGTCGTAGGACGTCATGCGCAGCATGGTCGGCATGTACGACATTTCAAAGATCCAGATTCCCTCCCGATCCAGAACGTCGGCGATGCCTTTGCTGAACGCGATCGGGTTTTCCAGATCGTAGAACATCGCTATCGACGTAACGATGTCGCACCTTTGTCCTAGCAAACTCGCCGTCAACTCGTCCGAAGGAAAAATGCCTTGCACGACTTTGACGTCGCCTTGAATTTCCTGGGCCACGTCGGACGGATCGATGCCGAACTTTTGGAATTCACTCGGATAGGACTTCAACAACGTTCCGTCGTTACAGCCGATGTCCAGCACGCGGGCGTTGGGTTTTGCCACCAGCGATGCAGCCTCTTCCGCAATGCCACGCAAGTGCTGGCGCATGGTGTTGTTGGTGCCCGACCGATACCAGTAAGCGGAGTAGAGCACTTCGGGAGGAACGGTGTGTTCCATTTGCAGCAGCCCGCACGCGTGCTCATCTCTCATGGGATCGCAGCGCACCAGGCGCGTGGGAATCTTGCGCGTCGGCGGTGTTTCCTTGCCGGGCTTTACAAACGAGCCTTGCAGGTATTGGTCACCCAGATCAATTACGGGAGTGAGTGCGGACGAACCGCAAACTCGGCAGGTAGTGCGATGGATTAGGTGCATCTTCAGCGTCTCAGTGAGTCAACTGTGCGAAGGTGATTCTTCAGGCACTTTTCGACTGTGGCAAAATCAAGTAGTTAATTCCAATAACCTTTTCAATTCTGTAATCAACGTCTTTGACAAACTGGAGATAGTCGTCCAGCGACGTGTGAAACTCTGCTTGAAACTGATCTTCGTACTCAAAAATTATCGGCATTTGATGTCGCTTGATTGTTTCCACAGAGCCTTGCAAGGCAAACAGATCGCTTCCCTGAATGTCTACCTTCAGGAAACTGATATGGTCCTGAATGTTCAGGCTGTCAATGGTTATGGTCTCGACTGATCTGCCGTTTTCGGCGTTGGGATCGATTCCATACGAACCGTACGAGCCAAATCGTTGAAAGTCAGGAACAGGATAGAACACCGTTCGCCCGCAAACGTTGTAGACCGCGCGGCAAACCGGGGTGATGTTGTTGCGCTTATTGACCGCGATGTTCTTCTTCAGCACGTCGCAGATGAAGTCGTCAGCTTCAAAAGAGAAAACGTGACCGCGTTTGCCGACGAACTCGGAAAAGAGCAAGGTCATTTGGCCGAAGTTAGCGCCGACGTCAAGCGCCGTTGAGCCCTTCGTGATGTATTGCCTGGCTACCGCGACGATTTCCGGTTCAAAGACCCGGCCGGACATCATTTCATTGATAACGATGTCGGTGGGCCGATCGGTTGGCAAGTAGTATTTGCCCAGCGGCGTTTTAAATAGCTTCAAATCGCTGTGAGTCTCACTCTCAGGGCTGTCTCGGAAGAGCTTCCGCTTGAATGAAGTAAACAAATCAATTCCTCCACTCACAGTTGGCGAAGACACAGCCATAATCTCCGCCTTCACTAACAGAAAATTCTGACCCGCCGTCGATGATCGTAATGGGCAAAACATCTTCGACCCACTCCACGGCGCCGACGCTGGGCAAGCTGACGGCGAACGTGAATACATACTTGCCAGGAACCAAAAGCGACAGTGGCAAAGTCGCAGTTACCTGAACTTCTTTATTGTTTTGCCCGACCTTGTTTTGCCCAACCTTGTCCCATTCAGGGTTCTTGCTGGTAAATACTTTGCGGCCGCGGTGGTCCCTGACAAAGAAGCCCATGATCGAAGTAGGCAGCCAGCGATTTATTTTGCACGTAATGGAGATCACAATCGGTTCGTTGTGACTGAAATGAGTTTTGGCGTTGCCTTGAGCATCGAGTGATTGGGCCTTCGTGATGCAGATGTCCTTGTCAGATTCCGCGCCGATAAATCCTTCGCGACTTCCGTCGGTCACTTCGTTCAGGTAATAGTCAATGACGGTTTGCGTATCGCCTTGCTTGGCGATGCCGCCATGATTCAGGAGCATCGCCTTGCCGCACAACTGCGCAATCGCTCCCATCTGGTGGCTGACAAAAACTACCGTGCGCCCGTGTTTCGCCACTTCTCCCATCTTCCCGAGGCATTTGCTTTGAAAGGCCGCGTCGCCAACCGCGAGGACTTCGTCGATCAAAAGGATTTCCGGTTCCAGATGAGCGGCGACGGCGAAAGCCAGTCGCATGTACATGCCGCTGGAGTAGTGCTTGACTGGCGTATCGAGAAACTCACCGATTTCGGCGAAGGCGACGATCTCGTCAAACTTGCGTTCGATCTCTGCGCGTCTCATGCCGAGTATCGCGCCATTTAAATAGATGTTCTCCCGGCCGGTAAGTTCAGGATGAAAGCCGGTACCGACTTCCAGCAAGCTTGCAATGCGGCCATAAAGCTCGATGCGCCCGGTGGTCGGTTCGGTAATCCGCGAGAGCAACTTCAACAGCGTCGACTTGCCCGCGCCGTTGCGGCCGATGATGCCCACGACTTCGCCGGGCATGATCTCGAAGCTGACTTCTTTCAGGGCCCAGATATTTTCGACGCGTCGTTTTTCACGGACGCCTTTGACGGGCGCGCGCACGGCGCCGGCAATCATGTCGCGCAGGGTCGGATGAGACTCCTGGCGCGCGCCGATGCGGTATTGCTTGCTTAACTTTTCGACCCTGACGATTGGCTTCATAGTTAAACCACGTCGGCGAAATTCTTTTCCATGCGCCTGAAAGAATAAGCTGAGTAGATCAGCAAGCCGATCGTGAACGCAGCGGAAATGCCGAGTGCCGCCCAATCAACCCCGCGACCCAAAAGTGAAGATCGAAAACCATCGAGGATGCCCGTCAGCGGGTTGAGCCGGTAAAGCCACTGGTATTTCGCGGGGACAATGCTCGACGGATACATGACCGGCGACGCAAACAGCCAGAGTTGAATTACCACCGGCAGCATCACGCCGACGTCTCTGTATTTAACGTTGACGGCGGCGGCCCACATTCCGATCGCGAGTGCGAGCAGAGTGATCAGCACGATGACGATCGGTAACACGAAAATGGTCCTGGTAAGCGCAACCCGGTAATAGATCATCAGGACGATCAGGTTAAGAAACCCGATCGCGAAATCCACCAGGCGGGCGCCAACTGCTGCGCCGGGAATTATCAGGCGCGGAAAGTAGATCTTCGTAATCAAATGGGAACTGCCGACCAGGCTGTTGCCGCTGCTCGACACCGCGGCCGCGAAAAAGGTCCAGGGCAGAAGTCCGGCATAGACGAACACGGGATAAGGAAGCCCATCCGAAGGGACACGCGCCAGCATGCCGAGAAAGATGGTCAGGATGAGCGTAGTCAACAGCGGTTGCAGCACGACCCAGAGAATGCCGAGCGCGGCCTGCTTGTAACGAACCTTTACATCGCGCCAGGTCAGGAAGTAGAGGAGTTCTCGGTAGGCCCACAAGTCACGCAGGCCCAGACTCATCCATGAACCGCTTGGCTTGATGACGATGAGCGGCTCGTCGGGCAAGAAAGCCTCAGGATGCAGGGGGTCTGTTGGTGCGGCCGAAGCCCTTTCAGAAACGACGACTGATTCCATCAGAGACGTACTCTTAAACGCCTACATCCGCAGCATTTGCAATGCTTGTAAGGGATGCAAAAATGAATTTGAATCCTAACCGCACTGGTTTAATCGGTCAAGCCGGGGAAAAAACAGAATCCCTTCACGCCCGCGCAAAGCGCATGGCGTGAAGGGACCAGAGTTATCGCAGAACTATCGGGAGCTAGTTTTGCGCGAACACCGTGCCGTTCGGCGCGTTGTTCGTTCCATTCAGGCCGATCGTATTGTTACCGCCGGTGTGGACCGTGCCTCCTAAACCTAACGCCGTTCCGTTGCCGGTGATTACGACTCTGGCAATCATCACTTCAGATCCGGCTCCTGTACTGACGCCTGTTCCGTTGGCAGTGATGCTGCTGTCGTTAACCGCGAAGACGGTCGGGCTGGCGCCTTCCGTCGCGGTGATGCCTGAACCCGTGCAGGACGAGAACGAGCTGTTGTAAATCTGGCCGCGCGTTCCGTTTCCAGCGACCAATCCGTTGGTGGCCTTGCTGATATTGACGTTGTCCATCGTGAGCTGGGTCGCGTTCGCGCCAGTGTTGCTGATGTTCACGCCGTTCGCGCAGTTTCTGATCGTGACGTTGCGCAGGTGGAGTTGGTTGACAGCCACGGTGCTGGCGGTCAGATCGATACCGTCGCCGGTGAATCCATCGATCAGCGTGTTTTCAACATACAGTGCGTTTCCTGATAGGAAGCGAATGCCGTCCAGGCCGGTGCTGGCTCCGTTGAGGTTCAACCAGTCCAGGCGAACGGTCTTGCGGACGTCAGCCGGATCAGTGATGTTGATGACGATGGCATTAACCAGCGAGGCGAGGATCGAGCCGTAGCCCTGGCCGGCGCCGCCGCCGTTGATAGTGATCGACTTGGTGATCGTTACGGCGCCGAAGCCGCCGGGATCCAGCGTGCTGATCTCGCCGTCTTTCGCAGTTTTCGAAATCGCACCCGCGTACGTCTTGCAGGGGGCCGTGCGGCTGCAGGGGTTTACGTCGTCGCCTACGCCGGACACCCACGTGCGGGTGGCCTGAGCCTGGGCCAGGGTAGTGACTGTTAGGGTTAAAATCGCGATTGCGAGGATATTTAAAGTGAAGCGAGCCTTACTCATTTGGCAGTCTCCTTATTGGGGTTGGGCTTGATTGCTGCAATTAGCAGTTTCTCAAAATTAATTGTTTTTGAAGCGATTAGCCTCGGAATCTGAGGTCTCTAACTCCGCACGCACATTAACGCGCAAAAAAGCGGAAAAATGGACCAGCCCGAGAGCCCCGCAGTTGCGAGGCCCTCAGATGGCCCAGATTCTCACTTGAATCTGAAGTTAGCCCGGTATTCAGTGCCGTCCGCCAATCTAACTATCAGTTGACGACAGGTATTGGCCCACGACTTGTCGGTCTTCCAGACGTAAATGTACTGGTCGGTAGCCGCATCGTAGGACAAGCTGCTGCCTCCGGCATTCACCGTTTCCTCAATATCGGATTGCGGTGCTGTGCCGTCGCAGTTAATGCTCACCGTTGTCGGTGAGTTGGGTGCGAAGATGTTCAGTCCCTTGTTACCACTGAGGCTGAACTTGACCGGAATGGCCTTGCCGGCATTGACCACATTCACTACCGGCGGATTGTCTACCGGCGGGAAAAACCCGCTGAAGTTGTAGAGCACGGTTACGTTGAAACTGCACTCTGCAAAATTGCCCATGCGATCGGTTACCCGGTAAGTGTTGGTCGTGGTCCCAACCGGGAATTGGGAGCCACTCGCAAGACCTGCAACCCGAGTAGTAACCGCGCCTGGGCAGTTATCCGAGCCGTTTGGCGTCGTGTACGTCACTGCTGCCGTAGTGGCTGAACTATTCAACGGCAGGTTAAGCGTGATGTCCGACGGGCAACTTATGGTCGGCGGCAATAGCGGATCTTCGTTGACAGTTACCAGTTGTGTTCCGACGGTCTGGAGCCCTGACGAATTCGTGGCAGTGTAGGTAATGACCGTCGTTCCGGTTGGGAAGACGAAACTGTCACATGTCTTGTTGGGATCTCCCGGAGTCGGGCAGGCAATCTGCGGAATGCCGGTGCGGCTTATGGATGCCGTTCCGCAATCCGGTTCCTCCGCTGTTGCAACGCCCAGCTCATCATCCAGCGTAACCGAACACGAACTCGTGCTTACTGTCACGTTTGCCGGGACATGCAAGATCGGAGGCGTTGTATCCGATCCGGTGACTGTTACCGTTTGGCTGCAACTCGCTACCTGAGTGTCGACGTCTGTCGCCGTCCACTCGATAGTCGTTGTGCCAACCGGATACGGATCGGTTAGTGTCTGGCCGTCACTGCGTTGCGCGGTGACCGTGGCAGTCGCCGAATTTGCAGTTGCGGTGCCGACGTTCACGCCGGTTGCCGGATCGCAGCCAGTCGGCGAAGGCACGGTAACGTTTGCCGGACAACTGATCGTCAACAGATGGTTCGGCAGGACCGTGATGCGTTGCGTACACGTAGCCTGGCGGCCGGTTGGGTCTGTAACGATGCGAGTGATGTCGGTGGTCCCAAGCGGATAGGCATCCGTTAACGCGTTGCCATCACTGCGGCTTTCGCTGAGGTCCAGCGGCTCATCACCAGTGACCGTGGCCGTGCCGACATTCGAAGAGCTTCCATTCGGATCAGGAACAAAAGCCGTTCCCTGTCCTTCGTTCGCCGTCACGGTAATGTTCGTCGGGCAACTGATAGTTGGCGCCGGCGAATCGACGACCGTAATAGTGAAGGTGCAGAAGCCGTCGCCGGTGGCAGACGTGCTCGTGACTACGGTGGTTCCGATCGGGAAGAAAGAACCCGAAGCCGGAGTCGTGGTCACTACTCCGCAACTGCCGCTGGAGCTGGTGGCCGGGAACGAAACAGTCGCGCCGCCACCTGCGCCGTGCGTGGTTGCGGTGGTGACGATGTTGTTCGGGCAATCAAGCACGCACTGCACCACGCCACCACCAGGAGCGACAACGTCGAAAGTCGTCGAGGTGTTGTCGTCGTTATGAGTTTCGTCGGTGGTGTTCGTGACGGTTGCCGTGTTGGAAATCTCCGTACCCGCGCCGGCATCGACCGTGTAAGTGATCGTAAATCTCGCCGACTCGCCCGCCGGCAAACTGGCGATCTGCCAGATGGTAAACGGCGACGTTTGCGTTTGGGTGAACGTTGGTCCTGCATCCTGGCTTGACGATACGTAAGTCAGTCCAGCCGGGACCTGATCCGTCAATTCCACGGAGCTGGCCGCGTCTGGCCCATTATTCGTCACCACGATCTGGTACGAAGCAGGGTTGCCGCTCGTGAGATTTCCGGTCTGGTTGTATTTCAAGACGGAAAGATCCACGGTTGGATTTGCCGGATCGCTCACTGTGTAGAATGTGCGAGCTAACAGCGAGTCTCCATCCGACAGGTAAACTCTGAAGTTTCCGGCCTGTGTCGCCACGCGGGTGGCGCTCGGGCTTGTCGGCGTGATGGAATCGGTCTGGATCACACCGCCTTCGGAATCGATCCAGTAGATGATTCTGCTGCCGGTGAAATTATTGCTGGCCTTGGCGCAGACCGTGTCGCCGACGTCGAAGTTGTTTTTCGGCGTGGTGCAACCGGCGCCATCGTAGGTTGCAATCGGCGGAGTGCCGGTCACCGTAAATATGGCCGGAGTCTGTGATGTATCGCCCGTTTCGGCTATTGTGACTTTCCAGGTTCCGGTGGTGTCGGGAACAAAAGTAAACGTTTGGGGATTCACCGTGATGTCGGTTACTCCGCTTCCACCGGCAGCGATGCTCAGGTTTGGCCTAAGCCAATTAACCCAGCGACCGCCCGGGAAATTGAGATCGACAGCGTTGGTTTCCGCGCAAACTGTTTCGCCTAACACGAATGAATTCTTAGGCGTGGTGCAGTCAGCCGCGAACGTCGCGATGGTCTCCTGAAAAGGCAACAGGGAATTCTTGAAAGCGGGTTTCAGGGACACAAACTCATTGGGGTGATTGATCGCTTGTGCAGGGGCTTTCGCAACGTGCGATGATGCTGGCCGCGGCGAATAGAAGGAGCCGAGCGCGACTAAGGCAAGCGCTGCGACCGTGATGAAAATGCGAATTGATTTGCTTTGCAGTTTGAGGAATGACTTCGTTTTAGTAATTGGCACCAAGAGACGGTTGGTCTTCGTGATGAAGGATTGGTGATAATTCACGAGATCTTCTCCTAGGTTCGTGGGAGGGTGGCTCCCATAAAAAGGACCAGCGGACGGGTTACAGGTTAGCGTTGCATTCAGAAATCTGACGTCAAAAAAATTTGACTAGACGTTGGCAACAAAAACAGAAGGCCGGGGGACCCTCGGAAAGTGGTTCTGAGAAGCAGTCAGATAAAAAGCAGGTGGCCTTTTATCCTAGAATGTTCCTTCTGTCAACAGTTTTCTCTGCAACTTTTTTCACTACGTTCAGTTGAGGAACCATTGTCGCGATTGTAATCTTTGGCCCATGACGTTTGCAGGAACACTCTTCGTTACTGGTGGCGCTGGGTTTATTGGCTCAGCGTTCGTCCGGCTCGTGCTTGAAGAACATCCCGAGTGCGAAATAATAAATTTTGACGCGCTCACCTACGCCGGCAACCTCGACAACCTCGAAGGTCTCGATCCCGTGCGTCACCGTTTGGTCCACAGCGACATCGTCGATAAAGAAGCAGTATTGCAGGTCCTGCCAAAAGAGTGCCCGGCCATTATTAACTTCGCCGCCGAGTCGCACGTCGATCGCAGTATCGCGAATTCCGCCGAGTTTCTGCGGACCAACGTCATCGGCACGCAGTCATTATTGGACGCGGCGCGTGAACGTGGAGTTAAGCGATTCGTCCAGGTGTCGACTGATGAAGTAATGGGCAGCTTGCCGGAAGACAGTGCAGAGTGTTTCAACGAGCAGTCGGCTTTTGCGCCAAACAGCCCGTATGCGGCTTCGAAGGCGGCGGCCGAACATCTCGTGCGCGCGGCGCAGCACACGTTTGGCCTTGATACGGTCATCACGCGCTGCGGCAACAACTACGGGCCACGCCAATTTCCGGAAAAATTTCTGCCGTTGATTATCTGCAACGCGCTGAACGATGAGTGTATTCCCATATACGGCGACGGGCGTAACGTGCGCGACTGGATCTACGTCGACGATCATTGCCGCGGCATTCTCGCGGCGTTGGACAAGGGCCGCTCGGGTGGCGTTTACAACCTGGGCGCACGCAATGAGCGCCGCAACATCGAACTCGCCGAATCAGTGCTCGCGGCTCTGGAAAAACCGCAGTCGTTGCTGAACTTCGTGGTCGATCGTCTCGGTCACGATCGCCGCTACGCGATCGATCCGTCACTCGCCGAGTCCGAACTCGGCTGGCAACCGCGCGAGACCTGGGAAAGCGGGCTGCGGAAAACTATCGACTGGTATCAAACCAACACGCGCTGGATCGAACGCGTGAGAAACCACGAGTATCGCGAGTATTACCGCAAGCAATACGGCACGCAGGGGCAAACGACTTGAGAGTTCTGGTCACTGGTGCGGCTGGACTCGTGGGGCGAGCCGTTGGCGAGCATTGTCGCAGCCTGGGCGATGAAGTTTTGTCGTACCAGCACAAAGACCTCGACATCACCGATCCCGACGCTGTCCGAAAAACAATTCTCGAAACACGACCTGACGTCGTTATCAACTGCGCGGCATGGACTAATGTCGACGGCTGCGAATCCGATCCGGACCATGCGTTTGCCGCGAACGCAACCGGCCCGCGAAATCTCGCGGCTGCAGCGAAAGAAGCGGGTTGCCGGTTCATCACGATCTCGACCGATTACGTTTTCGACGGCCGGAAGACGGGTTTCTACACTCAGGCCGATGAACCAAATCCGGAAAGTGTTTACGCCGCCAGCAAGCTCGCAGGTGAAAGGCTCTCGGCGCTTGCCAACGATCGCTCGATCATCGTGCGCAGTGGCTACATCTTTGGTCGTGGCGGAACCAATTTCTTGTGCACCGTCGTGGATCGCGCGCGGCGGGGCGAAAAAATGAAAGCGATTAACGACACGTTCGGCACTCCGACTTACGCGAACGACCTCGCCGGGCGCTTGCGTGAGTTGGCGCAGATCGATCGCCCGGGCATTTATCACGTCGTCAACAGCGGTGCGGGCGTGAGTTTTGCAGAGTTCACGAACAAAGCCATCGCGCTGGTTGGCAATCCCGCGGCGACAATCGAATCTGTTTCAGCCGCGACGCTGAATCGTCCCGCGAAACGGCCGCACAACTCTCGCATGCGCTGCCTCGCCAGCGAAACCATCGGGCTCGCGCCGTTGCGTGATTGGGAAAGCGCGCTGGAAGATTTTGTTAAGAGTGAATTAGAGACCTGAACGGACGATGTCGTGAATGCGAATCAGTCCTAAGCAAACACGATCCTCGTCAACGACCGGCAACACGGCGATCTGCGAAGGCCGGTTCTCCATCAACTGCAGCGCATCGTAAGCAAGCAGATCCGGTGAAACCACCACCGGGTTTTTCGTCATGATCTGTTCGGCGGTGAGCTCTTCCAGATTGACTGCTTTCACTTTCTCGAGCGAACGCCGCAAGTCGCCGTCAGTAATGATCCCCGTTAGCCGGCCGGAGGCATCGATTACGTTCACGGCGCCGAGCCCGCCCTGGCTGATTGCGCGCGCGATTGTGGTCCAGGAAGCATCGGGCGAAACCGTCGGGTTGTCAGCGCCGCCGTGCATCAAGTCGAAAACTCTCAATGTCAGGCGCTTGCCCATGCGTCCGCCCGGATGATTCACCGCGAAGTCCTGCGTCGTGATTCCTTTCACTTGCATCAACGTTGCGGCGAGCGCGTCACCAATCGCGAGCGCCACGATCGCGCTCGTCGTCGGCGCGAGATTCAGCGGGCAGGCTTCTTGTTCAACTGAAGCATCGAGAACAGCGTGGGCGTTGCGCGCGAGCGTCGAGTTGGTCCCGCCGACGATGGCGATGATCGGAACGTTGCGGCGTTTCAAGTGCGGCAACATGGCGATCAGTTCGTCAGTTTCGCCGCTGTTGCTGAGAACTATCATGACGTCTGCCTGAGCTACGAGACCCAGATCGCCGTGCAAGGCGTCCGCTGGATGAAGATAGACGGCGGCCGTGCCGGTGCTGGTCAACGTGCTCGCGATCTTGCGCGCGACAAGGCCGGACTTGCCTACGCCCGCGACGACGACTTTTCCGGCGCAGTCGTTGAGCAGATTGATCGCCAGTTTCAGTTGGTCCGGCGAGAGGCGGGCGGCGGATCTGGTTAAAGCGTCAGCCTCCACCTTGAGTACTTCGAGGGCGCAGGAAACGTAGTCCACGTCTGGGCGTTGGGTCGCGCTCATTTCGGGCACTTAGAATACGATACTTTTAAAATCTGCGTAATCTGTGGCCTAAGTCTTAGCCTTGCGAGATGCGCATACTCTGCTATTATTCAACCCACTCTCGTTTGCAGTAAGGGGTTGAAGCTATGTCTACGCAGGATAATCGGTTAATGCCAGTGGCGGGCCTGGAACGAGGGCTCGATCGCCCCCTTTCGGATCTCATGCCGAACAAGGGGTATGGCGGTTATGGCGCCAATGATCCCGCCAACGTTAAGGATTATCTGTTTATCGTTCTCAAGCGAAAGTGGCTGATTCTGAGCCTGATGCTGGTGGTGACCTCGCTGGTCGCAATCCAGTCCTTTAGATCGCCGTCGATTTACGAGGGTGAAACGACCATCAGAATTCAGCAGAAGACTCCGAGCATTCTCCAAACCGACAAGCTGATCATCAACGGCCAGAACGATCCGAACTTCTGGGGCACGCAACTCAAGTTGTTGCAAAACCAGGCGCTGGCTCGCCAGGTGGTGCTGACGCTGGATCTGCCACACAATTCGTCCTTCTTTGGCAACGCGTCACAGGCCGGATTCTTCGACTCGTTGCGGCGCATGTTCTCCAAGCCGAAACAGAACACCGACCGTGCTGCTACTCCGGCCGGCCTGGCAGTCGTAACCGATACCGAGCACGCGCTGAACAAACTGACACCCGAAGAGATTGAGAAGCTCGAGGCTTACGAAGACGCGATCATCGCCGGCGAAACTATCGAGCCGATCCCAAACACGAATCTCGTTAAGATCATCTATCGCCACTCGGATCCGGAACTCGCGCAGAAGATCGCCAACACGCTGGCGGAAGTTTTCAAGAATTACAATCTCGCGATCGCCACCGAAGGCTCGACCAAGGCGGAAGACGTTCTGGCCAAAGAGATCGCCAAGCTGCAGACCACAATTCAGCAGGATCAGGAAAGCCAGTGGAACTTCGCGAAGAATCACAACCTCGCGTTGACACCTGCCGGCGGCAACAGTCTTGAAGCCGCGCGCCTGGCAACCTTGAGCGGTCAATTATTGCAGGCCGAAAACGAGCGAAAAGAACTTCAGGCCCAGCTCGAGGCCGCGCGCAAAGAGAAAAACGTATTCTCGGTGCCCGACGTCAACTCTTCGGCGCGCGTCGACAAGTTGCGCGATCGTATTTCCCAGCTAAAAGAGCAACGTGAAGCGCTGCTCGTGACCTACACGCCCGAATGGCCGGGTGTTAAGAAGATCGACAAGCAGATCGAAGGGCTCCAGGCGGAACTGAATCAAGCTCCGACGGAGATCATCACGGCCATCCAGCGCAAATTCGAAGCGGCCGCCACCAAGGAAGCGCTGCTGCGCAAATCCTACGAAGATCAAAAAGGCACGACGACCCAACAAACTCGCGATCAGATCGACTTGATCGCGATGCAGCAGAAACTGGAGAGCAACAAGCAGTACTTGAATACGTTGCTGCAACGACAGCGCGAACTCGACATATCGAACGGCAACGGCGCCAACGAAGTCAGTATCGCGACCTACAGCAGATTGCCGAAGACCCCGGTTGGCCCGCCGCGTTTGCGGAACATCGTCGTCGCTTTCCTCCTTTCACTCGCCGCGGGCATTGGTCTCGCGTTCCTGCTCGATTTCCTTGACGACACGGTGAAGTCGGTTGAAGACGTCGATCGCTACATTCATCTGCCGGCGTTGGCGTTGATTCCTTCAGGCCGCGACAAGCGTCCAGTAAACCTGATCGGCGGCAACGCGCCGCCCGGACCGCCGTCAAACACCACGGCGCTCGCGATGATTACAGACGCGCGCTCGCCGATTACGGAATCGTATCGACACCTGCGCACGTCGTTGTTGTTGTCGTCGGCTGGAAAACCACCGAAGACCATCCTGATTACTTCGAGCCAGCCCGCCGAAGGAAAAACGACCACCGGCATCAATACCGCCTTCATGCTCGCGCAAACCGGCGCGCAGGTGCTGATGATCGACTGCGACCTGCGCCGGCCGCGGTTGCACGCGCAGTTCGGATTGCCGAACGCAAAAGGATTGACCACCTGGCTTTCAGGCGAGAAGAATCTCGACGGCTTGATTCAGACCTGTCCGCAGGAACCAAACCTCAAGGTGTTGACCTCCGGCCCGGTGCCGCCCAACCCGGCGGAGTTGATCGGCTCCGAGGAGATGCGCAACTTCCTGACGCTTCTCAGCACGCAATACGCGCACATCATCATCGACTCGCCGCCGGCGATCTCTTTCACTGACGCGTCGATTCTCTCGACGATGGTTGACGGCGTGATCCTTGTGGTTCACGGCGGCCGTAGCTCGCGAGCGGTGGTGCGGCGCGCGAAACAGCACCTGCTCGACGTTGGCGCGCACATCTTCGGCGTGGTGCTGAACAACGTGAGACTCGAGTCGCACGACACCTACTATTCCCGTTACTATTCCCACTATTACGAGTCTGAGGGCGACGCGGACGCGCCAGAGACCGCGTAACTGAAACCTGAAGGACTCGGCCGGTTTTCGATGAATGTTCCCTTGATTGATCTACAGGCGCAGTATGCCTCGATACGCGACGCGGTGCGCCAGGCAGTCGATCGCGTTTTCGAGACGCAGCATTTTGTGATGGGGCCGGAAGTCGCGGCGCTCGAAACCGAAATCGCGGCCTATTGCGAGACGAAGCAGGCGATTGGCTGTGCTTCCGGTTCCGACGCGTTATTGCTCGCGTTGATGGCCCTCGACGTCGGCGCGGGCGACGAAGTGATCACGACGCCGTTCAGTTTCTTCGCCACGGCGAGCGCGATCGCGCGGCTCGGCGCGAAACCGGTTTTTGTCGACATCGATCCGCTGACTTACAACCTCAACGCCGATCATATGCCGGCAGCCATAACGGAACGTACCAAAGTCGTGTTGCCGGTCCATCTGTACGGCCAGATGGCGGACATGGATCGAATCGTGGAGTTGTGCGATGCGAAGAACCTGATTTTGCTGGAAGACGCTGCGCAGGCGATCGGCGCCGAAGATCGCGGACGTCGCGCGGGCTCAAGGGGGATTGCCGGTTGTTTCAGTTTCTATCCCAGCAAGAACCTCGGCGCCGCCGGCGACGCGGGCATTATCACGACCAGCGACGACGATTTTGCGACGCGAGTGCGCCGGTTGCGCGTACACGGCGGGCTGACTGAATACCTGCACGTGGAAGTCGGGATCAATAGCCGGCTCGACGCGCTCCAGGCTGCGGTGTTGCGCGCGAAACTACCGCATCTCGACGAGTGGTCCGACGCGCGCGCGCAGAAGGCACAAGCGTATTCGCATCTGCTCGAGGCCGCGAAGCTTGGTTTCAAAGTCGATCCGCCTTTCGTGAAGCCCGGCCATCGTCACATCTTTCATCAGTACGTCGTGCGCGTGCCCGATCATCGCGACGCGTTGATGGAACACTTAAAAGCGCGCGGTGTTGCGACCAAGATCTACTATCCGATTCCGCTGCACTTGCAGGAATGTTTCGCTTACCTCGGCTACCAGCAAGGCGATTTTCCCGAAGCTGAGAAAGCAGCGCGAGAGACGTTTGCGCTTCCTCTGTTTCCGGAACTCACTGCCGAGCAACAGGAATACGTGGTCAACTCAATTCGCGACTTCAAACCGCAGGGAAAGTGAATGCCACAACAACCAAGAGTGCTGGTGACCGGCGCGGGCGGTTTCATCGGGCATCATCTAACCAACTACCTCGTCGATCGTGGTTACTGGGTTCGCGGTGTCGACATCAAGATGCCCGAGTTTGAGGCGACGCGAGCAAACGAGTTTCTGCTGCTCGATCTCACTGTGGCTGACAACTGCCTGCGCGCGACGCACGACGTCGCAGAGGTCTACGGCCTCGCGGCAAACATGGGCGGCATCGGCTTTATCGAAACAAACAAGGCCGTGATCGTGCGCGACAACACGTTGATGAACCTCAACGCCATCGAAGCCGCGCGCCGCAACGGCGTCCAGCGTTATCTCTACACTTCCAGCGCCTGCATTTATCCCGGCTACCTGCAAAAGCAAACCGACGTTACGCCCTTGAAAGAATCCGACGCTTATCCCGCCGACGCTGAAGATGGTTACGGTTGGGAAAAGCTCTACATGGAACGAATCTGCCGCCACTACACGGAAGACTTCAGTCTCGAAACGCGCGTCGTGAGGTTTCACAACATCTTCGGCCCGTTAGGCACGTACGACGGCGGCCGCGAGAAATCACCGGCGGCGATCTGTCGCAAGGTGGCGTTGGCAAATGACGACGACGAGATCGAGGTTTGGGGAGACGGCGAACAAACGCGCTCTTACTGTTACATCGACGATTGCGTTGAAGGCTTGTATCGCTTGATGAAGAGCGATCACCGCGAGCCGCTCAACCTCGGGCAGGACCGCATGATCTCGATCAACGAGCTCGTCGACATCGTGGCGAAGATCGCCGGCAAGACGATTCGCAAGCGTTACGATCTCACAAAGCCGCAAGGCGTCAGGGGCCGCAACAGCGACAACACTCGCTTGCGTGAGGTCTTGGAATGGGAACCGTCCGTCTCGCTCGAAGCAGGTTTGGATCAAACCTACCACTGGA
>Ga0247688_1000269_pt1 | contig 19179 bp, 7 predicted proteins | sample CNK29_metaG_FD_182718 | JGI IMG/M metagenome (GOLD analysis project Ga0247688, IMG submission 182718) | Soil microbial communities from Purdue University Martell Research Forest, Indiana, United States - CNK29 | ecosystem: Environmental > Terrestrial > Soil > Temperate forest > Bulk soil | place... | reverse complement strand
ATCGAGCGCGCGAAAGCCGCGGATCTCGTACTGGCATCTTTGTATGGCCGCGTGCGCTCAGGTCAGGCGTCGAGCGCGGGCGTGCCAAACTCCGGCGCAAGAGCGTTAAATACTTTGCTCGCCGCGAAGGTGCCGCTGATCGGAATCAGTTTTGGCAATCCGTATCTCTTGCAGAGTTTTCCGGAGCTGCCGGCATATCTTGTTGCTTACGGCGACATGCCGAGCTTGCAGCAAGCGGTGGCGCGCGCGTTGATGGGTGAGATCGACATCACAGGCAAGCTGCCGATCTCGCTGCCGGGTTTGTATCCACGCGGAACCGGAATTCAGGTCCACAAATGAAGCGAATCTTATTAGTGCTCTTGCTGGTTGCGCAGCCGGTACTGGCGCAACTTCCGTTGGCGAAACCGGAGTCGGTGGCGCTGTCGCCTGCGCGACTGGCGCAGATGGATCCGATCATCAATGAGGAGATCAAAGAGCATCACTTGCCCGGCGCCGTGGTCCTGGTCGGTCGCAAGGGACGCATTGTTTGGCAGAAGAGTTACGGCTTTCGCGCGGTCGAGCCGGCGCGCGAAGCGATGACCAACGACACGATCTTCGATCTCGCGAGCCTGACGAAAGTAGTCGCGACCGCGACGAGCATCATGATTCTCGTCGAGCGCGGGAAAGTCCGGCTCAGCGATCCGGTCTCACGTTACATTCCCGAACTCAAAGGCGAGGGACGCGACAACATCACGATCGAGATGCTCCTGATTCATCGCGCCGGCTACGCGCCCGATTTCGATCTGCGCGAGCAATGGACCGGTTACGACGAAGCGATCAAGCACTTGATCAAGGAGCCTTTGCGCAATCCGCCGGGCACTCGTTTTACGTACAGCGACCTCGGTTTCATTACTCTGGGTGAAGTTGTGAAACGCGCGAGCGGGATGCCGCTCGATCAGTTTGCGAAGCAGAACATCTTTATTCCGCTCGGCATGCGCGATACCGAGTTTCGTCCCGCGGTTGCTCTGCGCGCGCGCATCGCGCCGACAGAAAAGCGACGCGGCCAGTTGAGCTATCTCGGCGACAGCGCGAGCAACGCCGGCGCCGACGGCGACGCTTGGTTGCGGGGCCAGGTACACGATCCGACGTCGTATCGAATGAACGGCGTCGCCGGTCACGCCGGACTATTCTCGACCGCCAAAGATCTCGCGATCTATTGCCAGATGATCCTGAACGGCGGCGAATACAACGGAACGCGTGTCTTGTCTCCGTTATCCGTGGCCGAGATGACTCGTCCGCGCCTGGTCTCAAACACCGGCAACACGCGCGGGCTTGGTTGGGACATCAACACCAGCTTTTCGAGCAATCGCGGTGAACTCTTCCCGCTCGGTTCGTTTGGCCACACCGGGTTCACTGGCACGTCGATCTGGATCGATCCTTCGAGCCAGATGTTTGTGGTGTTTCTCAGCAATCGCGTGCATCCGGACGGTAAAGGCGACGTCGGACCGCTGCGCGCACGCGTCGCTTCCATCATTGCGGGTTCGATCACCGACGCCGCCGTGGCCCAACACGCGCGCGAGCAGACGGCAAACTACTACGCCGAGGTCGTCAAAGCGCTGCAGCAGTTTGCTTCACACAACGAAGGCACGGCGACTTCGGTAAAAGTCCTGAACGGAATCGACGTGCTCGAACGCGACAACTTCAAGCCGCTTGCGGGCCTGCGCGTCGGTTTGATTACCAATCATACCGGACGCGATCGCGCCGGACGGCTGACGATTGACGTGCTCCACCAGGCGCCCGGCGTAAAACTGGTCGCGCTCTTTTCGCCCGAACACGGAATTCGCGGGCTCGCCGACGACAAAGTTTCCGATTCGAAAGACAATGACACCGGCCTTCCGGTCTATTCGCTTTACGATGACGTGCGCCGGCCCAAGCCGGAGCAACTCAAAGATCTCGACGCGCTCGTTTACGACATCCAGGACGTTGGCGCGCGTTTCTACACCTACATCTCGACGCTCGGCTACATTCTCGAAGAAGCAGCGAAGGCGAAGCTGCCGGTGTTCGTGCTCGATCGGCCCAATCCGATCGGCGGCGTTGACGTTGAAGGACCCATTGCCGACAACGACAAGCTCTCGTTCACTTCCTATCACACGATCCCGACGCGCCACGGTTTGACGATCGGCGAACTGGCCCAACTCTTTAATCGCCAGCGCAAGATCGGCGCCGACCTCCGCGTGATCAAGATGGACGGCTGGCGCCGCTCGATGTGGTTTGATGAAACGAACCAGGCGTGGATCAATCCGTCGCCAAACATGCGCAGCCTGACGGAAGCGACGCTCTACCCGGGCGTCGGCCTATTGGAGACGACGAACGTATCGGTCGGCCGTGGCACGGATACGCCGTTTGAACTCGTCGGCGCGCCGTGGATCGACGCTGACAAGTTCGCCGACTATCTGAATCAGAAGGGAATTCCCGGCGTGCGTTTCGTGCCCTTGCGGTTCACGCCCAACGCTTCGGTCTTCAAAGACCAGCAGTGCGGCGGCGTCAATATCATCATCACGGATCGGGTTGCGTTTCGCCCGTTGCTAACCGGCATTGAGATGGCGTTGGCGTTGCGGAATCTCTACCCGAACGATTGGAAGATCGACAAGTACCTGAAGCTGCTGGTGAATGCCGACACGCTGGAACGAATCAAGCGCAATGAGAGCGCGCGCGACATCGTCGCATCGTGGAACACGGCGTTACAGGAGTTTCGCCGCGCTCGCGCCGAGATCCTGCTCTACAACTAATTCGGCTTTCGTCCACTTGCGAACGGAGTTGATCAAGAACAGCTCTGCTGCATCTTTCAGCTCTGCTATCGTGATTACTCTTTCGCGGATCTTTCCCTCCGCCAGCAACTGATCGCGAAACGTGCCGGCCAGCAGGCCCGAGCTGATCGGCGGCGTGCAGAGTTCGTCGTCGATCACGACGACGACGTTTGCGATGGACGACTCGGTGATTTCGCCGCGTTCGTTCCAGAAGATGACGTCGTCGCAATCCGGGCGCAGCTTAAAACTACGCCTCGTGGTTTTGTGAAAAAGAAAACGATCCGAACTATTAATTGGCGCGGCCGCCAAAGCCACTCGCATCAAGCTCGTTGAGTTCGTGATTGGTGACCTTTCAACCGTGAAATTTCCATTTCTTTGCAGCCTGACCTTTACCTTCCACTTCCCGGAAACTGCTAAGTCCGTCGGGAACTCAAACCTAAAACCAAAATAAGCCGCGGATTTTTTGAGTCGCTCGACGTGCCGCTCCAGCAGAAAGATCTCCCCATCCTCGAGCAGCATCGTCTCGAACAATTCAAATTCCACGGGTTCTTTTGCGGGTTTCTCTAACAAAGTTGCCAGTCTAGCACGTGCACAGCACTCATCAGCCATTCTTATAAAAAGGATAACAATCTTTAGCTAGCATTATTCCTGTAACATCCCTATAATCCGTCGCGTTTTACCCAACCTTACTCTAAAAACCAACAGACTGAGAGGACGAATGAGAAAACCCTTTCTTGCGCTTCTGCTCTTAACGTTCTGTCTAATTGCCGTGGCCAACGGGCAGGGAACCACTTCCCGAGTGACGGGAACGGCCAAGGACGCCAACGGCGCGGCGATCGCAGGCGCAACGGTGACACTCGCCAATGAGGGCACCGGAGTTTCATTCAGCACCCAGACCGGCGACAGCGGCACCTATGCCTTCGATTTGGTCCAGGTCGGCAAATACACCGTTACGATAGAAAAAGAGGGGTTCAAGAAATTCGTCAGCCAGGCAAACTCCATCAACGTCAACTTGCCTACGACGGTCAACGCGACAATGGAGACCGGCGTCGTGCAGGAAACCGTGCTGGTCCAGGCAGCCGGTGAGCAAGTGCAACTGAGCACTTCCGGAAATCTCGGCAGCACGATCGATCAACGCACGCTCGAGAGCTTGCCCATCGTCGGCACGCGCGGCAGAAACCCGCTCGACCTCTTGAACTTTCAACCCGGCGTCGTCTTCGGCGGCAACACGGGCGGCGCGGTCAACGTTAACGGCTCGCGCGATCGCGCGTTCAACTTCACGCTCGACGGCATCGACATCAACGAGTCGACGTCCGGCGGTTCAAACTTCACGCCGTTGCGCCCGAATCCCGATTCGGTGCAAGAGTTTCAGGTGGTGACGAGCAACTTCACCGCTGAACTCGGACGCAGCAGCGGCGCGCAGGTCACGCTCGTTACCAAATCAGGCACGAACGATTTTCACGGCAACCTGTTCGAGTTTTATCGTACGCCGGCGCTCGACGCGAAGTCTTATCCGACAACGATTGCGGGCCTGCCGAAAGATCAGTTTGTGCAACACATCTTCGGCGGCAGTGTCGGTGGCCCACTCTTCAATCCCGGGTTCGGCGAAGGAACCAAAACGGGTTGGATGAAAGACAAGGCCTTCTTTTTTGTGAACCTGCAATTCCTCCGCGCTTACGACACGGCGCTCGTGACGCGCACCGTCTACACGCAGGAAGCCCGGCAAGGCTTGTTTCGTTACGTCGTCGGCCGCGCTAACGCGCCGTCGGGCACCGCGAATCCGTCGGTGAACGCGAGCGGCGGCGCGGTGCTGCCGGCTTGCAACGGCGCGCCGCCGACAAATTCACCGTGCATCTCTTCGTACAACATTGCGGGCAATCCCACTGGCATCGGGATCGATCCAACGCTCGCGAAGTTCATCAACGCGATGCCGTTGCCGAACAATTTCACGACCGGCGACGGCCTGAACACCGCGGGCTTCAACTTCGGTTCGCCGCAACGCGAGAAGCAGTACGACTTCGTCAGCAAGTTTGACTTCAACCTGCGCAACAACAGTCTCTTCTACGTTCGTTACGCGCAAGGAAGCCAGAGCACTTTCGGCGACTCCGCCAACAGCGGCCGCCCGATTTTTCCCGATTCGCCAAACTTCGTAGACACCAGCCGCACGCCGAAGAACCTCGCGCTCAACTGGCGCTGGTCGCCGACGCCGACGGTGACGAACGAAGCCATCTTCGGCATCAGCAAGTTCTTCTTTACCTTCGCGACGCCGTTTCCCGATCCAAACCTGCCGTTTGCGTTTCTTAACGTAGCCACGGCAAACACCAACTTCTCTTACAACGCCCGCGGCGTGCGCACGCTGCAGTACATCGACAACATCACGCTGATCCACGGTTCGCATACTTTCAAGGGCGGCATTAACTTCCGTTTCAACAAGCATAGCGACGACCGTTCGAACGTTGCCGGTTCGCAAATCGAACCGCTCGTGACTCTGAGTCGCACCGCGGCGAGCTTTAACGGGTTCAACCTGCCCGCCAGCGGCAACACGGGAATCAATGCGAACGACTTGACGCGCTTGCAGAGCACGATCGCTGACGAACTCGGCAGGGTTGGCAGCGTGTCGCAGGCGTTTGTCCTCGATCCGAATAACCCTTCCACCTTCGCGCCCGCGGGCACGAGATGGTTGAACGTTGCCCACTACACAGAGCTGGATTTTTACTTCCAGGACAATTGGCGCGTGCGATCGAATCTGGTGCTCGACCTCGGCGTCCGTTGGGAACCGAAGTTGGCTCCCACGATCGATAGCCGCCCGATGCTCGTGCCGGATCAACTCGTGAAACTTGGCGCGGCGCCGACGAACACGATCAAATACGTCGAAGGCAAGTTGTTCGACAGCGACTTCACCAAGATCCTGCCGTCGATCGGTTTTGCGTGGGATCCGTTCAAGAACGGCAAGACTTCCATTCGCGGCAACTACCGCATGGCCTCCGATCGATTCGCCACGTTCCTGTTCGGCTCGTCGATCTTCCAAAGCACGCCGGGAAATAACACGGCCACGACGAACTCGAACTTCGGCGCTGCCGGCGGTCTCTATCGCGATCTCGCGCCGGTGATTGCCGCGTTGGCGCCGACACAAACTCCGGCCCAGTTACGGCAACCGCCCGCATTCAGCACCAGTTCGACGAGCGTGATCGATCCTGACTTGCAGTACCCGCAGGTCCACGAGTGGTCGCTGAGCGCGCAACGAGAGTTTGGCTCGAACGTTATCGAGGTGAACTACATCGGCAAGCACGCGGTCCATCTCACCGGCGGTTACAACGTTAACCAGGTGAATATATTTGCTTCAGTGCCCGGAGCCGCTGAGGCCAACTTCCTCGACGCCTTCAACAAGATCAGGGCAAGTTCGTCTTACAACAGCCCGCTCATCAACCTGATCCTGACGGGCAACGCGGCAAACAACGCCGGCACCGCCTTATTCCGATCGCTCAATACGACTAACATCACCCAAGGCAGTGTCGCTGCCGCTGCTCTGAGTGTCTCGCAAAAGACGTGCGTTGCTGCCGATGTATCTGCCGGCGTGTGTTCGAATCCGCAGTTGGGCCGGCGGTTACTTGATGTAAATGGTTTCCCGTTCCTGCTGCAGCCGTATCCGCAGTTCACCGGTGGCATCAACGTTTTCGACAGCAACGACTACTCGATGTACAACGGCTTGCAGTTCATCTTCAGGCGCCGCATTCACGCGGGCCTGGGTTTCCAGTTTGCTTACACGTTATCGAAGTCGAAGGACAATCGTTCGTGGGATCCGTCGTTGAGCACGGTGTCAAGCGGATCGGTCCAGTCGGCTTCGAGCACGCCGTTTGACCTGCGCGATCGCAGCTTGAACTACGCCTGGTCCGACTTCGATCGCCGCCACGTTTTCCAGGGCACGTACACTTACGACTTGCCGTTTGGCAAGGGCCGCAAGTTTCTTGGCGACGCATCAGGCGTCGTGGAACACATCATCGGCGGTTGGGCGATGTCCGGCACCGTACTCTGGGCGTCGGGCCGTCCGTTCACGGTTTACTCGGGCATCAACACGGTCAGCAACGTGGTCCAGTCGACGGCTGATTGCAACGGCTGCAGCAGAAACAGCGGCAACCTGGTGCTGGAGAGTGGCCGGAACTTCTGGTTTGACGCGGCGACGCGCAGCCAGTTCAGCGCGCCGGCTCCGGGTTCGATCGGCAACACCGGCCGAAACTTCTTCCTTGCGCCGAACTACTTCCAGTGGGATTCGTCGCTCACGAAGAAAATCAGAATTAGCGAACGCGTGACTTTCGATCTGCGATTGGACGCACGCAATGTGTTGAATAACCCGTCGTTTGATAATCCGACCGCGTTGATCACGTCGAGCATCTTCGGCCGCATCAACGACAGCGTTACGAACAATGCGCGCAGAATACAGGTGGCAGGAAAGCTTAACTTCTAAAGGCACAAGAGGCACAAGAAACCTCGCGGCTCTTGTGCCTCTTCGTGTGTCTAGAACTGAAATTTCAACGCAAACTGAATCACTCGAGCCGCCTCACCCGTCTGCACGATGGTCTGCGTCGAAGGCGGCGCCACCCCCGCACAGCACGAGGACGCAAAGACACTCGATCTGATACTCGGCGATCCGGTCGAAGCATCGCGCGGGTTATCAAAGTTCGTGTGGTTGAAAGCATTGAACATCTCAGTGCGGAACTGAAGCTTCACGCGCTCGGTTAACTGGAAAGTCTTGATAAAACCAAAATCGACGTTCCAGTAACTGGGTGCCGTGAAGATGTTTCGTCCAGCTCCGTTCTGTCCGGGAGCGGGAATGCAAAAGGGCTGCGTCAAGTCGACACCGCACGTCAGTGCGTTGACCGGTTTGAAGAGCACTGGTCCGGCCAGCGGCGAATTGGGCAGTTCCTGAAGCTGCGCGCTTACCGGCGCCTGGACACCTGCGCGTCCTTCATGGCTGCCGTTCGACGTAAACGAACCGCTGCGAACGGCGAATGGTTCGCCTGACATGTAGGTGAAGATGGTGTTGATGGTCCAACCGCCGAGGACGTGGTTAACGACGCCGTCGGAGTTCAAGAATTTCCTGCCTCTGCCAAGCGGTACTTCCCAGGTCGACGCACCCGTGAAGACGTGCGTGCGATCAAAATCAGATCGCCCGCGTTCTTCACGAAAGTCGCGAATGTCAGTCGGCGTGCGCGAGTTGGTAGTGGAGAGACCTCCGCCTGACGATGAACCAACCGGATCGACGGATTGGTTATCAATCGACTTGCCGAAGGTGTAAGCCATGCTCAGGCCGAGGCCGCTGCTGAAGCGGCGACGAAGCGTGAACTGCGCGGCGTGATAGTTCGAGTCGCCACTGTTGTCGAGATAAGTAATCAGCGCGAACTGCTGATTCGGCCGCAGTTTCAGGCCGAGCGTGTTGTCTTCAATGCGACGAGCAAAGCTGCCCGCGCTGTTGATGTCCAACTCGCTTACGGTTGTGGCTGAGTTGATGAAACTCGCCGCGGCCGTGGCACTCAGGCCGCCCTGATTTTGCAGTTGATTGAACAATGGCGGGGTCACGCCGGTGACGCCCGCGGGGCAGCCCGTTCCATTAGGCGTGCAGCCCCTGGACCGGTTCTGCTGCATGATCAGGAACGACGGCAGGATCGAAGTCGGGTTGACCTGATTGATGTCATACGCCATGAACAGGTGTTCGCCGCGGCGTCCGATGTAAGCAGCCTGGGCCACCAGTCCCCAGGGTAGTTCTCGTTGAATGCTGAAGTTCCACTCGTGAACGGTGGGCAACTGCATGTCCGGGGCGAAGACCGAGATGGGTGGCGAGTTGAGTCTTAGCTGTTGCTTCGGGGTAAAGAACTCCGATGGTTTAGCGGAAGGCGCCGGCAATTGTGTCGGAAAGCCACCGGCAAGCGTCTTGTTGATGTCCGGGGAGTTCACACAGCCTTTCGTAATTGAAGTGAAAGCTCCCGCGCTGGCGTTGTAAGAGGTCGTGCAACTCTGGACCAGGCCGGGAATTCTGCCGGCCGCAGCGGTTACCTGGAACGAGGAAATCGTATCGAACGCGATGCCATAGCCCACGCGAATGACGCTCTTCCCGCTCTCTCCGAAGAGAGTTCGCAGCAAGCCCGATTTGTAATCCGGGCTATAAGCGAGGCCAAAACGGGGCCCGATGGCCCCCCAGAAATTGCCTTCGTACCAGTGCTTCGCCGGCACGAAGCTTACCGCGCCGGGTTGATCGACGGCGGGTGTTCCCGGAAGCGGCGTGCCCGCAATCGGAGTGGCAGCGACAAAGACATTCGACTGCGGAGACGTGTTAGCTGGTGGATTGATCTCCCAACGCGCGCCGTAGTTGAGCGTCAGGTTGGAGCGAACTTTCCATTCGTCCTGAAAGAAGAAGTTGTACTGGTCGAGATTGTGCTTCTCCGCATAGAGCGTCACCTGATCGCCAACTTTGAAAGGCAGGAAGGCGTCGTCTTGCAAGTTAGAGATAAACACCTGATTCATTGACGCCGGCAAGCCGAAGAGGTTGTTGATCAAGTTGCCGAGCAACGTCTGGTCCGTCGAGTTGATGCCGGTTGCGACCTTGAAACCTGAGTTGCCGGTCGATCCCAAGAACGGCGGCCGTGTGGTTTGCGAGAAAGTTACTGCCGGCGTGACGTTGATGCCGCCCGGTTGTCCGCGTTGGTCCACGTGACGGTAGAAGCGGAAGTTCAGGCCCAAGCGAAACACGTGTTCGCCGTGAACGACGCTCAGGTTGTCGAGAACTTGCGGTGTCGTCACCCAGCGCGCCGTGCGCGGAGTGTTGATGTAGGGCTCGCTCAGGTTGTTGAAATCAAACGGCGGCACATCGGGCCATGCCGGATTTGCCTCGCCCTGCGTGAACAGAAAGCCGAACCGGCCGTAACCCGCCGTAAACTCATTGACCACTCGCGGCGAGATTACTCGGCGCCAACCGATCGCGAGATTTGAAGTGCGCCGGAAGACTTCGCCCTGCGGCGGATTATCGGGGTAGACCTGCGGCCTGCCGTTTAGCGGATCACCCTTGAGCGTGTTGTAGTCCGACCACAGATAACGAACAAACAGGCTGTTCTTATCGCTGAAGTTGTGATCGACTCGCACGTTGATTGCCGGACCTCTGATCGCGGTCGGCGGGTTCCAAAGGAAAGTGCCGGTGTTTAGGCCGTCGCCGGCCGCGGCAAAGTTGTTTGGTGAAGGATAGGCCGTGAGCAGGCCGTTGACGACTGAGTCGATTGGCCTTCCCGCTGTGTTATTGACTGGATCATTGACGTTGTAAACGCGGACGCAGCGAAGGGAAGAAGGTGTGGCGCATAATGGAACGAGCAGCGCGCCTGTCGTCGGATTCACGAGCAACGTCGAATTGCGAGTGATCGTCGTGCCGCCGATCACGAGCGGATTCGCCGGGTCGGGCACGAAGTAGCGAAAAATTCCGTTCCGCGCTTCATTCGTGTAGACAGTGGGAAAGCCGAACGTCTGATCGATTGGTTGCGTGAAGTCGACCCGATTGTATTGGTAACTGCCAAAGAAAAAGGTCTTGTTTTTTATGATTGGTCCGCCCATCTCAAACCCAAACTGGCCCAGTCTGATGAGTGGCTTGGGTGCGTTCTGAGCGTTTGCATACCATTCGTTCGCGTTGAGCGCCTCGTTGCGCAGGAAGTAGAAGCCAGTACCGTGGTACTCGCTCGTGCCACTGCGCGTAGCGATCGAGATCGAGGCCCCGCTGTTTCGCCCTTCTTCCGCTGTAGCGTTGTTGGTCGTGACTTTGAACTCCTGCACGTTGTCAGGATTGATGCGGTAAAGATTGGAAACCGGATTCGGAACACTCGACTCGTTTGCCTCGATGCCATCAATAGTTACGTTATAGGCACGATCGCGCGAGCCGTTTACGTGCACGCCTGAACCGGCGCCGCCGAATGAGCGTTGGACCACCCCGGGTTCGAGCAATAGCAGCGTCAATGGATTCCGGCCATTGAGCGGCAGCGCCTCAATCGCTTTCTGTTCCACCACGTTGCCCAGAGTGGCGTTTGCCGTCTGCAGTTGTTCCGGTCCACCCTGTACCGTGACGATTTCTGATACCTGGCCGACCTCCATCACCATATCGAGCGTCAAGGGATTGTTGACTTCGAGATGGTTTCCGGTCTTCTGAAACTTCTTGAAACCATTCTGTTCGACGGTCACGGTGTAATCGCCGACTGGCAACGCTTCAAAGGCGTAAATGCCAGCTTCAGTTGTGGTCTGCGTTTGCGAAACCTTGGTGGCTTCGTTAGTGATGGTGACGGTGGCACCCGCGATCGATGCTTGCTTAGCGTCAACCACTCGTCCGGAAATGCGAGAGGTGCTTGTTTGAGCCAGTCCGGTAACCGGAGAAATACCAAACAGCACTACGACTAACAGTAGTAGCCGAGAACGAGACATGGGGAGACCCTCCTCTTCTTAATGTGGCGAGTTGTGGGCGGCAGTATATCTCCGTGCAGTTTGGGGTCAAGGTTTTGTGGTGATATTTCGCTCAGTTTTTGGTATTAGGAGTTCTTATCAATGAAATAAGAATCTTTAGCTATTATTATTCCAGTGCGCGACCTATAATTCAGTTTCTTCTAACTGGTCAATCATTAAGAATTCAGAACGAAGGTTGGACGAAAGCTGAGAGCACCGAAGGCGAGTCTACTCCCCAGCTCTGCCGCGCTGGTCCTGGTTGCACTGGCGCTCGGCAGTTTTTTCTTTGCCTATCAAAGCTCCCGCGCTCACGCCAGCAATCCCGTCTACGATCTCCTGATTACAAACGCCCGTGTCATCGACGGCAGCGGCAATCCCTGGTTCCGTGCCGACGTCGGCATTCGCGACGGCCGAATTGTTCGCATCGGGCACATATCGCCTGACATAGCGGGCAAAGTCATCGACGCGCACAACCAGATTCTCGCGCCCGGTTTCATCGACGTGCACACGCACGTCGAATCGATTTATAGCCTTCCGGCGGCAGAGAACTTCGTGCGCATGGGCGTCACGTCGCTCGTCACCGGAAACTGCGGCACGTCTGCGACCGAAGTCGGCGAGTTTCTGGGGCGGATCAAAGACAAGCCACTCGCCGTTAACCTGGCCACGTTGATCGCACATGGCTCAGTGCGCCGCAAAGTGATGGGACTCGGCGATCGCCCGCCCACTGCCGATGAACTCAAGCAGATGGAAGCGCTGGTGGACCAGGCGATGAAAGACGGCGCTGTCGGTTTATCAACCGGACTGATCTACGTGCCCGGAACTTACGCGAAGACTGACGAGATCGTCGCGCTCGCTCGCGTGGCCGCGCGTTACGGCGGCCTCTACGCCACGCATATGCGCAACGAAGGCGACAAGGTTGCCGACGCGATTCGTGAGAGCATTCATATCGGAGAACAAGCCGGCCTGCCGGTCGAGATCTCTCATTTCAAGATCAGCAACAAAAAACTGTGGGGCCAAAGCCCGATGACGCTCGGGCTCGTGCGCGACGCACGCGCGCGCGGTTTGATGGTGACGGTCGATCAGTACGCCTATACGGCGAGTTCGACTTCACTCGACTCGCGTCTGCCTTCGTGGCTGCGCGCCGGCGGCCTCGAAGAAGCGAAGAAGCGACTTGCCGACAAAACGTTGCGCCAGAAAGCAATCGACGACACGAGAGAGTCGTTGGTGCGCAGCGGTTTCAAAGACTACTCTTTCGCCGTCGTCGCTTCGTACGATCCTGACAAGTCTTTCAACGGCAAATCGATCGCCGAGATCACCAAGGAAGCAAAAAAGAAGACTGACGTCACCAGCCAGATCGAGCAGCTGCTCGAGATGTACGAAGCCGGTGGCGCCGGGATGATCTATCACGGCATGGACGAAGGCGACGTGAAACGGATCATGCAGGAGCCGTTCACGATGATCGCGTCAGACAGTGGCGTCAGGCAGGTGGACGAGAGCGTGCCGCATCCACGCGGTTACGGTAACAACGCGCGCGTGCTCGGCCGTTACGTGCGTGAGTTGAAGTTGATCACGCTCGAAGATGCGGTGCGCAAGATGACGTCGCTGCCGGCGCAAACGTTTGGTTTTCGCGATCGCGGTTTGATTCGCGAAGGCTTCGCCGCGGACCTCGTGATCTTCGATGAGAACACGATCAACGATCAGGCGACGTTTGTTAAGCCGCATCAGTTTCCAGTGGGCATCAGCTACGTGATCGTGAACGGCGAAACAGTGTTGGCAAGTGGGCAAATGACGGAAGCGCGGCCGGGTGTTGCCCTGCGTGGGCCCGGTTACGCAATTACAAACAGCAAAGCGGTTTCGGATGCTGTACTTGCGCGGCGCGCGCGCGCTTAGGCGCACAGCGATTGCATACTTCGAGGTTCCGCAGGAGGTAGTTTGAAAGCCCGCGTCAATATCGAGTATTGTGACCGCTCTCAAGGGACGGTTGTCCGAAAACCTAAAGCCATATCCATGATTCCGAAAATTCGGCACGGACGAACACGGGTCGCCGGCTGTCTGTGAGTTTGAAGTAGGTTATTGCATTCTCCCGTGGCGGGCTTCGCAAAGTTGTGCAGCCTCCACTTTAATATTGTGAGTATCATCACTAAACGAGGAAAAACCATGAAATGTCACTTTCGCTATGTGCGCGCTGTCTTAGTCGCGCTGGCTGTGCTGAGTCTTTCGCAGATAGCGCCTGCCCAGGAAGTTACAGGTGTGCTGACCGGCACGGTGAAGGATTCCACCGGTGCCACAATCGCCGGGTCCACCGTGACCATAACGGACGCTGACAAAAAGGTTGTGGTTCGCACGGTCACGACGAATGACAGCGGCGAGTTCAATGCACCCAACCTCTTGTCAGGCTTTTACGACGTCAGCGTCGAGGCTGCGAACTTCAAGAAGTCTGTCGTGAGCAGAGTAAAGATTGACGTGGGCCAGCGTCGCGACCTCGACGTGGTGCTGGAGGCGGGCAACATATCCGAATCCGTACTGGTCACTTCTGCGCCGGTCACGGTTGAACTAACGACCGCCACGACCTCGACCACGATCAACGGCGATCAGGTCCGTCAGCTTTCCATCAACAACAGAAACTTCATTCAGCTCGTCACGCTCGCTCCCGGTGTTACGAACGATCTCGACGATCTCGTGTTCACGGGAACAAATAACCCTGACACCCAGGTCGTGAACCGCACGCTCATCTCCGTTAACGGTGCGCGCAGCACGCAGAATACGTTTACGGTGGACGGCGCTGACGTAACCGACCGCGGCTCTAATCTTACGATTCAGACCTATCCGAGCGTCGACTCCATCGGCGAGTTCAAAGTGCTGCGGAGTTTGTATCCGGCAGAGTCAGGCCGCAGTGGCGGCGGACAGGTGAACATCGTGACCCGTTCGGGCGGCGACCAGTTTCACGGCAGTGCGTTTGAATTCATTCGCAACGAGGCTTTCAACGCGAATGACTTTCAATCCAATCGCACGCCGTCACTCGCGGCCTCATTCGGGCGCGATGACAACGGAAAAATCAAGCGCAAGCCGTTCCGTTATAACAACTACGGATTCACCGTCGGCGGCCCGATCTACGTCCCGCATTTTGGTGAAGGCGGCCCGGTGACGCACAAGCTCGCGCGCACGTTCTTCTTCTTCTCGGAAGAGCAACGCCGCGACACGCGCTATCCGACATTGTCGACACGCAACGCCAGTGGCGCGGTTCCGTCCGCGGCAATGAAACAGGGAATCTTCCCGATTCCGATCTGCTTGAGCGCCACGACTGCGACGAACTGCACGCAGATCCTGCCGGCAGGAGTGCCGCTTTCCTCGATGGCGCCCGTCAGCAACGTCGCTCAACAATACATCACTCAGATCTGGAACAAGGTTCCCACTCCGACCGACGCGGCGACGCTGCAACTCGATTTCCCGGACATCAACATCGCGAAGTTCCGCCAGGAAATCATCAGGGTGGACCACACGGTCAACGATCACTGGAGCTTCTTCTATCGTTTCGAACACGACAAGATTCCGACGCAGGACGCTGACGGAACCATCGGTGGCCGTTCCAACCTGCCTTTCGTTAACCGCACTGAATCAGACTCACCGGGCAAGACGCATACAGCCCAGGCGATCTACACCCCGAACCCGAACATGGTTTTCGAAGGTCGCTACACCTACGGTTACGGTGCGATCTTCATCAACACCGTCGGCCTGCTCGCGAAGAGCGTGTCGCCCATCGCCGTGAACCTGCCTTACACGAGTGTCAGAGACACGGTGCCGATCGTTAGTGTTTCCGGTTTCAATTCGCTGACGGGCTTCAGCAACTACATCGATCCGTCGTCGAAGGGAAACACGGCGGGTAACTTTACCTGGATTAAGGGCAACCACGCGATGAAGCTCGGCTTGATGTGGTCGCGCAATACCAAGCAGGAAAACGCCCTGTCCGGAACCAACCAGGGCCAGTTCAGCGCGTTCAATAACACCGTCAATACACTCAGCTCACCGGCTTGCGTGAGAGCGACGGGCGTTGCTTCCAACTCGATCAATACGCTCTATCAGAACTGGGCCTGTTTCATGCTGGGCCAGAACGTTTCGTTCACCCAGTCGAAACTCGATCTCACGGTCGACATGCGCCAGAAATCAATCGAGTGGTTCGCGCAGGATGAATGGCGCTTTCGGCCGAACATCACCATCAGCTACGGCGTTCGCTACTCCTATTTTGGACCGCCGTACGATCGCAACGGAGTGCTTGCCAACTTCGATCCGGCCCTTTGGAAAGCGTCCGATGCGCCGATCGTTACCGGCGCCGGCAATCGCCGCGCTGGATCAGGAAATTTCTGCAACGGCATGATCGTGAACTCGCAGAATGTCCAAACCGGCCCAGCCGCATTTAACTGCCGTCCGACGCCGTCGCCGTTCGGCAAGTACATCTACGAAGCGTCGAAGCACGACTTTGCTCCTCGAGTCGGCATTGCGTGGGATCCGTTCCACAAAGGCACGACTTCAATTCGCATGGGCTATGGCATCTATCACGAACAGGTCTCGTTGAGTGCGGCCGAGTTGCTGGCCTTGAACCCGCCGTTCCAGGAGACTGCCACCCAACTGCTGACCAGTATGGACCAGCCGATTCCGGTTGGCTCTTCGATTCCGGTGGTCGCGTCAGCTACGCCGGCTTCGATCCGCGCTATCCAGCCGGACTTCAAAACACCGTACATGCAACAGTGGTCACTTGATGTGCAGCATCAGTTAGGCAGCAATACCGTATTCACGGTCGGTTACTACGGTACCAAGGGCACGCACCTGAACGGAAACACGGAATACAACGACCTGCCTCCGGGGCTCGCGATCAATACGCAGTGCGCGACCGGCACGGCGGCGTTGCAGGATCCGGGCGTAACGACGGTGGCTTGCATGACGGCCGGCACGGCCTTGACTGCCACGCCGACCATCTTCGATCAGATCCGCCCGTTCCGCGGTTATCGCTCCATCAACGTGCTCGAAACGCGGTACAACTCGAACTACCACAGCCTTCAGGCTTTCATGCAGCACCGGTTCTCGGGCGCGTCGCAATTGAACGTCGCTTACACGTGGTCCAAGAACCTGACGGACAATCAAACGTCGTCGGTCAGCGCCGCGCCGCAGGATGTGAACAACATCCGGGCTGAGTATGGCCGCGCCATTCTCGATCGCCGTCACGTGCTGAGCGTCAACTACATTTATGAGTTGCCGTTCTACTCGAAGCAGGAAGGATTCGCCGGCAAGGTGCTCGGCGGATGGCAAGTATCAGGCATCGGCAGCTACTACACGGGCTTGCCGTTTACCGTAGCAAGCTCCAGTTACGATACTGCCGGCATCGGGTTCATTCCGGCAATCGTCGCGGGCGGCCGGCCGAAGCTGCTCTGCGACCCGAACGAGAATGCACCGCACACCGTCGATCAGTGGTTCAACGGCGCCTGTTTCGCGAAGCAAACACCGGCGGGTGCCACCGGCATTCAGAACGTTCCGGGCGATGCTTCACGTGGCGAAGTTGATGGCCCACCGACGGCGCGCATGGACTTCACGCTCTCGAAGTACTTCCGCTTTAACGAGAGCACGTCGATCCAGTTCCGCGCGGAGGCTTTCAACGTTTTCAACCACACCAACTTCAGAAACCTGAGCACGAGCAGAGCGATCACCAACGAAGCGCTCTTCAGTTCGGTCACGAGCTTCCGTGATCCGCGCGTGCTTCAGTTTGGCCTGAAGCTGTTGTTCTAAATTAACCTGAATTAGTTTTTGCCTGGCCACAGATTACACAGATTTGGTAATAGAATCTGCGTAATCTGTGGCTGATTTTTTCAAAAGCATGAACTCTGTCCTGAAAAATGCAACGGTTGTTTTGCCCGATCGGACGATCGAGCACGGCGCAGTTTTGATCGAAGACGGCCTCATCGCGGCGGTTTCCGTAGCTGAGATCGAGCAGAGTGGCGAGACGATCGATCTGAGCGGGTTAACGCTACTGCCCGGTTTTATCGACGTTCACATTCACGGCGCGGCCGGCATCGACGTGATGGAAGCGACGGCGGAAGGCCTGGCGGAGGTTTCGCGTTACCTGGCGTCGCAAGGCGTGACTGCGTGGCTGCCTACGTTTGTGCCCGCGAGTGATGAGAACTATGCGAGTGCGATCGCGGCGATTGCGCAGTCGATGAAGGAACCGGCGCCGGGTGGCGCGCGGGTTCTGGGCGTGCACTACGAGGGGCCGTTCGTTAATTCGGCGCAGTGTGGCGCGTTGCACGTCGAGTATTTCAAAACGTATTCGAGTCCGGCGGATCTGGATAGCCTGGCGGTACGCGCGGAGATGGTGCGCCTGATCACGCTCGCGCCGGAAGTTACGGGCGGAGTGGCATTGGTGCGCGAGTTGAATCGCCGCGGGTGGGTGGTTTCAATAGGGCACACGCGTGCGCCTTTAGAGTTATTGGATCAGGCTTTGGCGGCCGGAGCGCGGCACATGACGCACTTCATGAACGCGATGGCGCCGTTGCATCATCGCAGCCCGGGGCCGATCGCCTGGGGCCTTGCGCACGATGACGTTACCTGCGACATCATTGCGGACGGCATTCATCTCGATCCGTTCATGCTGCAGTTGCTCGTGAAGATCAAAGGCGCGGAAGGCATCAGCTTGATCAGCGACGCGATCGCGGCGGCAGGGAAGGGCGACGGCGATTATCAGATATGGGGCGAGACGATCTCGGTTAAGAACGGGCGCACAGCCAACGCGGCCGGCAGCATCGCGGGTTCGGTGATCAATATGCTGGATGCGGTTCGGATGATGCGTTCGGTCGGCGTTTCAGACGTGGGCGTGGCGCGAATGGCGTCGTCGAATCCCGCACGGTTGCTGGGGCTTGGAGATGTGTGCGGATCGATCGAAGTCGGTAAACGCGCAGACCTGGTGGCGCTTGATGCAGACGGTCGTGTGCGCCAGACCTTCATCGGCGGTCAACTGTCCTTGTAGCGGCCCGAGCGTTCGTAAGCTTCGTCAACAAGCTCGATGGGATGACAGACCCGCAACTTCATGCCGGCGAGCTGTGCGCCCGCGCCGATCTGCATCTGGCAACCGGGATTGCCCGTGGCAAGAACGCCGGCTTTAGTTTCGCGAATGTGGTTTAGTTTTTCCTGCAAGACGCGGCCTGACAATTCGGGTTGCAACAGGTTGTAGATTCCCGCCGCCCCGCAGCATCGCTCGGTACCTTCCAGGGGAACGAAGTTTGGCCCAACAGCGCAGCGAAGCATCTGTTGCGATGCGTCACCGGCGTGCTGTCCGTACAAGAGATGGCAAGAGGTGTCGTATGTCACGCGCTCGTTGTCTGTCACTTGAGCGGCTGGTTGCGCTGGTAGCTGCTGGCTCACGTCACGCACGCGACTGCTGAAGTTTGCAGCGGCTCCGGCGAGTGCCTCGTCGTTCGCGAACAAGTGCCCGTAAGTCGCCAACATCGCGCCGCAGCCGCCGGCGTTCGTCACAATCGCGCCTTCCGATCCAAACGCCGCAATATTTTTCTTCGCGAGTTCGCGCGCGCCATCGAGATCTCCAGCATGCGCGTGCAGTGCGCCGCAACAAACCTGTTCCTGCGGTGCCTCTACTTCAAATCCATTCGCACGCAGCACGCGCTCCGTCGCTCGATTCACGCGCGCAAAAAGCCCTTCGCCAACACAACCCGTAAACAACCTGATAGTCCCAATCGATTGTGTGCCTCTTCGCGTCTCTGGTGTGCCTTTTCGTGACTCAAAGATCGGACGCGAACTCTCCAGCAACGCCAGCCCAAACTCAGCACGCCGCGAAAACAGTCGCGCGATTCCAGACTTGCGCAACAGCGTGGCCAAACCAAGATCGCGAAACACACGCGCGCCGGTGAACAACAATCTCAACCGCACCGGT
>Ga0247688_1000265_pt1 | contig 19397 bp, 9 predicted proteins | sample CNK29_metaG_FD_182718 | JGI IMG/M metagenome (GOLD analysis project Ga0247688, IMG submission 182718) | Soil microbial communities from Purdue University Martell Research Forest, Indiana, United States - CNK29 | ecosystem: Environmental > Terrestrial > Soil > Temperate forest > Bulk soil | place... | reverse complement strand
GCCAGGAGAACGCTGGAGATGGCGATGAAGAGGATCGGGTCGATGCGCTGCTTCCAGATCGGCGGCCCGGCCGGCTTCGGTGGTTTGACCGGCGCCCCGGCGGACGAAGGGACGGCAGGCCGGGTGACCGCGGGAGTGGGATTCGTGTCGAGCGGCTGCGGCGACTCCTTCGTCTTGCCGGGAGCATCGGCCTCGGGGAACGGGATCTCCATCGTCGGCAGCTTGTCGTGGTCGCCGCGCGTCAGGACCGTGGCGTCAGCGAACATCGGTTCCGACGAACGGGCCGGCCGCTCGCCGCGGAGGACCGCGCGCAGGGCGTTGGCCATGTCTTTGCCGCGCTGGTACCGCTTCGCCGGGTCTTTCTCCAGACATTGCGAAACGACGACCCCGTAGCCTTCCGGAATCGTGGGATTGATCTCATGCAGCGGCGGAAACGGCTCGTGGACGATCTTGTACGAGATCGACGTCAGCGAATCGCCGCCGAACGGTTTGCGGTGGGTGAGGCATTCGTAGAGGCAGATGCCGAGGGAAAAGATATCGCTGCGGCCATCGACCGGCGTTCCCTTGATCTGCTCGGGCGCCATGTAATTTGGCGTGCCGAGAAACTGGCCGGTCGTCGTCAGATTGGCCACACCGGACGTGATCTTGGCGATGCCGAAGTCGGTGATCTTGGCGCGGTTGCCGTCGAGAAGAATGATGTTGGCCGGCTTCACATCGCGGTGGACGATCCCTTTTGCGTGCGCGAAGTCGAGTCCCTCGGCCACCTGGGCGATGATGTCGGCGGCCTGCTCGAATGACAGCGGCCGTCCCTGCGCCAGCATCTCTTTGAGGTTCTGCCCCTCGACGTACTCCATGGCGATGAACGACATCCCCGAGGGGTCGTCCTGTCCGATGTCGTGAACGGTGACGATCGACGGATGGTTGAGGATGCCGGCCGCCTGCGCTTCGCGGACGAAGCGCGCCTGGAACTCGCGGGTGTCCTCATCATCGGCATGGGCCGACGGGCGAATGGTCTTCAGTGCCACGAGCCGGCCGATGAGCGGGTCTTTCGCCAGATAGACGATCCCCATTGCTCCCTTGCCGAGCTCGCGAACGATCTCATACCGGCCGAGCTTCACCTGGTTCCGCTCTCCCCCCGCGTCAGCTCCCGATTCGATGGGAGATGCGTGAGCCGTCAATGATACCCCCCTACGTCAGCACGCTGACGCGCCTCTCCTGTTGGTTCGTGGGATTCCGTTGGGGCGCTTCATTTTAAATTATGATGCACCTCCTTTTTGTGAAATCCCCATGCGAGGACAGCCAACATGAAGGTCTATTCGGGTTCTGAGATCCGGAATGTGGCCGTGGTGGGCCACAACGACACCGGAAAAACGTCGCTGGTAACGCAACTGCTGTTCAACGCCGGCGCCATCACGCGGCTCGGCAGGATCGACGACGGCACGACCGTCACCGACTTCGATCAGGACGAAATCGACCGCAAACACTCGATCTCCACGGCCGTGGCATTCGCCGAGTGGCAGAACACGAAAATCAATCTGATCGACACGCCCGGCTTCGGCATCTTCGTGATGGAGACGCGCACGGCCATGCGCGTCGTAGACGCTGCGGCCATCGTCGTCAGCGGCGTCACCGGCGTCGAAGTCTCGACCGAGCGCGTCTGGAAGTTCGCCGAGGAGTTCGAGCTTCCGAGCATCATCGTCATCAACAAGATGGACCGCGAGCGCGCCTCCTTCACCCGCACGCTCGAGGTGCTCCAGAAGAAGTTCGGCAAGAACGTCGTCCCCATCCAGCTTCCGATAGGCGAGGAGAAAGACTTCACCGGCGTCATCGATCTCGTGTCGATGACGGCCTGGAAGTACGCCGCCGACGGGTCAGGCAAGTACGAAAAGACCGACATCCCGGCAAATCAGAAGAGCGAAGCCGATGACTGGCGGGCGCAACTGATCGAGAAAGTGGCCGAAGGCGATGACACGCTGATGGAGCGCTTCTTCGATCAGGGCGGCCTCTCCCAGGAGGAGTTGCTGGACGGCCTGAAACGCGAGGTCGGGCATCACCAGATCTTCCCGGTCGTCCTCGATTCGGCCTCGCACAACATCGGCGGGCACGCCATCCTCGATGCCATCGTGGCGCTTCTGCCGCCGGCCGACGAGAGGAAAACGATCGACGGCAAAGACAGGAAAGGGGAAACGATCACGTTCGATCGCCGCGCCGAAGCCTTTCCCTCGGCGCTGGTGTTCAAGACCTTCTCGGATCCCTTCTCCGGCCGCGTCTCGCTGTTCCGCGTCTACTCCGGCACGTTCCAGTCGGACCACACCTACTGGAACACCACCAAGGACCACGAAGAGAGGGTCGGCAAACTGCAGCTCATCCAGGGCAAGCAGCAGGTTCCGGTTCCGGAGCTGAAGGCCGGCGACATCGGCGCGGTGGCGAAGCTGAAGGACGTTCATACCGGCGACACGCTGGCCACGAATCAGCACCCCATCGTGCTCGAGCACATCCACTATCCTGAGGCGGCAATCTCGTTCGCCGTCGAGGCCAAAGCCCGCGGCGATGAAGACAAGCTCGGCGTGGCCATCGGCCGCATCATCGAGGAAGATCCCTCGATCAAGTTCGGCCGCGACGAGCAGACCAAGGAGTTCCTCATCTCCGGCCAGGGACAGCTTCACGTCGAGATCGTCGTCTCCAAGCTGAAGAAGAAGTACGGCGTCGACGTGATTCTTCATCCGCCGAAAGTGCCGTACCGCGAGACGATCACCAAGCCGGCCGACGCCCATGGGCGCCACAAGAAGCAGTCCGGCGGTCACGGACAGTTTGCCGACTGCAAGATCACCGTCGAGCCCTTGCCGCGCGGCGCCGACTTCGAGTTCGTCGACGAGATCTTCGGCGGCTCGATCCCGCGCCAGTACATCCCGGCCGTGGAGAAGGGGATTCAGGACGCGCGGAAGAAGGGCTTTCTGGCCGGCTTCCCGATGGTCGACTTCCGCGTCCGTCTCAAGGATGGGCAATACCACGACGTCGACTCGTCGGAAATGGCCTTCAAGATCGCCGGTTCGCTGGCCTATCAGCAGGCCATGGAACAGGCCCGGGCCACGATCCTCGAGCCGATCATGCACGTCGACATCACCGCCCCGGCCGAGTACATCGGCGACATCATGGGCGACCTGAACTCACGCCGCGGGCGCGTGGAGGGGGTCGATGCGGACGGAGACGCGCAGACCGTGAAAGCGCGCGTCCCGCTCGCGGAAATGCTCACCTACGGATCGACGCTCCGCTCGATCACCCAGGGCCGCGGAAGCTTCCACATGGAGTCTTCCCACTACGAGGAAGTGCCGCGAAGCCTGCAGGAGAAGGTGATCAGCGAGGCGAAGAGGTTGCAGGCGGAGCATCAGGCGGCGCACTGAGCGCGCTTCGCGCGTTGTCTGCGGCTTCGCCGCGTTGTCGGTTGTCAGCGCGCTGTGGCGCGGGTGGACGTATCGTTGGGGGGCCGCGGTTGCCGGCGGTTGCGCCGCCGGGCACAGACAAGAGTGTCTGTGCCTGTCTGTGCCACATTGGATTCTTTTTTCTAGCCGGCGTCGTGCAAGAACGAGGGGCTTAATGTGGCATGGCACAGACAATCTGTCTGTGCCTTGGCCGGCGGAGCCGGCTTAAGATCGTAGCCCCCGGTTTCAACCGGGGGTTTCATGTCGCCCCAAGAATTGCGAGCCCGCTTTAGCGGGCGACAGAGCAGGCAGGTGCGGACGTCCCGGCGGAATGCACCTCGGATTCTGTCGCCCGCTAAAGCGGGCTTGCAATTTGGGGCAACCTCGAAACCCCCCGGTTGAAACCGGGGGCTACGATCTTAAGCCGGCTTCGCCGGCAAAAACGTCCAGACTCAAGCGGCGCAGCCGCGCGTTACGAAGCCGCGTCACCTGATACTCTCTGGACCACGCGCGCCGCAGCGCGCAGACAACCGACAACGCGGCGAAAGCCGCAGACAACGCGCGAATGCGCCGCACTACCTCGTCCTCACGAGGATCCCCAGCTCGCGGATCTGATACGCAAGCGCCTGGCGCGACATGTTCAGCGAGGCCGCGGCACGGTTCTGGTTGCCGTTGGCCTGCACGAGCGATTTCTCGATCAGCTCGCGGCGGAAACGCGTCACGGCGTCCTGATACGAGCTCACGCCGCCGCCGGGGCGGACGACCGCGCTGCGCATCCGCTCGGGAAGGTGCTCGACGTCGATGGCCGCCGTTTCGGCGGCAAGTGCATGCGCGGCGCGGATCGTGTTCTGCAGCTCGCGGACGTTGCCGGGCCAGCGATAGGAAAAGAACACCGACTCGGCATCAGCGGTCAGTCTCGATGGTCCGCCGCGGCTCTTCTCCCGCTCCTTCGCCAGGAAGTGCGCGGCCAGCATGGGAACGTCGGTTGGGCGGTCGCGCAGCGGTGGAAGGGCGATCTCGATTCCTCCGATGCGGTAGTAGAGATCCTCGCGGAAGTGCCCGTCTTCGACCGCCGACTCCAGCTTGCGGTTCGTGGCACTGACGATGCGGACGTCCGCGGAGCGGTTGACCGTATCGCCGACGCGGCGGAACTCCCCTTCCTGCAGGAAGCGAAGGAGCTTGGCCTGCGCGGACAGCGGCATCTCTCCGATCTCATCGAGAAAGAGGGTTCCGCCGTCGCTGGTCTCGATCAGGCCGGCGCGATCGCGATCGGCGCCGGTGAACGCGCCGCGCACGTGTCCGAACAGCTCGCTCTCGATCAGGTTTTCAGGAAGGGCGGCGCAGTTGACCGGGGTGAAGGTCTTGCCGCGCCGCGGCGAGTGCCGGTGCACGGCGCGGGCGACCAGCTCCTTGCCGGTGCCGGACTCGCCGAGGATGCAGACCGGCACGTCGCGTCGTGCCACGCGCGTGATCAGGGTGAAGATTTCCCGCATGGCCGGCGAGTCGCCGATCATTCCGTCGATCGACTCGCTCTTCGCGGCGGTCACGCTCTCGTTCTGTTCGATGACGCGGCGCATGCGGTGATGCTCGGCCCGCGTGCGGAAGAGCGCCGCCAGCGCATCGCGCGATTCCGGCGGCCAGGAGCTGATCCCTTCGACAAAAAGCAGCTCGCGATCGCTGCAGATCGTCCAGTCTGTCCCACCGCCGGCCGCGATGACGTCGAGCTCCGCGGCGGAGAGGAAAGGGAGCGACCCGATCTCATGCCATTGCCCGAGGCGATTGCGTGTGGCGAAGCGCCAGGAGGTGGGTATGAAATCGCGCGCGCTGAATGGGAACTCGCGGATGGCCGCGTCGCGTAGGAATCGCAGTTCCGCCGCCGATACGCTCGTCTCGCGCCGCGGCAGATCGATCTTCATCTCCGCGGCCAGCGATCCGGCAACGTCGGTGAGACCGCGGCCGAGCGCGTCGCGAAAACGCTTCAGTTTCTGCGAGCCGGTGGTGGCCTCGCCGAGGTCGGCATTACCGCCGTCGCGGCGGATGCGCATCGCGTCGTATCGTTTCCGCAGCTCGATATTGCCCGAATTGCCATTCGCTCGCGGCGGCGCAACGCGCCCTTCGATCCAATCGATCTCATCGAGGATCAGTGCCGCCGCTTCGCGCATCTGCGGTGCGAGGTCCGCCTCCATGATCACTTGCGCCGCACGCACGGCCTCGGCGAATCGTCCTCGCGAGAAGTCGAGATGCGCGGAGAGAAGGTCGAGCTCGCGCAGCCGTCTCTCATCGCCGGTCCCTCGGAAGAAATGCCGCAGGCGCTGAAGCTGCTGCGCCGCGTGCGCCCACTGTCCGTCGTCGGCGGCGAGATAGGTGAGGATGAAGAGGATGCCTCCCGCCGCGCGGTCGCCCTGCGTTTCCTCCACCAGCGCCAGCGTACGCAGAGCCTCATCGCGCGCTTCGGGCCAGACGCCGGCGGTGAAGAGGATGTAGATCCTGTCGAGCGCCGCATCGATCCGCTCGGCCACGCAACGGGCGCGATCGAGCGATTCGGCCGCGTGGCGCGCCGCGGCATCGAGGTCGCCGCGCGAAAGCGCGAGGTACGTGGCCAGCCGCGCCGCGAGGTAATGATCGGGAGGCGGGGCGTCGTCATCACAGTCGACACCCGACTCGTAGGCCAGCAGCGCGCGTTGATAGGCAAGCTGCGCATGATCCTCATCCGTTGAAGGCACGCAGGCGTCCAGTGCGGCCCGCATGTCGTCATACCTCGACTCGAGATAGAAGAGATCGGCACGCAGAAGCTCGGCTTCGAACGGACGCGCGGCCATCCGATCGAGCCGGGCCAGCGCCGGGCCGTAGTCGCCCATGCGCCGCTCGATACGGGCTTCGATCAACGCGCGCGCGTCGCCGGTCACGATGTGCGCGGCGCCGCGCGCATCGCGGTAGCGCCCGCCCTCGATCAACGCGCGGGCGAGCACCTCCGCCAACGTTGGAGTCAAGGCGTGGCGCGGCAGCTCTCGCAATACCGGCAACGCCTCGGACGGCGAAGTCCGTTCGAGCAGGTCTGCCGCGCCTCGCGGATCGCCGGCATCGATCAGCAGCGAAGCAGCCGCGGCGAGGTCTCCGGTCGTCTCCGTCAGTACTCCCGCGGCCACTCTGCAGAGCGTCGGCTGCGAGCTGGCCGGAATCAGCCGCCTGGCTGCATCGCGCACGGCTTCCGAGGAGAAGACGAAATGGTTGTCATCGATCGTCGTAACCCCTTCGACGACGAGATCCTCCACCCCTTCCCCGAACATGAGCTGCCGGAAAAACGCCGAGGCAACGTCGATGCGAACGCGCGTGCCGAGGAGTGCGATGGCCGCGATGTAGGAACGGAGCGGCTCGCGCAAGGAGGCAAGCACCGGGATCTGTTCACTGGCGGGAAGAGATCCAGTATCGAGAAAGCGCGGAAAAGCGTCGGACTCGATGAAGGCCTCGAGCCAGGCCCGGTTCTCGATCCGCCCCTCCACTTCCCGCCGCGCGCTGAGGAAGGGAGCGACGACGAAGTAGCGCGACGGCGGCAGATCGACGTCACCCCGGTCGGCCGCGATCCAGACACCGGCGCAGGCCGCTTCGAGCATCTCGGTAACGCGTCCCGAGGCCGGGTCGAAGCGGTCGCGATTGACTACGGAGAAGATCAGCCGCTGCCGCGATGCAGCCTCGACGACCCGCTCCGCGATCTCGCTCTCGCCGCGCTTGTCGAGTGGACCGGCGATCGCGGCGAGCGCGCGGATCGCGGAATAGCGCTGCAGTGGCGAGGCGTCCGTCCCCACTTCCAGCACCTGCTCGCCACCGAGTGCGGCCGCGGATTGGATGACACCGCTGGCTCTGCTTCCTCGGAAGCTCCGCGTTTTTCCGCGCAGGACTTCGTCGAGCGCCTCCGGACCGGGTGAGGCGATCTCGCCCCAGGCGGCGGCGCGCAGCCAGCGGAGGTCGGCGGCGGCGTCGCCGCGCAGCCGGGCCTCGATCTCCAGGTAGACCGATTCCGCCCGCCCCCACGACTGGCGCAGCGACTCGACCGCCGGCGCGCCGACCGACTCGGCGAACTGCTGGATGACGGTCAGCGTCGGCGGCGTCTCCTCCTCCGCCGCCCGTGCTCCGACGCGCACGAGCCGGCAGTCGTTTCCCCGCTTCCGGACCACGGCCCATTCGGCAGGATCGTGCCCGGCATCGGAAAAGCCGGCGAAGTGCAGCAGCGCCTGATGCGCCGCGAACTGCCCGACGAGCGAGAGTTGGTCCCTCGCCCCGAGCTCTCCCGCGTCGGCGAGCGGCATCGCCTCGAGAGAAAGCGATGGCGTACACCCATCGATCCACGGCAGCGTCGAATGACGAAGCGTGGCGACGATGGCGCGGTCCCACCCGAATGCACCGAGTTCGATCTCGATCGCCGGCCGCACACGACGACGGGCAGAGCCGCGCATGGACATGTAATGAGGTGAGGATTGAGGGAGGGATTTCCCTACCCTGGACATCAATATTGGGCCTTGGCAGCGTAGAACCGGACCTGCATGGAAACGGCAAAGGAACAGGTGCAGAAGATCCTGGAGGTTCTCCCCGATAGTTCGGTCCTGGAACGAGAAACCTGGTTCCTCCGGACCAAAGAACTGGTTCCGGGAACGAGGTCGATGGGGGTCGATATCAGGATCGACCACCCCAGATCACAACCAGAGAGATGAGCGCAGACGTGTCGGGGATTCACTCCTCGCGTGACCGTTTGGTGGCAGCGAAGTTGGCTTAAGTATCAGAATCGATGGGGGTTGATATCAGGATCGACCCACCCCACGATCAAAACCTGAGGGATGAGCGCAGACATGTGGGGGGTCCATACCTCGCGTGATCGCTTGTTGGCAACGAAGTTGGTTTTAAGGTCTGTTCCATCACGTATCCGACCGGGTTCGCTGTGGCCTTGATGTGGGTCGATCGTGATCTTGAACCCCGTCGGTCGTGACTTGACGCGGTCGATTCTGATCTGAACTCGATCGGTTCTGATCTTGAACCTATCGATGCTGATCTCAACCTTATCGGTTCTGATCAAGGAGGCCCGGTTCTGATCTCGAGATCGTGCGCGTCTGATATTGACTTCCTCGGTTATGGACTCGTGGTCTCCGCGTTTGCTCTTGACGTGAAGAGCGGCAGGTGTGGCAGCTCGTCGATCGGGCGATTCGCGAGGGTACCGCGCGCGCGATGCGCTATTTTGAAACCGACGGCATGCGGTCAGCATTCGTATCTATCGCATGCCCCTGTTGTTAACGCTGTCTCTCCTTTTCGCCGGCCGCGCCCGCGCCGTACTCCCCCCGAGCAACATCCCCACGCCTCCCTCGGTCATGTGGATCGCTGCCCATCCCGATGATGAATCGATCGCGGCGCCGTTGCTGGGAAAATGGTGCCGTCAGGAGCACGTCCGGTGCGCGTTCCTCATCCTTACGAGAGGCGAGGGTGGAACCTGCCTGCGCTCGGACGGATGCCAACCCGATATCGCATCGGTTCGGAGCGCGGAGGCCGGCTCGGCCTCGCAATACTTCGGCGCGACATCCATTCTTCTCACCTACCCGAATACGGCGGGAGTGGATAAGCCCGACTGGCGATCCGCATCCGGCGACCGCCCTGACGTCGTGACGTCGGTGGCGCACTACATTGAAGCGTTCCACCCCAGTCTGGTGCTGACCTTCGACCCGCGCCACGGCACGACCTGCCATCCCGACCACAGGGAGACAGGCGCCATCGTTCTCGACGCGGTGAAGCTGCTGTCGTACGAACCGAATCTCTACCTTCTCGAGACCCGCGTCACCTTCGCCTTCGATCCACTGGTGATCAACTTCGCGCCAGCGGTGGCTGGCTTGCAGCGGTTCGACGCCAACGAGATTCTGACGTCCGGTCAAACCACGGCATGGTCTGAGATTACGCAGGACATGTCCCGCCATCCGAGCCAGTTCGACGGATCGTGGCTGTCTGCAATCGAGAATGTGCCGACGGGCGACCGCGCGGTCTACATCGCGCCGGCGAAGTCGATTCTGGCGGTGCAGGTTCCGGGGTGCCAGTAACTGCCAGTCATGGCGGCAGCCCCACTTTCCGGATCAAGGCGATGAAGCGCGGATCGTTGCGAAGAGAGTCGAGCGAGGGATCGACCTTCAACCAGACCGCGGACTCGGAACGGTCGTTGTAGACCTTCTCCAGGTTCTTCATGGCCTCGTCGTTATTTCCGAAGGCCGCGTAAATGCGGGCCAGGAAGAGGGGGAGTGTGTACGTGTCGGCCGTCCGCGCGCGCAACTCGTCCATGGCGCGCAATGCCTCTTTGCGGTTGCCTGCGCGCGCGTTGATCATTCCCCAGACCGTGATGAGCAGTTGTTTATGGCCGCCGAGCTGCATGGCGTGCTGCATCAATTCAAGGGCCCGCGGCATGTTGTTCTTGCGGAATTCGATCTGTGCCTCGAGGTAATAGACGTACGGGAAGCTCGGATCGAGGTCTAGCGTATGTTTGGCCTGTTCGATGGCATCCTCGTCGCGGCCCGCGTAATAGAGGGTCCGTTCGACGTCCCAACTGGCGGTGACGGACAGCGGATCGAGCTGCTCGGCACGGCGCTTTTCCACCAGGGCCTCGTCGAAGCGGCCCATCGCCGCCAGGAAATCGCCATACGCCTGATGCGCATCGGCATCGTTCGTATTGAGGGCAATGGCGCGGCGGAACTCCTTCTCACCTTTCGCGAAATCCCAGTCATACCAGACCAGCGCCAGGGCCATGCACGTGTGGGCCTGGGCCAGCGAGTCATCGAGAGCCAGTGCGCGCTCTGCGGCCTCGCGTACGCGCGGCATCGCCTCGCGCGGCGGCATGAAGAGATTCGAGAGAAAGAAATAGGCTGAGGCCAGACCGGCGTAGGCCAGCGCATAGGTGGGATCGCGCTCGATCGACTGATTGAAATAGCCGATTCCCTTGCGGATCGCTTCCTCGTCGTTGAATCTCGTCGAGAAATAGCGGCCTTTGAGATAGAGCTGGAACGCTTCGTTGCTCTCCGGGCGCCGCCTGGCCAGCAGCTTGCGCTCTTCGCCGGTCAGATGCGGCTGCAGTTGTGACGAGATCTCCTCGGAGAGATCCTTCTGCAGCTCCACGACGTCGGAAAGATTGCGGTCGTACTGCTGTCCCCACACCTGCGTACCACGCTTCACATCGGTCAGCGTGGCGCGGACGACGATGGTATTGCCGCGCTGGACCAGCCGCCCGGTCACGACGCCGCGGACGTGCAGTTCCTGACCGACGACGAGCGGATCGATGTTCTTCCCTTTGTATCGGAACACCGTGCTGTGCGCGACGACCTGCAGCTCCGGCAATTGCGACAGCGAGTCGGTGATGCTGTCGGTCAATCCATCGCTGAGGTACTCACTGTTCGGATTTCCCGAGGCATTGACGAATGGCAGCACGGCCACGCTGTCGATCCGGTCGGCGAAAATGCTGCCTTTGATGATCGTGTACGCCGCCGCAGCCAGCAACGCCACCACCACGACGGAGATCAGCGCCACGATGCGCGTATTACGGAACGCACGGCGCATTGCATGGCCGCGCCCGGAGATCGGAAACGTCATCTGCACCGTCGGCTGCTGTTCGAACCCCGGCGCGGAGAAGTGGCGGTGCATCTCCGGAGAGGTGAGCTTGCTCTCGTACTCCAGCTCCCGGCGCAGCGTGTTCAGATCGCCGAGGAGTTGCCGCGCCGAGGGGTAGCGGTTGCTCCGATCCTTCTCCAGCAGTTTCAGAATGATCTGATCGAGCTCCGGCGGAACGCCGGTGACGTAGTGCGACGGCGGCTTCGGCACCTCGTTGACGATGGCGAAGGCGATGTCGATGAAGTTGTCGCCTCGCACCGGCGGCTGCCCGGTGACCATCTCGTACATCACGGCGCCCAGCGCGTAGAGGTCGGAGCGTGCGTCAGGCTGCTGCGCGCGGGCCTGCTCGGGGGAGATGTAGAGCAACGTCCCCATGACCGAGCCGGTGGAGCTGTCTTTGAGCGCTGACTCCGGCTCGGCGAGCTTGGCCAGGCCGAAGTCGAGCACCTTCACCAGGCCGTCGGGGCGGAGCATGATGTTCTCAGGCTTGATATCGCGGTGGACGATGCCGGCATCGTGTGCCGCGGCCAGCGCGCTGGCGACGCCGATGGCGACGTCGAGCACTTCACCGATGTTGAGCCGCCGCGTGGCCATCCGCTCGCGAAGCGTTTCGCCCTCGATGTACTCGGTGGCGATGTAGTGGACCGCCTCGTCCTCGCCGATCTCATAGATGGTGAGGATGTTGGGGTGATTGAGCGCCGAGGCCGCGCGCGCTTCACGTTGAAACCGCCGTACGCGTTCCTCGTCCCTCGTGAAGCGCACCGGCAGGAGTTTGAGCGCTACCTTGCGGTTGAGCGTCGTGTCTTCGGCGAGGTAAACCTCACCCATTCCGCCGGCGCCGATGAGCCGCCCTACGCGATAACGCGAAATGGTCTGCGGGGTCATGGGCTTGCTTTGGAGGATAGCATTCGAGGGAGTGGGGGGCGTTGACGGTGGTCGGTTGGTTATTGGGTTGTCGGTTATCGGTTGTCGGTAGTCCGAGTAAAGAATCAATCACTGACCCCCGAACCCCCGACCCCGACAACCGATAACCGACAACCGATAACAACCCCCGGATAGAATCCGTCTCAATGACCGACATCGACCTCGCAACACAAGCTGCCCGTCTCGGCGCGGTAATCCTGCTGCAACACTGGGAACGGCTGGGAAAAGACGATGCGGATCTGAAGTCGCGCAATGACTGGGTTTCGCGCGCGGACCGCGAGAGCGAGGCCGCCATCGTCTCGTTCATCCATGACCACTGTCCCGAAGACGCCATCCTCGGCGAAGAAGGCGGCATCAGCGCCGAGGGGACCAGCGGGCGGACGTGGATCATCGATCCGCTCGACGGCACATCGAACTATCTGCAGCACTTTCCGATATGGTCGATATCGATTGCCGTGAAGACCGGCAAAGAGATCACCGCCGGCGTCGTTCACGAACCGCTGCGCGATCTCTTCTTTACGGCCGAGCGTGGGGCCGGCGCGTTTCGCAACGGCCAGCGGATGCACGTCTCGAATCAGGAGACGCTGGACAGCTCGTTTCTTGCCACCGGCTTCCCCTTTCGCGCGCAGCAATTCGTCGCCGTCTATTGCGCGATCTTTCAGGAAGTCATCAGTGTCGCCAAGGGCGTTCGCCGGGCCGGCTCGGCGGCGCTCGATCTCGCCTACACCGCCGCCGGCATCTTCGACGGCTTCTTCGAGCTGCACCTGTCACCATGGGACATCGCCGCGGGATCACTCCTCGTCACCGAGGCCGGCGGCGTTTTCAGCGACTTCTCCGGCGGCGATCGCTGGCTGGAGCGCGGCAATGTCGTCGGCGCGCCGGCGGGCGTTCACCGCGACCTTCTGAACGTGCTCGCACGCCATGTCTCCGAGGACCAGCTCGACCGCCGCGCGGCGAACCGCGCTCTTCCCTCGCAATGAAGCTTCCCCGTTCCTTCTTCCGGCAGGACACCGTGACCGTGGCGCGTTCCCTTCTCGGCTGCGTGCTCTGGCGCCGCCTCGGCCGCGAGCTGCTGGCCGCGCGCCTGGTGGAGGTCGAGGCATACCTCGGCGCGAACGATTCCGCCAGTCACGCCCGGCGCGGCCTGCGCAGCGCGCGCAACGAGTCGATGTACCTCGAAGGGGGACACGCCTACGTCTACTTCACCTACGGCATGCACTGGTGTGTGAACGTCGTCACGCAGGAAGCGGACATCGCCGAGGCCGTGCTGCTGCGGGCCGCGGAACCGCTGCGCGGCATCGAGACGATGCGCGAACGCCGGCCGAAAGCAAAACGGGATCGTGACCTGATGAACGGCCCTGGCAAACTCTGCTCCGCGATGGCCATCGACAAGTCGCTCGACGGCGAGCCGTTCGATGGAAAAGCGCTCTGGCTCGCACCGCGCGACATCGAAGTCGGCGACGACGACATCGCCGTCAGTCATCGCATCGGCGTCGAAAACTCCGGCGAAGCGGCGGGCTGGCCGTTGCGGTTTTACCTTCGCGGCAATCCGTACGTGAGTGCATTCCGATCCGCGCACTCTACAGAGTAGAGATCCTGCTGCCCGAGTCCGAGACAGCGAGCCAAAAGTGAGGGTGGGGAAAAGCCGGTGCTCGGACACTCCTATTTGTAGAAAGCGTGGAAATTCCACGTGATGCTGGTCCATCCGCCCAGGCGGCGAAAGGAGAACGCATGCTTGCTCGACAACTTGCACTGGCCGTACTGCTGCTCTTCGTTGCTGACGCTTCTGCCGCCGATAAAGAGACGGTGAAGCTCGACCTTCACTTCGACTACTTCGAATGCACCGTCCCGAAAGACGTCTCGTGTCTCGCCGGGAATGAGGCCGAGAAAGCGAAATGCACGCGTTGCGCGGCATGGCGTGTCGTTCACTTTCAAAACACGGCCGTTACCACCTACGATCCAGCGGCATACCGCTACGACGGCGGAGACGCTCGCGCGAATCAGTTCATCTACGACGCCGCGTTGAGTACCGTTCCCGCAGATTCTACCCCGCCTTCGACATCTCCGGTTGTGGCTCCAAAGTTCAACGCGCTATACGCCGCACCCGAAAAGTACGATTTCCTGACGCTCGATTCGCAAGCCAGCAGCGATGCCTTCGTCATCTCGAATCGGATGGGCGCCGTTTACGCCTCGACCATCACGACAGGGAAGCCGGTCATTCATCCCAGCGATTCCGCTGACGGCGCTGTGCGCCAGTCTGCTTCGTTGAAGTACGTCTTTCCGGCCTCTTCCGCGCCGGTCAAGAAGATCGTCCCGAGGAGACTCATTCGCGACGCTACGCCTCAGAAGGACAGCTTGGTCTGGAATATGTGGGCAGATCAGCCTCCAGGCATCGACTGCCGTGCAATGTCGCCACTCGAAAAAGACGGGAAGGACTATCGCGTCACCCTTCATCTCGCTGCGCTTAAGTATGGCCGCGACAATTTCAAGGCTCTGTCCGGTCCGGTCCTCGACTGGATCGGGAAGTGGATCGACACCACCACTGAGTCCCAGGTCACGATCACCGTCCTCGCACTGCCTGACCGGCACTTCAAGATCACGAGCCCCGAGGCAACCATCAGAGTCGATCTCGCGAAGATCCGTAAATGGCGGCGTGACCACCTGACTTCGCCAACGGATGCGTTCGAAGTCCTCCGCCAAAACGGATGTTCCGCAGACAATGTGGACTTCGCATTCGCGGAAGCACGCTTCGGTATCACCACGACAGGAGTCCCGGGAGTCGGTACGATCACATTTTCGATCTGGAACGACGAAGGCATTCCGGTCGATGAGGTCGTCACGTCGTTGTGTGTTGAAAAGTGTAGCGGCGTTGCTTTGGGCAGCGGATTGGCGGGGCTCGACTCCATCCGCCTGCTCCGCGATCACACCGGCACGCCTGACGCGGCATTGCACGTTGTGACTAGCGGGAGCGAAGTGAAGGGCATCCTTCACGTCGCGGGCCCGACCTCAAAGTACACCGTCTGGACCGTGAGTGACGACATTCACCCGTTCCTGGACTCATTGCGAGACGTGATGAAGCGATTCGAGGATGCTGCGGCTGAGGACGAAGGCGAGCGCGCCGCGGCGGCCATCGATTTTCGCGATTCCCTCTTTCCGAACGAGCCGAAAGCGCGAAGGGCACGCGAGATCTTTGAGACTTTTCTTTCAGCACACATCAAAGGAGTGAACCCACCAAAGGCTAAGGATGCCCCCTCGCTGTTCGTACGCATGCTCGCGGTTACGGGTTCGGCTGTTCCGTCAGTTCCTCTCGGTCTATACCCGCTGCCTCGCATCATGGGAGATCAGCGGCAGGATCTGCGCTACGCCGGATTCTTCTTCCGAGTCGAGGCACCCCTCCCCATACAAAGCTACGACGCCGGATCGGGATGCATCGCTCAGTGGTACGGAATCCTCTCAAACACTATGGCCAAGGAATTGGTGGGCGCGGCGGCGCGACTCCGCAAAAAGGCGTTGAGGGAGTGGGCGCAGGGAAAGGTCTTTCCGGCCTCGGCAGGTGAGGGCGGATTCAGCTCCTGGATGCGCAATCAGGGCGCGGAGAAAAACGCGGTGCTTTATGTCCTCGGACATCACGATGATGAGGGCGGCCCCATCTCATTTGCCGACAGCGACGTCCTGCGCGTGAGCGACGTCAAACGCGTCTTTCCCGAGCCGTCCGTCGCGATTCTGAATGCCTGTGGCAGCGTCCGCGCGGGAAGCGATCAATTCGTGCGCGCCTTCAACGCCGCGAATGTGGAAGCGGTGATTGCGACAAAGCATCAGATCGCCGCTACGATGGCGGTGCAATTCACGGAATACCTGCTGACCGAGTTACGCAGCGATGCGGCATCGTCTCAGTCGAACATCTCTGTTGCTTTCTTCGATGCGCTGCAATCACTGCGTGAGGACAAGGCGTACAACGAAATAACGGGAGAGGACGACGAAACCTCAAGCCGGTGGGGCTCGCGCGTTCTGGCCTATTCGCTTCTCGGCAATGGCGGCCTGATGGTGTGCGCGCCGGATACGCGTGCAGTCGCTTCCGCGCCAAGCACATCAAACGGAGGCCATCAGTGAAAACGATCGTCCGCGTCGTAGTCCTTTCTTTCTTTCCCCTACTCGCCGCCTCATCGCTCAGCGCCGCGGAGCTCGATTCGTCAAAGCGCTGGACCGTCGTCATCAGCGACCTGCATATGGGCGTCGGCAAACGTTCATCCGGGGAGTGGAATGCGATCGAGGACTTTCGGTGGAGTACCGAGTTCTCGAAGTTCCTGGATTACCTGACCGCTCAAAGTGGTGGCACGACCGACTTGGTCTTGAACGGCGACACGTTTGAAATGTGGCAGTCGCTGCAAGGTTCCGACTGCCGGGACGGCCGCAGCGAGAACGAGAGTTGTACGGAAAAGGAGGCCGCCGCGAGATTCGCTGTCATCCTCACTGCGCACGATGACGAGCTCAAGGCGTTGAAGCGTTTCAGCACGCAGGGGTCGAATCGCGTGTTCTTCGTCCCAGGCAATCACGACGTCGCTCTCCGCTTCGCGTCCATCGCCGCCGAGCTCCTCCGGAACATCGGAGGAGATCCGGAGCGCGTGCGGGTCCTCGCCGAGGGGTACTTCCTCTCGGGGGACAAGGCGATTTACGCGGAGCACGGTCACGATATGGATGATTTGAATGCTTTCAAAGGATCGCCGCCGCCATTTCGAAAGATCAACGGCACGGTCTTTCTCGACCGGCCGTGGGGAGAGAACATGGTGCAGTCGTTCTACAACAGGTATGAAGAGCAGTTTGAGTCGATCGACAACATCGCCGGCGAGCTGAATGGCGTGAAGTACGGTATGGCAAGCATCGGAATCGCCGGCACAGTGGGCGCCATCCGCAACTTCGCCGGTTTCTTCCTCTTCCGTCAATCGTTTCGCCAATTCGGCGATCTGCTATCGGACCAGGACACACCGGCAGCACCGGCGAAATGGAATCTGAAAGTCGTTCGAGACACTGGCGATCAGTTTTTCGTCGACTCCATCCCCTCGGATGATCCGATCCATGACGTGATGCAGGCGGCGCTGAAGGATGGACAGCTGGGCCTGTCGATGTCCGAGATGAAGGATGAAGAACTGACAAACATCTGCGACTATCGGTTTGCACTCCTTCAGGAGCAGCTCGTCCGCGAGCACCGGAAAAAGGAGGAGCTCACCATCGATCGCTGCGAGGTGACGAATCTGAATGCGCTGCGCAAGAAGCTCGTTTCGCTCGTGGACGAGACGAAATACTTTTCGCAGCATCTGGACGACGTGCGGAACCGGCTTCGCAAATCGGGAAAGATGGGGCCGAAGGATCGATTCTCCCTCTTCGTCTACAGCCACACGCACACCGGTGAGGCGCCGTACGATCTGCGCAAAGGGCAGAAGGTCGACTGGCATCCGGCGGTGACGAATACCGGCGCTTGGCAGAGGATCGTCACGGTCGATTGGGTCAAGCGGTATCAGAAGAAGAAGCACATTTCCAACGCCGACCTACTCGGCAATCTCAAGCTGGACAACCTGCCACCTTGCTATCCGGCGATCATTGTGCGGCCCTACGGCAGCGGCAAGCCGGCGGCAACGCTGGAGTATTGGCAACAGGACGGCTCTGGTGAGTGGGTGAGCCTCGCGGCTTCGTGCAATTGAGGCCTGGGCGACGCGAGAAGGCAGCGTCGTGACCCACGACGCCATTGCGCTTTGCGCACGAACGGAATTATGCTGCCCGGACAACTCACCTCCGCCGCGCGAACAAAAAGGAGACCTGTATGCGTCGTCTGTCCTTCGTGCTCCTGGCTCTCGTTGTCATCCTTGTTTCCTTTTCTCTTTTCGCCCAATCCCAGGCTACGACCGGCGTCATCGAGGGGACCGTCGTCGATGCCAGCGGTGCTGCCATTCCTGGCGTCACCGTGACGATCAGGAACACGGCCACCGGCTACGAGGTCGTGGTGGTTACCGATGCGGCCGGGCATTTCCGGGCGGTGCTTCTGCCGGTCGGCCCCTATCAGGTCACGGCCGTGCTGCAGGGCTTTGCCACGGTGGTACAGAAAGGGCTCGACCTCGGCGTCGGTCAGACGTTGTCGGCCTCGATCGCCTTGAAACAGGCGACCACCGCCGAGGAGATCGTCGTCACCGCGGCGGCGCCGCTGATCGAGACGGCGCGCACAGAGGGCTCCACCCGCATCGACGAAAAAGCCGTTGAAGGATTGCCGAATAACGGCCGCAACTTCCTGGAGTTCACCAAGATGACCCCGGGCGTCACGGTCGTGCAGGGTCCCGACGGCGACGAGTTGTCGATCAACGGACAGAAAGGCATTTCGAACAACATCACGGTCGATGGCGCCGACTTCAACAATCCGTTCTTCGGCGAGCAGCGCGGCGGACAAAGGCCGCCGTTTACGTTCAACCTCGACGCCGTGAAGGAGATGGTCGTCATCGCCGATGGGGCTCCTGCCGAGTTCGGGCGCTCCATGTCCGGCTTCGTCATCGTCATCACGAAATCGGGGACGAACGATCTGGACGGCACCGCGCATTTCACCTTCAAGAACGACTCGTTGAGCAGCCAGCCGAAGAATCCTGACGGCACGACCTCGCCGAAGTTTCCTTCAACGCAGTCGCAGGCAGGTTTCACGTTCGGAGGTCCGCTGCAGCGCGACCGGTTGTTCTATTTCGGCGCGTTCGACTATCAAAAAGCCAAGACCACGAAACAGACCGATCCGAATCGGATCGAGCAGCGCGTCGTCGATGCGCTGGCCGCGTTGGGCAGCCCGAACGAGAACGGCCCCATCGAGCATACGAATGACGCCCGCGTCCTCCTGCTCAAGCTCGATTACAACGTCTCGGCAAAAAACCTGGCCAACCTTCGCTACAACTACACGTGGTCGCAACAGGTCAACGGCACGTTCGACGTCGACTCGTGGGGGCGAAGCGCGAACGCGATCGAGAAGGATTCATCGAACGCTATCGTCGGCGGCCTGACCTCCACGCTGCAGTCGTCGCTGCTCAACGAGTTTCGCTTCCAGTTCGCCAAGGAGAAGCGGCCGCGTCCCTACAACGGGCCGAACATCACCGGACAGAGCCGCCCTCTGCCCGACACGGCATTCGACTTCGTGAAAAGCTATCGGTTCGGCGAGCCATTCTTCATCCCGGTCACTTACTACGACACGCGCGTGGAGTTCAATGACAACGTCAGCATCCTTCGCGGTGCCCACGCCATCAAGGCGGGCATGGAGTTCAATCGCGTGAACTCGGTGCAGACGTTCCTTGGCTTTGCCAATGGCCGATACATCTTCGACTCGACGGACGGATTTCTCGAAGATCTGAAGAATCACACATCGAACCATGTCCTGCTCTACCTTCAGCAGGCAGGCGTCCGCAACATCAG
>Ga0247688_1000264_pt1 | contig 19401 bp, 14 predicted proteins | sample CNK29_metaG_FD_182718 | JGI IMG/M metagenome (GOLD analysis project Ga0247688, IMG submission 182718) | Soil microbial communities from Purdue University Martell Research Forest, Indiana, United States - CNK29 | ecosystem: Environmental > Terrestrial > Soil > Temperate forest > Bulk soil... | reverse complement strand
GAAGGATCGGAAGTCGTTGCCGAAAGCCCTCGAGCCCATTCGGCCTTACTTCGATTACCTGATCAAGAAACAGAAGATCTACGGCTACACGGTGATGTTCAATATCAACATCTGCCACAACAATCTCGACGACGTGAAAGAGTTGACCGAGATCGCGCACGACAACGGCATCGCGACCGACTATCACATCAACGAGACGCCGATGACCGAGCAGGACCACTTCAAGCATCTTTCGGAAAACGAAACCTATCTCACGCCCGACGATTGGCCGAAGGTCGACGCTTTGCTGGATTACCTCAACGATAAACGGCGCAACGAAGGCTACAAGATGGTGAACCCGATCCAGCACATGGAAGACATGAAGCTGTTGATGCGTGGCCAGGTTCCGGAGTGGAGCTGTCGCGCCGGCCAGAATTCACTCATCATCCGGACAGATGGATCGCTGGCTCCATGTTTTCCGATGTACTCGGCAACGCACGATTGGGGCGTCGTCGGCGATCACAAGTTTGACGTGAAGCAGCTCGACGAGATGAAGCGTGAGTGTACGCAGCATTGCCTCTCAACGTGCAATTACATTCTCGGCTATTGCTACGACACGGCTCGCGTGCTCGGTTGGATCATGAAGACTGCCAAGGGTGGATTCAGAGGAGTCGAGAGTTTTTAACTAGAAACATTCCCGTTGCGGAGATCGTTAAGCACGAACATGCCAGACGATCTCCGCCGGGACCTCAATCAGATCAAGTTCTCTGCGCTGACCCTCACTGAAACTCTGCACGCACCTAACTCACGCATTCCTTCTCACATTCATAACACCGCTAGTATTTGCCTGACACTCACTGGCCATGGTCTCGAGACACTCAACGGAAATCGCTTTGTCAACCAACCCGGTTGCGTGATCATTCGCGGCGCGGGTGTTATTCATGCGAACGAGTACGGCCCGATTCCTTTGCGTGGCCTGATGATCGAGTTGGAAAGAAAATGGGTCGACACGTGCCCGCACTTTTCGGAAGTGCTCAAAGGCTATCGCTACTTTCCGAATGGGCCGGTGTCGGCTATTGCGTTGCGCATTTATCACGAATCGAGAATTACGGACGGCGTTGCGGCGTTGATCGTTGAAGGGTTGATGCTCGAACTATTGGGACACGCGTCCCGATCTTTGGTGAAGACGCCGGTTCGTGCGCCACGCTGGTTAAATCAGGCACGCGATCTGTTGCACGGGCGTTTCAACGATTCGCTCAATCTTGATGAAGTGGCGCACGCGGTCGGCGTGCACCCGACGCATCTTGCGCGCACGTTCAAGAAGCATTATCGAACGACCGTGGGCGAGTATCTGCGCGGGCTTCGTCTCGATTGGGCCATGCGCCAGTTGTCCGAGACGGAGGCGTCGATCTCGGAGATCGCGTGCGCGGCCGGGTTTTACGATCAGAGCCATTTCAGTCATCTCTTCAAACAGCACACCGGGTTCACGCCAGCCGAGTTCCGGCTCTCGCAAGCAGCTAAATAGGCGCGCCTTCGCCGAACGTAAACGCTAATCTCATACACGCCCGCTATTCTCTTCCAATACCACCGCCCAATTACTGCGCTATCAATTACCCACTGCGTAATTTGGTTTGAGGTGGTGAGACATGACTCTTTGGACCAGCAGCCTGTTCATCTTCTTGCTGCTGTGCGCCATTCCAGCGCACGCGCAGATCGCAACCGGCAACAACAACCCCGCAGCAACCCCTGTGACACTCACAAAACGGGATCACGAACTCACCCAGGCGTACGCCGATGTTTTCAAAATCCTCAGCGATGAAAATGACTGCAGCAGTTTCTACGGCGGCCCACGCACCGCCACGACCGTACTCAACAATTTTGTGCCGTCCGTCGAATCGCATCGACTGAAGCACGACGTGACTTTTGAAATGTCGGGACGCCCGCGCTTGCTTCAGGTTCCGGCCAGCGGCACTTCGTATCGACTCTTCGAGAAAGTGTCGATTAATACCGTGAGTTCGTTCTACAACCGCCGCATCGATACGCTGATCAAATTTCCGTCTAACGTCGGCCGCTTTCCGCCGGGCACACGCGCCGCGCGCGCGTTGATACTGTTACACGAACTCGGTCACTTGATTCAGGGACAAAACGGTGACTGGCTGCTGCCCGACGACGGCTTCGACGGCGCGCAGAGCCAACAGAACACACTGCGCATTCAGCGAGCGTGTCGCGCGCAGTTGCAGGCATTGCTTTAGCGGAGATTACTGGCGTTGCGCTGCGGTTGAGGCGAATAAGGCTTTGAGTTCGTCGAGCACTTCCGGATCTTCAATCGTCGCGGGGATCTCGTACGGCATTTGCTCGGCAATCCTCTTGATGGTGCGGCGCACGATCTTGCCCGATCGTGTTTTCGGCAGCCGCTTCACGACTTTCGCGATCTTGAACGAAGCGACCGGTCCGATCTTTTCGCGTACCGCGTCGATCAACTCGGCCACGATCTGCTCATGCGGGCGATCGGTTCCCGTCTTGAGAACGACCAGAGCGAGCGGGACCTCGCCTTTTAGTTGATCGCTGGCGCCGATCACGGCGCACTCGGCGACGTTCGGGTGCGCCGCGATAACTTCCTCCATTTGCCCGGTTGAGAGCCGGTGCCCGGCGACGTTGATGATGTCGTCAGTGCGGCCCATGATCGAGATATAGCCGTCGTCATCTTTGAAACCCGCGTCGCCCGTTTTGTAGTAACCGGGAAACGACTCGAAGTACGAATCGCGAAAGCCGGCGTCGTTGTTCCAGAGGGTCGGCAGGCAACCGGGCGGCAAGGGAAGTTTGATAACGACGTTGCCGGTGAGGTTCGCGTTCAACTCATTCCCGTTGTCGTCAACCACTCGCACGTCATAACCCGGCACCTGTTTGCCGCAAGAGCCGGGCTTGATCGGCAACATGTGCGGCCCGGCGGGATTCGCTGCCACGGGCCAACCAGTTTCCGTCTGCCACCAATGATCGATAACGGGTACGCCGAGTTGAGCGCTGGCCCAATTTAGCGTGTCTGGATCGCAACGTTCTCCGGCGAGGAAGAGCGTGCGAAACGATTTCATCTGTTCCGCTGGAATCAGTTTGCCTGACGGGTCTTCGCGCTTGATGGCGCGAATCGCTGTCGGCGCCACGAAGAGCGCGCGGATGTCGTGTTGGGAGATGACGCGCCAGAACGCGCCGGCGTCGGGAGTGCCGACGGGCTTGCCTTCATAAAGCACGGCGGTGTTGCCGTTGAAGAGTGGGCCATACACGATGTAAGAGTGACCGACGGCCCAACCGAGATCCGACGCCGCCCAAAACACTTCACCGGGTGCAACGCCGTAGATGTTGGTCATGGACCACTTGAGCGCCACGAGATGACCGCCGTTGTCGCGCACGACGCCCTTGGGCACGCCGGTCGTTCCCGACGTGTAGAGAATGTACAAAGGATCGGTGGCCAAAACCGGCACGCACTCGACGGGCTGCGCCGTCTCCATTAACTCGTTCCATTCGAGATCGCGATCGGCACTCATCGAGGCACATGCAAACGGACGCTGCAGGATGATGCAGTGTTCCGGTTTCCACGACGCGATCTCGATTGCCTGGTCCAGCAACGGCTTGTAAGGCACGACGCGATTGACTTCGATGCCGCACGAGGCTGAAACCACCAAACGCGGGCGCGCGTCGTTAATGCGTTTGGCGAGTTCGGCAGAAGAGAAACCGCCGAAGACGACACTGTGAATCGCGCCGATGCGGGCACAGGCGAGCATCGCCACCAGCGCCTCGGGCACCATCGGCATGTAGATGATGACGCGCTCGCCTTTCGTAACGCCCTGGCTGCTTAACACGCCGGCGAAGCGCGCGACTTCATCGAGCAACTCGCGGTACGTGTAAGTTTTGATCGTGCTGGTGACGGGACTGTCGTAGATGAGCGCGGTTTGATCGGCGCGCCCCTTGGCGCAATGGAGATCGAGTGCGTTGTAGCAACTGTTTACGACGCCGCCGGTGAACCAGCGGCTGAACGGCGGGTTTGAATTGTCGAGTACCTTGTCAAACTTCTTGTGCCAGTGAACCGCTGCCGCCGCCTCGGCCCAAAAGTTTTCCGGATCGGCGAGCCAGCGGTTATAGGTCTCTTCGTAGCCCATGCCCTCGCTTGGTCTTGCATGCTCCTAATCTGTGGCGAGCTTTTATTACGCTGCGCGCTACTCTATCAGGCTTTGCGCCGGATTGAGTAGAGGCGGTGTTCGGTTCGGATCAGGAGGCGTTCGCCGACGAGTGCTGGTGATGCCTGCGCCATGTCGTCGAGTTCGTTCACGTGCAGCAGTTGAAACTGCTCGCCGGTTGTGACGACGAACGTCTGCCCTTCTTCACTCAGGCAAAAGAGTTTGCCGTTGTAGGCCCAGGGCGACGTGGTGAACGCGGTGGCGGCGGGATCGATGCGTGTCTTGTAGGTCTGCTTGCCGGTCTTGGCATCGAAGCGCATGAGGATGCCGGTTTCAGTGAGTGTGTAGATTGCGCCGTCGTAAGCGAGCGCTGAAGGAAGGTATGTGCCGGCGCGTTGCTGCGACCAGGCGACATATTGGTTTGAGTCCTGGCCTTCTTTCAACGTGATGTCGCCGCTGGCGCCGGGACGAATCGCAAACAACGAGCGCCCGCGGCCGGCGTTGATGTAGAGCAAGCCGTCGTACGCGAAAGGCGTCGGGATCGGTGTCACTGCCATTCCTGACATGCGCCACAACTCTTTGCCATTGAGATCGTAGCTGACGACAGTTTGTGGCCCAATCGCGACGATCTCGGTGCGTTGGGCGTGGCGCCAAATATAAGGAGTCGACCAACCGGAGTGTTGTCGCGGTTGGCCGTCGCCGCCGAGATCGCGATTCGTGCGCCAGACTTGCTTGCCGGTACGTTTGTCGAGCGCAGCGATGTACTGCTGTTTCTCATTGTCGCTGACGATCACGAGCAGGTTGTCGGCGAGTGCGGGCGAACTGCCGGTGCCGAAGTCGAGATAGATCGGATTTGCTTCCAGCGGCGTGGTCCAAACCTGGTTGCCTTTGAGATCGAAGGCCCACACGCCGAGGTTGGCGATGTAGATGTAGATAAACTTTCCGTCGGTGACCGGAGTTTCAGAAATGAAACTATTTTTGCGATGGCGGCCGCCTGGCGGATGACCTGCGTGAAATTCCTTCTGCCAGTCGACTTTGCCCGATTGGAGATCGATGCGATAGAGGAAGTAGTGCAGCATGACTTCGCGTGGCAGCTCGATGTCGCGCTCGGTTATGCGCTCGATGATCTCCTTCATCGGGAGACCCTGCTTTTGCAGTTCGGCGGCGTACTCGTTGCTGTATTCGGTGCCGATCTGCGGCGGTTTTGATTTGCCTTCGGTGGTGACTGTAGTCAGGTAGACCTTGCCGCCGGTTACGATCGGCGACGACCAGCCGCGACCCGGGATCTCCTGGAACCACTCGACGTTTTCCGTCTTGGACCAACGATCGGCGAGCTTGGCATGTCGTCCGACTGGATTCGATTCCGGCCCGCGAAACTGCGGCCACACGACAGCCTGGGCGTGTGCCGTGAGCGTCATCAACAGCAACGTACAAGAGAACACGGATAGGCGGCGAATAAGATCGAGATTTGATAGACGGCGATTGGGTTTGGTTTCGAGGGTCATCTTTTTGGATCTTGGCTGTGCTTTTTCGCAGCCCATCAGCGGTGTGATTCAACGACCGTGGAAGTACGCAACCCGCGCGAAAGAGGTTTCAGGCCATTTTCACTCGGGCCTTTAAACTGCGTAGGTGGTTTACGAGAAGGTTCTGAAGTCTAGTTCGATCTTGAGGATTCGCAATGTCAGGCGAATTCGGTATCGGCTCATCGAGGCTTCTGAATTCATTGAGCCAATAACGGAGCGTAATGTGATTAGCTTCGTCGATTTCGCAGGTCCAGTCACCTTGTTTGCGATCGGCAAGGTGACGCGGGCGAACAACGAACTGTATGTCTTCGCGGCATGATCTGATATTTCCGATCTGTGTTACACAGATCTCTCCAAAGCTAAGCGCGTAGTCTAAGTCACAACTTGCTTGAAACTGTCGATGAACACTTTCATCTCCGGCGCGGTGCCGATGGTTACGCGCATGAAGTTCGGCAGCGCGGGGAAGAGGCGGCCGACTTCAACCCCGCGCGTACGCAAGTCGGAGATGACCGGGCGTGCGTCACGGCGCAGATCGATCATCATGAAGTTCGCGTGTGAGGGAATGTAGTGATAACCAAGCGCGTCGAGATCCGCGCAAACGCTCTTCTTGACTTCGCTGTTCATCTTACGGAAACGGTCAACGTGGTCCGCATCCTTCAGGCTCGCGAATGCCGCGACGAGCGCCATGATATTCACGCTGTCCCAAACCTGATGCGCGCGCATGCGTTCGATGTTGGCGCGTTGCGTCACGCAGTAGCCACAACGCAGCCCCGCCATGCCGTAGATCTTGGAAAACGTTCGCGCCACGATCAGGTTTGGATACTGCTTCACGAGCGGAATCACGCTCTCGTAGTCCTTGCTCTCGACGTAATGATGATAAGCCTCATCAACCATCACGATCGTCGCGGGCGAAACCTTCGCGAGAAATTCCGCCAGCTCGTTCTTTGGCGTGATGCTCGCGGTCGGGTTGTTGGGGTTGCAGATGTAGACCAGCCCCGCACTGCTGGCCGGATCATTCGCGGCCGCCAGCGTCTTCGGCAAATCGTGACTGTAGTTTGACGTCAAATCGATCTTCACCACTTCCGCACGCGATACGCTCGCATGACGCCCGATCGCTTCGAAAGTCGGATTCGCGATTACGATCTTTTTGTCTTTGTTCGTAAACGCGACCGCACCGAGTTTCAGGATCTCTCCCGAACCGTCGCCCAGCAGAACCTGATCTGCGGTCACGTTGTTCAGTCGGGCCAGCTCAGCGACGAGGGCATCCGCATGTTCATCCGGATAGCGCCACGCCAGACTGAAGCCATCCGTCATCGCCTTCAACGCCGCTTGCGACGGGCCATAAGGATTCTCGTTCGAACTCAACCGAACGACGCTCGGCGAACTCGCACGACCCAATCCAGGCGGGCGCAAAGATCCGCTCACTGTGTGCTCTCGCAAAGCAACATAAGCCGCGCCCGCACCGACGAGTTTTGAAAAACCTCGGCGAGAGATAGTTGATTTCGTCATGGCCGTTTCTCCTGATACCACTGTTGCAGCACGTAAAACGCTTTCTTCTTCTCGCCCTTGTTGGAGATCAATCCCTTCCGATTCCAGTAGTCCTGAATTCCCGGCAGCGGCCGCCGCGGCGAGCGGAAGTCCATCAGAATCCACGGCGACGTGCCGCGCAGGAAGGGAATCCGCTTCAGCATCCCAATCTGATGCTTGTAAATACTCTCCTGGTACTCTTCAGTCCAGCGCGCAGACGCATCGCCGTGCTTGCCCGCCAGCGCGTCGCCGCCGAATTCGGTCATCACCAGCGGCTTCTCGTATTTCGATTTCCACTCGATCCGATCGGCTTTCTCCGGTGGCCCGTCGTACCACCCGACATACTCGTTGCAGCCAAAGACGTCCAAAAACTCGCCCAGCGGATCGTCAATCATCTGCGTCGTGTCGTTAACATAATGACGTTCCATCGCGGCTGACAACAGGCGCGTCGGATCAAGCGCTCGTGCATGCGTGACCAGATTTTTCAGAAACGCCAGGCGCGCATCGCTCAGCGGCGTTTCGTTTGCGACGGACCAGATCACAACCGCGGCGCGATTCTTGTCGCGTGTGATCATCTCGCTCAACTGGTTGCGCGCGTTCTCGAGCGTGGCCGGATTTTCCCACTGAATGGTCCAGTAAACGGGAATCTCCGACCAGACCATGATTCCCATCCGGTCGGCTTCGCGCAGCATGTACTCGTTATGCGGGTAGTGGGCCAGGCGAACAAAATTCGCGCCGAGCTCTTTGGCCCAACCAAGCAGCGTGCGCGCGTCTTCGCGGCTGTTAGCGCGGCCGCCACGCAGCGGCGCTTCCTCATGTATGCAGATGCCGTGCAAGAAGATCGGTTTGCCATTCAACAGTATATCGGCGCCGCGCGTTTCAATGCTGCGAAACCCGATCTGATCGCGCACCTGATCGGTTTCGGCTTCGATCGAAACATCGTAGAGCTTCGGATCCTCCGGGGACCACAACTTCAGATCGGCAGTGAAATCGATCGCCGCAGATCCGTTTGCATCCGTGGCAAAGGATTTAGAAATCCCTGCTTCGGGAATGCGAACGGTGATTTTTTGCTTGCGGGTTTCGCCGGCCAGCTTCACCCAGCCGGTCACGCGATTACGCGAGCCTTGCTGCAGTTGAATAAAGTAGTCGTTAACAAACGTCGCGGGCGTTTCGATCAGCTTGACCTCACGCGTGATGCCGCCGTAATTCCACCAGTCAGTCATCAACGTCGGCACCGCATCGCGGCGGCGCTTGTTGTCGACTTTAACGATCAGAAAGTTGCCCGTGTCGTGCACGAGCGACGTGATCTCGAAATTGAACGGCGTGAACCCGCCTTCGTGTTGCCCGAGCTTTTGCCCGTTGAGATAAACGTCCGTGAAATAGTTGGCGGCACCGAAATAAACGAAGAGGCGCGTGTTTGGCTTGCGCTGGTAAGCAAACGACTTCTTGTACCAAACGGTGCCTTCGTAAAAGAACAACTTGTCTGTTTGCGTGTTCCAATCGCCGGGCACCTTCAACGAGGCTGAGCTGTCGAAGTCATACTCGACGAGATCGGCCGAGCTTTTCGGTTTGGCGTTCTTGAAATAGCCATTGTTGCTCGGTTGGTACCGGTAGTCATAAAAACCGGATTCGTAAGGATCGATGATCGTCTGCCACTCGCCGTCGAGGCTCGCGGTCTTGCGTGCATCCGTGTTGGTGATTAGGCCGATTTGCTGCGCTCGCACGGCGGGAACAAGCGCGAGCAGGAAGAGGAAAACAAGCAGTGTTTTCACCATCGAATTTTTGATCTTTTTCAGGTTTTTTACGGCACTTAATAACTACCACAAACAAACAAAGACAAAAAGATAAAAAGCCGCGCGTGGTACGATTGCCTTGATGAAAAGGCGCCGCGTGGAAGTCAACGACCTGATGCAGTCGAACTACGCCTACTTCTGCACGGAACCCGTCGGCAAGAACTTCGCTCCCGACTTCAAGCCCGAACTCACGCCCAAAGACATGCTGGAGCTGGGCGTGTTCGGCGGTAAGTACCTGACTGACTGCGCCGGTGAGTTTCCCGCCTCGTGGTTTCGCCGCGCAAAATTGTCGCCCAAACGACGCGATGCGAAGCTCAATTATTTTCACGTAAACGCTTCGGTGCCGCTTTCGGTGTGGCGCAAGAAGGGCTGGATCTACCACGAAGATCCGCGCGGCTGGTTTCAATGGTACTGCCGCTACTACCTGGGCCGTCGCTGCCCTGACGATGAGCGGCAAATCAAACGCTGGCGCGCGATGCGCCGGCACATCGCGCAGATCAAAAAGCACTGCCCGAAGCGCGAACTCGAATGTCGCCCACGACAACGCCAAGCCCTGCTACACTGGGCCTATGATTCGCGAAAGATCTAAGCCACGGATGATCGACGCCATGAAGCGACTGCCCAAAGCCGGCTCGGTCCTGCTGATCCTCGCGGCCTGCCTGGCGGCGCAGGACGACGACAACTGGCCTTCGTTGAGTTACCTGCGCAGCGATTATAAGTCCGTGGCCGTGGTGGCCCACGTGCGTGTGCAGCAGGCCGAGATCACCGGGCGCATTCCGGGCTACGAGAATTGGTCCATCCGCGCCGAAGTGCTCGAGCCGTTCAAAGGGAAATTCAAGAAAGGCGACGTGATCGATTTCATGCACGGCGCCGAAGCCGGCTTCAAACAGGAGACTTTCATGGGCGAGAAGATCGTCTTCCTGTTGGCCGAACCCGGCAAAGACGGCAAGACTCATTACTCCGTGCTGGAAAACTCAACCCTGCCTTACACGAAGGATCGCGTCGCCAAGTTACGGAAGATCAAGCAAGCCTCAACCTCAAAACACAAGCGTTTGAATTGAGTGAGGCAAACCCTCGACCGCCGCCGCCTGCCCGTCGAGCCACAGAAAATACGCCATCTTCTGATCGGTCTTGTTCATCACCACCACTGAAACTTTTCCATCGGGATTGATAAAAGCAGTCGAGAGCAACGGGCTCCGGCTCGGCGAACTCGCGATTCGTTTCGCGCCCGGACGCACAAACTTGGAAATGTGCCCGATATAGTAATACGAGTTCGTATAGATCAACTCGCCTGTGCGCGTGTCGGCATGGACCGGCGCGAAGCAGAAATTCTTGACGTGATTCGGGCCACCGGTTTCATCAAGCAGAACGTTCCAGTCGGTCCAGCCCACGGTGCCGCTGTTGAAGTCGTTGATCATCGAACGGCCGTATTGCTCGCCGAGTTTCCAGTCGTGAAGCTTCTCGGCGTTGAACGCGTCCGCGCACCCTTCCGTAAAAATCAGGTGCTTGTCGGGAAACGCGTCGCGCACGAGCTTCACGTTGTCAAACATCGGATCGCCGCCGCTCCACGGCTCGTACCAGTGAAAACCGATGCCCCAAATGTATTGCGCCGCTTGCGCATCGGCCAGGATCGTTTGCGCGCGCTGGTAGATGAGATCGCGATTGTGATCCCAGACAATGATCTTCTTGCCGTTCAGGCGTTCCTTCTTGAGCGTTGGCCCAAGATGGTTCTTGAGGAAGTCGCGCTCCTGTTCGGCTGAGTAGATGCACGACTCCCAGGTCTGCGTCGCCATCGGTTCGTTCTGAATCGTGATGCCCCAGAGGGGAATGCCTTCCTTTTCGTACGCGCGAATGAACTTCACGAAGTAGTTGGCCCACGACTGGTAAAACTCCGGCTTGAGCCGCCCGCCGTGCAGCATGTTGTTGTTGTCTTTCATGAACGCCGGCGGGCTCCACGGGCTGGCAAAGATGTTGAGCCGGTTGCCGGTCGTGGCGATCGCCTGCTTGATGAACGGAATGCGAAACTGCCGGTCGTGCTTAATGTCGAACGACTTGAGTTCCTTGTCGCCTTCGTCAATGTAGGTGTAGCTAGCACTGGAGAAGTCGCAACTGTGAATGTTGGTGCGTGCGAGGCTGTAACCGATGCCTTTGTCGGCGTCGTAATAAGCAGTGAGAACTTCCTGCTGTTTCGCCTTCGGCAGCTTGGCAAACGTTTCCGCGGAGGCGTCGGTCAGCGCGCCGCCGACACCGAGAACCGTTTGAAACGTTTTTGCCGGATCGACAAACACGCAGATCTGCGTTTCGAGCGGCTGGCCCATCGGCTTAAACTCGACGGTGCCGGTCTGCGACAAGCGGTGGTCGGTTTTCTCCGCCGTCGTATAAACGGTGACCTGTTTTCCCAAAGGCCGCGCGTGGGCCAGCGACGACAAGTCAGTCTTGGCCAACACTACCGCTGAAGAAGAAGCTGCCAAAAACGAACGACGATTGATTTTCATGCTCATGCCTCGAATATGTTGATTGCATAACCTTTCGTCAATGCGCGCAGGAACGTTCGCAAGACGATCTTCGGAATCTTCTTTCCCTCAAACTCAAACGCCTTCTCGATGATGGAAGTCCAGCCGGTACGCCGGTAACCGCTTTGCAGAAACAGCGCTTCGGGATTGTCGGCCGTAAACTTAAACGACGCGCCCATGCCGGTGATCTTTTCGTGAATGGTGCGGCCATACTTCTGGAAGAAGATGCGCGTCATGAGATCGCAGATCAGCTTGTGGTGCGGGAACACGCGGCGCAATGCCTGCAGCAACTGCTTGATCGTCTCTTCCTCCAGGTACATGAACACGCCTTCAATCACCACAACCACCGGACTGCGGCCCACCAATGGCCATAATTTCTCTTCGAGCGACTCGGTGGAGAAGTCGATGGGAATGCGCTGGAGTTCATTCGGGCTTTGCGACGCCGGCAAGCGTTCGTTCTTGTATGCGATGACCTGCGGTTCGTCAAGTTCGACCCACGAGCCGCCCTTTAATCTAAAGGCGCGGCTATCGAAGCCCGCGCCGATGATCACGACGGAGAGATTCGGATGGGCCACAAGCTCTTGGCGCAGCAGATCGTCGATGATGCGATGGCGGGCGACGTTGGAAGTGTTCGGTGCGACTTCGTCGTTGAATTTGTCGAGGATCCTGATTCCATCCTCGTTCATGAACACCTTCGCGTACGTGTCGCCGCACACCGGCTGCGCCCGCTCCGCATCACGCATGCGCACGCCGCAACAGTAAAAGGCTGTCTGTGAGATCGGTTTCATCCGTGTTTCTAACTCTGTGTTTCTGTGCCTCTGTGGTTCAGCCGTAATAACCACAGAGACACGGAGACACGGAGAAAAGACGGTTAGTGTCGTGGATCCATTTTCACGACGAGCGGCTGAGTGTAACTCTGGCCTCCGGCTGAGAGCCGCACAGTGTAAACGCCCGGCAACACTACGGCCGCGCCACCGCGACCAAAACCACCGCCACTTCCGCCGCCACCTGGGCCACCTGCAGGTCGCGCGGGTGGTGTGGGACGCAGATCCCAGATCCAGCGATGCATTCCCCCCGCAGTTGAGAGCGGTTCAAACGGCCGCACCCAGTAAGCGGGAATGTTGAGCGTCTCGGGATTCACTTGCGGTCCTTTGTCTTCACTCGAATACTTGCGCACCACTTCACCCGCCGGATCCAGAATCTCGAGCGTTACTGGACCACTCGCATTCGACTTCAGGTAGTAATCGATCATCGCACCGTACGGCGCGTTCTCGGCCAACGGTTCGTCTTTCGGCATCGGCGTTCCGTTGTCACTGCCGGGCGTCAACAGCACCACGTTACCGGGTTGAAACAGGTGCGCAGCCGCTGCTGCGACGTCCGCGTTGATCTGCCGCAACGCCGACATTCCATCCAGCACCCAGAAGCCACGCCCGTGCGTGCCGACGATCAGGTCGTCGCCGTGAATCGCCACGTCGCGCATCGACACCGGCGGCAGATTGAGTTGCAACGACTGCCAGTTGCCGCCGTTATCAAAGGAAACAAACACGGCGCGCTCAGTGCCCGTGAACAGCAACCCGCGGCGAACCGGATCTTCCTTCACCGTCTGCACGTAAACTCCGGCCGGCAAGCCCTTCGTGATTTCAGTCCACGACTTGCCCGCGTCGATGGTGTGATAAATGTGCGGCTCGTAGTCGCCGAGTTGATGACGCTCAACGGCCGCGTACGCTTCGTTCGCGTCGGAGTGCGACGCTTCGATCATCACGACTTTGCTCCACGACGTCAGCGCCGGCGGCGTGACGTTCTGCCACGTCTTGCCGTCGTCCTTCGTTAACTGAATCAACCCGTCGTCGGTGCCGATCCAAATCATCGGCGCGCGCAACGGCGAAGGCGCAATCGTGTAAACCACGCCGCGACGCTTGCCCTCGGGCGCGTCCGCCGCCGCGGCTTCGTTGAGATTCGCGGGCACGCCGGGATCTTCACGCGTCAAGTCCTGGCTGATCTGCGTCCAACTCTCACCGCCATTCGTCGTCTTGTAGAGGAACTGATTTGCAAAATAGAGCGCATGCTTGTCGGCTTGGGAAAAGACGAGCGGCTGCGTCCACGCGTGGCGAAACTGTCCCGGCGTGGCGCCGCGCTCAGGTGAAACGTTCTTCGTCTCGCCCGTCAAAACGTTGCAACGCGAAACGGTGCCGCCGAAGAGCAACTCCGGATGCAGCGGATCCGGAGCCGTGTAACCCGATTCGCCGCCGGCGCACAAGCCTTCCCAATCACGATTGGAGATCTCCGCGTGATTGCTGCGCGACGGCGTGCCGACCGCGCCGCTGTCCTGTTGCGCGCCCGTGACCCAATACGGAAAGCGATAATCAGGCGCGACGTGATAAATCTGCGCCGTCGGCTGGTTGTACCAGGAGCTCCACGTCAACGCGCCGTCGACTGTGACAATCGCGCCCTGATCGCTGGCGCTGATCATTCGCTTCGGATCATCGGGATTGATCCAGAGTTGGTGGTAGTCGTCGCCACCGGGCGCGCCTTTGATAGGCGTCCAGTTTTTGCCGGCGTCTGTCGATCGATAGATCGACGTGTTCGAGACGTAAACGACGTCCGCGTTCTTCGGATCGATGTTGATCTTTTCGAAGTACCAGCCACGATCCCAAAGCCGTTTGTCGTTCGAGAGACGCGTCCACGTCGCGCCGGCGTCGTTGGAAATGAACACGCCGCCTTCCTTGGCGTCGACAGCAGCATAAAGGCGATTGCGATTTGTCGGGGCGACGGCGATGCCGATGTGGCCGCGGCCTTCAACCGGAATTCCTTGCGAGATCTCTTTCCAGGTCGTGCCACCGTCGACCGACTTGAAGATGCCCGCGCCCGGGCCGTTTGCCGGAGCGTAGATAAACCAGGGTGGACGGCGCACGTTCCACAGCGTTGCGTAAACGATCTTCGAATCAACCGGATCGAACGCGAGATCGATCGCGCCGAGGTCGTCGTTTTTGAAGAGCACTTTCTGCCACGTCGCGCCGCCGTCGTGCGATCGATACACGCCACGGTCGGGATTCGACGCGTAAGCATTGCCCATCGCCGCGACGAAGACAGTGTTAGGGTTCTTCGGATCCACGATGATGCGCCCGATCTGTTTGGTGTTTTCGAGACCGATCGACGCCCACGTCTTGCCGGCGTCTGTCGATTTGAAGACGCCGTTGCCGTAAGCGATCGAGTCGCGCATGTCAGGCTCGCCGGTGCCGACGTAGATCACGCTCGGGTTTGAAGGCGAGACGCCGATCGCGCCGATCGAGCCGACGTTGGTCGAGTCGAAGATCGGTGTCCACGTGCGCCCCGCATTTGACGACTTCCACAAGCCGCCGCCGACCGAACCAAAATAAAAAGTATCAAGCTGTCCGGCGGCGCCGCTGACCGCGTTTACGCGTCCGCCTCTGAACGGCCCAATCATTCGCCAACGCAAACCGGAGTAGAGGCTCGAGTCGAACTGCTGGGCATTGAGAGATAGAGCCATTAGCAAAATACCTGGCAACGCGCAGAGCAGGTGCATGCCTGGGGCGCGAAAAAGCCGGCGAGTTTCACGCATGAAGAGAATCTCCAAAGTTTGTACGGAAGTGTATTGACAAGAGCGATTCAGATCGTCTACAAGCCGCTACGCTGGCCCCTCGTTTCCCTAATGTTGTTGGCCAGTGTGGTGCCCCTAATGCCTTTATCAGTCTGCGAGCCCTACGCCTGGTATCTCGTGCTCACGTGCAAGAACTGCGGCCTGAGACAACCGCTGCACCGTGATGCATCGCAAGGGAAGTCTGCGCTCTTGCGAAGCTATAAATGGCGCTGCATTCAATGCCAGCACGTCGCAGTTTACGAGGCTGGCGATATCGAGCGCTACCACCACGTCGTAGAACGAAGAAAGAAACCCCGCCCGTAGGATCAACAAACGGTAATTAGATCTAACCCGAATTGCGCAAAACGGCGAGCGGCCGCGATGCTTCGCGTGTCTTGTTCGTGCATTTGCGACCAGTCGGCGTGCCTGATTAATAACGCCAGTTTCATCGCGCGGCCAAGCGTCAAGGCGAAACGACGCGCGCCAGCTTCCACCTTTGTTCGATCGCTTGTTTCGCGCAACCACGTTTCCGCGTGATTCAACGCGTTTGTAGTTGCGCGCGCGAGATCCTTGAGCTGTGTATCCTGCAGCGATTCGAACGTGGCTGTAGTTGCCGCTAGCAGCGGCGCGATCGAGTTGGCGTGGCCGAGTGCGCGCAACGTGTCGAGTGCGAGTACGTTTGTAGTTCCTTCCCAAATCGGCAGCACCTGGCTGTCGCGCAACAACACCGGCAAGCCTGTGTCTTCAACATAACCCGCGCCGCCGAATGATTCCAGCACTTCACTCGCGACTGCAACCGCTTGTTTCGCTGTCGTTAGTTTCATGATCGGCGTTAGCAATCGCAACAGCCACGCTTCGTGTTCGCTCATTTCGTTGCTCTCACTGCGGCCGGCTAACTCCGCAACGTAGAACGCCAGATGAAACGCTGCTTCGGCCTCTGCTTGCAAGCCGAACAGTGTGTCCATGTGCAGCGCCTTCTCGCTCAGCGTCGCACCGAAGGCGACGCGCTTGTGGGCGTAATCGAAGGCGAGAGCGAGTCCGCGGCGCATGAGGGCGACGGCGCTGATGCCGTTCCAAAGGCGCGTGATATTGAGCAGTGGCGCGATGTTGCGAACGCCGTCGGTCGTGCCCATCACGAGTTCGGCCGGCGTGCCGTTAAGCGTAAGCTCAGCAGTCGGGACTTTGCGGGTGCCGAGTTTGTCTTTGAGGCGATTGATCTCGATGTTGCGTGGGCGGCCGTTTTCGTCGCGCGTTTCGATGCAGAAGAGTGCGAGCCCGCGGCCGCCGGGCGGATTGCCTTCGGGACGCGCGAGCGTCAACGCGATCTGCGACGTGGCTGCCGAGGTAAACCATTTGCGACCGTACAAGCGAAACTCTTGTGGTTCCGGGTGGCCGGTTGATTCCGCTTTGGCGACTGTTTCGGAAAGGCCGACGTCAGAGCCGCCGGTGAGTTCCGTCATCCACTGGCCGGCTGTCCAGAACTGCGCCGGATCGCGTGTGATCAAGTGTGGCACGGCGCGTTCGATCAGTTTGCGGTTTCCTGAGACGAGCAGCGTGCGCGCAGCGCCGTCAGTCATGGCGAGCGGGCAACTGTAGATGTCGGTTGAAGGCGTGAAGAGATACGCGAGCGCGCATTGATGCACTCGCGAGAGCGCGCCGTGCTTGCGTTCATAAGCAGTTGCGATAACGCCGTGATCGACGGCGACGCGTTCGGCGAGTTGCCACAGCGGCGTTAATTCGATTTTGTCGACGCGATTGCCCCAGGCGTCCCATTGCGTCAGTTTGGGTTCGTTCAAGCGATCGGCGAGTTGGAGTTGATAGAGTTCGCCGCCGGCGAGTTCGCCCATGGTGAAGAGCGAGGGCTCGATCTCGGCCCGCATCTGCGGCGGCAGCACGCGCGCGAGATACGACCGCAGCACGCGATCAGCTTCGTATTGATTGCCGAGTGTTGGCGGGGCCTGCTCGAACGCCACGCCCATACTCTAATCTAAACCAGCTACATCTGCGTAATCTGTTGGCTGGCTTTTGCGCCAACGCGGATCACCAACGCAGTCGGTGGTACTTTCACTCGCAACCTACGACGAAGCCTCCAGCCGTCAGAATCTCCCCAACAGCTCTAGTTGGATTGTTCACAGCTTGAGGGATAGGCCACGGTTTGAAGTACCACCGACTGCGGCGGCGTTCTCAAACCTCTTGAGCAAGCGCAGACGGCGGCAGCGTTCCCATCGCTCGGCGAGCGAAGAACGCGATCGGAACCCCGATCAGAAACATGTGCACGACAATGCTCAATGCCACCCACAGTCGATCCTGCGCCCCACCGCCACCACCGGCCGCCGAAAGCGGAACGACAACGTAGGTCATCACCACATACAAACAGAGCCCGTACACCGCACCACACGCAAGCGGACGCCGGTGCAACACCGCCCACTCCCGCGCCGCGAAGTAGTACGTGACTGCCATTGTCGTTGCGATGAAGTAGTGCAAAAACAGCCCGAGCACGGCGGTCGTGGCCCCGCCTCGAAAGGCTGCCGCGCCCAGCAGGCCTCTGGCCACAGACTGAAAAATGCGTTGCGCCGGCACGCCCGCTTTGATCGCCCAAAACACGCACGCGTAAGTAATATCCAGCGTGCCGGCGACCACTCCCCCCGCCACCACGAACAACGCCGCTCGCTTGCGATCGAAAGCAAGATTGTCCATCGTGCTCGGCAAATTACTCGTGAAATCGGACTGGCGCAAGATCCAATTCTCGCTTTTTTGACCAGGCCAATCCATCAGGACTAAACTGCCCGCCAATGGACCTGCACATCAGCCTTGTCGGCCGGAAAAATCTCAGCAGCGAGATCTATCGCCAGATACGGCGAGCCATTGCCGACGGTCGTTTGCGCCCTGGCGACAGTCTTCCTGCAAGCCGTGATCTCGCGCGGTCGTTACAGGTTTCGCGAACAACGGTCACGGTCGCTTACGACCGTTTGGCGGGCGAGGGCTTTTTGACGTCGCGGATTGGCGCCGGCACTTACGTCAGCAAGCAATTCGCACCCGCGCCGCAGACGCGCAAGCACCAGCAGAGTCAAGGAGTGTTGCTGGCGAAGCCGGTTTGGGATTCGGTGAAACTGTCGCACGCTTTCGACAAGGCCGCCGAGTTTGACTTCCGTACCGGTTTGCCTGACGCGACGTTGTTTCCGCATGAGACGTGGCGGCGCTTGCTCAATCGCGAACTGCGATCGAGTGTGGCGACCGCGGGCGTGTACGACGGTTCCGGCGGCCATCGCGGTTTGCGGGAGGCTGTTGCGCGTCACATCGGAATCTCGCGCGGGCTGCAGGTGGCGGCCGGCGACGTCACGGTCACAAACGGCGCGCAACAGGCGCTCGACTTGATCGCGCGCTCGCTCGTTGCGCCCGGCGAACACGTTGCGGTGGAAGATCCCGGTTACGCGCCGCCGTGGCACCTTTTCAATTCGCTCGGCGCGCACGTGCACGGCGTGCCGGTTGATGAAGAGGGCATCATTGTCGAGGCGATTCCGCGCGACGTGCGCCTGGTCTACGTGACGCCGTCGCATCAATATCCACTCGGCGTGACGATGTCACTATCGCGGCGACTGGCATTGCTCGATTGGGCGGAACGAAACAACGCTGCGATTATCGAAGACGATTACGACAGTGAGTTTCGTTTCGAAGAGCGTCCGCTCGAACCGTTGCAAACGCTCGACACGTCGGGCCGCGTTGTTTACGTCGGTTCGTTTTCGAAGACGCTGTTGCCGACGCTGCGGCTTGGTTTCGTAGTGACGCCGAGTTGCTGCACGCCGGCGGTGCACAAAGCGAAGTACGTGGCTGATTGGCATTCATCGACGTTGGCCCAGGGCGCATTGGCCCGCTTCATCGACGACGGTGAATTCGCGCGGCACGTGCGCAAGGTTGGGCGCGCGTATGCGGAGCGACGCGAGTTGATAACGAAGATTCTGGCGCGCGAATTTGCCGCACAGCTCACGATACTGCCGTCGTTCGCCGGGCTTCATCTCACAACCTTTGCCCGGTCCGCGTCGCTCGAGGATCTTGACGGTGTGTTCGAACGTGCCGGTGCGGGAGGGGTGCAGATTCAACGGTTAGCGAAGTTTTATTTTGAGCAACCGAAGCGCGCGGGTTTGTTGTTTGGGTACGGCGCGATCTCGACTGCGAAGATTGGTGAGGGATTGAAGCGGCTGCGCAGTTGTTTCGGCTAGGCTGATATGAAGTACCACCAACTTCGTTGGTGGGATTCTGATAAGCTGAGCAGCGTTTTTGCAGGAGGAATCTGAAAACCTG
>Ga0247688_1000263_pt1 | contig 19426 bp, 14 predicted proteins | sample CNK29_metaG_FD_182718 | JGI IMG/M metagenome (GOLD analysis project Ga0247688, IMG submission 182718) | Soil microbial communities from Purdue University Martell Research Forest, Indiana, United States - CNK29 | ecosystem: Environmental > Terrestrial > Soil > Temperate forest > Bulk soil... | reverse complement strand
AGTCTCAACCCGAACGGCGACACGCCCACTTTGCAGAAGTACGTGACGGCGCTCGAGACGAACAATATCGCCGTGCTGAAGATCCCCTTCCTCTTACAAAAACCCCCGATCAATCTCGCGAGCAACGCGCAGGTTGAAACGATCGCCGGCGGCAGCGTCTGGCAGATCACGAACGGGCCGGGAACTTACACCCTCTGGACCGACGCCGATGAGAACGGCAACACCGAACTCTACGCCGCACCTTCGCTGACGATCACGCAAGCAGCTTTTCAACAGAATGGCATCACGCTGCGTTGGCAGGCGAGCGTTGTTGTCGACACGCCCAATCAGCAATGGCTGCTGGATAACGACAGCGAGAACCCGCTCAATTTTTCCACCGGCTATGTGAACTTCCTGCTGATCGTGAATGGAACTGTGTTGGACGTTTACGGCACCGCGCTGCGAATCATCCGGCTGGGTGACAACAACCAGCAGGAGTTCGATACCGAAACCTGCAACGTAACGGTGCTCAGCGTGACGAACATGAACGGCAGCACGATCTGCCCGAACGGCGCTACGCTCAGCGCGAACCAGACGGAGAGCGGAGAAACCTGGGACGAACGTTGGTTGCGGGCTGGCGCGCTGCCGAAGCCGCCGACCTGTGTGCCCACTGAATTCAACTGGTGCCCGGCAAACTCGACTGAGTTGCAGAAATAATAAGAGGAGCAGAACCGATGAGTTTTCCGAATCCAAGGGCGGCTGCGACCGCGATCGTTTCTTACTATCCGGAGCTGCTCGACGTGGATGCCGCGACGAAGTCGAAGGTTAAAAATTATGTCCAGGGTGCGAGCGAGTTCGGGCAGTTCACCAGCGCGATCAGCAACCAGGGACAAACGGGCTGGGCGCCGCCGGCGGCGATCATCCTGGAGAATGGTGAGCCCGCGAAAGATCCGCAGGGCCAGGTCATCAATCAACTGCTGCTGTCCGAGGAGACGACGGCGGCGATGGTCGCGCCGATCAGTGAAGCACTCCGTGCCGTTCGCGCCGATGGGACACTGGAAAACATTCTTTGGGCCCGCCGGCAAGGTATCGCCCCGGGCGGGAGTTCCAGCGAGACGGCGCCTTCCGATACGCAGTGGACGCTCGATCAAATCGCGCCGCGGTTTGGAATCGCGGTACCAAGTGTCAGCTTTGATTACGCTAACAACACGTTTCAGCTTCAACTAACGAACGACTACTCGCGTCATTTGTCCGTCTACGTTGAGTTCATGCAAGCAGGGAAAGTGATCACGCCGGCGCAATGGACGTCGCGGCTGCCCGCATCAGTTCCCGCTAACTTCGAGACAGAGACGCTGAAATATTTGGGCGTGCTTGGGCCAACGAACCACGTAGCCGGATTCTCGATTACGGCAAAGCCAACGGACATCAGTTTTCCGCTTCCGACTGGAGCGACGTCTGGGCGACTTCTCTTCGGCGGCATGGGCGCGCAACCTTCCGGCAGCGTCGCCGAAGCCGTGGGAACGATTCTGACTGCGGTGCTGGACCAGGCGATTCCCGCGATCGTGTTCACTGCGCAGCAGTCGCAGCCCGATCTCGATCTGAGCGCGTGGTTCAACTCCGTGCTGGCCGACGATGATCTCGTCAACGAAGTATTCGCCGCGGGTGGCTTTCTCATTTCAGCAGGGACCGCGCCATGGACGGCGCTCGTTACGAAAATCCCGGTGCTGTTGCTCGGCACGAGCCTGCCGAAACTCGTCGCGAACATCGGGAAGAACGCCGGCACAGAGGCGATCGACAACGCCGCTCCGATGCTCGGCTGGGCGGCTCAAGGCTGCGCAGCACTCAGCGATCCGAATGCGCTGGCCCAAACGAGTAGCGAGGTACTCGCGACGCCGGCGACGTTCACGCTGGATCTCTCGCCGGTAATGGCCGCGAATCTGAGCGTGACCGTGCTGCCCGATCCAGCGCGCCTCGAATGGCCTGACGCCGCCGATCACTACAGCGTCGTCGCCACGTTCGGTGATGGGATCACCCGGCAAGCAACCGGCGCGATACCTGCTGATTCAACGACCCGGCCGCTCGTCGTTTCGTTCCCTAACGTTCCAATGGACCAGGGCGTCGCGATCGGCGTCTCGATCTACGCGAAGAACAATTGGCTGTGTGGCGCCGGCCACGCAACCGCAACCATCGCGAAAGCGACTGGGCACGCAATCTTTGACGTCAGCCTGAATATTTCTGAGTACCGGATTGCGTTGAGCGCGACGACTCAGTATTCGCACAAGCGAAAACTCGTTTATGACAACGCCGCGCAACAACACGTTTGGCAAGCTGGCCCAGCACCGACAGCAGCCTGGTCCGGCAGCACTGACTGCCCGAGTTCGGGCAATGTGCTCTGCCGGCTTGTCGGCATCACGCTCAACGAGAAAGCGATCATGCTCGGTTACGCGTGGCAAGCTTCCGGGCAAGGTCTCTCGCCTTGCGGCCAGCCTTCCGGTGGCGGCGGACAGATCTACGCGTTTCAGAATATCGGCGTGCCTGCGCCGCAAGCCGCGCTCAAGTTTCCGCGTTGCGGTTTCCTGTTGCAGTCCAGTCTCGCCTATCAACGCTCGGGTGTTTACAACTTCTACCTCGATTCGCAGGCCGCGGCGCCCGGCGCGTCTTACCAGGTGCGCGGCGTGAAGCTCGACGCGACCACACCTTTCAATCTTTCACAAACGGAGAGCTGGGGAACTTTCGTCGAAGCTGACCTGACGGCGTTTGTGGTCCATCCGCGGGGCTACGTGATCGGCGTGAGTTACGCAAACAGCAAGATGGAAATCCTGCAACTGCCGCCCGGGCCAGTCGCGGATGCCGACGCGCCGCGGGCGGTCATGACTTGCGGGCCGGGAGCACTCGCGGGCCTGCTCAAAGGCCCCGTCGCCGTGGACGTGACCGGCGATGGTGTCGTGCTCGTGCTCGAGCAGGACAACGCGCGGATTCAGGCATTCGACGTTTACGGAAACCCGGTGCCGTACTTTCCCAACCACTCGCCCTTCGCCGCATTGCAGCCGGAGACACCGGCGCCCGTTTATTTGGATATGAGCGTGACCGATGATGGCTGGATCTACGTGCTGTCTTACGTGAACACCGGCAGCCAGCCAACCGATTACCGCCTCGATCTCTACACTCGCGCCGGCGCCTTCCTGAGCCGCACTACGGGCGTCAACGGCGCAAAGATCGTCGTCGACTCCTGGCGCCGCGTCTACACTCTCAACTACGAATCCTTCCTCGGCCCCACCAACCGCACCGAGCCGTCGATCAGCCAGTGGATTCCCACCTAGACCCAGCGATACTTGAATCCGGGTTCGCTTCCCAACACGTAGGCAAACTCGACGCGTGTTCCGTCTGTGGGCCAACTGAAGTCGTGCAGAATCACCGGGTGGGTTATTCCTGTTTCATACTCTTCCAGCACCACCGAATCAAAGACCCTGATCGTCGTTCGCAACATCAATCCCAAGCCCTGACTCACTCCCGCCGGAACCTCGATCACGTCCGCGGGCAACGAGGTATCAACAACCATTGGTGACTTGTCGGCAGTTAACTCAAGTATCCGACCCAGATTCATCCTCACTCGCTGAGCCGGCAACGGCAGGAACTCTTTTCGCGGATCGTAAAGGCACGCATCAATCGCGATCTGTTCCGGAATGAAGATGCCGCCCGGACGTAACTGCGGCGCGAGATTGAACGTAATCGCTACTTGCGGTTCTTTCTCCAGCGCCCGCTGCATTGTCTCGGTGATGATCACATGAGGACGATCCGGGTGGACATACGAGGCGGCATCCGCCTGAATGTAGTCGCGCACAAAATCTTTCAATCCGAGCGTTTGAAAAATGCGCTCGACCGACTGCAGCGAACGATCGTGAACATCGAGGAACGTAAACCGAAGTTCGCCGGCGCTGAATTGCGTCACTAAAGGAGTGGCTAGCGCAGCGAACGGCCCACAGCCCGCATATAAAACATCTATTCGTTCGGTTGGGAATCGCTTTTGCGCCTCAATCAAAGCAGCATAGGCGCCCTTCAGGAATTTGGTCGTCCTCGCATAATCCAGCACACACCGGCCAGCATCTTTTGGCGAGATGGCCTGCCCATTTTGAAGCTGCGTGGGCCGTGAATCAGCAGGATTGAACGACTCATCATCTATCCCGGTAAGCTTTGAGAAAATAAAATGCAGTCGGGCCGCTGCCTCGCTGAGCCGCGGCTGGTCGCCCGCGAGAAGTATCTCCTCCGTGATCTGTTTCAACTGCGCGAAATAAGAGTTGCCAGTGTCCTCAATCATAGTATTCTTTCGCCAGCGCAGCTCCCCGGCACAGGCTTTATGAATCACCAACAACTATCTGATTACAACAACAACGGCTATCTCGTCTTCGAGCGCTTCGCCGACGACGCCGATTGCGATCGGCTGAGAACCCGAGCGGAAGAGTTGGTCCACGCGTTCGATCCGAGCGAAGTAGTATCGATCTTTTCAACGCACGAACAGAACCGCCTCACCGACGACTACTTCCTGACCTCCGGCGACAAGATTCGTTTCTTCTTCGAAGAGAACGCCTTTCATCCCAACGGCACGCTCAAGTACGAAAAGGAAAAATCGATCAACAAGATCGGCCACGCACTGCACGATCTCGATCCGGTTTTCAATCGCTTCTCACGCAGCCCGAAACTCAAAGCACTCGCCAAGGCCATCGGTCTCGAACACTCGCACCTGCTGCAGTCGATGTACATCTTCAAGCAACCTAACATCGGCGGCGAAGTCACGTGCCACCAGGACAGCACCTTTCTCTACACCGAGCCGATCGACATCGCCGGACTCTGGTTCGCGCTCGAAGATGCCACTGTCAATAACGGTTGTCTCTGGGCGCTCCCAGGCAGACATCGACACGGCTTGAAGTCGCGTTGGCGACGATCGCCAAAGGGACGCATGGAATTTGAAACGTTCGACGCCAGCCCGTGGCCGACTGATGGCCTGGTCCCACTCGAAGTACCAAAAGGATCACTAATACTCCTCCACGGCCTGCTCCCACATTGCAGCTTCGAAAACAGATCCGCTCGTTCACGACACGCCTACACGCTGCATCTAACAGGCGCGAACGTCAACTACCCGGCGGATAACTGGCTGCAACGCGCGCCCGACATGCCGCCAAAAGGCTTCGACTTCACCTAAATATGAAAACCATTTTTCTTTTTACTTGCATAGCGTCGCTGGCGATCGTCCACCCGAACTTTGCGCAAACCAGCAAGTCGCAAACCGCAACCAGGAGCACTACTCGCAAAGAGAAATCCGCCACCGAAGCCGATCGCCTTGCCAAAGCGCGTCGCGCACAAGCTGTTTCATTATTGACTGCGCTAGCCAGCGATGCGGCCAGTTTTGACGATCTCGCGTTCCGCACACGCTCTCTCATACACATCGCGGATCTGCTGTGGGACGTGGATGCGGACCAGGCGCGCATTCTTTTAGGAAGAGCCTGGGACACGACCGCCCTCCTGGAACCAAACCACGAGGACCCGGCGCCGTTTCGAGACGAAGTATTGAAGCTCGCCGCGAAGCATGACCCGCATCTGGTTGAAAAATTTCTTGCGGACCAGGCGAAGGAAGCTAACGAGAAATCTGGCGATAATTCTGACGAGAAATCAGCGACGACGGACAACAACTGGTGGTCTCTTCCTGACGCGCTCGAGCAACGACTCAGAGTCGCGGAGAACTTCCTCGAGACGGGAGATACCAAACGCGCTGTCGAATTTGGCGAACCGTTGTTGAATAACATAACCATCTCAACCGTTGAGTTTGTCTCGCAAGTGCGCGATCGCGACGAAGCACTCGCAGATCGCTTGTACGCAAAGATGCTGGCCTTCGCCAGCCAGCGCTCGCCTCTGGATCCACGCCGGCTGTCGATGCTTTCGTCCTATCTTTTTACGCCTGGCTCGTACGTCACTCCGGACGGAAGCACTTCGCCAGCTCAGCCATTGCCAGTGCCGAACTCGGATCCCGCTTTGCGACTGCGCTTTTTCGAAATAGCCGCCGGCGCTCTGATCCAACCGATGACGGCGGCGGAACCCGAACAAACTCAAACTGAAAGCATAATCAGATATTCCGTCGGCCAGCGGCTGTTGCCTTTTTTCGAGCGTTACGCACCGCCAACGCTGACAGCGTCATTGCGCGCCCAGATGGAAATGCTGGAAACCGTTGTTGGCGATCAGGCGCGCGCCCAGGAAAAGGAGTCGCGCGGTGAGGGATTCGACGCTGAACAAGAAGGTACCCAACGATCGCTATTGGATCAGATCGAGCGCGCCAAGACTGCCGCGGAACGTGATGCTCTCTATGTGCAACTAGCCTTGCGTGCGCTGCAGAAAAACGATGACAAAGCGCGCGACTACGCCGACAAGATCGACGATAGTGATTTGCGCAAGCGCACGCGCTCGTGGGTTGACTGGCGCCTGGCCCGCCGAGCCATCGAACAGAAGAAGTTCGAACGAGCTTTGAGTTTGGAACGAACCGCCGAGTTGTCGCACATTCAGCGCGTCTGGCTTTTGACGCAGGTTGCAAAACTGACCGCGCAATCAGATCGCGACGAGGCTGTCTTACTCATCAACAAAGCGACGGCCGAAGTCGAGCGGATTGAGAATAGCGATCCCGACCGGCCACGCGGATTCTTTGCTATCGCGAATGCGCTGCGCGCGATCGAAGCGACGCGAGCATGGGAGGCAGCTTTCGATGCCGTGAAGGCAGCAAACTCAATCGACACGTTCACCGGTGAAGACAGCAAGTTAAAGTCGTCATTACATACCGGCACCGCTATATTCATGGCCAACGACTTCGCTCCTGATTTCGCGATCTCCGGCATCTTTAGCAAACTTTCGAAAGCGGATCCCGACCGGACGATCGACTTAGCGCGCGGATTCCAACGCGCTCAGCCACGGGCGGTCGCCACGATCGCAATCGCTACTGCATTGCTCAAACCTGATTAGGATTTAATTGCTCGGACGCAGCAGCCCGCGGAAGATTCCTTGCACGCGGACCTGGTTAGCAGGAAGTGTGAGTGGCTGAAGCTGGGAATTCGCCGGCTGCAACTCGATATTGGCGCCGCGGCGGTACAGGCGCTTGAGCGTCGCCTGGTTTTCTTCGATTAACAATGCTACGACGATCTCGCCGTCGCGCGCGTCGGTGCGGTTTTCGATCAACGCGATGTCGCCGTCGCAGATGTGCTCGTCGATCATCGAGTCGCCTTTTACTTTCAATGCATAAACTCGATCGGGCTTCACGCGACCGAGCAGAAAACGCGGCACCGGAATCTTGTCGTCGCTCTCAACCACTTCGAGCGGCGCGCCTGCGGCGATTCGCCCAAGCAGCTTCACTTCGCAAAGCGAGTCGGCACTTCGATCTTCGACTTTGACGTTCAGCGCAAACGATCCGTCTTCATGCTCGCGAACCAACAACCCGCGGCGTTCGAGCGCAGCGATGTGCTTCGCGATCGTCGCGCGCGACTTAACTCCAAACTGCCGAGCGATCTGTGCGTAGGAAGGAACGTAACCGTGGCGTTCGAGAAACCTCGTGATGTAATCGAGAATCTCTTTTTGTCGCTGCGTTCGGGGGAGCATTCGTCGTTGAGCAGTTACCGATACAAGTTAGACCGCTGGAGGTGATGAAGCATTCTATGGCGCACAAAGAAAAGCGTCAAGAGCTTGTTGCGTGTAATAGCATACCGCCGTTTTAACGGATCGAGTACCGAACCAACGTCCGGGGGAAGATGCGCACCGACGGAGGCATCTGCCCGATCGGCACCGGCGGCTCCTTCAGGATCTGATCTGCCTTCTTGTTGTAGATCGCTTCGTTCAGATCGTTGTCAGGGCTGATCACCGCGCCCTTCAACGCGGCGCCGATGAACACGCCTTTGCTGCGCGAGTAAGAAAGAATCCCCGCGTCGAGCCGTGGATTCGTCGACGCTGCGGCCTCGCGCCCGACTGGGCCAGCAGCGATACTCGCTTCGCCGCCGAGTTCAAACTTGTCTTTCAAGAGACCATTCAGGCCACTCTGGTTCATGATGAGCAAGATGTAATCGGTCTTCTGCGCGCCGATCTGTGGTCCAAAACTGCCGCCGCTGAGATTGAAGAACGCCGGCGCACTCCAACCGCCCTTCACGCGACGGCTGATCACGCCCTGGCCGCCGCGCCCGCCAACCAGAAACGCGGCCTTAACCACACCCGGAAACACGGCAATCGCTTCGCACCCGTCGAGCATCTCCTGCGGGATGGCCTTCTCTTTCACGTTCATCACATCAACGAACGTCTCCGACGCTTCGCTCGCGTGCCGCGCGGCATCCTGGGTGCGCGAACTCGATTTCTTCTGCGCGGGCGTGATGAACGCGGTTAGGGTAAGCAGACTGACAAGGCCAAGAGCACAGAGCGTGCGAATCGGGAACATCGTTTACCTCCGGTTGAAGTTGAAACCATAGTAATCGCTCAAAACTGAATTAACAAAGATCAGCCGGTCCAAGTTTTTGTCGATCTGAAAATTCGCCACCTCTGTAAACGATCCTGTTGAAGTAATCACAAAAGTATGTCTCCGTTGACAGCATTTTGGAGCTTGTAGTATTTAAGTCGGCACTTCGAAACGACACTCCTAATCACTAGTCGTTGACGAAGTCCTTATCGCACCTCGCACAGGCGATTGGCTTTTATATTTGCCCGACTCGGTTTTGCCACAAAATTCTGCCCAGAAAACCCGATAGTTAGCCTCACTGGTTTCAACTAAGTAAGCTTTTTAATGCGGTCGAAACGACCCGCCAGGTGTTTCCTTGGATAAAAGAGTAGAAAAAATTCTCGAGATGATGCGTGACGATGTTCGTGGCGAACTCTCTCTCGCCGAATTCGCACAGTCCGTCAACCTTTCCGTCTGGCGACTCTGTCACATCTTCAAATCCGACGTCGGCATGCCGCCGATCAAGTATCTGCGGCTGCTGCGAATGGAAAGAGCAAAAGGACTACTTGAATCAAGTTTCCTCAGCGTGAAAGAGATCGCCTTTCGAGTCGGCGTGAATGATGAGAGTCATTTCGTCAGAGACTTCAAGTCGACTTACGGATACTCACCCACGATTTATCGTGCACAGTTCAAGCGCAACGGCAACGAAAATGTGCCCGCAAACGGAAACGCAAGCGAGGTTGAGCAGACGGCTCCGCCGGCTAAACAACCAGGCAAGCTACGGCGCCATTTAGCGCAAGCTGCAAAGCAATCGATACTGCCGTCGCTGAATTTTATCCTTTACATGGTCTCGACTTCTGACTGGTTATCCGACTGGTTGTCATGAGCCCGTTAACCCAAAAATCGTGCGGAGCAAAATCCGCTAACGAACGGCAAAAATCGCCAAGCATCAATGCTTGTTCTGCGAAATACGTGAGCGTAAGCTTGCGCACGATTCAGCACAGCGCAAAAAAGTCGGACGTTTTTCACATCAAGTAATTTCGCTTAAGTCAACTGAACGTTACTCAACTGTTTCAGCAAAGCCCTCGCCTTCGAACAGATCGCCTTTGCCGGGAAGTTGGACCAGGATCGAGAACACATCGTCGCGGTCTAAGGTAAGGTCATAACCAACAGCAAAGGATTCTTTAGATTGAGGCCAAACCGAACGGCTGAAAGGAGATTCTATGCCCAAAAAGAAGGCAAAACACCGGCAGGGAGTCGGGGAGAAAACTGAAGGCACGATCAGCAGAAGAAGTGTGCTTAAGATTGGAGCAGCAGCCGGGGCCGCTACGGTAATAGCCCCAAGCGTGCTGCGATCCGGTAAAGCACTCGGCTTTCAGGAAACCATCGCCGAGCCGGTGCTTTGCGTCACGCCACCAACGAGTCCGCCACACCATCCCTTCGTGGATGATTTCGCGGCTCCGTTTCCGGCGGATGATCATCCGTTGAATCCGCAACCGACCGAGTTTCCGAATCTTGGTGCAGGTGAAGCTGATCGTGCGGCGCATCCGCGCTGGGCCCAGTTTTCGCCGGTCCAGTTTACGTATGAGATTTTCTGCCAGGCCGGTCTGCATACGTTCCACTCGGATTTCTCGCCGACTTACATCTGGGGCCACAACGGCCAATATCCCGGCCCAACTTTCTTCGGCAAATACGGGAAATCCGGATTGGTCCGGTTCCACAACAACTTGCCGGTGACCACCACGACGTTTGGCAGGAACGAGATCACCATCCACCTGCACAACGGTCACCACGGTTCAGAAAGCGACGGTTTCGCCGGCGACTTCTTCGGAACCGGCTTCTGGAAAGACAATCTCTACCCGAACGTCTACGCCGGTATCGACGCTTATGGCGGCAACCCGGGCGGCGACGGCGTCGGTGACCCGAAGGAAAAGATGGGTTCCTTCTGGTATCACGATCACCGTGCAGAGTTCACGCTCAACAATAACGTGCTGGGCCTGAACGGCATGTACCTCGTGTATGACAGCACCGACCCGGGCCATGAGAACCCGAGCCAGGGTTCGCTCCAACTGCCGGGTTACTACGGCGTCACTGACTTTCCGCTGATTCTTGTCGACCACAGGTTCTGCCCCACCGCGAATGGGCGCACTGAATTGGTCAACGCAGCCGGCGGCGACAAGTTCATCGTCAACGGAAAGATTCAGCCGAAGATGACCGTGAGACGGCGCAAGTATCGGTTCCGCATTCTCAACACTGGACCGACGCAGACTTACGACCTCACGCTGATCAAACCCGATGGTTCAGTCGGGACGATGACCGTGATCGCAACCGACGCGAACTTCCTCGAGCATCCGCTTCCAGTGGACGCGGGCGCCAACGCCGGCAACAGCAACAGCACGACGGCGCCGATCGTTCCGGGTGCGATTCGAGTCAGCGTGGCCGAACGTTACGACGTCGTCATCGACTTCGGCGCGTTCAACGCGGGCGACAAACTCTACCTCAAAGAAAACAGGACCATGTTTGTCGGCAACCCGTCACCAGATCCGTTGCCGCCAGGATTGAACATCGGCAACGTTCTCATGCAGTTCAACGTGGTAAACAGAGAGCCCTGGTTCCCGGCTGACACTCCGGCGATTCCATCAACGCTCTGCACGTATCCGACGTTGCCGGCGACCGACAACACGTGGGAATGGCAGTTCGTGCTCGTCGGTGGCCGCTTCAGGGTCAAGAGACCGTTCGATACAGTCGGCTGCACGTTCGATCCGGATCACTCGGCTCACTGCATCCTGCAGGGAACCACTGAAGAGTGGCTCATCAATAACAACATCGCCTCTGGCTGGACTCACCCGGTACACATTCACTTCGAAGAGTTTCGCACTTTGAAGCGCTTTGTGAACGGTGTGGAAGTTCCAGTGCCGCCACTGATGTCGGGCCGCAAGGACGTCACCCGCATGGAGGCCGGACAAGGTGCGTTGATCAAGATGCAGTTCAGAGACTACAGCGGCAGGTATCTGATTCACTGCCACAACATGGCCCACGAGGACAACTTCATGATGGTCCGCTGGGACATCGTTCCCGACCAGGCTGCACTCGATGCCTGCATCGCGGATCAGCAAGTCTGTGAACTCGAGATGAAGGCCAAAGAATCGTATCGCGAGGAGGTGGCGTAATGGATAGAAGAGAACTGCTTACCAGAGTATTCGAACCGCATCCGGCTTCGCCCGGCGTCACGCGGTACACCAACGCCGTGCTCCGAAACCAGAACGACGAAGCGGTCAAGTTCTATGACGATCTGATCAAAGGCCGGCAGTGCGTGGTCAACTTCTTCTACGCTGAATGTCACGGCTCATGTCCAGCGGTGACTCAGACGATGAAGACCCTCTACCGCAACCTGAAAGATCGCATGGGCAAGGACCTCTTCTTCTACTCGATGACCATCAAGCCGGAAGAAGATACGCCGGCCGCGCTCAAGCACTACGCGGAAATGCGTAACGTCGACCTGCCTGGCTGGTCGTTCCTGACCGGAAGTCGCTACGACCTGGAGACCATCCGTTACCGCTTGTTCGGAATGGATCATCCGGCGTTCGACAGCGATCTGACCCTGCACACGAGCTACCTGCGCATCATCAATGACGCGCGCAACTCGTGGGGCATGGCTCAGGCGTTCGCCACTAACGCGAACATCATGAGACGCATTGCCTGGCAGGATCCGCCGAAGTCATACGCCGAGCGAGTCAAGGAAAGCCGTGCGCGCCAGGCCGTGATCGAGGCAGAAGTCAAGAAGTGGGGTTATCGCCGTGACTCTATGTCGTAAGCGGATCGCTGTTTAGCGATCAACTGCGACACGCGGGGCACGTCACGATCAGGAATAGGAGCGGCGCGAGCGGCTTCTATTCCTGGTCCAACTCAAACCGGGCGCGTAAGTGCTGAATCCACACACGGCCCAACGGGGTAAAAGACATGAAACAAAACGTCATAATGTTGCTAGCGGCTGTGATGCTCCTGAGCTTGGGCGGAACTGTTTTGGCGCAACATCAGCAACACCAAAACATGAATCAAGGCCAGGAAAAAACCCCAAGACCAGCTCCAAAACCGACTCCGGCAGGGCCGCGAGATTTTGGCCAGGACAAGACACCATGTCCTTGCGAAATCGCCGGCACCTGGAAGGCGCAAGTCTCGCCGACCGAGGCGCGTCTTTACACTTTCGACGGCGCGGGCGTGGTCAAAGTATTAAAAGCATCGGGCGATGCAAAACCCGTCGAGATCGCGACGGCGAAGTCTGAATTCGTGGTGGAACCGATCGCGGAACCCGTCGCGGAAAACACCGCGGCGCCGGCTGCTGAACCGAAAGCTCCGGCCACTCCGGCTCTTCCGGCTAAGCAGATTGCGTTCACGGCCACCGGCAAGAACCGAATTTTCGGCCAGAGCCAGGCGACGATGAAAATCGTCAAGTACGACGATCTGTCAATGACCTGCGAGATACCCGGCGTCGCGGGCACGGTGAAGTGGACCAGGGTTGATACCGATCGTTACTTCATCGTTCTGGTCGCGCGCCAGAATGAGTTCTACGACCACAGCGGCTCCGCGTTTCCGATGGTGATCAAGTTGGCCGACGGTGTTTCGAAGATCGACGCCGCCGGTACTTATGCCGATAAGGGAAAGGCGGCATTCGGCACCGTTCCCGCCGCCACTTACAAAGATTATTTGCGAGACGCGCGCGACGATGCGGAAACAATACTGCGGCTGGAAATCAACTCGCAGCAATATGCAAGAGCGTTGACAATCGTGCAGGAGTGGCAGCGACGCGCTCGCGAAGGCGCCCTGCTCTATCGCTTTCCCGACGCGAACGGTTCGCTGAACAACCTGCTGCTCATTCGGAACGTGACGGATACGCTGAACCTTTGCGAGAAGGATTTCGATCTTTACAAGCTCGACTATAACTATCCCAACGACTGGATCAGCGAGCAGTATCGTCCCGAACTCATTCCCTTCTTCTTCTTCAAAGAGCTGAAGAAGCGAAATGAAGCGCGACACATCGACTACAAGAAGTTTCAGGAACTGGTCCCGATGCCTAACCTGGCGAGCCGGTAAATTCAGCATTTCAAGGGTGAACAAGTGGTCATGAAGAGTCTTTTAGTTGCAACCATTCTGTTACTGGCCGGCTTTGGTTTCCCGCAAGCATTGCGCGCGCAGGCTAATCCGGTGCCTGACGACAAGCAACCGGCGCAAGCGAAGAAACGGTCGGGAATTTTCACGATGTACGCCATCGATCCTTTGTCGCGCACACTCTGCTTCAACGACGGCAAAGAAGGAATGGCGTTTGTGAACAACAGGTGGGAAAACCGCTGCAGCGATCTGAGCTACGTGCTGGCAGGCAATGGCAGTCTCGTTAGCGGCATTGAACTCAACAGCCAGGCGGCGATCGTCGATCTCGGCACAGCCAATGATTTGCGCGGGCGCTACGGCTTCGACGACGCAGAGAATGGCGGCGTAGGTTTCGCTTCGTTACGTCTTGAAGGCGACAAGATCATGATCCTTCACGACGACAACAACCCGGCCAAGCTTACGTGGCAACCCGTGCAGGAGGCCGCCAAACTTGCCGACGTGAAGTCATCCGCGACGGCGCCAATTCAGTTGGGCCATATCTACCTGCTGCGGATTGCTGATTCGAAAGACAAGACTTCGCAACACCTCGTTAAACTCATGGTTATTGCGTATCGTCCGGAAGAAGCGGTGACGGTGCGATGGGAGTTGCTCTAATTGACGGCCCATTTCCGCAACGCGTGCCGCCGGCAAAATTAAACTAGCGCTTCCCATTAACGGAAGCAGGATACGAACTTCCATCCTGAAGGAGAAACAGGCATGAGCATGAATCAAGATCTAATTTCAAATCAAGACTCATTAGCGGGCGGCAACGGCACTTTGTCAGGCGGTTTTGCTACCGGCACAGTCTGTCAAACGAGCGGTACTTATCGTGCGAGTAACAAGTACATCGACATCGTTCTGGCCGTGGCCGTGGGCGACGTTTTTCAACCTGGGCCCGACGGCAAGAAGACCACCTGGTACCCGCTGAGTTCGACTCTTTCGTCGAACAAGAACGGCGATTTCTCGTCGGTCAAGGTCGCCGCCGGCTCGGTCTAAGGTTCTTTGCTGTTTGGTTTTCTCTCCGTGTCTCTGTGTCTCCGTGGTTCATTTTTGGTTGACCCATTAATTAACCACAGAGAACACAGAGATACAGAGTTCAAGTGGGGTGAGAAATGAAATTCCAACGACTTCTCATCGTGCCGTTCGCGGCGGGCGTGCTCTTAGCGATTGGTTTGTACGATCCCATCGCCATCTCAGCGCAGGACAAGCAACCGGCCACTCAAACCGACACCACCAAAACCGACACGACTGCACCTACCGGTTTTCTTACCGGCGCCACGTGCCCGAAGACCGGCATTTATCAAGCAAGCAATAAATACCTGGAGGTGATCATCGTCGTCGCTGAGGGCGACGCCTTTCCTCCTTTCGTTGATGGCGAAAAGATAACCTGGTACGCGCTGAAGCCGACCACGAAAGATACTTTCGACGCGGTGAAAGTTTCCTCGGGTTCGAACTAAACATCATCCGCGGACCGGCAATGAAATTTCCAAGACTTCTGAGTATGCCGCTGCTCGCAGTAATATTGCTTTTTGCGACAGAAGGTCTATACTCAGCCGAGGTAGTCACCACCCAGCAGACAACCTCGGCTCATTCTAAAAAGCCGGCCCGGTTTTATTACGTTTGTCCTATGCACGAGGACTTCAAGTCTACAAAGCCGGGGCTGTGTCCGAAGTGCAAAATGAAGTTGGAGAAAAGGCGGATTACGGAGCCCACCGCCTCGGACCAACCAGGTCAATGAGATCGGATCCGCACGAGAACAGATTCCGTCGTTTCGCGACCACGCTCGCGACGCGGTGTCTTGCGGCCGTAATCGCGCTCTCTTTTCTCGCAACGTTGCTGCCCGCCGGCACAGCGGCAGCACAATCGATCATGGCCTGCTGCAAAGGACAAGCAGCAGGCCATTGTCACGTCAATCTTAAAACAAAAAAGTCTTCATCAATTTCCCGTCCGTGCCCCTCTGACTGCTGCGGACATTCCACTGCCGCTCACCAGCAGAAACACGAACGAGGAACGGCTGAATCACCCGCTAAACAAATCTCCTTTCCGACCGTATTTGCGCATGCTGAAAACGCCAGTGCCGGCTTTGCCACCGACGACGCAAGTGGGCTAATCAAACCGCGTGGGCCGCCCAGCTTCCTCCTTTCCTGAGAGATCACTTTACAACCGAGGCTCTTGAGGACGACTGGAGGAAGTCCAATGAAGATCCGTGTCTTTATACTCTTAATTTGCGTATCAGTGTCGCTGGCCGCCAGAGCTCATGGCCAGCAGAACGTTACATCCGGGGCGCTGAGTGGCCGAATTGAAGACTCGAGCGGCTCAATCGTCGGCGGCGCAAACGTCACCGCGACGAACCTGGAAACCAATCAACGCCTTAGTACCACCAGCGATCAGGAAGGCCGCTATCGCTTCCCTTACCTGCGCACCGGTGATTATGAGTTGCTCGTTGAAGCCACCGGTTTCGCCGGCATCAGCAAGCACTTCACCGTGCTCATCGGCCAGACGATCGAACTGCCGTTCAAGCTCGAAGTCGCCGGTGTGTCGGCAAACGTGAACATCAGCAACACCGATCTGCCGTTGGTGGAAACGGCGCGCAGCCAGGTCACCGAAACGATTCGCCCGCGCGAGATCACTGACCTGCCGCTGAACGGCCGCAACTTTCTCGATCTCGCGTTGCTGATCCCCGGCGTCGCGCCGACAAACACCGGCAGCAACCAGCGCTTCGCCGAAACGTCAGCCGTGCCCGGCCAGGGGATTTCGATTGCCGGCCAGCGCAATCTCTACAACAGTTTCATTCTGGACGGTGTGTCGGCCAACGACGACGCCGCGGATCTGACCGGCAGTTACTACAGTGAAGAAGTCATCGATCAGTTTCAGGTGGTGACCTCGGGCGGCATTGCGGAGTTTGGCCGCGCGTCGGGTGGCGTCGTTAATATCCTGACACGCTCGGGCACGAACGACTACCGCGGAAACTTCTACGGCTTCGCGCGCAACCAGCGCTTCGACGCGCGCAATCCGCTCGCGCCAACGAAGGATCTGTTAACGCAGGCGCAGTACGGCGGCACCATGAGCGGGCCAGTGCGCCACGATCGTACTTTCTTTTTTACCAACTTCGAACAGACGCGCCGCAACTACTCGGCGGTAATCACGATCGCGCCCGCGTTCGTAACGGCAATCAACAATCGCTTGCGTGCCGTGAATTATCCCGGGTCCTTGATCGAAACGGGCGTTGTGCCGGCGAGTTTTGACACCACGAACTTCTTCGCGCGCCTCGATCACCGGATCAATGCACGCAATCAACTCAGCGCGCGCTACAGCCTCTATCACATCGGCGCCGTCAATTCGCGCACGGTCGGCGGCTTGAACGCCATCAGCCGCGGTTCGGGATTGAGTGACACGGATCAAACGCTTCAGGTCAGCAACGTCACGACGCTCAGCAGCCGCACGATCAACGAAGCGCGCGTTCAGTACACGCACAGCCGTCTCGACGCGCCGGTGAACGACACGGTCGGCCCGGCCGTCGGCATCTCCGGCATCGCGAACTTCGGCACGGCAACTTTTTCGCCGCTCGCACGCGACATCAATCTGTTCGAAGCCGTCGACAACGTTTCCACGCAGCTCGATTCGCACTCGCTCAAAGCCGGCGGCGATTTTCTCTACAACCGCCTCAACATCGTTTTTCCCGGCGCGCTGCAGGGCGTTTACAACTTCACGTCGCTAACGAATTTTCTCAGCGGCAACTACCTGAATTTCCAGCAGGCGTTTGGCGCTCCGAGCCAGTTGCAATCGAATCCAAACTTCGGGGTGTTTGTGCAGGACGAATGGCGCGTGCGGCGCGACTTCACCGTCAACGCCGGACTGCGTTACGACGTGCAGTATCTTCCCGATCCGATTCAAACGGACACTAACAACTTCTCGCCACGGCTCGGCATTGTTTACGCGCCCGGCGATCGCAAAACAGTAGTTCGCGCGAGTGTTGGTCTTTACTACGATCGCATTCCGCTGCGCGCGACTTCGAACGCGTTGCAACGCGACGGCTCGAAATTTCTCGTGGCCCAACTATCTCCCACGCAGCCCGGCGCACCCGTTTTTCCCAACGTGCTCGCGGTGCAACCGGCGTTGTTGCCGACGAAGCCAAACATCACGCGGATCGATCCGAACATTGAAGTCAGTTACAGCGAACAGGCGAATCTTCAGATCGAACGCGAGCTGCCGTGGAACGCCGTCCTCTCGGTCGGCTATCTCCACCTGAACGCGAAACACATCATTCTCTCGCGCAACGTGAACGTGCCGACCGTGCCGGCGTCAGCGGGCGTGCCGAACCTCGGCCGCCCTGATCCGAACTGGGGCAACATCTCGCGTTTTGAGAGTTCGGGGAATTCTTACTACGACGGCATGGTCGTGTCGTTCAATCAACGCGCGACGCGCTGGGCCACCGTGCGTCTCTCGTATACGTTGTCGAAGGCGATCGACGACGCCGGCAATTTCTTCTTCTCGAGTCCGCAAAACAACTTTAACGTGCGTGACGATCGCGGTCTTTCCGATAACGATCAGCGTCATCGGCTCGTGGTGAGTGGCACTTTCGAAGCGCCGCAGGAAGGCAAAACGAACGGCTTTGCGCGCGTGCTGCAGGGTTTTCAGTTTGGTTACATCTTCACTTACGCTTCGCGCCTGCCGTTCAATGTGTTGCTCGGCAGCGATCGAAACTTCGACACCAACAACAATGATCGCCCGCTCGGCGTCGGCCGCAACACCGGCCGCGGTTTTGATTTCGCTTCGCTCGACTTGCGCGTGAGCCGCCGGTTTCGCTTAACTGAACGCGTCGACCTGCAACTGCTCGCGGAAGGATTCAACGTTTTGAACCGGGCAAACTTTGGCGTGCCGAACAACACGTTCGGGGCCTTCGTCAATCCGTTGCCGACGTTTGGCCAGCCGACCGCGGCATTCGATCCGCGACAGTTTCAGTTTGGAATGAAAGTGAGTTTTTGATCAGCGATGACACGGATTTTAGTTTGGGCATGCTTAGTGAGCTTGTGCTGCGTGAGTGGTTGTGCGCGTTTCTCGGCGGCAACGAAGCCGGCGCCCAACGCGCTGCAAATTTCCGCCACTGACGTTGACGCCGCGGAACCGGTAACGGTGAGTGCGCCCGGCGGCGGCGTTTACGTTGCCTGGGTCAATCACAACGCAAACAATCAGGCCGACGTGATGCTCGCGCGTTTTGATAACGCTGGCGCCGCAATCGGTTCGCCGGTGAAAGTGAATCAACAGGCGGGTGTCGCGACTGCGTGGCGCGGAGATCCGCCGAGCATCGCGGTCACAGATCGTGCCGTGTACGTGTTGTGGACCGCCCGCGTCGAAGCGCAAGAGAAGAAAGGCACGGATCTCTATCTCTCGGTCTCACACGATCAGGGCAAGACTTTCACCGCGCCAACGAAGGTGAACGACGACACCGTGCCCGGCGCGCATGGCATGCACTCGCTCGCGGTGCCGCACGATGGGCGCATCTACGTCGCGTGGCTCGACGAACGAAACATTCAAGCGCCGCAACCGTCCGAACAGGCCGGCGGCCATCACATGGAAAGCAATCGCGATCTCTACGTCGCTTTCTCGATCGACGGCGGCAAGACTTTCTCGCCGAATCAGAAGGTCGCGTCTGATGCGTGCCCGTGTTGCAAGACCGCGCTTGCGGTGGCGCCCGACGGAACCGTCTACGCCGGCTGGCGGCAAGTGCTGCCGGGAAACTTCCGGCACATCGCGGTGGCGAGTTCGATCAACGGCGCCGCCAGTTTTTCTGCGCCCGTGATCGTGAGCGACGACAAGTGGGTGCTGCAGGGCTGTCCTGTTTCCGGCCCGTCG
>Ga0247688_1000262_pt1 | contig 19486 bp, 18 predicted proteins | sample CNK29_metaG_FD_182718 | JGI IMG/M metagenome (GOLD analysis project Ga0247688, IMG submission 182718) | Soil microbial communities from Purdue University Martell Research Forest, Indiana, United States - CNK29 | ecosystem: Environmental > Terrestrial > Soil > Temperate forest > Bulk soil... | reverse complement strand
TCCTCGATAAATGGCTGGGCACACAGCCGTGGCTGCTGGTCGCCGGCATCGTGATTGGCTCCGCGGCCGGATTATTCGAGTTTGTTCGTTTGAGTTCGAAGACGTATTAAATTAAAATCTCCCGCTTCGCGCATGGCGAATTCTTCGGACAACGCTCTCAATCTGAGGATTTTTCGGACGATGGCGACTGCCACCGGGCTGAGTGTGGCTGTGTCTGCGCTGTTTGGCCCATGGCGGTTCACGACGGGATTGCTGGTTGGCGGGCTGCTCGCGCTGTTCAATCATCGCTGGCTGAAAAACTCGGCCGCGGCCGCGATTCAACTTTCAACCGCGGGTGGCGCGCCGCGTTTGCGGCTCGCGCAGTTTCTGCTGCGCTATCTGGTGATGGCCGCCGTCGTTTTTGCGACCGTCACGTTGGATCTCGTCTCCTTGCCGGCCGTGCTTGCCGGATTGGGAACTTTCGTCGTCGCCATGTTGGTTGAAGCTTTCAGGGAGTTCTATTTCGCAATTATCGAGCGAGAGGAAATCAGTTGATGTTCTGGTTGCAGCACGCCGCACATGCGGCAGAGCACGCGGATAAAGCGGCTGAACACACGGAAGAGGCCGGACACGCGGCGCCAATCATCGTGCAGCTTGTTAACCATTATTTTGGTGAAGCTGCTTACCGGTTTGAAATGAATTACACCAAGCCGAGGTGGGATTGGTTTCTCGCGAAGTTCGGCTCGAGTGCGACGGACGCCTTTGGGCCATACACGCCGGAGAACGCGATCCCGTGGTACACGGTGATGTTTTTCATCGCGTGCATCCTGAGCGTGGTGATCATCTGGATTTTCAAAGGCAAGCTTTCGGAATCCGAACCGGGCGGCGGGCAACAGACGCTGGAAGTCAGCGTGCTCGCCGTGCGCAACATGGTCCAGGACATCATCGGGCCACACGGCTTGAAATACTTCCCGGTCGTGATGACGTTCGCAGTCGTGATTCTCGTCTCAAACCTGATGGGACTGTTTCCGTTGTTCATGAGCCCGACGTCAGCGACGAGCGTGACGTTCGCACTCGGCCTCGGCTCGTTCCTTTATTACAACTACATCGGCATCTCCGAAAATGGTTTGGGCGGCCACTTGAAGCACCTGGCTGGCCCCGTCTGGTGGATCGCGTTTCTGATCTTTCCGATCGAATTGATCAGTAACCTCATCCGGCCGTTTTCACTCGGCATTCGTCTCTTCGGTAACTTGTTTGCCGACGAAAAAGTGATGGAAACGCTTTCCGGGCTGGCGCCGCCCTACACGTGGCCCGCGCCGATTCTGCTGATGCCGTTGAGCGTGTTCGTCGCGTTGATTCAAACGTTTGTTTTCATACTTCTCTCGCAGTTATACATCAGCGAGGTCTCGCACCCGCCACACGATTCACACGGCGCGGCGCACGGCGAGGAATACGACGGCGATGAGTACATCGCGCCAGTCTTAACTTAATACCGGCTTTATCCAGGCGTGCAGTGAGCGGTGCGGTCAGCGGATGGCACACGTTGCTGCCACAGTGGAGATTGCATCAGGCGCATTACCGGCACATTCATAGTAAGTGCGAGTCTGTTTCGCAGGAGCACCGTTGTAAGAGGGGCGGTGGATACCGGACGCAGGCGAAATAATAAAGCCGGGACGGCTCGGAAGGTGCAATCGAAGGATCGATAAGAGGAGGAAGCATGAGCAAATTCAGGATGTTGCTGTTCGCGGTGGTCGGCATTCTCATGAGTGCGATGACCGTGTTTGCGCAAGCTGAAGCAGCCACAGGCGGAGCTGACAACGCGAGTTCGGTGAGCAAGTATCGGGCACTCGCGGCCGGTATCGGCTTCGGTATCGCGGTGATTGGCGGCGCTATCGGACAGTCGCGCATCGGCGCGGCGGCGTGCGAAGGCGCGGCGCGGAACCCCGGCGCGGCCGGTCGTATCCAGACGATGATGATTCTGGGCCTGGCGCTGATCGAGTCGCTGGTGCTGTTTGCGCTGCTGGTTGTGTTCGCGGTTGTTAAGCCGAGCTAAGCCACAGATCACAAATTGATTTTTGTGTGCGGGCGAGGATGTTTCTCGCCCGCATTTTTGTTTCTTTGCTCGCTCTCCGACCGCTGTGATAGGCTGCAACAGATGAAAAAATGTCCGCAATGCGGAGTCGAATATCCTGATACCACGACGCTTTGTACAGCTGACGGCATGGCGCTCGAGACGACCGACGACTCACTGATCGGCCAGACTCTCGCGGGAAAATATCGCATCGATGCACGCCTGAACGAGGGCGGCATGGGCACCGTCTACCGCGTCACTCACGTGTTAATGGAAAAGACCGTCGCGATCAAAGTGTTGCGGCCTTCGCTGGCTGCTGACGAAAAGATCGTGGCGCGTTTTTCACGCGAAGCGCGCGCGGCTTCGCGCATCTCGCATCCGAACGCGCTGTCCGTTACCGACTTCGGCGAAGACGAGAACGGCATCGTGTTTCTCGTCATGGAATATCTCAGTGGCCGCACTTTGAAGCAGGTGATTCGTGAAGACGGCCCGTTGCCGTTGCAGCGCGCGGTCGAGATCACGCGGCAAGTAGCTGACGCGCTCAACGCCGCGCACCAGCAGGGCGTCGTCCATCGCGATCTCAAGAGCGACAACATCATGTTGGTCGACACGATGGCGAGCGACCACGCGAAGGTGCTCGATTTTGGCATCGCCAAGATTAACGAGCCGGACGAAAAGCGCGACATCGAACTCACGGCGCCGAACCTCGTGATCGGCACGCCGGCGTACATGTCGCCCGAACAATGTTCGCAGGATTCTCCGATCGACTCGCGTTCGGACATCTACTCGCTTGGCGTGATCTTATTCGAGATGCTGGTCGGGCACGTGCCGTTCACGGCCGATTCGCCGACGATGGTGATGATGAAGCAGCTGCAGGAGCCGGTGCCCTCGGTGCTTGATGAGCGGCCGGACCTGCCGCCGACAGTGGGACGCGTGATTGCGCGGGCGATGGCGAAGCTGCCGGCCAATCGTTATCAAACAGTCGCAGAGCTCGCTGAAGATTTGACGATTGCGTCGGGCATGGCGCAGTTTGCTCCGGTGCCTTCACAGACGGCGCCGAAGGTCGCTGCGCCTCCGGTTGCGAGCGACGACGCGGATGAAGTGACAGTGGTTCAACCGAGACAAGCGCCGCCGCCGGCGCCCGCTCCGGTTCAGCGACGTGCGCCCGTGACCATACCGGTGCCCGGTGCGACGATGCCGCAGGCGCAAGCTGCGCCGGTGTCGAGTTTCAATCCGTTGAAGGTGTTGATTCCGTCGGTCGTTGCGGTGCTGGTGATCTTTGCCGTGATTTACGCGCTGAAGAGCAACTCGACCGCGTCGGAAAATCCCGTTGTGAATCAGCCGCAGCCGCAGTCGTTGGCAGCCGATCCGAACAGCCAGCCGGTGCAACCGGGCGCGACGCCGACAGGAAAAACCGAAGAGGGAATTCCCGCGGGTGGCAGTATTGCCGCGCCGGCAAATGTGAACGCGAGCCCGAACGCGAATGCGAACGTTTCGCCGAATCCGCTCGTCGACGTGACGCCGCCGCCGGACGTTAACGAGAACGCCAACGCGAACGCGAATGCCAACGGCAACAGCAATCGAAAAGCACCTGCGTTGCCGGAACCAACGCGCAGTGTTGTGCCGGAAGCTGTGCCTTCGCCGGTGGCCACCAAGGCGCCTGAGAAACCCTCACCACCGGTTCCGACTTCTACGCCACCGCTGTTCTAATCAGCTCAACGAGCGCAGCTTCGTTCTTGATTGCGATCTCTACTTCGAGGACGTGTAACGGAAGTGAAAAGGAGAGTGAGTGAAGCTTCACTGCGTCTTTCGCAGTGGTGATCAAGCTCTTGGCTCCGGTTTCATTCACTGCTTTGATCAGGTTATTGATGTCGTGCTGCGTGTACCAGTGATGATCCGTGAAGGCCTTCTCAAATACTAGCTCGTATCCGTGTTTCCTCACCTGCTCAAAAAACGACTCCGGATTTCCAACGGCACAAAAACTCCCAACCGGACCTTCAATTTGGGGAGGCCGCACCACTTCCATAGTCGACTCAAACACCGGCCTTAGTTCACAGATAGGTGGAATATCCGTGGCTTGATCGCAGCGCGTGAGCACGATGCAATCGGCGCGGCTCAGTCCGGAAATCGGCTCACGCAAACGTCCGTACGGCAACAGCCGCCCCCCACCCCACGGATTCGTCGCATCGATCGTCACGATGTTCAGATCGCGCGCGAGCCGAAAGTGCTGAAACCCGTCGTCCAAAACAAAACACTCACTGCCGAACGTCTCGATCGCGTAACGTCCCGCGCTGACGCGATCGGCGTTGCAGATCACCGCAGCCGAACCGAGAAGATTGTTCGCGAGCAGAAACGGTTCATCGCCGGCTTCACTCGGCGTCGCCAAGATCGTCTGCCCGTCTGACACGACGACTTGCGCGCGCGGATTCCGTCGCCCGTAACCACGCGTCAGGATGCAAACACGTTTGCCTTCGCGCGCGAGAGTTTTCGCGACCCACTCGACGAGCGGCGTTTTTCCGGTTCCTCCGGCAGTGATGTTGCCGACGCTGATCACCGGGCGTTCGAGTTTCACCGTGCGAAAAGCGCCGCGTTGATACAGCGCGAGGTGCGTGCGCGTGACCGCACCGTACAGCGCGCTGAGTGGAGGAAGCAGCAACGATTTCATGAACCAGGAACGTTCGCGGGCAAGAGCGAATCGGAAGTCGAACTCGTGGCCCGGTTCGCGGAAAACAGCGGCGCGATCAGTTTCATCGTTTTGTCAGTAGCGCCCTGATTCGCCACGACGAGTTCTTTCGCGCGGCTTCCCAACTGCGCGCGCCATTCAGTTTCCGTGAGCAGCCGACGAAAGACTTCCGTTAACGCCGCGACTGCTTCGTCGCCTTCGAGCGGCGGCAGTTGAACGATCGCGTTTGCTTCGTTCAGCAGGTCGACGATCGCGTGAAAGTTGTGCGTGTGTGCGCCGGTAACGACTGCAACGCCGTGGGCCGCCGGCTCGAGCACGTTGTGACCGCCGCGATCGACGATGCTGCCACCGACGAAAACCGCAGTCGCTAGTGAATATGTCGCCGGCAGTTCGCCGATCGTATCGAGCAAGATCACTTCGGCCTTCTCGTCATTCGCCTGACGGGCGTTCGTCCTGCGCGCCCAACTCAAACCCGAGGCCTCAATCAATTCCGCAACTTCATTGAACCGCTCCGGACGCCTCGGCGCCACCAGCAAACGCGCCGGCTGTGTTTCCCGCAATCGCTGGAAACTCTCGATCACGATCTTCTCTTCCGGCGCGTGCGTGCTCGCCGCCAGCAGCAGCGGCACATCCGTCTTCAACCCAAAACGGCGCGCGAGATCCGTCTGCTGTTCGACGACGCCGACGTCAAATTTAAGATTTCCCGCCACGACGACGTTTTCCCCACCGAGTTCGCGCAAGCGGCCCGCGTCTGTTTCCGATTGCATGACCGCGATCGTCACATCATGAAGCACGTGCCGCAAAAAGAACTTGATCCTCTTGTATCGACCAAACGATTTTCGCGAAATCCGTCCGTTAACCAGCGCGACGGGAATGTCTCGCGCTTTGCACTCGCGCAGGAAGTTGGGCCACAGTTCCGTTTCCATCACGAGCACCGCGGCCGGGCTGATCGCTTTTAACGCGCGACGCACTGTCCAGCGCCAGTCGAAAGGAAAATAGATGACGCGCGCGGCGTGAGTGCGAAACAGATCCCGCGCCAGTTTTTGTCCGGTCAGCGTAACGGTCGAAACAACGAGCGCGTGATGCGGCAGTTCTTTGCGGATGCGTTCGACCAGCGGTCGCGCCGCCTGAGTTTCGCCGACGGAGACGCAGTGCAGCCAGATTACGGGTTGGGTGTTGAGGGAAGGAAGAAAACCAAGGCGCTCGCGCAATCCGTCAACGTACTTGCGGTGCGCGAGCGCCTGAAACAGGAAGTAAGGTGTTAGCAGTACGAGGCCCAGCGATAAGAGAAAGCTGTAAGCCAGATACATTATTTCGCCCGTTCGATGTAGCGTCCTTCCGTTGGATCCACTCTGATGCGATCGCCTTCGTTGACGAACGGAGGCACGGTAATCGTCACGCCGTTTTCGAGCGTGGCGGGCTTGTTGACGTTGGAAACGGTGGCGCTTTTCAAGGTCGGTTCGGTTTGGACCACGGTCAGTTCCATCGACGGCGGGAGGTCGATGCCGATTGGTGCGCCTTCGTAAAACTCGGCCTGAAGCTTGAGCCCGGGCGTCAGCCACTGCGCGGCGTCGCCGAGATCGTCTTCACTCAAGGCGATCTGCTCGTAGTTTTCCGTGTTCATGAAATGGTGGTGCGAGCCGTCGGAATAGAGATACTCCATCTCGTGCTGTTCGAGCGTTGCGCGGTCGACTGTGTCCGCGGAACGGAAGCGATGTTCAAAAGAAGAGCCAGTACGAATGTTTCGCAGCTTGGTTTGCACCATCGCGCGCAGGTTGCCGGGCGTGTGATGGCGAAACTCGACGACCTTGCAGGGCTGGCCTTCGAAAACGATCACCATGCCGCGTCGTATCTGGGTTGCAGGAATAGCCATATAACTGAATTCTCCGTCTAAAAATTAGGTAGTCCGAACAAAAGGCGTAGTCTAACACGGATCAAAAAAACAAATAACAAGGGCGGCCCGTCTGAATGCCTATCCAGAAGACCGCCCTTTTTTGAGGAGCCCACCTACCTCGGTTGTATTCACATTTCACTGCCTGAATAGTTCCACAAAAATCTCGCGCGGTGCGAATCTTACGCCGCACGGGCGCGTGGCACTCGGCGCAAGCGCGCGAGGCGATCGAGCCACTTCTGCGCCTGCTCGTAGTAGGGAAACTTCCGTTCGTCGAGACGAAACGCGCTCGTGTGATAGTAACGCCGTCCTTTGATCAATCGCGCCGGATGTTTAATGTGCAGCATCTCGTGATAAAGAATGAATTCCGTGAACCACTCGGGAACGTCTTTCGAATCGAGCGTCTTGCTGATCGTGATGCTGTCGAAATTGTGATCGTGATGACCGAGAATGCTTCTCGTCCGCCGTTGCGACCAGGTGATCGTCGGCTTAGGAATCTGCCCGTCGAAGTAGCGGCGATTCAACTTTGTGAACATGCGGTCGAGATCGTAAACCTCACCATGCGCGGTCGAGATCATCTTGCGCCCACGCCCGCGACGCGCCAGGTCGGAAGAACGCATCACCGACGGGGTCAACGAATACTCACGATAGACGCGGTCATGAATCGTCGGGACTCGCTTTCCCAGCAAACGCGCTACCAAAATCCACGCGAGTGCGCGCAAAACCTCGGGCGACGAGTCTTTGCAGATGTCAGACAGGCGCACGTAAACGCGTCCCGAGCGCAGCCGAATCGTATGGCGCAGCCCGGCGTAAGGGTAAAAGCGCACTTCGATCGCGGGCACCCCACGATTGCCGCCCATATGACGAAACGCGTCGGCAAAATATTTTGTTACTTCATTCATTGTGAGTACTGCGCGCCCTGAATAACCGCCACGAAAGGAGGTTCAATCTTAAGGACGCCCGGCCAAAGGCGTCAACCCGCGGCGGTAAGATCCCCGGATTTCACCTATTTAGGCCGGTTTTTGGCAATCTGTGACATCTGTGCAATCTGTGGCCAAAACGCTTATACTCCCGCTGGATGCCCCGTCGCACCTCAAATCTTCAAGCTACTGAAAAGGGATTGCTCGACTCCCGGGCCGAGATCTTGCTCGCGGCGCTGATTAAGGAGCATCTTGTGACGGGAGAGGCTGTCGGCTCGAGAGTTTTGTCCGATCGGTTCGCTCATGGCTACGGCTGGAGCCCGGCAACGATTCGCAATGTGATGGGCGAGCTGGAAGAAGCCGGGTTTGTCGATCAACCGCACACTTCCGCCGGCCGCGTGCCGACCGACAAGGGCTATCGTTACTACGTCGACAACATGCTCGGCGAAGCGCGCCTGTCACGCAGCGATCTAAAGGCGATCGATCACCTGTTCTCCGCAGGTGACATCGATCCGTCTTCATCACCGGATCGCCTGATGGAAACAGCGTCGCACGTTCTCTCGGCGTTTTCGCAGAACGTCGGCATCGTTGTTTCACCTTCGTTGGCCGAGAACCGCCTGAAGCACATCGAGTTTGTTCAGCTTCCCGACAAGCGCATTCTCGTCGTGCTTGTCTCGACCGCCAGCATCATTCATAACAAGGTGATCAGAACTTCAGACGAGTTCGAGCAGGATGAACTCGACCGCACCGCGAACTATCTAAACGTCGAGTTTGGCGGCAAGAGCTTGCGTACGATCCGCGCCGAAATCGTCGAGCTGATGAAAGAAGAGAAGGCGCTTTACGATCGCCTGCTGCAGAACGCGGTGCTGCTCTGCGAGCGAAGCCTCGAAGGTGAAGAAGGAACCGGCGGCGACGTTTACGTCGACGGCGCTTCCAACATTCTCGTCAAGCCTGACTTTGACGACGTCGAGCGCATGCGCGATCTCTTCCGCATGTTTGAAGAGAAGTCGCGCCTGATCAAGATTCTCAACGAGTGTGTTCACGAGCATCCTTACTCCGGCGACGTGCACGTCGTCATCGGCCGCGAACACCCAACCGATTCGATGCGAAGCTGCGCGTTGATCACCGCGCCGTATCAGGTCGGGCAGAACGGCGGCGTCGGCACGCTCGGTGTCGTTGGGCCCATGAGAATTGAATATGCGCGGATTATGGCTATGGTAAACTACATGGCGAGATTGATTGAGCATCGCCTCGGAGAACAGGCCGTCCCCTAAAATTTTTAGGCCCGTAGGCCCCTAAACCTTCCTAATGACATCAGACAGGAAAGGCAAGTCGCACCGCATTCCGATCAAATTCATGGACGTCGATCCCGATACTGACAACGAACTGTTTGAATCTGACGCTGAGGACGATGCCTCGCTGGACGATTTCTCTGCGCCCGATCCTGCGCCGGCTCAGCCCGAAAGCGCAGATATTGGCGGACCCGCGACGGCCGAGTTGATTGCCACGCGTTCCGAGCTAAAGCGAGTTGAAACGGAGAATGCGGATTTAAAAGATCGTCTCGCGCGGCGCCAGGCTGACTTTGAAAACTATCGCAAGCGCGTCGAACGCGAACGCACCGAGACTTACAATCGCGTCGTCGCTGATGTTGCCGCGAAGTTGCTGCCGGTGTCTGACAATCTTAAGCGCGCACTCGATACCGAAGCCTCGGTCGAAGCCGCGGAGTCTGATGAGTTTCGGCATTTTTTGAGTGGTGTTGACCTGATCTGGAAACAACTCAACGGCGTTCTCGACGCGCTCGGCATCAAGCCGATTGCGGCGGTGGGCGAGCCTTTTGATCCTCACATTCATGAAGCGGTGGTCACGGAAGCTACCGACGAGTATGAACCTGACACGGTGATACAGGAGATTCTTGCCGGTTACCGCCTCGGCGATAAACTGATTCGTCCCGCTTTGGTGAAAGTCGCGAAAGCAAAGTAGCGGCTGAATACTAGCCCCAGGATCGAAGATAGATGGGAAAAGCGATTGGCATTGATTTAGGCACGACCAACTGTTGCGTCGCCGTGCTTGAAGGCGGCGCCGTGCAGATCGTGCCCAACAAAGAAGGCGGACGCACGACGCCCACAGTCGTGGGTTTCACCGAAAAAGGCGAACGTCTCGTCGGGCAGATCGCGAAACGCCAGGCGGTGACGAACGCGGCGAATACCGTCTACGCCGTGAAGCGCCTCATCGGGCGCAAGTTTGAATCGGCGGAAGTGCAACGCATGCACCAGACGTCGGCGTTTGAAATCGTCGATTCGCCCAACGGCGACGCCCGAGTCAAAGTGCTGACGCGAAGTTACAGCCCGCCCGAGTTGTCGGGCATCGTCCTGCAGCGTTTGAAAGCCGCGGCGGAAGATTTCCTCGGCGAAGCGGTGACGGACGCGATCATCACCGTTCCCGCTTACTTCGACGATACGCAACGCCAGGCCACCAAAGACGCCGGCAAGATCGCGGGACTGAGAATTGAACGTATCATTAACGAACCGACGGCCGCGGCGCTCGCATATGGTCTCGGCAAGTCAAACTCGGAACGAATCGCGGTTTACGATCTCGGCGGCGGCACTTTCGATATTTCGATTCTCGAAATGAACGACGGCGTGTTTGAAGTGTTGGCGACGTCCGGCAACACCTTTCTCGGCGGCGAGGACTTCGACGAACGAATCATGAACTGGATGGCGGAAGACTTTCTTGCCGAAACCGGAATCGACCTGCGGCAAGACCGACTCGCCTTGCAACGCCTCAAGGAAGTCGCGGAACGCGCGAAATGTGATCTTTCATCCGCGAGCGAAACCGGCATTAACTTGCCCTTCATCGCCGCTGACGCTTCCGGCCCGAAGCACTTCAACAAGACGCTGACGCGAGAACAGTTTGAAACGCTCGTCACGGATCTCGTCGAGCAAACGATCGAACCGTGCTTGACGGCGCTGAAAGACGCGAAGCTGCAAGCCAACGACGTTCACAAAGTGATTCTTGTCGGCGGCCAAACGCGCTCGCCGATCGTCGAACGCACAGTCGAAAAGATCTTTGGGCGCAAGCCTTCTTCGGAGATCAATCCGGACGAAGTCGTAGCCATGGGCGCGGCGATTCAAGGCGGCGTATTGAGTGGCGACGTCAAAGACATCGTGCTGCTCGACGTGTTGCCGCTGAGTCTTGGGCTGGAAACACGCGGCGGATTGTTTACGAAGATCATCGAGCGCAACTCGACCATTCCGCTGCGCAACAGCCTGACGTTTACGACCGTCGTCGATAACCAGTCGTCGGTCGAGATTCACGTGTTGCAAGGCGAACGCGAAGTGGCGAGCGGGAATCGTTCGCTGGGCAAGTTTGAACTGGTGGGAATTCCGCCGAGCCCGCGCGGCGTGCCGCAGATCGAGGTTTCGTTCGAAGTTGACGCAAACGGTATTGTATCTGTATCGGCGCAGGATAAGGCGACCGGGCGCGAACAGCAGATGCGCATTACGCCGACTTCGGGTCTTGCGCCGGAAGAGATCGATCGGTTGTTGCGCGAAGCTGAGGATCTTGCCGACACCGATCGGAACACGAAAGAGGTCGTGTTCATGCGCAACAAGCTGGAGTCGCTGCTGCGAAACACGAGGAAGTCGTTCAATAAGTTCGGCGGCCTGATGGAGCAGGAGCAGCAGGAGCGTGCGGAGACAGTGTTTGCCGAGGCCGAAGCCGCGGCGCAGAGTGACCGAATTGATGAAATGAGGAAAGCGATGTCCAGCCTCGAGGCCGTCGCCATGCAACTAACATCCGCGATGCTGGGCGCTTCGCAGGATGCCACAACGAGTGAAGTGTAAGGAGCGAGGAACGCCCTGGTTTAAGCCTCTAATCTGTGGCTGAGAGCCTCAAGTCCGGGCGACCGTGAGTTTAAGGAATGACTAAACGCGATTATTACGAAGTGTTATCCGTTAGCCGCACCGCTACGGATCAGGAAATCAAAAGTGCATACCGCCGCCTGGCGGTCAAGTATCACCCGGACAAAAACCCGAACGACGCTTCCGCGGAAGAAATGTTCAAAGAAGCCGCCGAGGCGTACAGCGTCCTATCGGATTCCGAACAACGCCGTCGTTACGACCGGTTTGGGCACGCGGGCGTTTCGAGCAGTGCCGGCGCCGGAAACTGGGGCGCGCCCGGCTTTGGCGGGATCGAAGACATCCTCGGCGACCTGTTTGGGTTTGGCGATGTGTTCGGCGGTGGCCGCGGCGGCGCTCGTCGATCGACCGCGCAACGCGGCGCGGATCTCCGTTACGACCTCGAGATCACACTCGAAGAAGCGGCCAAAGGCATGACGGCGCAACTGCGCATTCCGCGCCTTGAAACCTGCGACACGTGCAAAGGCGCGGGCGCGAAAGCCGGCACGCATCCCGAGAGCTGCACGACCTGCAACGGCACCGGCCAGGTGCGTTACCAGCAAGGGTTCTTTTCAGTAGCGCGGACTTGCCACGTCTGCCGTGGCGCCGGGCGCGTGATCAAAGATCCTTGCGAGACGTGCAAAGGCGCGGGCCGCGTCGAGCGCGAGAAGCAGATGGAAGTAAAAATTCCGGCGGGTGTCGAAACCGGGTCTCGCTTACGCGTTTCTGGAGAAGGGGAGTCAGGCACACAGGGTGGCGCGCCTGGCGATCTTTACGTGGTTATCCACGTTGCCGAGCACGAGCAGTTTGAGCGACAAGGTAGCAATCTTTACGAGGCGGTGCCGATCACGTTTGCCCAAGCCGCGTTGGGTGCTGACATTATGGTGAAGACGCTCGATACCGATGAAAAACTGAAAGTTCCGATGGGCACGCAAACCGGGACGGTCTTTCGTCTTCGCGGTAAAGGCATGCCGGCACTCGGCGGCCGCGGCCGCGGCGACCTGTTTGTGTCAGTTACTGTCATGACGCCCACCTCGTTGACGCGCGAACAGCGCAAGCTGCTCGAGCAGTTGGCTGAAGTTGAGAACAAGGATCTGGAAGACAAGGGGTTGGTAGATAAAGTGCGCGACATCTTTGGCTAGTTTTGATGGAGGCAATCATGAATCCCCGGCAATTATGTAAGGGCTTCCTTTTACTCGCGCTGATCGCCGGCACGTCTTTCGTGGCAAACGCTCAAGACCCGATGGATGCCTGGAAGGATTTCGACTTCCGGCGCAACGCGATCAAGCAAAATCAAATTCAAAACCTTGAGCTGTATGAATTGAAACTCGTCCGTGGTTTGGTCTTTGGCCGCCACGGGCGCGTTTTCAAAGACACTGACATCAAGGCGTTTCTTGAAACGCAGTCGTGGTACAAGCCGAACGACGACTTCAAGAACTCGATGCTCAACGACACGGAGCGCAATAGTCTCGACGTGATCCGTATCGCTGAGGCCGCGAAGCACGACACGATCGAGCCCGGCGACATGCGTTACTGGCGCGACCGTGCAATACCCGCCAAGAAACTCGGCAAGCACAGCGGCGCGGAATGGAAAGTGTTGCTGGCGGAAGTCGAAGCCATTCACGGCAAGCGTTTCGACGACGATCCGTGGCTGCAACAGTATTTTGAAGATCGCTACTGGTATTCGGCGAGCGCGAAGTACGATCCGAAACAACTCTCCGCGACTGAACGCAAGAACCTCGACATACTCAGCGGCGCGCAAAAGCGGCAACGCAACGTCGCCCTGCTGCCCGGCGACATGGAGTATTTCGAAAACAAGGTCATCACCGAGCAGATGCTTCAGGGCCTCAGCTTGCACGAGTTGCGGCTGATTCGGAACGAAATCTACGCGCGTCATGGCCGCATGTTCCACACCGATTGGTTATCGCAGTACTTCGGGTCGCAGCCTTGGTACAACCCTGATGAGAACTTCAAAGATGAAGAACTCTCCGGCAATGACAAGACCAACGTCGAGACGATCGTGAATTATGAGAACAAGATTCACCAGGACCTGAGTGCGAAACCGATCACGCGGGCGCTGCTGGAAGGGCTGTTTCTCGAAGACGCGAAGCAGATGCGGCAGGAGATCTACGCGCGGCACGGCAAGGTGTTCAAGGAGCCGTGGCTGCAGAAGTACTTTTCGAGTTTCGACTGGTACAAAGCGGATCCGAACTTCACGGACGCGGCGCTAACGGAGGTGGAGAAGAAAAACATCGCCACCATTGCCGCGTACGAAAAACGTGCCGTCACCGCGATGAGCACGATAGAGGGTTGATAAGGCCCACTTAGATCCCGCGTGACGGGATCACAAAAAAGCACAAAAGGCACAAAAGGCACAGAGGCACTCAGCAGTTAAGTAAGTGGTTTTTACCTTAACTAATTTGTGCCTCTTGTGTCTTTTGTGCTTCTTTGTGGCTAAAGCCTGTACCTCGCGCCGGCGCGCTTCGCCGCTTCTTCAGCGAGATCCATGTTCTGAAGTCGCAGCGTAACGTCGGCGTTCAGGTCTAAGTGGCTGCGTTCGCCGGCCTGCAGTTTCACCGTTCCTGCGGCGGCAATCATCGCGGCGTTGTCGGTCGAGAGATGTGGTGAAGGAAAGTAAACCGGCAGGTCGAGTTTCGTCGCCATCTCACGCGCCACCTCGCGCAACTTCCCGTTGCACGCCACCCCACCGGCAATGATCAAGGTCTTCGGATAATTCTCCTCCGCGACGCGTTCCATCGTCTTCACCAGCGACTGCACTACCGTGTGCTGAAAACTCGCCGCGAGATCTTTGATCTCCTGCGACGGCTCGCCGCCGTTTTCAACCGGCGTCAATCCGCTTTCTCGCACGTGCTTCGTAACCGCCGTCTTCAACCCGCTGAAACTGAAATCCGGCAAGCCGTCGCCCATGCGCGGCAACGAAAACGGCACCGCGTGCGGATCGCCTTCCCGCGCCAAACGTTCGATGATTGGCCCACCCGGATAACCAAGCCCGAGCAGTTTCGCGACCTTGTCAAATGCCTCACCGGCCGCATCGTCGCGCGTGCGCGAGAGCACTTTGTACTTCCCGGGTTCAGGAATCAGAAAGATGTTTGTGTGGCCGCCGGAAACGATCAGCGCTTCCGTCGGATACTCGATGGGCGGATTCTCGAACGCAACCGAATAGATGTGGCCTTCGATGTGATTCACGCCGACGAACGGCTTGTTCAAGGCGTAGGCCATCGCCTTCGCATACGACACGCCGACGAGCAGCGAACCGACGAGACCGGGTCCGGCCGTGACCGCAATGCCGTCGACGTCGCGCGCGGTGATGTTCGCGCGTTCGAAGGCTTCGCTGACAACGGGAACGATCTTGTCGAGATGTTCGCGCGACGCGAGTTCGGGAACGACACCGCCGAAGCGTTTGTGAATCGGAACTTGGGAAGAGATCACTGACGAGAGAATTTCGCGGCCATCGCGCACGAGCGCGGCGGCGGTTTCGTCGCAGGACGTTTCAATACCGAGTACTAGCATTATTTGGATTCTAGCAAACGTAGAAGCTCAACGAGGAATCGCCCTGTTTGAGGATGCGCGTGCGCGTGAGCGAGCCGATTCTTTCCGGCAGGGTTGTTTTGTGATGGTGTTCTACAATCAAAAGACCTTCGTCACTTACCGCCCCGGAGGCTCCCAATACCTCGAGCAGCCGTAAGTAATCCGTGTTGTAAGGCGGGTCCAGGAAAATTACGTCCCATTCATCTTTGTCACTTTGCTTTAGAAACTCAGACGCCTCGGAACAGTAAATATCTCGCTGCTCTTCGGGGACCTGGCACAACTTCAGGTTCGCTTCGATCAATTGGCAACTGCGGCGCGAGCGATCCACAAACGTCGCGTGCGCCGCGCCGCGCGAGAGCGCTTCGATGCCGATCGCGCCGGAGCCGGCGCACAGATCGAGAAACCGCGAATCGGGAACGCGTGATGCGATCACGTTGAAAAGCGTTTCGCGCAGTCGATCGGAAGTCGGCCGCACGTCGAGCGACGGCGGCGACTTCAGGTTTCGCCCTTTGAATGCTCCAGCGATGACTCTCATGACTTGTTCTATCCGATGGCTGCGAGACCGAACCGAGTGTCTTGTTTTATTCGCGCCACGAGTTTTGCCGTTGCCGAAGACTTCTCCTTATTTAAATAAAATTCGGCTTCACGCTTCGCACTCTCGAGCAACTCGCGATCGCGCACCAGATTCCCGATCCGAAACTCCGGCAAACCCGATTGCCTCGTCCCGAGCAGTTCGCCTGGCCCACGTATTTCGAGATCCTTTTCCGCGATGACAAAACCGTCATTCGTCTTCGCCATGATGCCGAGCCGTTCCTCGGCCACCGCTGTTTTCTTATCACTCGTTAATAAGACGCAGTAACTCTTCTTCGCGCCGCGCCCGACGCGACCGCGCAACTGATGCAGTTGCGACAAGCCAAAACGTTCCGCGTGTTCGACGATCATCACCGACGCGTTCGGCACGTCAACGCCGACTTCAATCACGGTCGTCGAAACCAAGATCTTGATCTCGCCAGAGACGAAGGCGTTCATCACCCTCTCTTTTTCCGCCGGTTTCATCTTGCCGTGCAACAAGCCGATCGGCAGTTTCGGAAAGACGACGTCGCGCAGATATTCGTAACGGCGCGTTGCGTCTTTCAGGTCCATCTTCTCAGACTCTTCGACCAGCGGGTATACGACGTAGATCTGATGGCCGGCTTTTACTTCGCGCGAGATCAGCTTCTTCACTTCCTGCCGCTGATCTTCGCCAGCGACGATCGTTTCGATCGGCGTCCGGCCGGGGGGCAGTTCGTCGATCACTGAAACGTCGAGATCGCCGTAGACCGTCATCGCGAGCGAACGCGGAATCGGTGTCGCGGTCATGACGAGCACGTCCGGATTCAGGCCGCGCGCGCGCAGTTCGGCGCGTTGCATCACTCCGAAACGATGCTGCTCGTCGATCACGACCAGTCCGAGCCGGGCGAAGCCAACGCCTTCCTGGACCAACGCGTGCGTGCCGATCACGGCGTTTATCTCGCCTTCCTGCAACGCGACCCGCAACCGGCGTTTGTCAGCGGCGCGCAACGAGCCGGTCATGAGTTCGACGCGATAGGGAGTTTTCGCCAGCAGGCGCTTGATGTTTCGCGCGTGTTGTTCGGCGAGTATTTCCGTCGGCGCCATCAACGCGGTTTGCAGGTTGTTTTCCATCGCCGCGAGCATTGCGATAACGCCGATGATGGTTTTGCCGCTGCCGACGTCGCCTTGCAGCAATCGATTCATTGGCGCACTCGATTTCAGGTCGTTGCAGATCTCGCGCGTGACGCGACGCTGGGCTTTAGTCAGCTTAAACGGCAACACGCTGCCGATCTTCCCCAATTCGGATTTGCCGATGCGCAGCGTCGCGCTCTTCGATTCCTTGGTGCGCTTTCCCCTCTTGAGGCCGAGCGCGAAGGTGACCCAGAAGAAGTCTTCGAAGATCATGCGCGTGTGCGCCGGGCTGCGCGCGAGTTCGTAGTCTTCCATCGACGCGTCAGCCGGCGGAAAGTGAATCTCGTGCAAGGTGCGCTTGCGATCGCTGAGCCTGGTTCGCTGCAACAGGTCGGCCGGCAGTGTCTCTTCGATTGTTTCGAGATCGAGATTAGCGAGCACGGCGTGAATGATTTCGCGGACGCGTTTCGAGTTGAATGGCCCAAGCTTGCGATAAACGGGCACGCGGCGGCCGACGTGAATCGCGGCGAGCGACGGATCGGAAATGTTCTCTTCCGAATGTTCGAGATCGACGCCGCCTTCCGTTTGCTGCTGTTCGAGAGAGGGCAGGATTTCCAGTTCGTCGGCGGGGCGATGCAACTGGAGTTTGTAAGTGCTCTTCGTTTGGTTCCATTCCCACTGGCCGAAGGTGATGAAACGAGTTTCGGGTGCGAGCTTTTGCGTGTAGTACTTGACGATCTCGTAGGCGCGCCGGCCAGAGACAAACCACCAGACGATCACTTCGCGCCCGGTTTTGCCCGCGTCGTAAGCGGTGATTTCGAAAATGAAGAGGCGGCCGCGCGCGAATCCTTTTTTGATCGGGTAGCCGTGGGCGCGCAGCACGCGCAATTCGAGCGACGCCTCCATGCCGTTCGCTAGATCGCTGATGGCGGCTGGATGCGAACGATCTTCGTAACGCATGGGCAGGTAGTTGAGCAGATCTTCGACAGTGGCTTCGGCGGCGGTTCGTTTGTTTGCGTGTGCGGCGAGCGCGGCGGCAAGTTTGTGTGAGAGTTGATCTCCCAAACGCGCGATGCGGAAGTTGTGAAGGTCCTCAATTGGCGTGTTGAGGGAGATGGCGCGCGGCATCGCCGGGATCATAGCATAGCGAACCGTGGGATATACTTGGGGCACACAGAGGGGGAACGTATGAGTAACGAGAGAGCGACGGATCTGACGCGTGGGGCGTTGAAGGAACTGCGGCATGGGCTATTGCGCTTGCACAAGTTGTTGCTTGATTTGGAGCGGCGAGATTTCGAGCGAGCGCACGGGAAGATTAGCAACAGTTACGAGTTTCTTCAGTTGGTGTTGAAAGACCCGTGGTTTGACTGGTTGCATCGCTTGTCGGAATTGATCGTGCAGATCGACGAGTCGCTCGACACGCGCGACTCGGAGGTGGTGATGACGGAAGACGATGCGAAGGCGCTGGTCGAGCGCGCGAAGACGTTGCTCGCGCCGTCGGAGACGGGCACGCAGTTTCAGAAGAACTACTTTCTCGCGTTGCAGCAGTCACCGGACGTGGTGCTGCTGCATTCGGAGGTGATGAGGTTCTTAGGCCGGTAGGTTGGATATGAACAAACCACCGACGTTGTCGGTGGTATTGGGCGGACTCTTGCTGCTCACCTTAGGTCCAGTATGAAAGATCCCACCGACGTTGTCGGTGGTATGTTGAGAAGTTGACTACCCCCAACTTACGCGCCGGATGAAATCCCACCGACGTTGTCGGTGGTATGTTGAGAAGTTGACTACCCACAACTTACGCGCCGGATGAAATCCCACCGACGTTGTCGGTGGTATGTTGAGAAGTTAACTACCCACAACTTAGGCGCCGGATGAAATCCCACCGACGTTGTCGGTGGTATGTTGAGAAGTTGACTACCCACAACTTAGGCGCCGGATGAAATCCCACCGACGTTGTCGGTGGTTTCTTCATGCCTAACCTACGCGGCGCAATGTTCGTCGAATGCTTTCGTAAGTTCGCCGGCGATCTGAGTGGCGTCGCGGCCTTCGATCTGAAACCTCTCCAGCATGTAAACCAACTCGCCGTCTTTCAAGATCGCGATCGAAGGTGACGACGGGCCATAACCGGTGAAGTAGCTGCGCGCGCGTTCCGTGGCTTCGATATCGGCGCCGGCAAAAACCGTCGCCACTCGATCCGGTTTCACGCCGTGCTCTAGCGCCATCGCGACTCCCGGACGCGCCTTGCCGGCCGCACAACCACAGATCGAGTTGACCACCACCATCAACGTGCCTTTTGTATTCTTGACCGTCTCATCAACCGCGTCGGCAGTTCTCATCTCTTCCACTCCCAGCCGCGTCAGATCCTCACGCATCGGGTGAATAAGCATTTCAGGATAAGGCATTGATAAAGTCTCCTTGTTTTCGTTAGACGCTCAAGATGTTAGCACAAAGCAGAATTTCTCTTACGCTAAGAGTCATTCGGATTAGTCCGCCTTGGGAACACGGATGACACGAATGTGGCGGCGGGAGTCGCCGTCGCCGGAGAGGGAGATGCGCCAGACGTTGCCGGGCAAGGGATAGTTGCGCATGCGTTCGGCCCACTCGATCACGATGACAGCGTGTTCGTCTGAGAGCAATTCATCCAGGTCGACAGCGTGCGCGGCGCTGGCGCCTTCGTCGAGGCGATACAGGTCGAGATGATAGAGACGCAAGCGTCCATCGTAAGGATTCACGAGCGTGAACGATGGGCTCGTCACGTCTTCTTCATCGACACCCAATGCGGAGCAGATGCCTTTAACGAAGATCGTCTTGCCG